>Ga0209125_1001411_pt1 | contig 22618 bp, 19 predicted proteins | sample BarGraIncub1131A_FD_184503 | JGI IMG/M metagenome (GOLD analysis project Ga0209125, IMG submission 184503) | Arctic peat soil microbial communities from Barrow, Alaska - Barrow Graham LP Incubations 11-31A (SPAdes) (version 2) | ecosystem: Environmental > Terrestrial > Soil > Wetlands > Peat...
CAGGAAGCGAGCGGGGAAACAGCAAATCGTCTCGCTCAAGCACGTCGATAACCATGACCATTCCAAGTTGGCGCAGATGCTCAACATGCTACCGGTAGTGGGTTTGGGAGACAACCGGATAAGCACGCGATATTGGTCAGGTTACGCACTACTGGTCGGTCTTGCAGCGTGTGCTGCGCGGCGAAGTGGCGGAGATGAAGATGTCCGGCAAGAAAGTCGAGTCTGGCGTCCGGGTCAGGCCCAATGCCTCGATCAGTTGGGCGAGTTCGCAGGCCGGTTGCGCGCCGGTCGGTGTTTGAGCCACAGCGGCGCGGGCACGCGCAGTGTCGTCAATATAGGTATCGGCGGATCGGATCTTGGGCGAAAGATGCTCGGTTGCGCCTCGCGTGCCTCAGCGATCCGACACTCGCCGTGCATTCCGTTTCGAATGTGGACGGGAGCTTAAACGTCTAGCCTCATGCCCTCGCTCCGTTGGGGGCCCGAACGGGCTATTGATGCATCGGGGATATGCCGGGATACTCTGCCCATGTTTCCTGTTTCCTTACCAAGTATTTCCTCAATTGGAGTTAGCAATATGCGTAAACTTGTACTCTCAACGGTTCTTGCCGCCCTGTTGGCTGGCGCAGGCGTAGCAAATGCCACGACGGCCACGACCTCCTATGACTTTGCATCCTTCACGCTGAGTGCGGACCTGAGCAGTTTTGCAGGTACGAATGTTACAAAAACTGCGAATGGATTCACGTTTGGCGGTTACAACATTGGGGCTACGCCCGTTGAGAATGTCATCGATTTCACGATTACCGCAAAAACAGGGTACAAATTTGATTCCATGTCTTTCTTGGATCAAGGCAGCTTCACGGGTAAAGGCAAGTTCGTCGTCAATGATAGTTTCTCGAACATGGACGTAGCGAACGCAAACAAAGTGGGCCAGACCTGGAGTTTTTCCGCGACCAATGCGACGAGTGCAAGCGGCACGGTTGATTACACGCTGCAATCAAAATTGGGCTATGCAGGCGTAAGCACCGGTGGTGCCTTTAGCGTCGTTACGGCCCCTGTTCCCGAACCCGAAACCTACGCCATGCTGCTCGCCGGCCTCGGCCTGATGGGCACCATTGCTCGCCGCCGCAACAAGTCGAAAGCCGTCTGATCCACCGATCCGGCGTTGTTCAAAAAAAAGCTTGCTCTTCAGCAAGCTTTTTTTTGTCCAAAATCTGCACCGGAAAAAGGCTGTCGAGTCGCGCTACCCCGGCAGGTGAGATCAGTCGCCGAAGGTGCCTTCTGGGCAAACAAATTCAAACGTCGTTCTTGGTTACGACACGGAACTGGGCCGCTTCCTCGCGCATAATACCGTTTCACTGCTCAAGTCTTCTTATGCCCGACCACGCACCCATCCCTTCGCTGCATGATGCGCTGCGCCAACGTGTGCCGCGCGTCCTGGTCACGCAGTCGCTCATCGTCATCAACTTGCTCGTGTTCCTGGCGATGCTCGCCAACGGGGCCACTTTGTGGCATTCGTCCAATGGCGTCCAACTGGCGTGGGGCGCCAATTTTGGCCCGGCAACGCAGGATGGCGAATGGTGGCGGCTGGGAAGTGCCATGTTTCTGCACTTTGGCGTGCTGCACCTCTCGATGAATATGTGGGCCCTGTGGGATGGCGGGCAACTGGTTGAGCGCATGTATGGCCATCTTCGCTTCGCCGCGATCTATTTTCTTGGCGGGATCGCCGGCAACCTGCTTTCGCTGGTCAGCCATCACGGCCAGGCTGTTTCCGGTGGCGCATCCGGCGCCATTTTTGGTATCTATGGTGCCTTGCTGGTTTGTCTTTGGCGCGAACGCCGGCAATTGCACGCCGCGGAGTTCCGGTGGCTGTTCTGGGGCGCGTCAGGTTTTGCCGCGCTCACCATCGTGCTGGGGCTGCTGATTCCGGGTATCGACAACGCGGCGCATGTCGGCGGTTTTCTGACCGGTCTACTGGGCGGGGTAGTCCTCGCGCGCGCGCTCGATGCGGGGCAGGTCTTGTCCCGCCGCCCGCGACTGATCGCCGCGAGTGGCTTTGCACTGGCGATGCTCTTGCTTGCTTATCTGGTTCCCCCCCTGGCGTATCGCTGGCGTGACGAAACCCTGGCGCGCCAGGAAATCAGCGCCTTCTTGCAAAGTGATGCGGCGAGCAGCCGCGCTTGGCAAGACATTGTTAACGACAGCAAGCGCGGTGACGCTTCGTTCGATCAATTGGCGGGGCGCATCGATACAGCGATCGGCGATCGCTACGAAGCGAGTTTTGAGCAGTTGTCGCTGGTGCCGGTCAATCCGGCCTTGCCCTCGGCGGCCACACTGGTGAAGCTGCGTCACTACGCCGAGTTGCGCAGGGATGCGTCCCGCTCGCTGGCCGAAGGTTTGCGAAGCAAAGACGTAAAGAAGATTCGGGACGCCCTGGCCCTGGAAAGGCAATCCAGGGAGCTGCAACAACCGGCGACGGCCTCGCCGAAAGGGGCGGAACGTTAAGTGAGGTAGTGCGACAAGTCCATCGAGGATGCCACGCTAACTGCCTGAATCGTCGCTCACGACGTGCCCCGCTTGATGTCAGGGAAGTTCTTCGCGGCGCAGCAGGAAAACGTACTGGTCGCCGGCCGCAGTGTCGAGCCAGGTGAAGGGGGTGTTCGGGAACGCTGCCTCGAGCTCGTCGCGGTTATGGCCGATCTCAACCACCAGCAGACCCCCTGGATTGAGCCGTTCGCGCACATCGTTGAGCATCAGGCGCACCAGATCCAGCCCGTCTTTTCCGCTGGCCAGCGCAAGCGCCGGTTCGCGGCGGTATTCGGGCGGCAGGGTAGCCATCGACTCGGCATTGACGTACGGCGGATTGGAAATAATGACGTCGTAGCGCCGCTCCTCCAACGCGGCGAAGAGGTCGGACTGGACGAGGCGCACGCGCGATTCCAGAGCGTAATCACCGACATTGCGTTTGGCGACGGCGAGCGCCTCCGGCGAAATATCAACGGCATCGACCTTCGCTTCCGGAAAGGCGAGCGCGGCAAGGATTGCCAGGCAGCCTGAGCCCGTGCATAAATCCAGCACGATGCTCACGTCCCAGGGGTCGTCGATCCATGGCTCCAACTGTTCCTGCAGCAGCTCGGCGATGAATGAACGGGGGACGATGACGCGTTCGTCCACGTAGAAACGATGCTCGCCAAGCCACGCCTCGTTGGTTAGATAGGCAGCGGGCAAGCGTTCGCTGATGCGGCGCTCCAGAAGGCGCAAAGCGGCGGCGCGCTCGTCGCTGGTCAGCCGGGCGTCAAGGAAGGGCTCCAGGCGATCGAGCGGCAGGTGCAGGGCGTGCAGCAGCAGGTAGGCCGCTTCATCCCAGGCGTTGTCGGATCCATGCCCGAAAAAAAGCTGGGCTTCGTTGAAGCGACTGACGGCGAAGCGCAGCAGGTCGCGGAGGGTGGAAAGTTCCTGGCGGGCTTGTTCAAACATGTTCTGGCAACAATCTTTCGAGGATGCGGCGATAAATCGCCGAGAGCTGGGGTAGGGCGGCGACTTCCACGCATTCATTGATCTTATGGATGGTCGCGTTGACCGGGCCGATCTCGATCACCTGCGGACAGATCTCGGCGATGAAGCGGCCGTCGGAGGTGCCGCCAGTGGTGGATAGTTCGGCTTCGAGGCCGGTGACCTCGCGGATCGCCTGCAGAGCGCTGTCTACCAGCGCGCCGTGACCCGTGAGGAAGGGTTTGGCGCCGAGGGTCCAGACGATGTCGCAATCCAGACCGTGGCGCTCGAGAAGACGCTCGACGCGCGCTTTCAGGCCGTCCGGCGTGCTCGCGGTAGAGAAGCGGAAGTTGAACTGAATCTCGACGCTGCCGGGAATGACATTGCTGGCGCCGGTGCCGCCGTGCATGTTGGAAATCTGCCAGGTGGTCGGTGGAAAAAACTCGTTGCCCGCATCCCATACGGTCTGTGCGAGTTCGGCAATCGCCGGTGCGGCAAGGTGGATCGGGTTCTTCGCCAGGAGCGGATAGGCAATGTGGCCTTGGATGCCCTTGACCGTAAGCTTGCCGGAAAGTGAGCCGCGCCGGCCGTTCTTGACCGTGTCACCGAGTTGTTTGACGGCGGTTGGCTCGCCGACAATGCAGTAGTCGACCGCTTCCTGGCGGGCGCGCAAGGCTTCGGTGACAGCGACGGTGCCATCGAGCGCGTCTCCTTCTTCATCAGACGTGAGCAGGAAAGCGATTGAGCCGGCGTGCGTTGGGCGTGCCGCAATAAAGGCTTCGGCCGCCGTGACGAAAGCCGCCAGAGAGCTCTTCATGTCGGCTGCACCGCGCCCATAGAGCATGCCGTCACGCTCGACGGGTAGGAAGGGGTCGCTATGCCACTGGTCGAGCGGCCCCGTGGGAACGACGTCGGTGTGGCCGGCAAAACAGAGCAGGGGACTGGTTGTGCCACGGCGTGCCCAGAGATTGGACACCCCGCCGCGGTTGAGGTATTCGCAGTTAAAGCCCATGCGTTCCAGACGTTCGGCAAGGATCGGCAGGCAGCCGGCGTCGTCGGGGGTGTTCGAAGGGCGAGAAATCAGTTGCTTGGCCAGATCGAGCGTGGTGCTGTCGGCACGGGTTAAGGGGACTTCAGGAGGCATCTTGTTGTTCATCAGCCGTGTCGCTGAGGCTCAGCGTAAATTCCTTGAACGAGGGGCCGCCAGGATTGGTTGCGGAAAAATCCAGCGGGAGGTCGTTCAGCTTCTCCTCTTTCTGGCCGCCGCCAGCAATCTCCGAATTGTTGATCAGCCACGACAGGTTGGTCGGCGAGTCGGCATTGGCCAGCGCCTCGTCGAGCGTGATGATGCCCTCGCGGTAAAGACGGAAGAGATCCTGTTCGAAGGTTTGCGATCCGGGCGCCAGACTCTGCTCCATCGCTTCCTTGATGGCGATCACTTCGCCGCGCTCGATCAGTTCCTGAATGTGGCGCGTGTTGAGCAGCACTTCCGCCGCCGGCGTGCGCTTGCCATCGAGTTTTCTGACTAGGCGCTGCGAGATGATCGCCTTAAGACTGGCCGAGAGATCGAGGTAGAGCGACGTTCGGTTTTCCAGCGGGAAGAAGTTGATGATGCGGTTGAGCGCGTGGTAACTGTTGTTGGCATGCAAGGTGCCAAGACACAGATGGCCGGTTTGCGCATAGGCGATCGCCGCCTGCATGGTCTCCTTATCGCGGATTTCGCCGATCAGGATGCAATCGGGCGCCTGACGCATGGCATTTTTCAAGGCCGGTTCCCAGCCGAGCGTGTCCATGCCCAGCTCGCGCTGGTTGACGATCGACTTCTTGTGCTTGAAGAGGAATTCGATCGGGTCCTCAATCGTCAGAATGTGCCCACTGCGATTGGCGTTGCGATGGTCAAGCATCGACGCGATGGTCGTCGACTTGCCCGAACCGGTTGACCCAACGATCAGCATCAAGCCGCGCTTGTCCATGATCAGGTCGGCCAGAACTGCCGGCAGGGCCAAGCTGTCCAGGGCGGGGATGTTACCGAGAACGTAGCGCACGACAATCGAAATCGAGGCGCGCTGCCGGAAAATGTTGATCCGGAAATTACCCACCTGCGGGACGCCAAAGGAGAGGTTCATCTCCATCGTCGCTTCGAAGGTCCTCAGTTGGTCGGGCGTCATCAACTCGAAGGCGATTTTTTCGATCATCGCCGGGTCCATGATCTGCTGATTGACCGGAACCGTATTGCCCTGAATTTTAATGTGGATCGGCGTGCCGGCGGAGATGAAGATGTCCGAGGCCTCCTTTTCGGCCATCAGCTGGAAAAGCTTGTCGAGAATCATCCTGTCTCTGCCGGTTGTGGGATGGGTATGCCCGGCGCTCAGTCGCCGCGCAGCAGGTCGTTGATACTCGTCTTGGCGCGCGTCTTGGCGTCGACCTTCTTGACGATCACCGCGCAGTAGAGGCTGTAGCTGCCGTCCTTCGACGGCAGGTTGCCGGAGACCACCACCGATCCGGGCGGCACGCGGCCGTAGCTGACTTCGCCGGTTTCGCGGTCATAAATCTTGGTCGATTGGCCGATATAAACGCCCATCGAGAGCACGGAGCCTTCGCCGATGATGACGCCTTCGACGACTTCCGACCGGGCGCCGATAAAGCAATTGTCTTCGATGATGGTTGGGTTGGCCTGCAGCGGCTCCAACACGCCGCCAATGCCGACGCCACCGGAGAGGTGAACGTTCTTGCCGATCTGCGCACAGGACCCCACCGCGGCCCAGGTGTCGACCATCGTGCCTTCATCGACGTAGGCGCCGATGTTGACGAAGGAGGGCATCAGCACCACGTTCTTTGCCAGATAGCTGCCGTGACGCGCGCCGGCCGGCGGTACGACGCGGATTCCCGAGCGGGCGAATTTTTCGGCGTCGTAGTTCTGGAACTTGGTTTGCACCTTGTCGAAGTAGCGCATCGGGCCACCATCGATGAGCTTGTTGTCCTCGAGGCGGAAGGACAGCAAGACCGCCTTCTTGATCCACTGATGCGTCACCCAGTCGCCATCGATTTTCTCGGCGACGCGCAGCTTGCCTTCATCAAGTTGGTTCAGTACGTTCGCCACCGCTTCGCCAATGCTTGCCGGGGCGCTGTCGGGTTGCAGCGTGGCTCTGATTTCCCACGCGTCTTCAATCACTTGCTGGATGGCCTGCATTTTAGTTTTCCTGGAGGTTTGAAATGAATGAGCGAATACGCTCGGCTGCTTCGATGCAGTCAGCGAGTGGTGCGACGAGTGCGATGCGGACAAAGCCGGCGCCCGGATTGACGCCCTCTGCTTGGCGGGCGAGATAGCTGCCCGGCAGGACCACGACATTATAGTCGGCGAGCAGACGGCGGGCGAACTCGGTATCCGGCAAAGCGGTCGTTGCGCCTGGCAACGTTGGCGTGCGCACCCAAAGGTAGAAACTGGCGTCGGGTAGCGTGGCGCCCAAGACCTCAGCGAGCAGCGGCGTTACCGCGTCGAACTTCTCCTTGTACTGGCGCCGATTTTCGCGCACGTGCGTTTCATCATTCCACGCTGCCACGCTGGCGGCCTGTATGGCAGGATTCATGGCACTGCCGTGGTAGGTCCGATAGCGCAAGAAATTCTTAAGTACGGCGGCGTCGCCGGCCACAAAGCCCGAGCGCATGCCGGGCACGTTCGAGCGCTTGGAGAGGCTGGAGAAGACCACCAGGTTCTTGAAGCTGCGGCCCAGCAGCTTCGCCGCCTGCAGGCCACCCAGCGGCGGCTTGGCTTCGTCGAAGAAGATCTCCGAATAGCACTCGTCGGAGGCAATCACGAAGCCGTACTGGTCGGCGAGGGCGAACAACTGCTTCCAGTCGTCGAGGTTCAGGACCTTACCGGTCGGGTTGCCCGGTGAGCAAACGTAGAACAGTTGCACGCGCTGCCAGTCGGCGTGGCTAAGCGTCGCGTAGTCGAAGGCAAAGTCGTTTTCCTGCAGGGTGTTGAGGAAGCGCGGTTCGGCCCCGGCGAGATAGGCGGCGCCTTCGTAGATCTGGTAAAACGGGTTCGGGCTGATGACTAGCGGGACGAAGCCGAGGGATGGGTCAATCACGGTCTGCGCAAAGGCGAACAAGGCCTCGCGCGAACCGTTGACCGGGACGACCTCGGATTCTGCATCAATCGCGCTCAACGCATAGCGTCTCTCGAGCCAAGTAGCGATGGCGCGGCGCAGGTCGGCACTACCCAGCGTGGTAGGATAATTGGCTAGGCCGCCAAGGCCGGCGGTCAGCGCTTCCTTGATAAAAGACGGCGTTTCGTGCTGCGGTTCGCCAATCGAGAGCTTGATTTGCCGCAGTTTCGGATTGGGGACGATATCGGCAAAGAGCTGCCGCAGTTTTTCGAAAGGATAGGGCTGCAGCTTGGCAAGATTGGGATTCACGGTCATGGGCTTGTTTGTGTCGAACGACGGATTATAAGGGGCATCGCTTGACGGAGGAAGGAAGCGCACAGGAATCGCCGCGTTGCGCTAGGGCTCAGGGGTCCCGTGTGGCCGTTGGCGCGCTCTTGACCGGCGCGCTCGTCTGGGGGGTGATCTGGTATCCCTATCGGGTGCTGCGCGACGGCGGCATCGACGGCATCGCGGCAACGACGATCACCTACGCGGTCGCTCTCCTGCTCGGCCTGCTGTTCTTTCGGCGTTCGCTCGGCAAGTTCGTTCCGTCGTGGTCGCTGTTCTGGTTGGCCGTCGCCGCTGGCGGCTGCAACCTTGGCTATGTGCTCGCTACGCTCACTGGCGAGGTCATGCGCGTATTGCTGCTCTTCTATCTCGCGCCGCTGTGGACCGTGATGCTCTCGCGCCTGCTGCTCGACGAACGCCTGAACCGCTTCGGTCTTTTTGTCGTGGCGCTGTCCCTGGCCGGCGCCGCCACCATGCTCTGGCACCCCCGTATCGGCCTGCCGGTGCCCCGCGACGGTGCCGACTGGCTGGGCCTGGGGGCCGGGTTCTCGTTTGCGCTGTTCAATGTCCTGTCGCGTCGTGCACAGAGCGTGCCGATTGAGCTGAAGACCCTGGTCGCCTTCGTTGGCGTCGTGGCGCTGGGGGGGCTGCTATTGCTGACCGGCGTCGGCAGCATGTCGGTCCCGATCGCGTCTTCGGCCTGGCTGTTGCTTGGTGTGATTGGCTGCGTGCTGGTCCTGGCCAACTTCGTCGTCCAGTTTGGCCTCAAGCATGTCGCCGCCAACCGGGCCATCGTCATCATGCTCTCGGAAGTCGGCGTCGCGGCCGTTTCATCGTGGTTGCTCGCCGACGAGGCGCTGGGGGCGCGGGAGTGGGTTGGCGGCGTGATGATTGTCGCCGCCAGCCTATTCTCGGCAAAGATGGAACCAGCGGTGGTGGAGCAGCCGGCCTAGGTAATCCCGCAGCACTGTTTGAACTTCTTGCCGCTGCCGCACGGGCAGGGATCGTTGCGGCCGACCTTGGGCTCGTCGCGGCGGATGGTCTTGGTGCCGCGCTTGGCGGCCCAGAAACGGTAGATATCGGCCACAGCCTGTGGCAGATCCTCTTCGCATTCGTCTTCCATCGCCGCGCGGGCTTCACCTTCCGGCCAGTCTTCGCCGTGTTCGCGGGCGGCGGCTTCGGCTTCGCCAGTGAGCAGCATGAGCGGGAAAAGGCGCTCGTCGAGGTAAGTGATCTCCTCGCTGTCTTCCGCGTTATCGTCGGCGTCACCGAGAAACTCGAACCAGTCCTCATCGGCCGTATCGACGCCTTCGAGATAGGCGCGGCACCAGGGCAGGTAGTCGCTCGGGCCTTCGCCTTCGTCATCGCCGTCCTTGGCGTAAAGTAGCAGCACCGGTGCTTCGCCGCGCGCCAGCTCGGCTTCGAGTTCAACGGCAAAGGCGCGCAAGAGCTGGGCGGCTTCGCGTCCGGCTTCGGTCTCGAGGGCTTCTTCGCTGCCCAGCGCATCGATCAGCCATTCCTCGGGCGGGATGGGCTGCGGTCCGGCCAGTGCGGCACAGAGATAGCCCTGGATTTCGTCGAGGCGCATGGCCTCCGGCAGCGCAGGATCGTCGAGCAGGGTTTCGAGACGGTCGAGTTGCTGGTCGGCAAGTTGTGCCTGAATGCTCATGAGCTTAGCCCCGTGTGTTGGATGGAGTGTCGAACTCGGCGAGTTCGACTTTTGCCGCAGGCTGCCAGCCCTTTTTTCGGTGCTCGGCCACGACGTTGGTAAAGATGCCGCCACGCACGTAAAACTTGGCGGTCAGGCGCATATAGCGCGGTTTGGTGGCCTTGACGAGGTCGTCGAGGATGCGATTGGTCACCGCCTCGTGGAAACAGCCTTCGTCGCGAAAGGACCACATATACAGCTTCAGGCTTTTCAGTTCGACGCAGGCTTTTTCCGGGATGTAGTCGAGAATCAGGGTAGCGAAGTCGGGCTGGCCCGTTTTCGGGCACAGGCAGGTGAACTCGGGAATTTCCATGTGGATATGAAAATCGCGCTGCGGCGCCGGGTTGGGGAAGGTTTCCAAGGCTTTGGAAGGCGGTGTGGTCATTGTTGATCCGACTCGGGCAGGCAAAATGCTATTATAGCGGCCGATTTTCCGCAGTGCGGCGTCATACCCGGCCTTTCAAGGAACTCAGCTCGCGGCCGCCCTGGCCGCGCTTCATTTTATGCGTCTGACCAAGCTCAAACTTGCTGGCTTCAAGTCCTTCGTCGATCCGACGTCGATTGCCCTGCCCGGGCAACTGGTCGGCGTCGTCGGACCCAACGGCTGCGGCAAATCCAACGTGATGGATGCCGTGCGCTGGGTGCTGGGCGAATCGAAAGCGTCCGAGTTGCGCGGCGAGTCGATGCAGGACGTGATCTTCAACGGTTCAGGCGGGCGCAAGCCGGTGTCGCGAGCGGCCGTCGAACTGGTCTTCGACAACTCGCTCGGGCGCATCTCCGGCCAGTGGTCGCAGTACGCCGAGCTCTCGGTCAAGCGTCTGCTGACGCGCACTGGGCAATCCGAGTACTACATCAACAACCTGCACGTTCGCCGCAAGGACATCACCGACCTCTTTCTCGGCACCGGCCTCGGGCCGCGCGCCTACGCGATCATCGGCCAGGGAACGATCTCCCGCATCATCGAGGCCAAGCCGGATGAATTGCGCGTGTTCCTTGAAGAGGCGGCGGGTGTCACCAAATATAAGGAGCGGCGCAAGGAAACCGAGGGCCGCATCGCCGATACGCGCGAGAACCTGACACGCGTTGAGGATATTCGGCTGGAACTCGGCGCGCAGATGGAGCGCCTCGAGTCGCAGGCCACGGTGGCGCGCCAGTACCGCGAGTACAACGACGAGCTGACGCGAAAGCAGCAGCTGCTCTGGCTGCTGCGGCGCAATGACGCAACGGCCGAACGCGAACGGCTGGGGCGCGAAGTCGAGCGCGCGGCACTCGATCTTGAAGCGCAGAATGCCGCGCTGCGCGACACCGAAGCGCGCCTGGAAGAAGCCCGGGAAGGCCACTTCGCGGCCAGCGACGGCTTGCACAGCGCGCAAAGCGAGTTGTTTACCGCGAACGCTGACGTCGCGCGGCTCGAAGCCGAGATCCGCCACCGCCGCGAATCGCAACGCGAATACGAAACCCGCCTCGCCCAACTGACAGAAGACCAGGCGCACTGGCAGGCGCAGGCCGAAAAGCTGGCCGCCGACGATGTGCGCTGGCAGGAATTGTTGGCCTTGTCGGACACGCGCGTGGCCGAGGGCGAAATGCGCCATGAGGCGCAACAGGAGCGTCTGCCGCAGGCCGAAGAAACGCACGCCAAAGCGCAGGAGGCGGTCAGCCGGCAGCGCGCCGAGATTGCCCAGGCCGAGCAGCGTTTGCAGGTCGAACAGACGAATCGTGCGCACGCCCAGCGTTCGCTGCAGAGCATCGCTGGTCGGCGCGAACGTCTGGCGCTGGAGCGCAAAGCGCTACCGGTACCGGATGGCGCCGAGTTCGAAGCGAAGCAGGAAGAACTGGCCGGCCTGCGCGAGCGAATCGTCGAAGCGCAGGAAACACTGAGCGCTCAGCAGCAGGCCTTGCCGGAGCTCGAGCAGCAGCGCCGCCAGGCGCTGGCGGATGTCCAGCAAGCGCAGAAGGAGCGCGCCGAAGCGCAGGCGCGCCAGACGGCGCTTGAGCAACTGCAAAAGCGCATGCAGGGCAACGGCAAACTGAGCGACTGGTTGCGTCGACACGGACTCGAGCAGCGCGAACCGCTGTGGAAATTCTTGCGCGTCGACGCCGGTTGGGAGGCGGCCGTCGAGGCCGTCTTGCGCGAACGCCTCAGCGCCTTGCCGGCTGACGCAGCCGATGCCGCCTGGAGCCGCGACCGGCCGGGCAGCAAGCTGACCCTCTTGCTGCCGGCAGATGGCTCACTGATCAGCGTCGGCAACGACTGTTTGCTGGCCCGTATTCGCTGTGATGAGGTACGGCTTGCGGCGATTCTCGCCGAGTGGTTGACCGGCGTGTTCATCGCCGCCGATCTGGCCACCGCCCTGGCGCGGCGCGCTGAACTCACCGGCAACGCCTGCTGTGTGACACCGGGCGGCGATATTGTCACGCGGCAAAGCGTCACGCTGTTCGCCCCGGATGCCGGCGAGCACGGGTTGCTCGAACGTCAGCGGGAGATCGAGGAGCTCGCCGGAGTGCTCGACCAGCGCCAGGAGATGGTCGAGCAGGCGCAGGCCAGCCTCGCCGAAAGCGAAGCGCGCCTGGTCGATGCGCAGAATGCCTTGCAGGAGGCGCGCAAGCAGGTCGGCGAGTTGCAGGACCGGGCGCACGCCATGCAGGTTGAGACACTGAAGCTGTCGCAGGCGCTCGACCGCTTCCATGAGCGCCTGGCGCAGATTGACGACAGCCTGGGCGAAATGGCGGTCGAGGAAGAGGGTGAAAGCGAACGCCTGTTCATCGCCGACGAGGCGATTGAAGAGCAGCGCGAGCAGGTCAGGCAGTTGCAAACCGTACTGATCGGCGCCAAGGCCAGTTTCGAACAGAGCGAGCGCGCCTTGCGCGATGAGCGCGAACAACTCAACGGCGTTGAACGCGAACTGCGCGAGGCGCAATTCGCCCAGCGCGAATGCCGCAACAAACTCGACGAGCTGGCCAATAATCAAGGGCTGGCCGGCAAGCAACTGGAACGCATCGTTGAAGAACTGGCGCGCTGCGCGGACAACGCCGTGAACATGCAGGCCGAGGATCTCGAACCGAAACTGCAGGAAGCGCTGGATCACCGCGTCGCCCGCGAGCAGGCGCTGGCCGCCGCTCGCGACACGCTCGAGGCGGCGGCTGGTGGGCTGCGGGCGCTTGAGGAACAGCGCATGCAGGTTGAGCACAGCCTCAATCCGCTCCGCGAGCGGATCGGCGAACTGAAACTCAAGGAACAAGCGGCCAGTCTGAATGTCGAGCAGCTGGCGGCGCAGCTCGCCGAAGTACAGGCGGACGAACAGGGCTTGGCCGGCGAGTTGGCCGGGGCGCGGGTAGGGCCGCTGCAAGGCCGGATTTCCACCCTGCAAAAGTCGATCGAGGCGCTCGGCGCGGTCAATCTTGCGGCGCTCGATGAACTCGAATCGGCGCGCGAGCGCAAAGGCTATCTGGACGCCCAGTCGGAAGACCTGACGCAGGCCATGGAGACGCTGGAGAGCGCCATCCGGCGCATCGATCGCGAAACGCGCGATCTGCTGCAGACCACCTTTGACGCGGTCAACCGCAGTTTTGGTGAGCTCTTTCCAACGCTTTTCGGCGGCGGCGAGGCCCGGCTGATCATGACCGGCGAGGAAATCCTCGATGCTGGCGTCCAGGTCATGGCGCAACCGCCCGGCAAGAAGAATTCCACTATCCACCTGCTTTCCGGTGGGGAAAAGGCGCTCACCGCGATTGCCCTGGTGTTTGCCATGTTCCAGCTCAACCCAGCGCCCTTCTGCCTGCTTGACGAGGTGGACGCGCCGCTGGACGATACCAATACAGAGCGTTTCTGCGATATGGTACGACGCATGTCCGTCAATACGCAGTTCCTATTCATCAGCCATAACAAGATCGCGATGGAAATGGCGCAGCAACTCGTCGGGGTGACCATGCAGGAATCCGGCGTCTCGCGCATCGTCGAAGTCGATATCGAAGAAGCTCTGCGCATGCGCGAGCAACTCGCTTAGGAAAAAATATGACCGAACTGCAAATGGGTTTGATCGGCCTTGGCTCCGCCGCAGTCATTGGCGTGCTGGCCTACAACAAGTGGCAAGAGCATCAGCAACGCAAAGTTGCCGAACAGGTGCTGAATATGCGCCACCCCGACGTTCTGCTCGATGAAGCGACGACGGAAGGCGCGGCTGCCGATACGTTCGAGTCGGTTGATTCGGTTGATCCGGACGTTGAGGAGATTTTGCCCGTATTCGACACGGAACCGTCGGTGGCCGAACCTTCAGTGGCCTCGTTTGCGGGCGAGCGCATTGAGCCCGTATTACGTTTGGACCCGCGCCTGGAGGAACCAGCCCGCGTCAGCGAGGCGCCGGTTGTCGCGGCCGCTCCCGTCGCGCGCGAGCGCCCACCGCAGTCTGAAGCGGCGACTTCCGCAACGGCCACGCCCCTCGAGCCGGCGCTCCCTGTTGAAGACGCAAGGGAGGCGAGGGAATCCAAAGAAGCAAGAGACAGTGCGCTGCCGCTCAACCTGTTGTCCCCCGCGATCGATTACATTGCCGCCTTCGAGGCCGTCGAACCCGCACCGGCTTACCAGATTCTCGAATCGCAGCGCGAGCCCTTGGCTCGTGTACGCAAGCCGCTACGCTGGATTGGCTACAACGAGCGGTCGCGCGAGTGGGAGCAGATCGTCGACGCTGACGATAGCGACTACCGGCGTATCCGCATCGGACTGCAATTGGTTGACCGGCAAGGCCCGGCCGCCGACAGCGACCTTTCAACTTTTCATATCGCCATGCAGGATCTGGCCGACGAGTTGATGGCCGTGGCCAATCTGCCGCCGCGTCAACCAGCGCTCAATGCCGCGGCGCAACTCGACCAGTTCTGTGCCGGCGTCGACATCCAGATCGGCATCAACGTCATCAGCCAGGGGCAATCCTTCCCCGGAACGAAGCTGCGCGCGCTGGCCGAAGCGGCCGGCATGGCGCTCGATGTCGAAGGCCGTTTCGTGCGGCGCGACGATGATGGCAATGTGCTCTATGTGCTCACCAATCAGGAAGCGGCGGGATTTGCGGCCGAATCGATGCGGACGATGAGTACGCATGGCCTGACTTTCCTGCTCGACGTGCCGCGCGTCGCTCACGGCGACCGGGTGTTCAACCAGATGGTCGATCTGGCACGCCGGTTTGCCGAAGCCCTGCACGGCAGTCTCGTCGACGACAACCGCCGCCCCTTGTCGGAAGGTGCGCTTGAGCCGATCCGTCGTCAGGTGATCCAGTATCAGGCGGCGATGGCCGCGCAGAACCTGCCGGCGGGCGGTCCTCTGGCCCTGCGTCTGTTCTCCTGAGTTCGCCGGCATGAACGCCGCTGAGCGTGCCCGCGAACTGCGGGTTGAACTGGAACAGCACAATCATCGGTACTACGTGCTCGACGCGCCGCTGATTCCGGATGCTGAGTACGACCGCCTGTTTCGCGAACTGCAGGCGCTCGAAGCCGAACACCCGGAGCTGGCGAGCGCCGATTCGCCGACGCAGCGGGTCGGTGGCAAGCCGCTCGACATGTTCGCGCCGGTGCGCCATGCCGTGCCGATGCTGTCGATCCGTACCGAAACCGACATCGAAGCCAGTGGGGCCTTCGCCTTCGATGCGCGCGTGCGCCGCGAGTTGAAGCTTGCCGAGAGCGATCCGCCGGTCGAATACGCTGCCGAGCTTAAGTTCGACGGACTGGCCATCAACCTGCGCTACGAGGACGGCGTGCTGAAGCAGGCGGCGACGCGGGGCGATGGCGAAACCGGCGAGGAGGTCACGGAAAACGTGCGCACGGTCGGCCAGATTCCGCTGCGCCTGCACACCGCCGAACCGCCGGCCGTCCTTGAAGTGCGCGGCGAGATCTACATGCGCCGCCCCGACTTCGATCGCTTCAACGCGCGTGCCTTGGCGGCCGGGGAGAAGACCCTGGTCAATCCCCGCAATGGCGCCGCTGGCAGCATTCGCCAGCTCGACTCGCGCATCGCCGCCAGCCGCCCCTTGTCGTTCTTCGCCTACGGTTTGGGCGAGGTGCGGGGTTGGTCGCTGCCGGATACGCACAGCGGCTTGCTTGACGCACTGGCCGCACTCGGTCTGCCGGTTTGCGCCGAGCGCGCCGTGCTCTCCGGGCCGCAGGCGTTGGCCGAGTTCCACCAGCGCATGGGCGAGCGTCGGGCAAGCTTGCCCTTCGATTTTGACGGCGTGGTCTACAAGGTCAATCGGCTGGCCCTGCAGGCAAGCTTGGGCTTCGTGTCGCGTGAGCCGCGCTGGGCAGTGGCCCACAAATACCCGGCAGAGGAAGCCTTGACGCAGTTGCTCGATATCGAGGTACAGGTCGGCCGGACCGGCGCCATCACGCCGGTGGCCCGCCTCGCGGCGGTCTTCGTTGGCGGCGTGACGGTCACCAATGCGACCTTGCACAACCAGGACGAGATCGACCGGAAGGACGTGCGCATCGGTGATACCGTCATTGTGCGGCGGGCCGGCGATGTAATTCCCGAAATCGTCTGTTCGCTACCGGACCGACGGCCCGCCGGTTCATCGCCTTATAATTTGCTCGCACGCTATCCGACCTGCCCGGTGTGCGGCTCGCATGTCGTGCGCGGCGAGGACGAAGCGGTGGCGCGTTGTACCGGCGGTCTGTACTGTCCAGCGCAACGCAAGCAGGCGCTGCTGCACTTTGCTTCGCGGCGGGCGATGGACATCGAAGGATTGGGCGACAAGCTGGTCGACCAGTTGGTGGATGCACAGCTTGTGCACACGCCGGCCGATCTCTTTCGGCTAGAAATGCCGGCGCTTACCACGCTGGAGCGCATGGCCGAGAAGTCGGCGAGCAAGCTGCTGGCTGCCATCGAACACAGCAAGCAAACGACCTTGGCGCGCTTCATTTATGCGCTCGGTATCCGCAACGTCGGTGAAGCGACAGCCAAGGATTTGGCCCGGCATTTCGGCAGCCTGGATCGCGTACTGGGCGCCGATGAGGCGCAACTGATGCAGGTGAGCGATGTGGGTCCGATCGTGGCAAAGTGTCTGCACCAGTTTTGTTTGGAGTCGCACAATCTTGATGTAATCGCGCAGTTGCGCGCAGCCGGTATCACCTGGCCCGAAGGCGAGGCCGTTGCCTTGGCCAATAGCCCTATCGCTGGCAAGATATTCGTATTGACGGGAACGTTGCCGGTGCTGACGCGCGACGCAGCAAAGGATCTGATTGAGGCCGCAGGTGGCAAGGTGACCGGCTCGGTGTCGAAGAAGACCGATTTTGTCGTCGCCGGGGCCGAGGCTGGGTCCAAACTTGAAAAAGCTCAATCGTTAGGCGTGGCCGTGATCGACGAGGTGCAATTGCGGGCATTACTACAGCAGGAACAACAGGAGGATGTAGAGTGAAAAAAGTGACAAAGGCTGTTTTTCCGGTCGCGGGTCTGGGAACACGTTTTCTGCCGGCAACCAAAGCAAGTCCAAAGGAAATGCTGCCGATCGTCGATAAGCCGTTGATCCAGTATGCGGTGGAAGAAGCCGTGGCAGCGGGCATTACCGACATGATCTTTGTCACCGGGCGCAGCAAGCGTGCCATCGAAGATCACTTCGACAAGGCCTACGAACTGGAAAACGAGCTGCGGCTGAAGAACAAGATCGAGATGCTCGAGTTTGTGCAGAATCTGCTGCCGAAGCATATCAACTGCATCTACATTCGGCAGTCGGAAGCGCTCGGCCTTGGACACGCTGTTCTCTGCGCCAAACCGGTTATCGGCGACGAGGCTTTCGCCGTGCTGCTCGCCGACGATCTGCTTGACGGCCAGCCGCCGGTCCTCAAACAGATGACCGACGCCTACGACTACAATCGCTGTTCGGTGCTAGGTGTGCAGGACGTGCCCCGTGCCGATACGAAGAGCTACGGCATCGTTAAGGCCAGCGCGGTAGCCGAGCGCCTGGAGCGTGTCGAGGCCATCGTGGAAAAGCCGAATCCCGACGATGCACCATCAACGCTGGCGGTGGTGGGCCGTTATATCCTGACGCCGCGCATATTTCATCATCTGGAGCACGTCACTCCCGGTTCCGGGGGCGAAATTCAGCTGACCGATGGCATCGCCGCGCTGCTCACCGAGGAGCAGGTGTTGGCCTACCGTTATATCGGAACGCGCTACGATTGCGGCTCCAAGCTCGGCTATCTGCAGGCGACCGTGGTCTTTGGCCGTCGCCATCCGGAAGTTGGCGCCGCCTTCTCGAACTATCTAGACAATCTGGAGCCGGCATGACAGATCACCAAGAAGCCAAAGAGCTCCTCGCCAACGCCGAAGAGATCCATTCGGCCGAGACCGTTGCTGCCGCCGTCACACGGTTGGCGGCGGAGGTGACCGACAAACTCGCCGGGTGCAACCCGGTCCTGCTGTGCGTGATGAGCGGTGGCGTGCCTTTTGCCGGCCAGTTGATGACTCAACTGCAGTTTCCGCTCGACTTCGACTACCTGCACGTCACCCGTTATGGCCAGGACACCACCGGCGGTGCGCTGTCCTGGCGGGCTGCGCCTTGGACCTCGGTCAAGGGACGGACCGTGCTGGTCGTCGATGACATTCTCGACGAAGGGCTGACGCTGGCTGCTATTCAGGAACGCATCCTGCAACTCGGCGCGGCGGCTTGCTATACCGCAGTGGCGGTCGACAAGCAGAATGGCAAGGAGAAACCGATTCGTGCCGATTTTGTGGCGCTTACCGTGCCGGATCGCTTTGTTTTCGGCTTCGGCATGGACGTGCGTGGCGCCTGGCGCAATCTGCCGGCGATCTATGCCTTGAAGGAGGCTTGAGGTGCTGGCAATTATCGGCGGTAGCGGTTTGACGCAGCTGTCCAATCTTGACGTGTCGCATCGCGAAGTGGTGCGCACGCCGTACGGCGAGCCTTCGGGGGCGGTCACCTTCGGCCAGATTTGCGGCCAGCCAATCGCTTTCTTGGCGCGTCATGGCTATGGTCATACCATTCCGCCGCATGAAGTCAATTACCGCGCCAATATCTGGGCGTTGTGGAATCGCGGTGCGCTGGGCATTATCTCGGTGGCTTCGGTCGGCAGTATTCGTGCCGATCTAAAACCGGGGGATGTGGTCATCCCGCATCAGATCCTCGACTACACTTGGGGACGCAAATCCACCTATCACGAAGGGCTGGACTGCACCGTTACGCATATCGACTTTACCGAACCCTACGATCGTCTTCTGCGTCAGAAATTGATCGATGCGGCAGCTGCAATCGGGCTGCCGATCAGTGCTTCTGCGGTTTACGCCGCAACGCAGGGACCGCGTCTGGAGACGGCCGCCGAGATCAATCGGCTGGAACGCGACGGCGCCGATCTGGTGGGCATGACCGGCATGCCGGAAGCTTCGCTGGCACGTGAACTGGGCGTTCCCTATGCTGCCATCAACGTGGTCGCCAATTATGCGGCGGGTCGAGCCGACAGTCGTGAGGGGGTCAGCTTCGAGGCAATTCAAGGCGTCTTGCAAAAATCGATGGGGCATGTACGCGCCATCATTGAACGGATGGTCAGCAGCAATGATCAGATCAATCCTTAGAATGGGCGATCCGCGCCTGTTGCAACAGGCGCGACCGGTCGAGCGTTTCGCGACCCCCGACTTGCTCACGCTGGTCGACGACATGGCAGAAACCATGCGCCACCTCGAAGGCGCCGGCCTTGCCGCACCACAAATCGGCGTTGATCTGCGCTTGGTCGTCTTTGGTTTCGAAGAGAATCAGCGCTATCCGGAGGCTGGAAATGTCCCCTGGACCGTGCTGATCAATCCTCGCCTGACGCCCCTTTCGGACGAAACGGAAGAGGCTTGGGAAGGCTGCCTTTCGGTGCCCGGGTTGCGTGGCTCGGTGCCACGCTGGCGTCGTTTGCGCTACACCGGCTTCGACCCCTTCGGCCAGCCGATCGACCGCTCGGTGGAAGGCTTCCATGCCCGTGTCGTGCAACACGAGTGCGATCATCTGGACGGCATTCTGTATCCGATGAGGATCAAGGACTTTCGTCGCTTTGGGTTCCAAGACGTCTTGAATTCTAATGGGAATCAAGTGTCTGGGACGGATTGAGACCCTCTGGGACGACATGAAATTGAATTGAAAGAGGGTAATAACGCGGGTAAGAACTTAGGGAGCCCGTCATGACCCGCGCTGCCGTAAATACCGATTCGTCGGCCAAGGCACGCAATCTGACCAACTGAGTAGAAAGTTGATACTCCTTGAAGTTGTGCTTTCTGCTGCGCCTCAGTACAAATGCCTCGCGGGTTTCTCCTATCCGTTCAAATCAACCGAGCAACAGGGATATGGCGGCCCTGGACGCCCATCCAGGGATTACTTCTGTTCGGACTTCACACCGAGTTTGCTGAGCATGTACTCGACGGCAGAACGCATTTCGGCATCACTCAGGTTGGCCATGCCGCCACGGGCCGGCATCGAATTGTGACCCCCGATGGCGGATTTGACCAGCGGATCGATGCCATTGGCAAGGCGCGGCTTCCAGGCATCCATGTCGCCGATTTTTGGCGAGCCGTTCTTGCCCGTGGCATGGCAGTCCTGGCAGCGCTGTTCAACGATCTGCTTGCCGGTGTGCGTTTTCGGCGAGGCATAGGTCTTGTTGGTGTCGGTAGCTTTACCGCCGCTAACCATGTAGGCCACAGCACGGCTCATCTCAATGTCCGACAGATTGACACGACCGCCATGGGCCGGCATTTTGCGCAGACCGGTAATGGCATTCTCCGTGACCTTGTCCATGCCTTTCGCGCCGCGCTCTGCCCAAGCGGCGCGATCACCGATTTTCGGAGCGCCGTTTTTGCCGGTGGTGTGGCATTCGGAACAGACGGTATCGACAACTTCCTTGCCGCTGCGCTCGGCTGCTGATAGCAACGAGGCCGGCAGACAGAGCAAGATAGGGCAGAAGGAAAGAAAGAAATATTTTGTCCGTTCTGGTGAACTGCTCATGGTCGTTCTCTTTTACTCAGTGGCTTATTGACTGCTAAATTCTTTACAAGTTCGGACCTCGACTTTGCCCATCCCTACAACTCTTGCCGGCGCGGAGCCGACGAAAACATGAATGGCCTCAACTTCTGAGTCCTTTACATAGGGTGTTCAAGCAAACTGAACGACAGCTATGGGCACGAAGCACTCGGAGACGAGTGGCCGCTTCAAGGAAGCAGAATTTCACCGACCGGCGACGAATTCGAAGAAAGGACGGTCGCGTCACGAGCCAAAAGGGACATAGCGCGTTTTGGACAGCGGACCTTCCCGCCGAGCACCAAAATTGCCTAAGCGGCCCTTTGTTATTACAATCGTATATTTCCGCCTGAATGCCTCGTCCGCATCGATACCGGCCATTCGCCCTCGCGGGCTCTACTTCAGCAGCCGGCCACGAGCCGCCGGTCAAGAGTGGCATCCAATTTCAATACCGAAGTACTCGTTGAACATCGCTCGATGCCCGCTATTCGGCGAGCAAATTGACGCCATCATCGCCGCAAGCCGGCCAAATCCGGCCATTCGAGAAATCGCTCAATAGCGGACACTGGCACTGTCCGTATGATTGGTGATTGATATGGAGATCCGAACGGGATAATCTTTATGTCATTAAGAAACTTAGAGGTGATTTTGCCGTGTCCGTATTATTAGAAATAACCCGGACGTCTCTACGCCTGAATAACTCTTAGAAGGCGGGAGCCCCATGTCGCTGCAACGAGAAATGGAAGATCACGTTCTATCGGCGGTTAACCAGTTTGCCAGTTCGCTCACCTCTGGCAGAAAAGTGGTTGCCGATATGTCCGCATTGGTCGAAGCGACGTCACGGCTACCTTTGTCGAATTTGGATAATTGGGAACGTCTAATCCGTTCGGGGCTCCATCAGGCCTCTGCAAACTCTAAACCTGCCAAGTGGAAGTTTTGGGTCCAGCCAACGCCATTTCTAACGTGGATTGACCTATGCAGTGGTGATGGTTTTAAGCGCGAACGAACGCTCCGCATCCTGTCAGGGGCGGCACCCAATCGGTTCTTCTTTGCGATGGCTGTCCGTCGCCTTAACGATTGGGTATCTCAAGTGCGTTCAGCAGCTCGTGAGCAGTTGCCTTCAATTGCAATTGCCTCAAATCCAGAAGACGTTGTGGACGTTCTATGCGCTGTCTTTCCTCGTTGGAGTTCATGGGGACGTATGGATACCGAAGGCAAGCAAACCCTGTTGGAAATTGCTTCGATTGAAGCGGTAACCCACTCTCTCAAATCGCGCCTTGTAACTGCGACCGCTGGGCCATTAGCTTCAGTTCTCGCTCAGGCGGGGCAAACACCTGTGCTGGATGCAGATCTACCTGAAATCGCAAGCAACGCCATCCAACCGTCGGTAAGAGCAAAGGCATACAAATTCCTCCTAGACGGAAAAGTGCTCTGGCTAGTCGGGCGAAAATGGGAGTGGACGGACGTACGCTATTGCAAAGGCTACTTTAAGCCGATGTTCTGTAATCGCCCTCTGACTGTCAAAAGCCCTCTTGAGGAAACGTTGAAAGCCGCATCGGTAGATCGGTCAGCCATTGTGCGGCGGGTTGCCGCAGACGTACTCATTCGCGAGTCTGGCACGATTGGTTCTTTCGCACTCCAGATGGCTACCGTACTTGCATCGGATTCCCACCCGTCAGTAGCGGAGAGGGCGAATTTCGCTCTAAAGAAAATTTCGCAAATACTTCCTAGTGCATGATGGCCCTTTACCCCCCCGCCTTCTAACCATCGCTATGGGCACTGATCACCAGTTCATTGTTTTGGGAAGCTGCCAGTCGCGTCACGACCCATTTCGGCCAGCCAGTTTTCTACACAGCAGCCGCTCAGGCAAACCCAGGCTCTGCGAACTTGAATGCTCCATAGATGCTATGTAGGACCGCGCCAAGCGGGCGCCGTTGGTCTACAACGGAATTCCAACTTCTTCATTCAGGAGTACGGAAATGACCGCACATGAAACCGTCTTG
>Ga0209125_1001414_pt1 | contig 22573 bp, 20 predicted proteins | sample BarGraIncub1131A_FD_184503 | JGI IMG/M metagenome (GOLD analysis project Ga0209125, IMG submission 184503) | Arctic peat soil microbial communities from Barrow, Alaska - Barrow Graham LP Incubations 11-31A (SPAdes) (version 2) | ecosystem: Environmental > Terrestrial > Soil > Wetlands > Peat...
CATCATTTTTGACATTTTCCGACCTGCGTTCTTGTTTTTCGTATCCTAACTCAGTCTCTAATTCAGCTTCCATGACCTCTTGTAGCACGTCCTTAAACATAGCTTTTATTGCTTCCATCACGTCTGAAGTATTATTAAATTTTTCGTTCTTAATAAGCTCTCTGATGACTTCTTGGGGTATCATTGACATAAAAAAACTTCCTTTCTGACTTTAATAGTATTATTACTATTCTTGCCATAAGGAAGATCTTTCAAACCTAGTTACACAAAATTTTCCGCACTCTTACTCATGGATTAAACGATATGTTGTTGAATTCCTCGATGTACTGGAATTTAAAGCATCAGGGAATACAACTGAATTACTTAGTGCTTTATCTATTGTGAAAGAAATGCATCAGAAAAAGATGCGTAAGGTTCCCGATGCAGCACCAAATAGTTTTATTAAAAAACGTTGGAATAACCTGGTTTTTAAAGAAGATGGTAATGTAGATCGTCAGTTTTATGAGTTTGCAGTGCTTAGCGAGTTGAAGAATGCCTTGCGGTCCGGAGATATTTGGGTTGTCGGATCTCGGCAATACAAAGATTTTGATGAATATTTGGTGGATCAGAGTACCTTTAATAAGCTAAAGTCGGAGTCTCTGTTACCAGTTATAGGTCAGTGTAGCTTTGATGATTTCATTAAAGATAGACTTGAACTCCTAACATCCAGTTTAGATGAAGTACACAAATTAACAGTGAACGATGAATTGCCAGATGTGACTATAAGTGACGCTGGACTAAAGGTTACGCCACTAAAAAATTCGGTGCCAGACGAAGCCTATATTTATAACCAGAAGATTTATTCATTGCTGCCCAGAATTAAAATTACAGATTTACTTCAAGAGGTCGATAGTTGGGTTAATTATACGCAACATTTTACTCATCTTAAAAATGATAAAAATACCGAAAACAAGCAACTGTTACTAACCGCAATCCTTGCTGACGCTATTAATCTTGGGTTAACCAAAATGGCTGAAGCATGTCCAGGTACAACTTATTCAAAATTAGCTTCAATACAGGCGTGGTATATACGCGAAGATACTTACAAACAAGCTCAGGCCGTTATAACAAACGCACAACACCAACAAGAACTTACTAAGTATTGGGGTAAAGGCAATAGTTCATCTTCTGATGGACAATGGTTTAGGGCTGCTGGTAGCAACGAACGTGCAGCTAGTGTAAATCCCAAATATGGCAGTGAGCCTGGAGTAATGTATTATTGTCATATATCTGACCTCTATGCACCATTCCATATGCAGATAATAACAAGTAACTTGCGTGATTCAACCTATGTTCTAGATGGTTTGCTACATCATGAAGCTGACCTTAATATTTACGAACATTACACTGATACAGCAGGTTTCACAGATCATGTATTTGCCTTGATGCATCTATTAGGCTTTAAATTCGCACCAAGAATTCGTGATTTAAATGATAAAAAAATATATTTGCCAAATAAATCAAGCAGTTACCCCAAATTATCCAGCATGGTTGGTGGTCATATTAATTTATCCCTCATTGAAAGGAATTGGGATGAAATCACACGACTGGCACTATCAATAAAACACGGTACAGTTACTTCTTCCTTAATTTTACGCAAACTTGGAAGTTATCCACGGCAAAATAATCTGGCAACAGCACTTCGTGAGCTAGGAAAAATTGAGCGTAGTATTTTCATGTTAGAGTGGATCAAAGACCCACAACTACGACGCAGAGTACAAGCGGGGTTAAATAAAGGTGAGGTTAAACACGCCTTAACGCGAGCCGTTCATTTTAACAGATTAGGCGAAATTAGAGATAGAACATTTGAAAATCAACTTCAGCGAGCAAGTGGGTTAAACCTCGTAGTTGGCTCAATTATTTTATGGAATACAGTTTACATTCAGCAGTCAGTTGAGTATTTGAGAAAAAATGATAAGAACTTCAATGATGATTTGATTAAGCACTCCTCACCATTAATATGGGAGCACATTAATTTGACAGGTGATTACACTTGGAATACAAAATTAAAAACAAGCATGCTAAGGATCAATTAATTCCTTAGCGTGCTATAATTTCCGAATTCTATCGTGACCCCTACTTGGGGCAGGTATTCTAGTGTTGCCAGCTATGGCAGCCAAAATTGCTGGACCAGCATCCCTGATGAGTTGGCTCTTAATGGGACTGTTCTCATTACCACTGGTTATAGCCATTGGTTCAATGTCATCACGTTTTCCTGACTCAGGGGGAATGGCCACCTATGTTCGCCAAGGATTCGGTAATAATGCCAGCCACATTGCTGGAATCCTCATGTTAACTGCTATGCTATTTGGCATGCCAGTGACAGCATTGGTAGGCGCACATTATCTTGGTAGTATTTTTGCTTGGACGTCAGCCAGCATACATTTAGCAGCAGCTGGTCTCCTAGTCATTGCCATCACTCTTAATTATAGAGGTGTTGATCTTTCTGGTCATACACAAGTTTTTGTCGTTTCTTCCATTCTCTTTATTCTCACATTTGCGGTTTGGTCAGCTGTTCCCCAAATACATATATCGGCCTTTACACCATTTCTACCATACGGTTGGTTTCCTGTGGGCGAAGTAATGACGCTATTATTTTTCGCTTTTATGGGCTGGGAAATGATTGGTCATTTAGCGGAGGAATTCAAGAACCCAGCGCGGGATATCCCTTTGAGTTTAGGAATAGCCGCATTGTTAACGAACCTATTATACTTTGCTGTTGCTTTCGTCACTATAGGAACGGGCGTCTATCTTTCTGGAAATCCTCTTACAGCAATGATCACATTAGTAGCATATCGATGGGGCGATATGGCTGGGACACTAGTGGCGCTATTGGGGTTTATCGTATGTTATTGTCCTGTTCATACTTTCATTGCTGGTTTTTCTCGTCTTGTATATGCCCAAGCACGAGATGGATATTTTCCCAAATATTGGGGTAGATTACATCCACGCTTTCAAACGCCTCATATAGCATTACTTGCATTCGCGCCAATTTACTGCGTAATTCTTTTATTGAGTTATGAACTTTCTTGGGATCTAAAACCATTAATCAGTATTCCTTGCGCAAACTTCCTTGTCGTATATATGCTGGGAATGGTTGCTGCCGCTCGCATTCTTCCCAATAAGCTTGGTAAGGTTTCAGCCTGGATTAGCGTTCTTCTCTCAGGCAGTATATTTTTATTCGCAGGCTGGTTTACACTTTTCCCTATAGCCATATCGCTGCTGGTTATCTGCCAACAGCACTGGAGAAAAGTTAAGCAGACATCAACTAACGACCTCATGTAACATTTCTTCCAAAGACCAATTTTATAAATAAAGAGCCCTTCACTATTAACTCAGTAAATGGCTCTTTGTATCCTCTGACTTATTAATCCAAATGTTACTTTTATGGACATGGCACCAATATGATATCCTGGAAATACCGATGGCACCCGCTAACGAGTTCCCCGCAGATCCGCTCTTAGCACAGCCACCCTTCCTTACGGCCATATAACAGTAAATTGGTTGCGACATGCCTTATAGACACATGTTTCATAACTCATTTCAATAGCATTACTATTACGACTAAAGCCTCAAAACCAATTGGTTTTGAGGCTCCATTTCGTTAAAAACATGGGTTATTTTCCATATACTGCAATAGCTTCAATTTCCACACTTACATCACGAGGCAACTTAGCTACTTGTACACAAGCACGAGCGGGTGGTTCATTGGTAAAATATTGGGCATAAGCCTTGTTCACAACTGCGAAATCTTCCATATCCTTGAGAAAAACAGTAGTCTTAACTACATTGTCACAACTTAAACCTTCATGGGCTAAAATTGCTTTCAGATTATTGAGCACTTGATATGTCTGTAGTTCAACCCCACCATATACAATCTGCCCACTTACAGGATCTAAGGGAATCTGACCAGAAACAAATAAAAAGCCATTGGCTTTAATAGCCTGGGAATAAGGTCCAATGGCTTGGGGTGCCCCATTGGTATTAATTACAGTTTTCATATAACGGTATCTCCTTTGGTATTCACATTTTTTCAAAATTAGGTCTCTACTATTCTTTTCGGTAAAACTAAAAAAAATCCTGCAAATTTTGGTAGAAATGCTACGCGTCTTTCTCTGACATTGCGAGTGTAGCGAAGCAATCCCTGCCAAGTCAGGGATTGCTTCTTCGTCCCTCATCGCAATGACAGGGAAAAGCATTTATACTCCTTCTGATTCTGCAAATATATGGATATCATTAAAGTTTATCAATGGCTAATAATAGTCCATAAAGCAAGGCCTGCGGCCTGGGCGGACAACCTGGCACATAAATATCTACAGGTACTAGCTCATCCACTGCACCTCGCACAGCATAGCTACTACCAAAAACCTGACCGCTAGCGGCGCATGCGCCAACTGCCATAACAATTTTAGGATTGGGCGTGGCCTCATATGTCATCAGTAAAGCCTGGGTTAAATTCCGAGTCACTACCCCTGTAACCATCAGCATATCAGCATGCCGAGGCGCGGGAACAAAATCAATACCATACTGTTGCAAGTCATAGATAGGATTACTCAAAGCGTTCATTTCGAAATCACAGGCATTACATGAGCCAACATCCACATGTCTAATATGTAGGGAACGACCAAATATAGACCTAATTCTTTCTTTTAAGAGCTTTCCTGTATGATCACCTAAACGACCGGATAATGTGGCAAGCTTATAGTGATCAGAATGTCTTATCTGCTGAGATTCACAATGCTCCACACACCGTCCGCAAAAAATACAGGCGTTATGGTTAATACTCATCTCTCCCCCTGTAATCACAATCGCTTTCGTTGGACAAACGGTAGCGCAAACCTGGCAATCGGTGCAACCTTTATTGTCTACTACCACTTCACCACGAAAACGAGGTGGAACTGGGCCTCCATCATATTTTTCCGTCACAATACCAGTATAAATAATTTTTTTCAGTATATTTATCATGAACTACATTGCCCCCTTAGCGATCAAGACATGCATAGCATAATTCAAAGCTCTTATTAATTAATGGGAAATCCGGGATAATATTGCCAGGGCTAGCAACAGTGACAGCAGGCCAGTTTGCATAGGATGCCGACCTAACAACATAGCGGTATATCTTATTATTCTCACCTATCATAAGCCAATGTAGATTGCTCCCCCGCGCTGACTCACTATAGCCGAGTCCACTACTGTAAGGTTTGATCTCAGGAATAGGTACTTGTAGTGTACCTTGGCTATCAGGCATATCTGTAAGGATTTGCCTGATCATTTGTAATGATTGCTCTACTTCAGCGATTCTGATCCAGAGCCGTGCATCGACATCGCCACCTGTCTGTACAGGCACTGTAAACTTTAAGCTTTCATAGATAGAGTAAGCATGATCCCGCCGCAAATCCCTATCGATCCCTGAGGCTCTGCCCGCCACACCGACGACTCCCAGATCAAGGGCCGCATGCCGGGTTAGTATGCCCGTATGATTAACCCGATCCACAAAGGCACTGTTATGATGCAATAATCCCATCAGGTCTACAAACTCACTGGCTAACCGCTCCACGCCCTTCTGTATTTCCTGGGAAATCTCAGGCGTTATATCATAGCTTACGCCACCAGGAATGACCATTCCCCGCAAGAAACGGTTACCTGTTACCCTTTCATTCAATCGCATTAATAATTCTTTTAGCCGAGAACCATGACTTGTTCCTACTGAAAAGCCTAGCCCTGCACACAAGTTACCAATATCACCCACATGATTGTACAAACGCTCCAGTTCAGCTACGAGGGTTCTTATATATTCAGCTCGCCGCGGAATATGGATATGAGCCATTGTTTCAATAGCCTGGGCATAAGATAAGGCATGAGATACACTGCATGCACCGCAAATACGCTCAGCACGATAAGCGGCTAATTCAATGGACAGTCCTTCTACCCCCTTCTCAATACCTCTATGGGTAAAAAACAGTTTGGCATCCACATTGATAATCTGTTCACCAGACTGGCTAAATCTAAAATGTCCTGGTTCAATAATGCCAGCATGAATCGGTCCAACAGGCACTTCAAACATGCCTTCGCCATGCACATGAGCCATAGGGTATGGAGTATCCGCCTCAGGCACGTACATATCCATTACAAAATCCTTACGCAGTGGGTATAATCCTAATGGCCAATTTTCATGTAGTACCAGGCGACGCAAGTCTGGGTGTCCAATGGGCACAAGACCAAATAAATCATGAATTTCCCGTTCATACCAGGCTGCGGATGGAAAACTTGGCGTCAATGAGGGAAATTCTAGTTTTTCCTCGGAAGAGAGCATTGCTTTAAATGCTTTGAAGATACCCTCCCCAGCAAAAATGCAATATATGGAAAAACATCCATTCATACTACGTTCATCATTGGCAAACATGGCTGTTAGATTGTATTTTCCATCACTACATACCGCCTTAGCTTGACTGGCTAAATCATAGGCAGTCATTTCTCGGTATTCCATATGATCAACCTCCCATTACGATCGCTGTCGCCCTATATAGCATGTCATTTAACCAAGTTGGTACATACAATCCTGTCACGATAATGAGCCCTACTGAAATAATCATAGACATAAGAGCCGGCTTGCCAATCGTTGCATTAGCAGCTCGATATTTGGGTTTAGGGCCAAAGGCCATCGCTAGGCAATAATACATCATCCCAGCAAAAATACCAGCAAGTAACAGTAGTACCCCTGAGCCTAATAACATTCGTCCACTCGAGAAGGCCGCTCCGATAATGATAAATTTGCTGATAAAAATCCCAAAAGGCGGTGTGCCTGTAATCGCCAAAATTCCAATAATAAACATAGTGCCCACTAAGGGCATGGTACTCACTAGCCCCCGAATACGGGCAATATTTTTAGTCTGATATTCTTGGGTTATCACACCTGCCATATAAAACAGGGCCGATTTGGCAATGGCATGATTGATCATATGTAGCAGAGCACCATAAATTGACCAGGTCGTCCCAATGCCAATTCCTAAGATAACAATCCCCATATGTTCTACACTCGAATAAGCCAATAACCTTTTAAGATCATGCTGCACTAAGATAAAGGGGATAGCAACGGCAATCGAAAACACGCCAAAACCAATTAATAGGTATTGCAAAAACTCATGATTAATAACTGCTTGTACCACAATTAAATTACGCATGACAGCGTACGCTGCGCAACTGAGTACCACGCCAGATAGCAACGCACTAATAGGCGTGGGTGCTTGGCTGTGAGCATCAGGAAGCCAGGTATGCATCGGTGCCAGCCCCGTTTTTGTTCCATACCCAACTAAAATAAAAACAAAGGCTAATTTAACAATTGCGGGATCAAGCTCTGAACTCATCTTTGTTAGCTCCAGCCAATTCAATGCTTGAAAATCTGAACCCACCACACTCACCTGTGCATAATACAAGAGAGTCGTACCTAATAGTGCCAGACATATCCCTACCGTACACACCATGATATATTTCCAAGCTGCCTCCAGAGCAGAATGGTTAAAATAAAAAGCGACTAAAAAAGCTGATGCCAGAGTTGTAGCTTCCACAGCCACCCACATGAGACCCAAATTTCCTACAGTTAACACACTAATTAATGTGAAAATCAATACATTGAGTAGTCCATAATACCTACGGAGCATTGCAAATGTGATATGCCCATTGACTAAATCTTTTTCCATATAAGAAAGAGAAAATAGCACTGCCGTAAATATTAATACTGCCAATATACTTAGTAACACAGCACTTAAATCATCGACATAGAGCATCTTATAACTAAAAGACCCTGCCACTGTAATGTTATATACAATGGCAACTAAAGACGAACTTATTAACAGACTGCCAGTTAAATTAACAAATTTTAGAGCAGCTGTTGTTGTTTGAAACATCGATGTCAGGCCAGTTGCAATCGGTAAAAACAGGGCAAAAAGCAGTAACTCCCCCACAATATCATCCCTTTAGTTTTTTTAGTATACTGGTATCTGTTGACAGCCCTGATAACTTCAGTCGAGATGTTAAAATACTGAGCACCATCACCGCGACCAAGACATCAAAGAAAACTCCCAATTCAATAATTAACGGAAAACCTTTTGTCACCGACAGTCCCACTAAATAGATACCATTTTCCATCGTAATCATTCCCATAATCTGCATAACAGCTTGTCTTCTTGTTATAATGAGCAGTAGTCCAATGAGAGTCATAGCGACGGCAGTGGCTAAGGCATCACGACTACCAGCCCCAGGTAATGCTTGGTCAATCAGACCATATGAAAGTACGATGGCAATACAAGCCGCTAATGATGAATAACTAATATTTAAAATAGGATGATCTTCACGTTCATGTTGCAGTGTGTGAACAATATCCAATAAGACATAGGGCAAATAACCAGCTTTAATGATGACAGTTAATACAGCTGCAACATAGATCTGTATTTCTCCGGTCTCCAGCCCCACGGCTGTACATGCCATCGCCAGCATCAAGGACTGGATGGCTATAATTCTCACAGCCGTTTTAAGCTCAGATACTCTAGTCAACAATAAGGTTGTAAATAACAATAAAATGGTTAGTATATTCATACAACACCCTCCTCACCACGACTGTTTTTTACTGAGCAACGAGCGCCAGTAAGGACAATAAACAGGATACCGCTAGAAAATCGGGTACTTTAAACAATCGCAATTTATTTGTGCTGGTCTCAGCAATCGCAATAACCATGGCCACCAATAGTACTTTGATTACGATATCAATAGCACCATCAAACACATTACCAGGCAAAAAAAGCAAGATAAATAACAAGATCATAATCAGTTGTTTGACTGCGGCCGCCCAGAAAATTAAAGCCAATTTCCGTCCAGAATATTCCAGAGTCATCCCTTCATGAATCATCGTTAACTCCAAATGAGTATCAGGATTATCTACCGGAATACGACCAGTCTCTGCAATTAATACAATAAAAAAAGCGATGGCTGCAAACACATAAGCCAAGGACAAGGGGCTACTTTGCACCATAATTGCCATTATCCCTAAATTTGTTGTTTGGGCTTTAAAGGCAACAGTCATCATGGACAGTAGCAGAGCTGGCTCAACCAAGATCGCAATAAACATTTCTCGCGCCCCGCCCATACCACCAAAGGCGCTACCAGCATCTAATGATGCCAGTACTAAAAAGAATCGTCCAAGGGCCAATAAATATATTAATGTAAAGACATCACCAATGCCCGAACTGGTATTCGTAACCACAGGCACCAGAGCAGCTGCAGCGATGCCACTAGCAAAGTAAATAAACGGCGTTATCTTAAATATCCAAGATACAGTCGTTGACATCACACTATCTTTATTCAATAGCTTTATTAAATCAAAGTACACCTGAAAAACCTTTGGCCCTCGCCTATTTTGCAGTCTTGCTTTAACTGTTTTGATCACTCCTGCCACCAGTGGTGCCAACAGCACCACTCCCAAGGCCTGGATAACACTTAGTACTATATTCATCACCTGTTCACCACCCTGTACTCCAAATCAAAATGACCACTGTGACTACCATAATATATCCCACATACAGTTGTACACTACCAGTCTGAATACTTTTCATAAAGTGGGCTGTTCTAATAATTGCTTTGTTTATAGGCCTATATAGAGCAGTATCGAATAAATATCGAACGCGCACATGGTAGAATAACTTCCGCCCATGATACTGGTTGTCATTGGCATTTACCACGGTTTCATCATGGGAATGAACAATACTTTTAAACACCATGCGTATGGATTTTGAGAATCCAGTAGCGGTATACTCCATATGGTAGTTTGGCACAATACCACAGGTCCAGACTTCGCCAACGGCAACTTTTCCCTTGCCAAATATGGAATGTAGTAATATGGCTACAATAGCGCCACTCAGCAAAAGAAGTATAATAGTAGCCGTCGAAATTCCTCCGTCACTTTGACCTGTGGGTGAGGCTAGTGCATACCAATCATGACTCACTAGACCCATACTATCGATTCCAGGAAAGTTCATTAGTGTCTGACTGAGTATCGTGAGCATAGCCCGCGGCCACAGACCCAAAACGATGCACAAACCTGCTAATATCCCCATAGCAACTAACATAGGAGGCGCTGCCTCAATGGCTTCTGTTGCTTGTTTGCTGCGGGGTTTAGCCAGAAAAGCAATTCCAAATGCCCCAACAAAACAAGCTGCTGCCAGTGCCCCGGTGAGCCCGAGTAACGCAATGAGTAAAGCACTAAAAACCTTGCCAGTAATGCCGACCAACGCTTGAGGTAAAAATAGCAATACCTGAAAGGTCAACCACTCACTGATAAAGCCATTTAAGGGGGGCAACGCTGCAATAGCCAATGAGCTAACTAAGAAAAATACTGCAGTATAAGGCATTTTTTTTATTAATCCGCCCAATTGCTCAATATTCTTCGTATGGGCCGCCTGCAGCACGGCTCCAGCGCCCATAAATAACACGGACTTAAATAAGGCATGATTAAAAACGTGATACAGTGCAGCGCTAAAAGCCACGCCAGCCAAAACTGGCTGCTGCGTACTCATAAACACCATACCAGCGCCAATACCCAGTAATATAATACCAATATTTTCCACACTGCTATACGCAAGTAAACGTTTAATATCATGTTCAATAAAAGCAAATAGCACCCCAATAACAGCCGTAATAATCGCCAATACTAAAATCAAAGTTCCCCACCACACGGGTCCTGTTCCCAAGAACTCCAGAAAAAATCGACACATACCATAAATAGCTGTTTTGAGCATGACACCAGACATTAATGCCGAAACATGACTAGGAGCAGCAGGATGAGCCCGTGGTAACCAAATATGTAGGGGAACCATACCGGCTTTCGTACCAAAACCGATTAGAACGCAGACAAAAATAATATTTCGCGACGTTTCACTGACTAAGCTGCCTTTTAACTGGCTAAACTCCATACTGCCAGCCCCAATGGCTAAGAGTAAAAATGCGGTAATAATAAAAATAGTCCCGAGATGTGTCATGACAATATAAATATAAGCTGCCCGCGTATTTACTTTCTTCTCGTATTCGTGATTGACCAGAAAAAAAGATATGACGCTCATGGCTTCCCATGCAATAATAAAAGCTACCACATGACTCACTGTAAAGACGAGCACCATCGATAGTAAAAAGGCATTATATAAACCTGCCATCAGAGGCAGGCGACAATTATAATATTCCTGGCTATAACCATAGGCGTAAATGCTGGTAGCTGCACCGACCACCCCGACAATCAGTAAAAAATAAGCTGATAAATAATCAATGCTCCCACCGATGGGACCAAATGGTAGCGCCACAGGCAGGACGACGTCCACCTTGCCTTGTACAAAAACAAAAATTGCACATAGTATCGCCGTGATAGAACCCACGAGCGCGATACTATGTGCAATATAATTTGTAAGTTTAGCATTGCTACGGGTAAAAAGCACTGACACTACCCCTGCACTAAATAATAACAGCATTAGATAATACAAATCTCCTGCAATCATGATCCTACCACCTTATCATCACAAAATAATAATAATAATAATACATATCTATATTCTATAAATACTTGTAGTAATCCTGTCTAAAACTTAGTCATTATTTAAAATGATTAAGAACTGACAAATATTTTTTTAGCCCAAGCAAGACCTGTCGGTGAAACAGCTATACCGCCTTGGGCTGTTTCTTTTAACGAGCAGGACATGACATGGCCCACTGCTGCCATGGCATCAATTACCTCATCCACTGGTATGACACTTTTTATTCCGGCCAATGCCATTTCAGCTGCCACCATAGCCCCCGCCGCCGCTCCAACATTACGTTTAACACAGGGCACTTCTACCAGCCCGGCTACTGGGTCACAGACCAGTCCCATCATATTCTTTAACGTCATGGCCGCTGCCTGTCCCACTTGATCTGGACTACCACCATACAACTCTACAGCCGCACCTGCTGCCATAGCACCAGCTGAGCCACACTCCGCCTGACAACCACCAGCTGCACCTGATAAGGTAGCTCTTGAGGCAATGACCATACCAATCGCCCCTGCCACAACTAAGGCCTTCGCTAGTTCAGATCGACTACAACCTCGGGCCTCAGCCAAAGAAAATAATACTGCTGGCAACGTACCGCTCGCACCAGCCGTAGGAGCTGCGACAATACGGCCCATGGAAGCATTCGCCTCACCGACCGCCAAAGCAATCATGATGGCCTTGGACATAACATGGCCAACAATACTCTCCCTAGGCTGCTCACGCCTATAATTATCGACCAATTTTCCATTACCACCAACTAAACCACCCATAGACTTTATACCACTTAGGCCGCTTTCTATGGACTGCTCCATTACCTCTAATATAGCCTCCATACGACCAAGTAATTCTTCTTGCTCTATTTCGAGCTCCCGGGCTTGCAAATCAACACAAAACTCACCAAAACTCATATTTTTTTGCTCAGCAAGTCCAATCCATTCTTGTAGCGACAATTTTTCATCCACTCACTTGTTCCCCCTTCACTAAACTATCCTAACTGGATACGACGTACTGACTCAATATGAGGCAACTGACTGATCACTTCCACTTCTGCATCATCAACAGGTTGATCGGTTTCAACAATCATGACTGCCAAACCGCCCTTTTGTTTGCGAAATACTCTCATCTGAGCAACATTAACACCATGAGATGATAGAATACTAGTTACCAATGCAATAGCACCTGGACGATCATTGTGCATTGTTAAAATTGCTGGAAACTCGCCGCTAAATTCCACTGGAAAATCATCGATATTATTTATAAATACACGACCGCCACCAATAGATGATCCTGTCACCTTGCACGTATTACCATTGATGCCTGTCAACCAAAACTTCACAGAATTAGGATGAGCTAGGTCGCCCAAATTTATTGTTTTAAAAGAAATCGTAATGCCGGCCTTATGCACCGCTTCAAAAGATTTTGGTATCCTAGCATCATCTGTGGTCCAACCCTGGATTCCTGCCGCAAGGGCTAGATCAGTGCCATGCCCTTTATACGTCTTTGCAAATGAGCCGTGTAAACCAATCACAGCCTCTCTCACTGGTTCACCCAAAATAGCCAGCGCCAACTTCCCCAGCCTCACAGCACCAGCGGTATGGGAACTGGAAGGACCAATCATCACCGGACCGATCACATCAAAGATATTCATTATATAACCTCCGCCTTATATTATACTGGCATTTCGGCACTAGCTAGGATTTATTTGTATTCTTTATTGTTTTTGAATAAAAAAAATAAGCTAATCTCTTCTTTAGGTCATCAAAAATCGCACTAATTACCAGTATGGCCTTCTCCCCATTCATGTTATAATATTATGTAAACTATATGAAGGGAGGTGTCAGTATGGATTCCTTGTCACATGCATTGATTGGCATTGCTGTTGCTGGTCTTTCTGGTCATCAATTATCTTTATATGATCCCATTTATTTAGCAACTGTTCTCGGAGCCCAGGCACCTGATTTTGATATCATCGCGGGGCTCAAGGGGAATTTTTCATACCTTAGACAGCACCGAGCCTTTTCACATTCCATCCCTGGCCTCGCTATGTGGTCTATATTAATTGGTACAATCTTGCATTTTTTCATGCCACAGACTAATATATTATCCTTATTGGGTTGGTCTTTTGTCGGCGGTTTATCTCATATCATGATTGATTATTTCAATACTCATGGCGCAGCCATCCTCTGGCCTTTTCGCAGGGAACGTAAAAGCTTGTGCTTATTAAATGTGGTTGATCCTATATTATTAGTGCTAATGATGAGTCTATATCTCCTCAATCTTACGGTGACTCAGCTATCACTAAGTACTTTTGCCATCATTATTTCCTATATTTCCCTCAGAATCATACTGCGCAAAAGAGCAAAAAATCAGCTCACAGCCTTGTTTGACAGCAAAAAAATAATACAAATATCGGTAATGCCTTCGTTAAAACGTATATTATTCTGGGATTTTGTCTTGGAAACTGAAGATCACCACTTGGTGGGGCAATTAGGTGTACTCTATCCGGTGCTCGAAATTAACGCTACCCTGCCCAAACAAAAAACTATTTCTAATTTTACAATACAAGCACAAAAAACACCTCTCGGAGATTTCTTCACTCATTTTACACCTTTTATTTATTTTGAAGAAAAGCAAAACACTCATTCACTCTCTGTAAACATATACGACTTGCGTTATATTCTAAATAAACAATTCCTCCACCATGGTACCATTATTTTTGATAATAACAAATTTCCCACAGCCTCTTATATGCATTCTTACGGACGCACTATGAAAATTCCGTGCTAAAAAGTTCCTCTATAGAGGAACTTTTTAGCACATTCATTGACTTTCAGAAAAATATATATTTTGTATCTCCTTTGCCACTTGCCCTGCTCGGTTAGATACCTGAGGGATTAGATATCCAATAAATAAAGGCGATGTAGCAAACCGTGGCACTATTTTTGCTACAATTTGACCACCTATTTGATAAAAAAACAGATTATAGCTTTTACAATTCTTGTGAAAGTTATGTAGTAAATAATGGATAATGATTTGAATATAGTCAGCCATCTGATGTAAGGATTTCATATTATTGAGTCTCACATTAAACTCAAAAAAACCATTTTGAGGTTGTTCTGCTAAATTTAATTCAACTCCATTTTGCTCATGGATAACAAAGCCATGGAAACTTTCAGCAACTATATTATGAGTATAATCTATATCTTTTAAACCAACAATTTGCATATGGGGATGTCTTATTGTACCACCAGAATATGGACCATAATTTTTATAGAAAATAACTGAGGCAAACTCCCCGCTTTGCACCATCTCCTGCCATTTTTTTACGCCAAATTCAATGACTTTATATAAATGTTCTTTAGAGTAAGTCGATAACTCGGCATTACATTCATATGTTTCAATTAGAACCGTTTGAAAAGTATCGATTAACACTGGATACTTGTTTTTCATAAATAAGATTGGACCATCGCTTGCTATAATATCTGTTAGCTGCTCACGGCAACAAAACGGACATACAGCATCCTTATTAACAATACTCTCTGGCTTATTTTTAGCAATACTTGAATCAAAAATTAAATATTTTTTCCTTACTGACATAATCAATCTCCCATCGCTTAATGAAAATTTCTCCTCTAATCTGTCACAAAAAGAGCAATTTAATACCTGATGAATAAAAAAATCCTCCACTTATAATTATAGCCTTCTACTTGAACTTATTCATCAAATTAATTGTCTAATTACTCATTTCAATATTTAAGAGCTTTGTCCTCCAAGTAAAGGGCTTAAATAATAATAATATATTTTTATTATTTAAGCCCTTTACTTTTATCTATATCTGTTATATACTTTAGTAGTCCTAAAATAGATTGATTGATATTTTTCAATGATATTAACAATTAGCTATTTTGGTAACAGATTCGAGGAGGCTATTTAAAATGACCGAAGACAAAACATTAACTTGCCGCGATTGCGCAGACCAATTCATATTCTCAGCATCAGAACAAGATTTCTTTGCTGAAAAAGGGTTCACCAATGAACCAGGACGTTGCCCTCAATGCAGAGCAATTCACAAACAAAATAACGGTGGTGGTCGTGGCGGTAACAGCAACTACCAACAACGCGAAATGCATGATGCAACTTGTGCAGCTTGTGGCGTAGCAACTCAAGTTCCTTTCCGTCCAAGTGGCGATCGCCCTGTTTACTGCAGAGAATGTTTCAGCGCAAACAACAACCGTTAGTAGTAATATAAAAAAGCTCTGTCATTTGACAGAGCTTTTTCTTATGTAATTAAGAAATTATACTACTTTATTTCCTCTCATTTAACGGGAAATAGTAACATGGAAAATCATTCTTTAAATTAAATTTTTAAATTACTTTACTTCTGGGTAAAATAATTGTATACTACAATAGTTCTTAAATAGATGAAAAGAGTATTCTCCTTTAACTATTTGGGTAATATACATACAAGGAGGTTATATAAATGAATCAAGACAAAACATTAACTTGCCGCGATTGCGCAGACCAATTCGTATTCTCAGCTTCAGAACAAGATTTCTTTGCTGAAAAAGGGTTCACCAACGAACCAGGACGTTGCCCTCAGTGCAGAGCAGCTAACAAACAAAGAAACGGTGGCGCTCGTGGTGGTAACAGCAACTACCAACAACGCGAAATGCATGATGCAGTTTGTGCAGCTTGTGGCGTAACAACTCAAGTTCCTTTCCGTCCAAGCGGCGACCGTCCTGTTTATTGCAGAGACTGTTTCAGCAAAAACAACAACCGTTAATTTTATAAAAAAAGCTCCTCTGTCATTGACAGAGGAGCTTTTTTAAATTCACCAGAAAGTATATTTCTTTCTCAATTTCAAGTAGCAACAACTAAGGCTTTTTGATCATCCAATCGTCAATTAGAGTACCACTTTGTTTGAAAGCTTTCACCGTCAAGCTGTCACCCTTCACTTCCACGGTAAGATAGTTAGGTTCGTCAAGGGGATTATAGAAAAATTCATTCCAACCCTTAGTCGATACATCGTGATAGGTTTTCGTACCGCTCCGACCGGTGGCAACATATATGGTACCTTCTGTAGGAGTATTCACTACTTGGTCATTATGGAGGGGATATGTGTGGGCATAAACGTGATCGTGACCAGTAAAGACGACATCAGCATGATATTCATCCAGAATGGGTACAAAAGCCCTCCGAATATTCTCATTGGCTCCCTGCCCTTTATTATTGTAAGGCGGACGATGAAAACAAACTATTTTCCATTTTTTATTAGTTGTTCTTAAATCATTCTCCAACCACGCTGTTTGCACTTCTAGCATGGCGGGCACAAATCCTTTTTCTTCACCCTCTTGGCTATCGAGCATACTGAAATGCACATCTCCATAATCAAAAGAATACACCTGCCCTTTAAGGCCCTCTGGGCCATTAGATGGTAACTTTAACTGGGCAGTAAAGAGTATTGGCATAGAAAAGCGTCTTTCGGGTGTATAGGACTCATGGTTTCCTGTCACTGGCATCACGGGAATAACATCCACAACTCCTTGGGCAGCATCAAACCACGCCTTCCATTGGGCGTAATCTTGCCCTACATCCACCAAATCTCCTATGTTAGTGAAAAAAGCCGCATCAGGATTAGCCTGATATGCCTGGTGGATTGTGGTACGCCAAGCACCATAATCCACGCTCTGAGAATCACCGAATACTAAAAATTTGAATTTGGGAACTTGAGCAGCTGCTGTGGTAAAAGTGCGAGATTCACTCCAGCCATTTTCTTCTCCTAATCGATAGATATAGGAGGTACCCGGCCTTAGGCCAGTCAATGTTACAGAATGGATATTCACTTTTCCCAAATTCGTGGCTAACTCCTCCACTCCCGCAACAATACTTTTGCTATTGCGGGGAAACGTCTTAGCCTCAATCTGCTGAGCATATTGCACCAACCCTGATAGATCGGTAACATCGGTCTGCCAAGTGATCGTTTGAGTCGTCTGTGGATCTGATGCCCAGGTCAATGCAACATGCTCGGCGGCAGTAGCAGTACCACTCAATGTTACTGCTACTGGAAAAGTTGATGAAAAAATCACTGACAGAGTCGCAACAAGCATGATGATCAATAAACTCTGAAAAACCCTATTTTTTTGTAGCAAACTACTTTCCCCCCATTGCATTACACTCCAGCAACTTCAAAGGTATCATTCACTATTTTCTTGGCTTCTTCTTGAATCTGCTGAAGATGGGCGGTTCCTTTAAAGCTTTCTGCATATATTTTATAAACATCTTCTGTACCAGAAGGACGCGCTGCAAACCAACCATTCTCGGTGCAGACCTTTAAACCACCAATATCCGCTTTATTACTTGGTGCCTTAGTAAGCTTAGCCGTAATTTTTTCGCCAGCAAGAACAGTTGCTGTTACCTGGTCTGGCGAGAGTTTCGACAAGACGACTTTCTGCGCTAAGTTGGCAACTGCATCCAAGCGAGAATATACTGGCGCACCAAATTTTGCAGTTAAATCTTGATAATGCTCACCAGGATCCCTTCCAGTTTTAGCCGTAATCTCCGCAGCGAGTAGACATAGGATGATACCATCTTTGTCTGTTGTCCAGACTGTGCCGTCTTTCTTAAGAAAGGATGCACCAGCACTCTCTTCACCGCCAAAACCGAAGGAACCATCTACTAATCCATCTACAAACCATTTGAAACCTACTGGAACCTCAGCCAGTCTTTTCCCCAGGCTTGCCGCAACACGATCAATCATGGAGGAGCTTACCAAAGTCTTACCAATGGCAGCATCAGCCCGCCAACCTATGCGATCTTGAAACAAATAAGAAATAGCAACCGACAGATAATGATTAGGATTCATAAGCCCCACGCTTTTCGTTACAATACCATGCCGATCAAAATCAGCATCATTACCAAAAGCAAGATCATATTTATCTTTAAGCTCAATCAGTCCAGCCATAGCGTAGGGCGAAGAACAATCCATACGTATTTTTCCATCCCCATCTACATTCATAAAACTAAATGTGGGATCTGGATACCCATTGATCAGATCAATCGTAAGGCCGTATTTTTCAGCGATGGGCATCCAATAGCCTAGACCCGCGCCACCGAGAGCATCTGCGCCGAGTTTGAGACCGGACGATTTGATGACGTCCATATCAATAATATTGTGCAGATCATTCACATAAGGCGATATAAAATCAAATTCTTGGACATTATTAGCTTTTATCGCTTTTTCATAAGGTATGCGGTTTACTTTTCTATTGCCGTCTTTTAATAATTCGTTGGCAACGTCCGCAACCCACTTGGTAATATCAGTGTCCGCCGGCCCGCCATTAGGTGGGTTATACTTGATACCACCATTATCAGGCGGGTTGTGGGAAGGTGTGATCACAATGCCGTCAGCGAGGCCCTGCTTTCTGCCTTTGTTATAGTTCAAAATAGCATGAGATATGGCTGGCGTCGGAGTATAGTTCATATCCTTAGCAATCAGAGTTTCCACACCATTAGCAGCGAGCACTTCCACTGCCGAGATAAACGCTGGCTCAGATAGAGCATGAGTGTCAAACCCTATGAATAATGGACCCGTTATCCCTTGCGCTGTGCGATAGTTGCAAATACCTTGGGTAATAGCATGAATATGATCCTCATTAAAGCTATATTTTAGGGAATTACCACGGTGTCCAGACGTGCCAAAGGCAACTTTCTGCGTTGGTTCGCTACTATCAGGATGATTGACATAGTAGGCACTAATCAGACGAGGAATGTTGACCAAAATAGACTTGGGAGCTTTTTTACCTGCTAATAGATGAAGCGACATAGACACACCTCCAAATTAATTCCCTCGGGCGGGGAAAATATACTATACTATTATATTTACCATTAAAATGCAAAAATCCTGCAACTATAGTTATCTTGCAGAATTTAATCACTAAAACTTGGCTGAAGCATCGTGTGCCTGCTTTAATTGAACCTCATAGGCATATATGTGATCCAACCACTCATAAACTCGCCATTGTAATCGAATATATATTTATATGTCTTATCGTCCATTTGAATCATGAACACCTTAGCATCGTCGTAATTATACCATTTTCCCCATTGCTGATAATAATAAGGCGTAGGATCATCAGTACTCTCCCAGCCCCAACTTGCATAAGCAGTCCCATAAATTAAAAATAAAATCCCAATAATAATACTACTACCTATAAAATGTATTTTCATTGCATTACCACCACCTGCAACTAATTATTCCCATAATATTCAATTTATAAACGTAAAAAAAACGCCAGCAAAGGACGCTAAACGACCTGCTGGCATTTTTTAAATTTCTCATGATAAATCTGAAAGTATCATCTCTAAAAAGTTTTTGGTAGTCGCTGATAAATAGCGATTTTTCAGCCAAATAACTGCTTTTTTTATTTCTAGGGAGGATTCAATAATTTCTTTGTATATTAAGTTATTGCCTGAGACAAGGCCTACTGCCGATTTTGGCACAATAGCCAAACCCAGCCCTGCATCGGCCCATACGAGTAGGGACCTAACATCATCCCCCCGGCACAGAATTTGCGGTTCAAAGCCGTGTTTATGGCAGCACTCCACAATCATAGGTTCATTACTGCGATGTAGCAATAAGGGTTTATCAGCAAGTTCCTTCATTCCCACCTGATCAGCCTGTTCCCCATAGTTCCATTCTCTACACATGGCAACGACCATGGGTTCCTTTGCTAAACTAACTGAGTTATAGATATCTGAATCAAAAATAGTTCGTACAATACCGATTTCAATGATTCCGGTATTCAATAATTCTAAAATTCTGTAGGTATCACCTTCCCATAACTGAAAGTTAATATTAGGATATTGTTTGTGAAGCTTGAGAATTCGGCAAGGCAGGAACGTCGTGCCTGACGACGCAACAGCTCCAATGGACAGTGCACCAGTATATCCTTCATTTAATTCTTTTAATTCTTTAACCGTCGTATCCAGTAGCTCAATGATTTGCTCTCCACGGTTACACAATAGACGGCCTGCCCCCGTTAATGCAACCCCTCGATTCCCTCTTTCTACTAATTTTACGCCCAATTCCTCTTCTAATAATTTAAGTTGCTGGCTCAATGGGGGCTGAGCCATATGTAGTCGTTGCGCCGCTCTTGTAATTTGCCTTTCTTCAGCGATGACTTGAAAATACCTGAGTTGTTTAATATCCATAGAAACGTCCACCTTTTTGCCATACTTTTTTCGTATCGTTGAATAATTTTTTCAGTATTATATCTATATTACATACTTTGTTATAATGATATAGATCAGACTCGGTATCGTCAATTGTAAATGCATTACATTTTATTAACGATTTATGAATATATAGGGAGAAAAACATGGTCTTTTTACACACAATTGAAGGGTTAATGAGTATTATCATTATGGTTTCATTGGGATATATCCTTACTGGCAAAGGGTGGTTTACCCCTGAAAACTCAAAACTACTTCCTAAGTTAGTTACCTACATTTCCTTGCCAACTTACATGGTTTGGAACTTACTACATACCTTTAGCAAGGATACGTTTGTAACCTTGTTCGCCGGAGTTGTCGTTCCGATGCTAGCAATGATCATTAGCTTTGTTATCAGCTTTCTACTTTCTAATATTCTTTCACTTGCCCCTAACAGGAAAGGTACGTTTCGCTCAGCATTTTTCTGTTCTAGTTCACTATTTGTAGGAGTCCCCGTAAACCTAGCTTTATTTGGCGAAAGCAGTACCCCTTATGTCCTCGTATATTTTCTTGCTAATGCCTTTCTCTTTTGGACAATCGGCAACTACTCCATCAGCTTAGATGGAAAGACTGTTCCTGCCAAACTCATTAGTATTGACACCATCAAAAGAGTCTTTTCACCACCATTTATGGGTTTTACATTGGCAGTGATACTGATCCTCTTAGAAATTCCCTTACCTGATTTCGTGATGAATACTTGCAAATATTTAGGTAGTATGACCACGCCTTTATCCATGCTCTTCATTGGTATTGCAATATTCGGCGTCAAATTAAGTACTATAAAATTCAGCAACGATGTCATTGCTGTTTTAGTCGGACGATTTATTATCTCACCAATTGCAGTATTATTCATTGCATCTTTTTTCCCCATTCCAGAGCTCATGAAAAAAGTGTTTGTGATCCAAGCTGCATTGCCCGCCATGACTCAAACTACCATCCTTGCTAAGGTCTATGAAGCTGATACTGAATATGCAGCGGTGCTGGTAACAATTACAACACTTTTTGCCATCATCGCTATTCCTATTTATATGGTATTTATATAAAATTTAAGGAACGTTTGCTGGGCATAAAAAGAAGAATTTGCTGTCGCCATTCTACGAGGAGACTATTTCTGGCCCGAAGAAAAATATATGCTGCAAGAGGAACATATCTGTCTTGCTTCATCTAGCGTTATTGCTCTTCAGGATTTACCTTATCGCCCACAAATTAATTACGGAACTGATTCTTCCTTACGGGTGATGCTCGAAGATTGGTGGCGTGAAATATTTTCCTGTCCTCCCATGGTATCTATGGAAGTTGATAGCATGGATACCTGTCAACAAATGGTTCTGCATGGCCTTGGATGGGCAATCCTGCCCTTTATCGGATTGAAGCAACACGATTCTCTCAATACCCAAGAATTATACTGGCGGGACGGCAGACCCGTGTTACGCAGAACATGGATGATGCATCGAAATTCATCACTAGAACTATCAGCCGTTCGTGCTTTTGTAGATTATCTAAAAGAATATTATGCTATATAATGATGAAAACGCCAGCAACGGAGAACAATTCCGTGCTGGCGTTTCGTAATTGAGTAAATTTCATAATTAAGACCTGAGTTATCCACAAATAGGTAGTATGACGTATAAATCTCATAAAAATTCAATTTTATCTAACAGAATGAATTGAGATTAGAACGTCTATAGAATACATCTGAA
>Ga0209125_1001416_pt1 | contig 22515 bp, 25 predicted proteins | sample BarGraIncub1131A_FD_184503 | JGI IMG/M metagenome (GOLD analysis project Ga0209125, IMG submission 184503) | Arctic peat soil microbial communities from Barrow, Alaska - Barrow Graham LP Incubations 11-31A (SPAdes) (version 2) | ecosystem: Environmental > Terrestrial > Soil > Wetlands > Peat...
GAACAGGACGGTTAAGACACGAAGCGCCGATGGTACTGCAGGGGAAGCCCTGTGGGAGAGTAGGGAGTTGCCAGGTTAATGTTACTAGTGCTCTTAAGGGGTACTAGTAACATTTTGTTAGTTGCCTTTAGCAACTAAATTAATACTGTGTTCTTAAGGAGCATTAGTAACATTTTATTATATTATTCCGCGATAGCTCAACGGTGGAGCGCTCGGCTGTTAACCGAGAGGCTGAAGGTTCGAATCCTTTTCGCGGAGCCACTTTTAAAAGTTAAAGATTGTCTATGTAGACAATCTTTTTTTAGTGCGTTTACTTTAATCATAAACCACGAGTTAATGATATTTATGTTTCACAACAAGAAAAAGATTTTTCCGATATGGATGTATTGGAAAAAATTATAGATTAACAACTGCTATTGATAAAGGCTAAAGAATAAAGGAACCAGAAGTTGGTTCCTTTAAATATAGTTACTTATAAACACGGTTCTTAAACATATCCTAATCATGAAATAATAAATTATAAAAATTGCTTTAATTATATTTTCTTAGAGATGATATAAATACAGGAAGAATAGAGATAATAATTAATGAGAAGCCCTCCAAAAAAATTGTATATATTCCACCAATGCTTGTCCATAGCCATCCTGTTAAGATATAACCTATTGGAAGAAGTATGTAGGAGCCCATTAAATCTAAGCTAGCAACCCTTCCAAAGACATCCTTTGGAACAAATTCCTGGAGACTTATTTCCCAGGTTAAATTAAAAAACATTATACTCATTCCAACTACTACAAGTAATACTATTAGAATAGGGAAAAAACTAATTAAACCTAAGCAACCTAAGGAAATTCCAGCTACGAATATACTAAAATAAGCTAATATACCTCTATGTGTCCATCTAGTTTTAGAACTATATAATAGTGCCATAAAGAGAGCACCAGCTCCACTAGCAGACATTAATATACCATAATAGCTTGAACCAGTTTTAGAGAAAAGATCTACTTTAATTAACCATGGTATTAGTACAGATGAAAAGCTAAGTAAGATTACATTTAAAAAAGCAGAAGCTATTATTGTAATCCACAGCCAGGGATTTTTCGAAACCACCTGTAAGCCGCCTAAAAAATCTTGATAAAATTTTGCAATTGGTTTCCCTTCTATATTAGAAACAGTAGTTTTTATATTAATAAAAAGAAGACTTATAATGGATATAAAAAAAGTTAATCCATCAAGAGCAAAGCCTGTGGCCGGTGAACTAAAGGTGATGATAAGACCGCCTAACAAGGGTCCTACAAGTAAGGCAAATTGTTCACTTATTTGAGTTAAAGAGTTGGCAGAGATTCTTATATCCTCAGTGAAAACTTGAGCTCTCACGGCAGAATAAGCAGGTTGAAACAATGAACCCATTATACCTGATAAAACAGCATATAAATAAATTGTGGTTATAGATAAACTATTAATGTAATAAAGATAGGCTAAAATTAGTAAAATTACAAATCTACATAAATCAGAGATGATCATAAGCATAACCCTTGAGAGCCTGTCTACTAATACTCCAGTAAAGGGTAATAATATAATTTTCGGTAAAAACATTAGTGCCATAACTAAACTCATAGCCATGGCGGATTTTGACATAGAGTATACGGTCATAGGTAGCAGTACCGTCATGATGCAATCTCCTAGTCGAGAAAAGGTTTGACCAACCCATAAGGCTCTAAAGGGATTCGACTTTAAGGGAGAAAGTAAGGACTTACCAATCATAGATTTTCACTCCTGTAAGTATAATTTTTCGATTGTATAATAAACCTATTATACCATGATATTTCCAATAAATTATCATTATTTAATTTATTAAGAGGATTTTTCAAGTATGAGTAGAATATATTAAAATTAATGATCTAATTTAAAGAAAGGAGGAAAACTGATTTTGTGGCAATTTAATATTGCCAGCACAAGAAAAGTGAAAACTAATGTTTCAAAATCAGATATGTTTATGAAAGAGTATAAGACAAAAAATCTTAGAAATGTAGGAATTATAGGCCACAGTGGGTCAGGAAAAACTACACTAACAGAAGCACTCCTATATTTTACAAAAACTACAGACCGTTTTGGAAAGGTTGAAGAAGGTAATACAGTAAGCGATTATGACTTAGAGGAAAAAAAGAGAAGAATCTCCATTTCTACTTCTATAGCTCCTTGCGAATGGGAGAATATTAAAATAAACCTTATAGATATGCCAGGCTATTTTGATTTTATAGGTGAAGAAATTCAAGGGTTAAAGGCTTCGGATATGGCTATAATATCTGTTTGTGGAGTTTCAGGTATTCAGGTAGGAACTGAGAAGGCTTGGGATTGTGTTAACAATCATAAATTACCAAGAGCTTTTTTCATTAATAAATTAGATAGGGAAAATAGTAATTTTGAAAAGGTTCTTAAAGAGCTTAAGGATAAGTTTGGTATTTCTGTAGTACCCATACAATATCCCATAGGTAGTGAGGAAAGTTTTAATGGTGTTGTAAACGTTATATCAAGAAGAGCTCGTATGTATAATCCTAAAACTCATGAGATGGAGGATGAAGAGATTCCTGAAGAATTATTAGAGAGTATCGATGCCTGTAAGCAAATGATAATGGAAGCTGTTGCAGAAACAGATGAAGTTTTATTAGAAAAATATTTTAATGAAGGTAGTCTTAGTGATGAAGAGATTTATCATGGTTTAATAAAAGGTTGTTCCCTAGGAGAGATTGCACCAGTTATGTGTGGATCTGCTCTCAACATGATAGGTATTAATACCTTTTTAGAGGATGTGGTGGAATGTTTCCCATCACCAGAGGATGTAAATCCACTAAGGGCAATAAGCTTAAAGGATAATAAAAATATTGAAGTGAAGGTAGATGCGAATAAACCATTTTCGTGTTTTGTATTTAAAACAGTAGCAGATCCCTTTGTAGGTAAACTATCTTTATTTAAAGTTATAACAGGAAAGGCAAAAGGAGATTCTATTGTATATAACTCTAGCAAGGACAAACATGAAAAATTCGGAACGATGTATCTGCTTAGAGGTAAAAATCAAATAGCAACTACAGAAATAATAGCAGGAGACATAGGAGCAGTTTCAAAGCTTGCTTATACAGGCACAGGAGATACCCTTTGCGATGAGTCTTATAAGATAGATTATGAAAAAAGTAAATTTCCAGCTCCAGCACTTTCTATGGCAGTTATTCCCAAGTCAAAGGGAGATGAAGATAAGATTTCCTCAGGACTAAGTAAACTATTAGATGAAGATCCTACCTTTAAGGTATCAAGAGATTTGGAAAATGCAGAAACTATTATATCTGGAGTAGGAGAAACTCATCTTGAGGTTATTGCAAGCAAGCTTAAAAGCAAGTTTGGAGCAGAAGTTAGCTTAGAGCTTCCCAAAGTTCAATACCGAGAAACAATTAAAAAACATTCCGATGTACAAGGAAAACATAAAAAACAATCTGGAGGACATGGCCAATATGGGGATGTTTGGATTAAATTTGAAGCAAGAAAAGATGGAGATGAGATGCAATTTGTTGATCAGGTAGTAGGAGGAGCTGTACCTAGACAATATATACCAGCTGTGGAAAAAGGATTAAAGGATTGTATACATCGGGGAGTACTGGCAGGCTATCCAGTTATAAGATTGAAGGCTACACTTCATGATGGATCTTATCATGCTGTGGATTCTTCAGAAATGGCATTTAAGATGGCTGCAACTCTAGCCTTTAAAAAGGGATTGCTTGCTGCAGAGCCAGTACTTCTTGAACCAATACTTCATGTTGAAGTTCTAGTTCCGGAAGAATATATGGGAGATGTAATTGGTGATCTAAATAAAAAACGTGGTAAGGTATTAGGTATGGAGCTTGATGGTGAACATGAAAAGATTTTGGCAGAGGTTCCTCAATGTGGCATGTTTAGATATGCTACAGATTTAAGATCAATTTCGCAAGCTAGAGGTAGCTTTGAAATGAGATTTGAAAGATATGATGAGGTCCCACCACTAGAGGCAGCAAAAATCATTGAAAATTCAAAAAAATATGAGGAAGTTGAAGCATAATATAAAATTAGAAATCTGTCGTAAGTATCAAAACTTGCGACAGATTATTTCACAGTATAAAATTAAATTATCAAGTAATAATAATAGTGATCTTATTATTACTTGAAAGGAGCTGATTATTCTGTCAGAATATAAATTAGATATAACAGGAACAGTAGGAATCAATGATTATGGTAATATAGATGATTATATGGGTATTATAGATAATGACGATAGACTTACAATCACAATTGATTCATCGAATATGGAGAATATAGCTGATATATGTAGATTAATAGAACGCAAAGGTTTTGTTATTACCTCAAAAGATGATAGTCAGAAAGATAAATATTCCATATTAGCACATAGAATGGCATAAGACAAATGCTCCCTTTTCATAGTTTCTCAAAAATTGAATAATTATTTTTTTATAAATAATTATTCAATTATGATATAATAAATTGAACTAATTTTAAAGGTGGGGAACTATGGAAAAGGGATATGTTATAGGAATAGATTTAGGTGGAACAAAAATTAATGGTGCATTTGCTGATCTACAAGGCAATGTATTAGCTATGGCTACTACAAAAACAGATGCACCTGCAGGTGAAGAAGTTGTATTAAGCAATATAATATCAATTATTAAAGAGGTTATTAGCATTTCAGGTAAGTCTTTAGGAGAAGTGAAAGCTATTGGGATAGGATCTCCAGGACCATTAAATCCTGAGGAAGGTACAATAGTAAACAGTCCTAATTTACCTTTTTTAAATTTTAATTTAGTTGATCCTATAAGGGAAAGGTTTCAGGTTCCTGTTATACTTGACAATGATGCTAATGTTGGAGCCTTAGGTGAATTCTTATTTGGAGCTGGCAAAGGTACTAAAAATATGATTTATATTACAGTAAGCACTGGAATAGGAGGTGGAGCTATACTAAATAAAAAGTTGTATAGAGGAAACACCTTCAATGCTTTAGAAATTGGTCATATGACTGTTACCCCTGATAAAATAAGATGCAATTGTGGAAATTATGGATGTCTTGAGGTGATGGCTTCAGGAACGGCTATTGGTAGGCAAGCTAAGGAAGCTGTTGATGATGGGAGAACTACTACATTAAGTAAATATGAAAATCCAACCTCTTATGAGGTGTTTTTAGAAGCGGAAAATAAAGATAAGGTATCAATGGAGATATTAGATAGAAGTCTAACTTATTTAGGGATAGGTGTGGCAAATGTTATAACCTGTTTTGACCCTGAATTAGTAGTTATTGGTGGAGGGGTATCTAAGGGTGGAAATATGATAATTGATAAGGTTAAAGAAGTAGTAAGGGAAAGATGCTTCAAAACCTTAGCTGATGGGTGCGATATAAAGCTAGCAAAGCTTGGAACAGATGCAGGAGTTATAGGTGCCCTTGCTTTAGCAGTATTAGAAGGTTAAATAAAACAAATTCAGGTGACATACCTTCAGGTGTGTCACCTGTTCCCATTAGACGATTAAATTAACAGCCTAAATTCTGGAGCCACCACAGAGGTGCTGACATTTCTGAGGTTGACTATTTAATTTCGCAAAGGTTTTCATGATGTAAACGAATTTCACAAACAAATACCCCACTTAAATATAAATTTGCACCGCAATGAAATATTTTTCTTGTCGTATCTTCATAACAATCCTCCTCGTTTTATAAACATTATTCAGTGCACTATAATCTACTCTTGTGCCGCAGTTAATTACTAGGGTTCAATACCCCAGATATAAGATTGATGTACCTTTTATGAAGGTTGCGAATATTAAAATTCCTTTAATTCAATAAAGTTAACACCATTATCAGTTGCCACTCCTGCATACAGTTTATCATCATCTTTACCTATGGATAAATAATGATTCAAACATTCTTTAGCAGTAAAAGGCATTTTCCTATCTAAAACTTCGTCCATGTCAACCCAATCCAATGTGCCTTCATTACATTCACTAATATCTATTTCTTCATTATGCAATTCAGTAAAATAGTAGTAGTTTTGCCTAATCTCATTATTCTTCATACGGAGTGTAACATATTTTAACTTCACACTTCCAATATCACATTCTTTAATACCTGTTTCCTCAAAGAGTTCCCTTAAAACACATGCTTTAGGATTATTTAGTTCATCCTTCTCAAAATGACCACCTACACCACACCATGAAGGTTGAACTACCCTTGAACCAACCCTATAAAGCAGTAGAATTTTATCTTTTAATATAATATAAATTGAAGTCATATTCCTTAACATATTTAAACCTCCTATTACTTAAATAATATCTAATTCGCTGTTTTATACAAAGCTTACCAATATCAAATTATTTTAATGAACCTTTTTAGAAGAATGTGAAGTAAAGTAATTTTTATTGATTATCAAATTTTCTTACCTTTGAGTTCCACTTTGTATAACCACCTAATATTCCACATAATCCAAATATAATCGCATACAATATAAACCTTGTAAGTATACCAGTAATATCATAATTTCTTGGGTTTGGGTTAAGGAATATAGTAAGTATGCTATATACTATAGAACCACCACCCCACATTAATACTCCTAGATTAATATAAACTTTCTCTTGCCCATGAGTTTTTGTTTCTTCCATTTTTCTCTTTCATTATCTATGTTATTCAACAAAATCATCCCATCTTTTAATTAGTTCGTCTAATTTTACAATTATTCAATATACCAAATATTCGACTGATGAATCATTTATGAAGATTGCTAATTAACCTAACTGGATATTATGCTCATAATCTAAATTTATCTCTAATCATATGTGCAACAACATCAGGTGAAATGTCCGTATTATTAATTTTCATATAATTCTTTTCTTTGATTTCATTTTCAAATGAATTAAGCCAATATTTCTCTTCCAGTCTCCTGAAAAGTTCCTCTGAACGAGTAATATCTCTTTTCGTAGGTTTATTCAGTAGTCTATTTTCGGTCTTGTTTCTATCTATGTGTACATCATAAGCTGCTTCTAATTCTACATAGTATACAGCTCCACCTTTTGCTTTGAATATCTCTTCAACCATATATACATAATCCCAGTCCTCTTTACAGTCCAGTGCCCACATGTAAGTAAAAACCATTCCATATTCTTCGCTATCTGAATATGCTTCGAAAATTTCTTTTCTAAATAGATTTGTTAATCTTGCTCTCTCTTGAGGCATATTTTTAAACAAATCAGAAACAATGTCTATTGTCATATGATTATGAAATAGTCCTAAACCAGTAATTTTTGCAAGTTCTTGTCCAACAGTCATTTTGCCAACTGCATGCGAACCAAATATTATTACAAGTTTCATTTTATTCATCTAACTTTCAATATATATTATTACTTACAAAGTTGCATTTGTTTTCAAGATTGTTCCAAGCAAAGGCTTTATTACTTATAAAGAGAGGGCTTACACATGCGAACTATTATGTAATTTATTATACACTATTTATTGTAACACGTTCTAATCTGAACAGGTACCCACCTTTGTGTAGTAAAGTAATTCATCATATTTAGCAAAACAAATAAATCATTTTCCAAACTAAGTGTTCAAGAAAAACAAGTAGCAAAATGCAAGAAAAAGTTCATCAACTTGCAATAAATTAAGAAAAGGATTACAAAACTTGCATATATCATGAAAAATCAATACAAACAACTTAAATATGAATAATAGAAATATTAAACTTACAATTAATAAAAAAATACGACTAGGTGGTATTATCTGTAACAGTAGAAAAGTTGATAAGGAATTAGATCTACTAAAAGCTTTTGCGCAGGAGCTAGGAAGTCAGTTAATATATTTTGTACCAAGGGATAACATGGTTTAGAGAGCTGAAATACACAAACAAACAGTAATAGAATTTGAGCCAGAAGCAGCTCAGGCACAGGAATACAGAAATTTGGCTCGTGCAATTGATAATAATAAGATGTTTGTAATTCCAAAACCAATGGCACCGGAAAGGGTAGGTATTGTTCTTTCTGAATTATGTGATGCAGGTTTTCCAGCAGTTACAAAGATAGATGTAGTAGGACGTGGTAAGCAAAGAGGCGTTAAAGTTGGAGATGTTCACTATGATGAGATTCCAAAGGAAATGCTTATGCTAGTAGTTAAGGATGAAGATAGTGTATACCATAAGTTCTGGAAACTCTGAATTAGATTGTAGGGGAGGCGGTATCATGATAAAACCAGAGTATCATATTTTTGTCTGTACAAGTTCTAGAATAAATGGAACTCAAAAAGGGTATTGTCATTCTAATGCATCTACTGAAATTGTAACAAATTTCATGGAAGCTTTAGAGGAGGCTGGTATCAGTGATAAGGTAATGGTGACGAATACAGGGTGCTTCGGGCTATGTAGTGATGGACCAATAGTTGTAATTTACCCAGAAGGTATTTGGTATGGGAAGGTAACACCTGAGGATGTGGAGGAAATTGTTGAATCACATTTAGTTAATGGAGAAGTTGTAAAGAGACTGGAAATATAAAAAAGGTATAAAAAGTGGGCTACAGGAGCTCCATATATGAACCTATTTAAGTCACTCGAGAATAGTTAAGGATGAAGTAGCAGTTAAAATTAGAGGATATGGTTGAAGCCCCCAAAGCCCCCTATTCCAAGTATAGTTAAGACTAAAACTCATCCACTTTTTATAAACAGTGTCTTTAAACATGTAAAATTTCATATACCTGTAGCCCATAATCTTAGAGAAGCTAGAGCCATGTTCAAAAGTTAATTATTATAAGTTATTAAGGAATAATGCTAAAGCATAGGGCTTTTACATTATTCTTTTTTTATTCTTTCAAATTTAGCTTTGTTGAAAAATATAAGGATTAATGCTATGATTATTTTATTATTAATTTAAATATGGAAAATAATTGAGGGAAATATGCCATTTAAATTTGAGGGACAAAATAAATATATTACAGATAGCACTTTTAGTAGGTTAAGCCTTAAGGGTAAGCGGGATGAGTCATTAATAAAAAGCTTTATTTCTAAGTTATTAATGCTAGGGGTAGACTTTATTGAAATGAGCAAATATACCATGCCACCTGCTTTAATAAATAAAGATATAATAATATATAAGGTTGAAAATATAGAAGATATGAGGGGCTTATCAAAGGAAAATATTAAGCTAGTTTTATATTCCTATAAAACTGATTTTGACCTATGTAATATTATTAATTACATAGAAAACCAGAACTTTAATATAATAATAGAGCTTTATATTGATGAATTTTTAAGAGTGGATGCTATATTACTAAAAATGAAGCTCAAGAAGCTATATTCTTTAAGATTTAAGGGTATGTCCCATTTTGATGAAGCTTTAAAAGGAGAACTTATAAAAGTAAAAGCTAAGGGCTATAAAATAGATTTATGCTTTAATGATAAATTGGATTTAGCAACCGCTTCCGCCTTAGAAGGCTTAGACTATTATGACTTCTTAACAGGAGCCTTTAATGGAGGGGGAGATTTTACTTATGCTTCCCTTGAAGAGGTTGTTTTATCATTAAATGTTCTATATAAAGTGAAGGTAAGTTTAGATTCAAACATATTATCAAAGATGTCAGAGGAATATACCCTTTTAACTGGTAATAAAATTAATAGTATGAAAGCTATAAGTAGGAAGGGATATATTTAAATATGAATCCGGAGTTCATGCAGATGGAATAGAAAAAAATCCAGAAACCTACGAACCCTATGAACCTGAGCTTGTTGGACAAAGCAGAAAACTAATAATTGGTAAACATTCTGGATCAAAGGCAGTAATAAGAAAGCTTAAAGAATTAAACATTAATATTGAAGACAAGGAAGCTATAAACATTATCTTAAAGGAAATTAGGGAAATGAGTATAGCTTAGAAAAGAGGAATTATGGATGAAGAGCTTATTTTTATATGTAGTAAGCTTGGGTTAGGAGAACTTAATGATAAGGATTGTGGATACGACACTTAGAGATGGTGAACAAAAATCAGGAATAGCACTAAGTCTTAAGGAAAAAGTTGAAGTGGCAAAGCTTATTTCCAAACTTAATATATTTCAAATAGAAGCTGGAACCCCTGCAATGGGTGGAGATGAAAAAAGGCCATTGAAGAAATGATGGAGCTTAATTTAAAATGCAAAATATCTACTTGGAACAGAATGAACTTAAAGGATATTCAGCATTCCATAGATTGCAGAGTAGATATCATACATATTTCCGTGCCTACCTCGGAGCTTCAGATAAGAAGCAAGCTTTCAAAGGATGAAGCATGGGTTATAGATAGTATGAAAAAGGCAATAGCCTTTACAGTAGAGAAAGGCTTTCAGGTTATAATCGGTTTTGAGGATGCTTCAAGAGCAAAACTCGATTTTCTTATAAAGCTTTCTAAGGAAGCATATATGGAGGGGGTAAGAAGGATAAGATATGCGGATACGGTAGGTATTTTGACCCCATCAAAAATAAAAAGGGGCATTATAGCACTAAGGGAAGCTGTAGATATGTCTTTTGGAATTCATGCCCATGACGATTTTGGGATGGCTCTTGCTAATTCATTAGAGGCAATAAATAGTGGCGCAGATTATGTGGATTGTACCTTTAAAGGTATAGGAGAAAGAGCTGGAAATTGCGATTATTATAAATTTTTAAAAGCGGTGGCTATAATTAACAAAAAGCCTATAAATCTTCAAGAGGTACTTAGGGTACAGGAGGAGATATTTGAAATTATTGGGCTTAATTAATAAATTTATTATGTGAAGGAGTATATGAAATGGAGACAGTAGTTTTAGCGGATTCTTGTTGCGATCTACCTAGAAGTTATATTGAAGAAAACAAAGTGCCTGCCATGTCTATTTCTGTTCGTTTTAAAGGGAAGGAGTATCCAGGAGATTTCGGAAAATCCCTGGAGTTTAAATATTTCTATGATGAGGTTAGGAAAGGCGAGATAGCAACCTCCTCTCAAGAAAACACCTACAGTTTTGCTGAAAAATTTAGAAGCTTTGTTTTGGAAAATAAGGCTGTTATATATATAGGCTTATCCTCCGCTTTAAGTGGAACCGTCAATAATGCCTTTATGGCCAGTGAACAAATCCTTGAGGAATACCCAAAGGCTGATATAACTGTGATTGATTCTTTATGTGCCTCAGCTGGAGGAGGTCTATTAGTTTATTATGCAGTGGAAATGCTAAAAAGGGGAGCCAGTAAGGACGAAATCGTTAAGTTCGTAGAAGAAAATAAGCTAAAGGTAAATCATTGGTTTACTGTGGAGGACCTTGTTTATTTAAAAAGGGGCGGACGACTATCTGGAACAGCAGCAGCCATCGGCACTTTATTGGACATAAAACCTATAATGCATGTAGATAATGCTGGAAGACTTGTGCCAGTTACTAAGGTTAAAGGAAGAAAAAAATCTATTAAAGCTTTAGCAGAGCAGCTGGATGCCAGAATAATAAGGGAAGAGGAGCAAACAATATTTATAAGCCATGCAGATTGCATTCAAGATGCAACGACTTTAAAAAATATTATATTAGATAAGCATAAGTTTAAGGAAATTATTATTTGTGATATAGGGCCAACTATAGGAGCTCATTCAGGTCCAGGAACCTTAGCCCTGTTTTTCTTAGGAGAAAAGCGATAGGATAGACTTATTTATTAATTTAGGAGATGAAGAAATGGAAATAAACGAGGTTGAAGAACTAGGAAAGAAAATAAAAAACAATATAGAAAAGGTTATTGTAGGCAAAGCTTCAATTATTGATATTCTAATTACTGCACTTATCGCAGGAGGCCACGTATTACTGGAGGATGTACCGGGAACAGGGAAAACTGTTTTGGCGAAGACTCTAGCTAAGTCTATTGGCGTAACCTTTAAAAGGGTTCAATTTACCCCAGATCTGCTTCCATCAGATTTAACAGGAATTAATTATTTTAATCAAAAGGAAGGAGAGTTTGTTTTAAGAAGGGGTCCTGTCTTTACAAATATATTATTATCAGATGAAATAAATAGAGCAACTCCCCGTACTCAATCTAGTTTGCTTGAGTGTATGGAGGAAAAGCAGGTTACAATAGATGGCGTCACCTATGGTTTGGAGGCACCTTTCTTTGTTATCGCCACCCAAAATCCAGTGGAAACCCAAGGAACCTTCCCACTTCCTGAGGCTCAATTAGATAGGTTTTTAATAAAAACAGGAATGGGCTATCCTAATTTAGAGGATGGGAAAAAAATACTTGAAAGGTTCATTTTGGACAATCCTTTTAAGGACTTAAAAAGCGTATGTACAAGTGAAGAGATAACTGATGCATCCTTAGCAGCTAGGAAGGTATATATAGCATCTTCACTTTTAGAATATATACTTAGGCTTGTTGAAGAAACCTTAGACAACCCTTCTATAATACTAGGTTGCAGCCCTAGGGGTAGCTTAGCTTTGATGAGAGCCAGCCAGGTATATGCAGCCTTAAAGGGAAGAGATTATGTTATTCCAGAGGATATTAAGTTCTTAGCAAAATTCGTGCTAGCTCATAGGCTCATATTAAAGGACTCTATAAAAATAAAGGGTGTAACAGGTGAAAAAATAATTTCAGATATATTAGAGACGGTTACAGTACCTACGGAAAATTGGAAAGAGGAATAATATGAGAATACTCGTTATATTACTGGCAGCTTTCGCATTCTTTATCCTAGAGAGATTTATATATGGAAAGAATTTTCATAAAGGATTAACCTTTGATGTGAGGTTTGATTCTTTAGGAGTATTTGAGGGGGAAGGCGCCGTAATAATAGAAACTTTAATAAATAAAAAGCTTATGCCCGTATGGTGGTGCTCCCTTCAATTTTCAGTATCTAGATTTTTATTATTTCAAGGTGAAGAGCAAAAGGGCAAGGTTAATGATTATTATAGAAGAGAGCTTTTAACCTTATTTTCCTATGAGAAAGTTGTTAAAAGGCTAAATATAACCTGCTCTAAAAGAGGATATTTCAAAATTAAAGAACTAAGTATTACCTCGGGGGATTTATTTGCTAAGGATAAATTTCTTTTAAATTCCTCATCAGAGGTTGAATTTTTCGTTTATCCTTCAATAATAGATAACCCAACCTTTAAGCTCAGCTTTGAAAGGATTCTAGGGGATATAATAACTAAAAGGAACTTAATCCAAGATACCTTTCAATTAAGAGGCATTAGAGATTATGTTCCCTCGGATAGCTTTAAGGGTATAAATTGGAAGGCTACTGCAAGAACTGGTGAAATGAAAGTTAATGAATATGAGTATACCTCATCAATTGAAGTATTGTTTTTCCTAAATGTAGAAAGATATAATTCCTGGGATCCTGAAAACCTTGTAGAGGAAGGAATAAGGCTAATTAACACTTTAGCTTTATCTTATATGGAAAAGGGAATACCAGTAGGGCTTCTCACAAATGGATGTGATATATTAACAGGAGAAGAAGTATATATGAAGCCAAGTGGAGGTGTAAATCAAAACTTATTGCTTTCACAAACTCTAGCAAAGCTTGACATAAATAAGGTTACAAGACCTATAAATGAGGTTTTATCCCAAGAGCTTTTTAAAGGTAGAAAAGAAGCGGTTATGATTATGGTTTCCCATTTTCATCCAAAAGACCTCGTAACTAATATAGAAGAGGCTCAGGTTAAGGGCTATGACATAAAGTGGATTATCCCTAAAAAAGCAAAGGAAGAGCTAAGCATAAGTTCTATTAAAGATTTATATGTTTGGGAAGTGGAGAACTAATGAAGGATGATTTAATTAAATATAGAGTTTCAGAAAGCTATTTAGCCTATGAGATTAAAAAACCTATAGTATATGAGATTTTAGAGTTGTTATTTTATTTCCTAATTGTATATCCAATTTTGACCTTAATACTTTATACAATAACAAAGAGATCCAATGACTTGTACATTTGCTTACTTCTTATATTTCCACATCTGATATTTAAATTAAGCTCTTTAAAGCTAAGAAGATTATCCGTCTTTTTACTAATTCATTTTATTGTAGTAGCTATATATTTAATATTACCCTTTTCATTTTTTGAAAGGATAGTAATGGGTATTTATTTGCTATTTGCTATGATCTTTTCTATGAAGGATAGAGTGAAAGTGGACAGAGATGTATATTCCTTTAGCCAGGTTATTAGAGGTACTATAATTTTAACAATTGCTTATATTGTTGCGAAAACTCTTAATTTTGCTATTATAGATAGGATTATACTCATAGCTGCAATTGTGTTAGTGCTTCTAAGTTCTGGTTACATATTTGTACTTAGAACTAAAAAGCTTATGGCCTGGGAGAAAAGCTATTCAGATATCAGTCTTGCAAAGTTTCTTAAGCAAAGCTATGTATTTACTATATTTATTATCACCGCAATTTTGTTTTTAGTCATAGTATTTGGCCAGGGCGGCCTTTTTGCCATAGCAGATTTTATCGATATGAAGATTATGGCTATCATGAGGGTAATTTACAGACCTAATGATGCATCTACTAAATTACCCTCTAGTCCACCGATAACAACCCCTCCTAAAAACAGTAAATTTGACTTATCGAAATTAACGACAGGTGTTAAGCCTATCCCAGCTATAATTATAAACATTCTTAATTTTATATTTTATACTGTAATAGGAATCTTAGCTATTATTGCTATCATTTTTATTGTGAAAGGTATAGTTGATGCGATTAAGAACATTTATAATAATTACTATGGAAAAAATGACAAGCATGAAGAAACTAGGGAATCAATTTTTTCCTTTAGTGAATTTTCAGAAGGTATATTGAAAAAAACAAAGGACCTAACAAAGAAACTTGTTATACCCTTTAACCTCACTAATAATGAAAAGATAAGAAAATTATATAAGAAGCTGGTAATAAAAAATGCTAAGAAAAAATTTGCCATAAGTTTAGCTGATTCACCAGCCGAAATTGAAGGTAAGCTTCTTTCTAAATTCAAGGATACAGGTATCACTGAAATTTATGAGAAAGCCAGATATAGCAAGGAGAATTCAACAAAAGAAGAATTACAACTAATTAAGGAAATCAAAAAAGTCAATTCCTAAGTAGAAGACGCCAGCAAACGGAAGCACTGGCCAACAAAATTACACTGGTCATTTAAAAGCTCTGCTTTTAAATGACCGTTGTGTTTAAAAAGCAAAGCTTTTTAAACACACACTTGACAAAGTTTCAAAGTTAATCTATACTTTAATAAGTTACTACGGTAAAGCAATAAAGCGAAAAGGGTGAAGTAAATGAATAAATGGAAAAGATACATTCCTGAAGGGACAAGAGATATACTCTTTGAGGATTGTGAGAATAGATCATATATTGAAGAGAAGCTAAGAGAACTATATAGAAAAAATGGGTATAACCAGGTTATTTCTCCAACGCTAGAATATTATGATGTTTTTTCTGGAGAATATCAACCGCTACCTCAAGAGAAAATGTTTAAACTTTTTGATAATAACGGAAGAATATTGGTTTTAAGGCCAGATATGACTACTCCTATTGGAAGAATAGCTGCAACAAAGCTTAAAACTCAACCCTTACCTTTAAAGTTATGCTACAATGCCAGCATATATAGGATTAATGAGGATTGGAATGGCAGGTTTTCTGAAATCAGTCAATCCGGAATTGAGATTGTGGGTATTAAGGGCTCTAGGGCGGATGCAGAAGCTATTAGCATAGGCATTAAAGCCTTAGAAGAGGTAGGTCTGGAAGATTATAAAATAGAGATAGGACAGGCAGAGTTCTTCAAAACCTTGATGGATGAAACTAAGCTCACCCAAGATGAAAAGGAAGCACTTCGAAGAATCGTTGAACATAAAAATTTTACTTCCTTAAGAGAATTTCTAGCAGAAAACAGCGAAAATATTGAAGATGATGCTATGGATATATTGGGAAAACTTCCTGAGTTATTTGGAACTATAGAGGTACTAGATTATGCTAGAAAACTTACTAAAAACAAAAAAGCGCTTCAGGCGTTAGAGAGTATTCAAGAGGTATATGACCTACTTGAAAAGAGAGGGTTTGCTTCTCATATTGTTATAGATTTAGCTATGGTGCAACACATATATTACTACACTGGTACGATTTTTAGAGGCTATAGCAGTGAGGTAGGGGAGTATATATTAAGCGGAGGAAGATATGATAATTTAATAGGACAGTTTGGGGAGGAGTTACCCTCAACTGGACTTGCCTTGAATATTGATAATATAATGTTGGCTTTAAAAAAACAAGGTAAGTATACTCCTAGAAATAATGCAAATTTTTTATTATATTATGAAGATAGCAATATAGGAAGGTCTAAAATATTGACAAGTAAGTTATTAGATTTGGGCTTCGTATGTGAGCAAAGTCTCTTTACAAATGAAGAAGAAACACGTAGCTATCAGCAAGCAAAGGGAATAATAAACCTTATTATTTTTGGAAAAGCTGAGGATTTAATAATTTATAATATGAATACAAAGAAAGAAAAAACAATTGATCAGAGGGAATTTCTGGAATTTATTGGAGGAAAACATGAAATTGATTAAAATAGCTCTTACAAAAGGTAGACTTGAAAAATCAATTATTAAAATGCTAGAAGAAGTTGGGCTAGATTGCAGTGAACTTAAGGATAAGGGAAGAAAGCTTATATTTCATGATAATATAAATAGTGTAGATTTTGTACTAGCAAAGGCAAATGATGTATTAACTTATGTAGAACATGGAGCCTCCGATATTGGTATAGTAGGGAAAGATACTTTAATGGAAGCAGATAAAAACTTTTATGAGGTTGTTGATTTAAAAATGGGGAATTGCAAATTTTCAATTGCTGCTCTTCCTGATTTCAAGCTTGAGGATGGCTACAACATAAAAAAAATAGCTACCAAATATCCTAGAGTTGCTAAAGATTATTTTAGACAACAGGGTATGGATGTAGAAATAATAAGAATAGAGGGTTCAGTTGAACTAGCGCCTATACTAGGTCTTGCAGATGCAATTGTTGATTTAGTTGAAACTGGAGAAACATTAAGAGAAAATGGACTTGTGATAGTAAAAGATATCTGCAACATCAGTGCCAGATTGATCATAAATCGTGCAAGCATGAAGATGAAAAAAGATGAAATAACTGAGCTAATTGGAAAGATTCAAAAGTACGTGGAGGAATGAGGAGCGATCAATGATGGATATATATGAATATAAATCCTTAGAGGGAAAGAACTTTTTAAAGGAGCTTAAAGAGAGAGGAAAAGCTGTACAAGGGGATGTAACCGTAGTTGTAGAAGCTATTCTAAAGGATATAAGTTTAAGAGGCAACGATGCTGTCCTTGAGTATACTAGAAAGTTTGATTATAAGGGTATTACCCTGGATAACTTAAGAGTATCTGAGGAAGAAATAGAAGAAGCTCTTACAAATTCAGATCCAGATTTTATTAAGGCCTTAGAAAAAGCGAAGAACAATATATTAATGTTTCATGAAAAGCAAAAAAATAATTCTTGGATGGATACTCAAGATAGAGGCATTGTACTTGGGCAACTAATTAGACCTCTAGAAAAAGTTGGTATTTATGTACCAGGGGGCACGGCTACATACCCATCCACAGTGCTGATGAATGCAGTTCCTGCAAAGGCAGCTGGGGTTAATAGAATAGTTATGGTAACGCCCCCAGGCAAGGACGGAAAGGTTAATGCCGGAATTCTTGCCGCAGCAAGCTTAGCGGGTATTACTGAAATATATAAGGTAGGAGGAGCTCAGGCAATAGGAGCTTTAGCCTATGGAACAGAAACTATCCCTAAGGTGGATAAGATAGTTGGGCCAGGAAACCTTTATGTTGCTTTAGCTAAAAAAGCAGTGTATGGCTTAGTAGATATAGATATGATAGCAGGTCCTAGTGAGATACTTATTGTTGCTGAGGAAGATATGGATCCTAGTTATATAGCAGCAGACTTAATGAGTCAGGCAGAGCATGATGTGCTAGCATCTTCAATACTCATAACGACCTCAATAAGCCTTGCAGCTAAGGTTAATATTGAGATAGAGAGACAAATAAAAAGTTTATCCAGAGAAAATATTATCAGAGAGTCCCTAAAAAATTATGGAGGCATTATTATATCTCGTGATATAATGGAGGCCATAGATATCTCAAACCATCTAGCTCCAGAGCATTTAGAGCTTATGGTTAAGGAAGCCTTTGCATATTTAAGCTATGTAAAAAATGCTGGATCAATATTTTTAGGAGGCAATTCTCCAGAGCCCTTAGGTGATTATATGGCTGGGCCAAATCATGTACTTCCTACCAGTGGCACTGCAAGATTTTTTTCACCCCTTTCTCTAGATGATTTTGTTAAAAAATCTGGCTTCGTTCATTATACAAAGGATGCCCTTTTTCAGGTAAAGGATGATATAATAAAATTAGCAGAAACCGAGGGACTTACTGCGCATGCAAATTCTATTAAGGTGAGGTTCTAAGATGATAGATGAATTATTCAGAAAGGATCTTGCGGAGTTTAGTCCATATAAAGCAGAAATTAAAAAAGCCAGAGTAGTATTAGATGCAAATGAAAGCTTTTTAAATATACCTGCAAACCTTCAAGAGGAGCTACTAGCGGAGATAAGGGGTATAGATTATAATAGATATCCTGACCCTTTTTCAATAAAATTATGTGAGGAGTTCTTAAGATATATAGGGCAAGAGTATCTTGGCTCTGGGGATTTAGGGACTGAATATCTGGGCATAGATATAAAAAACATAATTGCTGGAAATGGTTCTGATGAGCTTATTTCAATGATAATAAGCGCATTTGCCCAGCAAGGTGATAAGGTGTTAATTCCTACCCCAAATTTTTCTATGTATAAAATATATTCAAAGGTTTCTGGCGCAATACCAGTAGAATACCCAACCTCAGAAGAATTCAAACTAGATGTTAATAACTTTATTGCTAAAGTAAATGAGGAAAAGGCTAAAATCGTATTTATATCGAATCCTAATAATCCAACAGGTGGAGTAATTCCTTTATATGAGCTTATAAAAATTATAGATGGTTGCAATTCAATAGTAGTTATTGATGAAGCCTATGGAGAGTTTTACGGGAAAACCTTAGTTGATAAAATATTAAGATTTGATAATCTAATTATATTAAAGACCTGTTCGAAGATGGGCATGGCAGCAATTCGATTAGGATTTTTATTAACTAATGAAAGACTAATGGAGGAAATTAAAAAGGTTAAACCTCCTTATAATCTAAATTCGGTAACTCAAACAATAGGATATTTTATGCTATACCACAGAGAAGCAATTAAAGATGCAGTTAACAAGATTATACTTGAGCGGGAGTATCTATATAAGGAGCTATCTGCTATAAACCTAATCACGATTTTCCCTAGCCAAGCAAATTTTATATTAATAAAGGTTCCAGAGGCAGATAAAACTTATGAAATGCTGCTTCAAAACAATGTTAGTGTTAGAAACTTTAAGGATGATCTATTAAAGGACTATTTCAGGATTACAGTTGGAAGCAGAGCTGAAAATTTTTGGTTTATAAGCCATTTAAAGAGTATATTAAAGCAAATTGCAGAAGGGAAGTGATCTTTTGGAAGATAGAGTAGGAAGTATGTTAAGAAAAACCATGGAGACTGAGATAGAGGTTTACATTAATATTGATGGAGAAGGAAGCTATGATATCAATACAGGAATTGGATTTTTTGACCATATGCTATCTTTAATGAGTAAACATGGACTTATAGATATGAATATAAAAGCTCAAGGGGATCTTTATGTAGACCCACATCATACTGTAGAAGATGTAGGAATAGTTTTAGGAGAGGCAATTAAAAAGGCACTAAGGGATAAGGCGGGTATAAAAAGATATGGTTATGCTTTAGTTCCTATGGATGAAGCGCTTCTAGAGGTTGTATTAGATATAAGTGGGAGACCTTATCTTGTATTTCAAGGGGAGTTTAAAACCAGTAAATTAGGTGGCTTTGATACAGAACTCACTAAGGAATTTTTTAGGGCTTTAGCCTTTAATGCAGGAATTACTCTTCACACTCGTGTATTATATGGAGAAAATACACATCATATGATAGAGGGCTTATTTAAGGCCTTAGGGAGAGCATTAAGGGATGCTACCACTATTGATGAAAGAGTTAAAGGGGTTATGTCTACAAAGGGAATATTGTAGTTTTTAAGGGGGAAAATAATATGATTTCAATTATTGATTATGGAATTGGAAATCTTAGAAGTGTACAAAAAGCCTTAGAGTACCTTAAGATTAAAGCGGTAATAACATCAGATGAAAAAGTGATTTTAAGGAGTGATGCAATTATACTTCCAGGGGTTGGTGCATTTCCAGATGCTATGAAAAATATAAGTGATAACGGAATAGATAAAACTTTAGCTATTGCCTTAACTGAAGGAAAACCAATACTTGGTATTTGTTTAGGTATGCAGCTTTTATTCGAAGAAAGCGATGAAATAATTAGAACCCAGGGTTTAGGATTCATAAAAGGGAAAGTTAAAAAGCTAGAAGGAAATATTAAAGTACCACATATGGGTTGGAATAGTATTAATATTAAGAAAAACTGCCCACTGCTTAAGGGCGTTGAGGAAGGAAGCTTTGCATATTTTGTCCATTCCTACTATGTTCAAGTTGAAAAGGAAGAAGACCTTAATGCCACTACCTTCTATGGAAGTGAGATAACAGCGGTAGTCAGCGCAAATAATGTATATGGGGTCCAGTTCCATCCAGAAAAAAGTGGAGATGCAGGAATGAAGATACTACAAAATTTTGGAGAGTTGGTATTGTGATAATATTTCCAGCTATGGATATAAAAGATGGGAAATGTGTAAGACTATATAAGGGAGATTTTAATACTTCCCAAATAGTGGGCGAAAATCCGGTAGATACAGCCGCCAAGTTTGTTCAAGAAGGTGCAGAATATATCCATATGGTAGATTTAGATGGTGCTTTAAATGGTGAAACTACCAATATAAAGGTAATAAAGCAGGTCTTAAAGGAAATAAATATTCCTCTCGAGCTAGGGGGAGGTATCAGAGATATGAATTCTGTGGAGACTCTCTTTGACATTGGTGTGACACGATTAATTTTAGGTACTGCGGCTTTGAAAAATCCAGGATTTCTTAGGGAAGCTATAAAAAGATATGGCGATTCTATTGCTGTAGGCATAGATGCTAAGGATGGATTTGTAGCACTAGACGGATGGATAAACATCAGCAAGGTTGATTATATTGATTTTGCAAAAATTATGGAGGATATAGGAGTTAAAACTATAATCTTTACAGATGTGAGCCGGGATGGGACCTTAACAGGGCCCAATCTAAAGCAGACTCTAAAGCTAAAAAAAGCTGTTAAGTGTGATGTGATTGCAGCAGGTGGAGTTAAAGACCTTGAAGATATAAAGTTATTAAAAAAAGAAAATTTTTATGGAGTTATTATAGGTAAGGCCATTTATTCTGAAAGTATTAAACTTAGCACGGCAATAGATATAGGAAAGGAGTGAATTTATGCTAACAAAAAGAATTATTCCATGTCTCGATGTTAATATGGGAAGAGTTGTAAAGGGTATTAATTTTATTAACTTAAAGGATGTAGGAGATCCTGTGGAGATAGCAGAGTTTTACAACAAGGAAGGTGCAGATGAAATAGTTTTCTTGGATATAACAGCCACCCATGAAGGAAGAAAAACAATGCTTGAGGTAGTAAGAAGGACTGCTGAAAAGATATTTATACCCTTAACTGTAGGTGGGGGAATTATGGGAGTTGAAGATTTTAGAGAGATACTTAAGGCAGGAGCGGACAAAATATCTATAAATTCAGCTGCAGTAAGAGAACCAGAGCTTATAACAAAAGCGGCAGATAAGTTTGGTAGTCAGTGTGTGGTGGTAGCAGTAGATGGAAGAAAAAGTCCTACTGGAGTGGGTTGGAATGTAGTAGTAAATGGTGGAAGGGTAGATACAGGTTTAGATTTAATAAAGTGGGTTAAAAGAGCAGAAGCTCTGGGAGCAGGGGAGATTCTCTTAACAAGTATGGATGCAGATGGAACAAAAAAGGGCTACGATATACCTATGACAGATGTGGTATGCAGCAGCATTAATATACCAGTCATAGCCTCTGGAGGTTGTGGAAAACTGGAGCATTTTAAGGAGGTCTTTAACAAGACCACTGCAGACGCTGCTTTAGTAGCTTCCTTATTTCACTATAAGGAATTAACGGTAGGGCAAGTTAAAAGATATTTGAGGGAAAATAAAATAGAGGTAAGATTATAATGAATTTAGCTAACGAAAAAGGAAAGCTTGAAGAATTAGTTTATAAGGATCAGCTTATTCCAGCAGTAATCCAAGATTATGAAACCCTTCAAGTACTTATGGTAGCATACATGAACAAAGAATCTTTAGCAAAAACTCTTGAGAGCGGAACTACTTGGTTTTGGAGTAGGTCAAGAAGGGAATATTGGAAC
>Ga0209125_1001417_pt1 | contig 22487 bp, 20 predicted proteins | sample BarGraIncub1131A_FD_184503 | JGI IMG/M metagenome (GOLD analysis project Ga0209125, IMG submission 184503) | Arctic peat soil microbial communities from Barrow, Alaska - Barrow Graham LP Incubations 11-31A (SPAdes) (version 2) | ecosystem: Environmental > Terrestrial > Soil > Wetlands > Peat...
GATAATCACGACCTGCTACCAGTGGTATTAGCTCCATGGCATCTCCCTTCGAATAAGAAGTTGCCGTGGGATTATATCGCAGGTGGCTCTAACCGACTACCCCACTATCGTTTTTGTCATGCTAATGCGGCAAGAGCCCACTCGTGGCTGGTCGTGAATAAGCGAATGCCCGATGATCGCTATGGTTTTACCCGCTCGTACTGCTGGATAATGATCAGCTGACCAAGGGAGGCAGTCAGAATGATGCCGATGAAGAGCATGACGAAACCGGCGCAGAAGATAATGTTTCCCACCACGTATGCGACCAGCCAATTGACGAAATCGGCCTGGATCGTCTCGATGCTCCACTTGTAGGCATCGATGGCCCCGACCCCCTTGTCGATGATAAGGAACATTCCCGGGAGAACCACGAATCCCAGGGCAAAGGAGATCAGCGTGCCGAAAAACGGTATGAAGTGCAGGACGACACAGACAATCAGGTTGATCAGTACGAAAACGAAGAGGTTCGGGAAGCAGTCCCAGGCATTGAAGAGATCCCCCACCTGGGCCTTGCCCTGGCCCCGCGACACCTTGAGGAGTGATCGGGTGTAGCCGGCGATGAAGCCGACGTTGGCAATGGGAATCCAGACCAGCAGCATGAAGACCAGCGTCAAGAGGACCAGGTCCCCCAGGTTCTCCTTCCAGATTCCGGCTCCCTTGCTGAACATGGCAGCGAAGTCGTTCTGGCCCGCCCCAGCTCCGACGATGGTGGAGCCGCAGTGCTTGCATTTCAGGGCGCCGTCAATTATCTCTTCCTTACAGTAGGGACATTGCATTTGTTGCCTCCTTGAGATTCGGGGTCACCCTAAATTCATTTTTTACACCATAACCATTCAACCCAAGTTTACTTCATTCTGGATCTTCAACTGTTCCTTGACACGCTGAAATTTTTTGGCGCTGTTGTAACCACGTTCCTCAAAAGGTTGCAACTTTTCCAGCCAATGCAACTCCAGCGCGGCGAGCAGTCGATCAATATTATCCCCCAACTCCGGCTTGTCGAGAATGTCCAGCACAGAATACTCGAAGCTGTCCGCACCGAACTCATCCAGATCCTTCTGCAACGACTGACTGAAGACCGCTTTCCCCATCTTGAGTGTAAACAGTCTGCTGTTGCGTGTCCCTTCCAGATTCTTGCTACTGCCGAGGTAGATTTTGCCGTTCACTCTGTTTTTGATCTGATAGATGCCCATGTCGGGACTGTTCTGTTTGTAGATCCGCTTTATTTCCGCGCGTTTGTTTTCCTTCTTCATGATCGGTGATCCTTTCGGGAAAGCCTCTTGCACAGCCTGATCGCTATCTCTGGCCTCCCGCCAGTAGGTTGCCCCTTCCCGGTGAATCAGCCCCTCGTCCACCAGCAAGCGGCGGATGGCGCAGTAGTCGTCGAACAGCGGCAAGATAAGTCCGGTTACCTCCAGCTCGGAGTAACGACGCTCCGGCTCGAACCTCAGGACAAACTGCTCCAGCACGATGAGCCTTTTTTTGTGCTGTGTCGGCAGTTTCTCCAGGGTACCGTGTCGGATAAATACCTCCAACACCTTGCGCCGGTATTCATCCATCCGCCCGTCCTGAAGTTCTTTGCCGGCAGGTGACGCCGAAACGATCTCCCTCAGCGTGGTGTCGAACATGGCGTCGTTCGCCTGGAAGACGACGTAATACTGCTCCTTGCGGCTGCTGACCAGCCCGGTCTGCTCCAGCTTGCGCAGATGAAACGAGACGGTGGACGTGGCAAGCGCATGACGCTTGGCAATCTCCTCGACGTATTGAGACTGTTCTAGAAGGGAGTTTATGATGGCCAATCGTGATTTGTCTGCAAGAGCCTTCATGATGGCGATACTTTGCTCGGTTTTCATTCGGCGTCTCCTAATTCGATAAATATCGAATTAAAATATCCGAAACAGCCGACAGCCGTCAATCTATTTTTACGGGTATCGAATTAGAAAATTATTCGACTAGAGTCTGCTCAACGGTGGGAAGTGACCTGACGGGTTTCGCGCAGATCTAGCGGCAACGCTAGCCTGCCTTTGAAAGCAAGAATTCGAAAACCGCCAGTCCGCCATGCCGGGATATAGCCCGACGCAAGAATATCAGGGGTCTAATGCTCCGGAAACATCAAATTCCGGAATTGTAACTTTGGCCCCTGGTATTCACTTCCCCGATTGAATCGGCATCCCACCCGCCACCCAGGGCCTTGATGAGGAGCACGCTCGCGGTGAGGCGGCGCCCGAGTATGCCGACCGCGGTCCTCTCGTTGGCAAGGGCCGTGCTCTGGGCGACGGTTACGTTTATATAGCTGACGATCCCGGCCCGGTACTGGTTAAAAGTAACCGCCAGCGATTCCCGCGAGGATTGCACCGCATCGTCTTGCGCCTGTGCCTCCGCCTCCAGGATCCGCAGCGCCGCCAGGTTGTCTTCGACCTCCTGGAACCCGGTCAGCACGGTCTGCCGGTAACTGGCGACCGTCGCGTCATAGGCGGCCCTTGCCTGGTCGCTCTGGGCGCCGCGCAGTCCCCCGTCGAAGAGGGTTTCCGAGATCGCCGAGCCGACCGCCCAGAAACGGCTGGGCCAGGTAAACCAGTTGGCGAGGCTCAACGCCTCCAGTCCCGCCGAGGCGGAGAACTTGATGCTCGGGTAATAGGCGGCCTTGGCGATACCGATCTGCTCGTTGGCGGCCGCCATGCGCCGCTCCGCCGAGGCGATGTCGGGCCTCCTTTCCAGAAGCTGCGACGGCAGGCCGGTTGGTATTCGTGGAAAGACCGTTGCCAGCGGGGCTGCGGGAAGCGAGAAGCTGGAGGCGGGCGTGCCGATCAGAAGCGCTATGGCGTGTTCCAGCTGGGCGCGCTGCAGGTCCAGATCGATCGCCTGCGCCTTGGCGGTTTTGAGCTGGGTCTCCGCCTGGAGCAGGTCCGCCTTGGCGGCCACCCCGCTTGCGTAGCGGTTCCGTGTGAGATCAAGCGCCTTTTGGAAGCTGGCGACCGTCGAATTGAAGAGCTCTTTCTGGGCATCCTGGCTGCGGAGCAGGAAATAATCCTGAGCCAGTTCCGCCTGGGCGCTGAGGCGTGCGGCGGCCAGATCCGCCTCGCTCGCCTGGGCGGAACCCCTGCTCGCCTGGACGCCACGTCGTATCCTCCCCCAGAGGTCCGCTTCCCAGGAGAGGTCGATGGGAAGCAGGTAATCCGTGCTGCTTGCTGGGCTGCTCCCGGTGCCGGAGCCGGCGCCAGTGCCAAGACTGCCGGACTTCTGGGAGCGGGTGACCGATGGTGCGGCCGAAACAGTCGGGAAGTAGCCGGCGCGCGCCGCCTGCACCAGCGCCTTTGCCTGGCGCACCTGCGCCTCGGCGGCGAGCAGGTTCTGGTTGGAAATCACCACCTGTTCTTCCAGAGCCGACAGCTGCGGATCGTTGAACAAGCGCCACCACGCCGCCCCGATTCTGCCGTCTCCCGGCTGGGCGATCTTCCACCCCTCGCTCTCCTTGAAGGCGGCAGGGACCGGCGCTGTGGGCCGTACATAGTTCGGCCCCACCGTGCAGGCGGCGAGCGCAAGGAGTGCCGATGTGACGAGGATGTTTCTATAGCCGCTATCTATGTGCATCATGGGCCTTCCCTTCTCAAGGTTGCGGTTCGGTTTCCGGTTGCTGTTTCCAAGCTTCTATCGTCGCAACTCCTGAATTGATGGCAATTAGTTCCAGGAAACCATTGCCAGATACCTGTCGCCAATAACTTTAAAAAGCAGTGTCCAGGGCCCATCGGTTCAGGACGTCAATTGATTCCTGTCCGCCTCGTAGAGCTTGCGCTTCTCGCTTCTGCCACGTTTCCTGTCGATCCAGCCCCTCAGGCGGTCCATGTAGAGATAGACCACGGGAGTGGTGTAGAGGGTGAGCATCTGGCTGAAGATGAGTCCTCCGACGATGGCGATCCCTAAGGGGCGGCGCAACTCGCTGCCCACCCCGTGCCCAAGAGCGAGCGGCAGGGCGCCCAGAAGCGCCGCGAAGGTGGTCATCATGATGGGCCGGAAACGGAGCAGGCAAGCCTGGTAGATCGCCTCCTCCCGGCTCTTTCCTTCCTTCCTCTCGGCCTCCATGGCGAAGTCGACCATCATGATGCCGTTCTTCTTGACGATCCCGATCAGGAGGATGATGCCGATGACGGCGATGACGGAGAGTTCGTTGCCGCAGACCATGAGCGAGAAGACCGCTCCGGCGCCGGCGGATGGGAGCGTGGAGAGGATGGTGACCGGGTGGATGAAGCTTTCTTAAAGCACCCCGAGCACGATGTAGACCGTGATGAGCGCCGCCAGGATCAGCAGCGGCTCGTTGGTGAGCGACTCCTTGAAGGCCTGCGCCGTCCCCTGGAAGCTCCCCCGGATGCTAGCGGGAAGCCCCATCCCGGCGGTCGCCTCCTCTATGGCAGCCACCGCCCCGCCCAGGGAAACGCCGGGAGCGAGGTTGAACGAGGTGGTCACCGCCGGGAACTGCCCCTGCCGGTTTATCACCAGCGGCGTGGTGGATTCCGAGGCTCGCGTGATGGCGGAGAGCGGCACGTGCCCTCCCCCGGCACCGAGCAGGTAGATGGAATCCAAGCCTCCGGGCCCCTTCTTGAAATCGCCGGCGACGGAAAGGATCACCCGGTACTGGTTCAGCTCGGTGAAGATGGTGGAGATCTGGCGCTGTCCGAAGGCGTCGTACAGGGTGTCGTCGATCAGTTGCGGCGAGATGCCGAGCCGGGACGCGGTGGCGCGGTCGATGTCGAGCGCCATCATGAGGCCCAGGTCCTGCTGGTCGGAACTTACGTCACGCAGCTCAGGGCGTGCCGAGAGTGCCTCGATCACCTTGGGCGCCCAGAGCTTCAGCTCGTCGGTGTTGGGGTCTTCCAGGGTGTACTGGAACTGGGTCCGGCTCACCTTGGCATCGACGGTCAGATCCTGCACCGGCTGCATGAAGAGCTGGATGCCGGCCACCTTGGCGAGTTCCGGCTGCAGCCGGCGGATCACCTCGCTGGCGGAGAGGTCCCTGCCGGCAAGTGGCTTCAGGTTGATCAGTATCCGCCCGGAATTGAGGGTCGTGTTGGTCCCGTCCACCCCGATGAACGAGGAGAGGCTTTCCACGGCCGGGTCCTTCAGGACCACCCGGGCGAGCTCTTGCTGGCGGGCCGCCATGGCCGGAAATGAGATCGATTGGGATGCCTCCGAGATCCCCTGGATGGCGCCGGTGTCCTGGACCGGGAAAAACCCCTTGGGAACGACGATATAGAGGAGCAGGGTGACCACCAGGGTGGCGACAGCCACCAGGAGCGTGATCCCCTGGTGCTTGAGGACGAAGCTGAGGGATCTGCCGTAGCGCTCCATGACGGACTCCAGGAAAGCGCCGGAGGCGTGGTAGAACCTCCCCTGCTTCTCCTTTGGCACGTGCTTCAGGAGCCTGGCGCACATCATCGGGGTGAGCGTCAGCGAGACCAGCGCCGAGATCAGGATGGTGACGCCGAGTGTGATGGCGAATTCGCGGAACAGACGCCCCACCACGTCCCCCATGAAAAGGAGCGGAATGAGCACGGCGATGAGCGAGACGGTGAGCGAGAGAATGGTGAAACCGATCTGCTCGCTCCCCTTGAGGGCAGCCTGTAGCGGCGTCTCCCCATCCTCGATGTAGCGGGAGATGTTCTCGATCATGACGATGGCGTCGTCGACCACGAAGCCGGTGGAGATGGTGAGCGCCATGAGCGAGAGGTTGTTCAGCGAAAAGCCGAGCAGATACATGGCCCCGAAGGAGCCCACCAGGGAGAGCGGCACGGCGACGCTCGGGATGGCGGTCGCGGCGAGATTCCTCAAGAAGAGGAAGATGACCAGCACCACGAGCGCGACGGCCAGCATCATCTCGAACTGCACGTCCTTCACCGACTCGCGGATGGTGGTGGTCCGGTCGGTCAGCACCTCAACCTTGATGGCGGCGGGAAGCGCGCTTTTCAGCTGGGGGAGCATCTTCTTGATGCGATCCACCACCTCGATGACGTTGGCGCCCGGCTGGCGCTGGATATTGACCACCACTGCGGGCGCCTGGTTCATCCAGGCCGCCTGGTTCACGTTCTCGGCGTCGTCGATAACTTGGGCCACGTCGGTCAGCTTGACCGGCGCGCCGTTGCGATAGGCGATGATCAGCGGCCGGAAATCCTTGCTGGAGTAGAGCTGATCGTTGGCGCCGATGATGTAGGCCTGGCGCGCGCCGTCGAATCCCCCCTTGGCCTGGTTCACGTTGGCTGCCGCGACCGCGCTCCGGAGATCCTCCAGGGTGAGTCCGTAGGAGGCCAGAGCCGTCGGGTTCGCGTGGATGCGGACTGCGGGGCGCTGGCCGCCGCTGATGCTGACCAGCCCCACCCCGGGAAGCTGGGAGATCTTCTGGGCCAGCCGGGTGTCCGCCATGTCCTCGACCTGGGGGAGCGGCAGGGAGGCGGAGCTGAGAGCCAGGGTGAGAATCGGGGTGTCGGCCGGGTTCACCTTGCTGTAGATGGGCGGGTTGGGGAGATCCTTGGGAAGGAAGGTGAAGCCCGCGTTGATCGCAGCCTGCACCTCCTGCTCGGCGACGTCCAGGGAGAGGTCGAGGCTGAACTGCATGGTGATGACCGAGCTCCCATTGGAGCTTGCCGAGGTCATCTGGGTCAGTCCCGGCATCTGGCCGAACTGCCGCTCCAGGGGAGCGGTCACTGCGGTCGCCATGACGTCGGGGGAGGCGCCGGGATAGAAGGTGCGCACCTGGATGATCGGGTAATCGACCTGGGGGAGCGCCGCCACCGGCAGCAGCCTGTAGGCCACGGCGCCAGCCAAAAGGATCGCCACCATCAGGAGCGTGGTCGCCACCGGCCGGAGGATGAAGGGACGCGAGATGTTCATTTGCCGGGCCTTGTCATTGGGGCAACAGGATTCTGACCCGCCCGTCCCTGCTGTCCGGCCTGGTCTCCTCGACCTTTCCGGGGCCGTTCCGCGCCAGCACCTTTTGCACCTCGACCCCTGCCAGCTTCAGGCTCCTTGTTGGGGTCCTTCAGGTCCACCCGGCTTCCTTCCCGGAGCCGCTCCGCGCCGTCCGCGACCACGAGTTCCCCCTCCTTGAGACCGGAGGCGATCGAGGTCTCCTCACCTTGGACCACGCCCAGCGTCACCGGGCGCACGGCCACCGTGCGGTCGGCCCGCACCAGGTAGACGAAGGTCCCCTGCGGTCCGCGCTGGATGGCCGAAGAAGGGATCAGGATAGCCTGGCGCTTTGTTTCCAGGAGCAGGCGCGCGTTCACGAACTGGTTCGGGAACAGCTCGTTGTGCGTGTTGGGGAAGAGCGCCTTCAATCGGACCGTCCCGGTGCTGGGATCGATCTGATTGTCGACGGTGAGCAGTGTTCCGGTGGCGAGTTTTTGTTTCTGCTCCCGGTCATATGCCTCGACGGGGAGCGTTTCACCTACCTTAAGCTTGGCGAGCACCGACGGCAGGCTGTCCTCGGGGATGGGGAAGAGCACCGCGGCCGGCTGCAGCTGGGTGATCAGCACCAGACCGGTCGGGTGGCATGGATGATGTTCCCCGGGTCCACCTGGCGCAGTCCCACGCGCCCCCCCACCGGAGCGATGATCCGGCTGTAGGTGAGCTGCAGGCGGGCGGCGTCGATCTGTCCCTGGTCGATCTTGACAGCACTTTGGTACTGGCGCACCAGGGAGTCCTGGGTGTCCAGCTGCTGCTTCGGGATGGAGTCCTACGCCCAGAGCTGCCGGTAGCGCTGCAGATCGACCCGGGCGTTTCTCTCCAGTTCGGTGTCGCGTGCCTTTTGCCCCTCAGCTTGGGTCAGCTGCACCTGGAAGGGACGCGGGTCGATGACGGCGAGGAGGTCGCCGCGTTTCACGGTCTGCCCCTCCCGGAAGCGGACCTCCATAAGCTGGCCGTCCACCCGTGACTTTACCGTGACACTGTTAAGCGCGGTTACCGAGCCTAGGCCGTTCAGATAGACCCCGACGTCTCCCTTTCGCGCCGGCAGGACCAGCACGGGGGTGGGAGGTGCCGCAGTTTTAGCTCCGGGTTTGGCGGCCGGCGCGCCCGCCCGACCGGAAACAAGGTACCACCCGGCGGCGCAGAGGCCCGCGGCCAGGAGCAGGAGCCACCACCAGCGACGCCGCCGGGCCGGCCGGGTAGCAGAGGTTTGGGGAGTGTCGTTACTCAGGTTTATTTCAGCCGGTGGAATTGTCATGGAAACTCACTTTTGTGAATTCTGGTGGCAAGCGGCCGCGCGGAGATGCCGAAACTGCCGGGACGGTGAGGCGATTGATACAGGAGGTTGGGCAGGCTCAATCGACCCGCTGATAGTTAACATAATGGAATTAACAGTATTTCACAGTTTCTGCCAATTTATACTTTCACTGAAGGAGCATGGTAACAGTCAAATGGGGAGCAGATGCGGAAGTAACAAGTAAATTCAACACTGACACCTTTAGCTGCAGGGTCTTATCAGCGTCGAGCCTGTTTTTGGTCAGTCATTTCGTTATCGCGGCATCGGTTGTCCGACAATAGTTTTCCACTTTTCCGTTGCTGCTCGTCTTCAATCGCTTAAATATTGTGAGTGGTCTTTGCTGATCCTACGACGGCATTGTTTTTTATTAACAAATGCGTTGAGGATACTGCAGATGATAGAGTCACACAGCTTTCTCAAATTGATGATATGTGACAAAAAAAGGCACATGTTTAGCCGTTATTTGTCAATTTGATAGATAGTACGATGCATGGTCTCCTTAGTTGTGCCTGTAATCTATGGAGTTATTGTAACAATCAGTTCTTGGCTCGTAATTTGCGTCTTACTAAAATCATCGAGTATTTGGACCGGTCAGATGTTAACCAAATGGAAAAAATGAACAACAGATAACCGATAATACTAAACCATCCGCGAGGATGGGGCGGAAAGCCTACAGGGTCTCCAAAGAGACAGCCGGGATGCCGAAATATCTTTCATAGATACGCGGCCCCGGCTTTTTTGCGTTTAGTACAAGCAGAATTATATTTAGCCTTAGCGCTGCAGGGGGAGTCAGGACAAGTAAAACCGATATAACTGTTGTTGCGTATGAAATATTCACGAACTACGGAAGTATCTGCACTTCAGATCTCAGGCAACGGAAAGGAAAAAAGGGGAAGTTATCGCATCGAAGGCCAGACAGGTCGAAAACATGAGGTCGCTTTGAGGGTCCTCTGAACTTCCAGATTTCAAAACAATCAAGGGAGAACGCATGAAAACCTCACACAAAGCAGTGCTCACATTCACCATAACAGTAATTTCGACACTCTTAGGTGGAACCCACGGCTCCAGAATTCACGCCTTGCTGGAAGAAACATACACTCCGGCAACTTTGATCGCAAATACGGAGTTGTCCCAACCCGTCGGGTTTCTGGACCTTAAATCGAAACGCTCCAAGACGACTCCTGAAGCAGGAAAGTATCTTCCCGTAATCAAAAAATATACGATTCTTCCCATTGCCGACGTACCGAGCGAACCTGTCTGGTAGACAGACAGCAAGATGGGGCCGCGGGTCAGGATTAACTTTTAAACTGACCCAGGAGATCCTACTTCTGGTTACCGGTCGGCATGATTGTTCAAGTAAATCACAAAAGCAACAATCATTGTGAACACACAAAAGCCACAAAGCCCGTTTCTGTTCTTATTTCGCTCTGAAAATATTTCCTCTATCAAGGATGTACTAAAACCTTTTAGAGTCCAGGCGGCAACACCTCCGGCCAGGTAGAATATTCCGGCAATTATGTCGCGAATTAAATTATCCATTACCCAATTCCGTTGTTTGCGCTAAAGCTTGAAAGGCTGGTCGACGGTTTTTGGTCCAGTCTAGCCGTTGACTGGAACTTAGCGTAATCGTGATTATTTTTATTGTCAAATGTGCAGATCTGACCATGCGGGCTTCAAGGAGATTCCTCCTAGCTTTTGAGACGGGCTATCACTGCAAAAATGCCTTCGGCAGCTTCAGCCGCGTGTGACGGCAGGAACTATGTGGTAGTCGCGCTGAAAGACCAGGTTATGCAGATCGGCGGCGGCGATCGCCCGCAGGGTGGGGAGTTCGGCCGCGGCATCGGAATCGCTGAAGACGTTGAGTGGCCACACCCCCACGGTAGCGCCGCGCAGATGGGGATGGTGGAAACCGTGCCCGAAAAATGCCTCCAGGGTAACGGGGAGAATTCCAGCCTGTTCCTGCTCGGGCCATCTCAGTGTCCAAACCGCCGCTAGGTCTCCTTCCGACGTCTTGGAGACACCACTGGCGGTGACTGTCCCGCTCTTCAACAGCAGGTAACTGTTCATCTCGTCAAGCGCCTGACGTGCATAGGGTGCAAGATAGTCGATGGCGGCGATAAAGAGTTTCTCCTTGTCGGCTCTGCTGACAGCACCGTCGCCGTGGGTAACGTCTCGCAGGTCGCTGAAGTGCCGCAAAAGCCCCCGCAGGTGGTCCGGCGCTCCATTGATATCACTTCTCGTAGTGCTGTTCATTTCGCTCACCTCCCGTTCTCTCTCCATTTGAATGACTTCAAGTGATTGTCTCGACCACACCACCATCCACCCGGAGCACTGCGCCGGTGGTGGCCGATGCCTACGGTGAAGCGACACAACGGGGCTGCGCTTGAGCTGGCGGGTGGGTTTATGCCCGATCATGGCCCTAGCGCTGGTTAGCTGTTAAGGAACGCGCGAGGAATTGAGCATAAATGCAATTAGACGTCCATAAGCAATCGCAGCCAAAATGAACACAATAATTATTATGACCCATGTTCGCTGCTTAGATTTTTCATCCATATCTCCAAAAATAAAATCATGATTAGCCTCTTTAAGGTCTTTGGCCATGTCCTCAGATGAATAATTGAATAAATCATTAGTTTGGTTATGCATTATAGTGGGTCCATAACCACTAGGAAAACTTGAAATAATTTGATCGAGTTTGTCGATTGCTATATTAATAGTTTCAACTGTTGGGTACGGACCGCCTATCGCTAAATATTTAACTGCTTTTAAGTCGCCATCCTCGGAACGAATCAAATCAAAGCCTAGTAGTAATAAATCTGACAATCCATCATTAATACTAGAATTATTAAAAAACCCATTCCCCCAATTCTTGCCTTCAACTCTTATATTAATTCTGGCGTCAAAATCATTATCGCCAATCTTAAAATCAGTCATACTTAAAATATGATCTGCTATCAAATCCAAAGAATCTGATTTCCTGATACCGAAAAATGGGTGTGGATGAGGGATTTTTGTTTTTATCTCAAAAAATGATGGAGCCCCTACACGATAGCCACGTTCACCGTGGTAAATAAACATCAGGTATTGTCTATCATTTCTTAAAACCTTTATTTCTCCAGCGTCATAATCAACCCCTAGCTGTGATGCAATTTTTCGCAATATCTCACTAATAGAAAGTCCGAAATTTTCATCAAATAGTTCAATCATTCTTATATCTCATTTGTCAGCCAACTCGTAGATCACCGGTTAGAGAAAGTATCTTAAAAAGGATGCCGACATCTTATATAGGTTATCGACAGCCTATATAGGATACTTCCAGGCATCTTATATAGGTAGCTTTTGGGTGTCCAATCTCAATATTTCAACATCCCATATAGGATGCCTATGGCACCTACTAGGACTTGACAGAATTCATCAGGATCCTTCCCTCAAGCTCAGTGCCATGAACTGAACCGTACCGAATAAGCCAACGCTTAGCTTCCGGGTCCCATCTTCCTCCCGCGGCTTTCAGCCTGTTACGAAGAGCCTTCTCTGTATATGCGACCATAATGGGCCCGACATCCTCAACTGTACGACAGTACCTACCCAAGTGTTGATATTGAAGACCATTTCGGCTAAATCAACGGGCTTCTGTGATGAGAGATTGAATTCACCACCATATCACGCTGAGTTAGCGGGTAACAACGAAAATATTCTTTCCAAAGGTGAGCATTTAAGTTTTTTTATTGGAACAGTGGAGTCTATGACTAACACACAACTCTTTGTGCCAATTATTGGGGAAGGACTAAATTGTTCGACTTGGCCCATCACGAGCAATCGGCTCGAAGAACAACATCCTCAGGAAAAATGAGAGGGCCAATCAGTCGGTTTTCTAGTTAGTTAGGCATGACAGCGGGATATTTCGTGCCATACTTTTCTTAGCAGTAAGGGCATCAGCAGGGCGAAAATCAATGGCCCGATCAAGACAGCTGCGGAGGTAAAGAAAATGGCGGGAGCAACGATCTGGAAAGGATCCATTCAGTTTGGGGATACGCAAGTGCCGGTAAAATTGCACTCCGCTGTCAAGGAAGAGCGGATCCAGTTTCACCTCCTGCATCAGAGCGACGGGGTGAAATTGCATCAGCAGATGATCTGTGCCTATGAGAAAATACCGGTGCCCACCGAAGCTCAGATCAAAGGGTTTGAGGTGGAGGAGGGGAAATACATCATCATCGACCAGGCTGAACTTGAACAGGCCGTTCCTGAAAGCAGTCGACTGATCGATGTCCACAAATTCGTCAAGACCGCGCAAATCGATCCCATCTTCCTCGAACACGTCTACTATCTGGAGCCGGATTCAGATCTGGCCTCGGAAGGATATAGCGCACTGACGGAGGCCTTGCAGGAGATGGATGTCACCGGTATCTGCAGCTGGGCCATGAGGAAACGTTCCTATTACGGAGCGTTGCAGGCATGGGGAAAGGTCCTGCGCCTGAATACGCTGCGCTACGCCGACGAAGTGATTTCGGCGGCATCACTGCAACTTCAGGAAATCCCCCTGTCCGAAAGGGAACTGGAGATCGGCAGCGATCTGATCAGACAGTTGACCGCGCCGTTTCAGCCGCGTAAATTCGCCAACGAGCATCAGATAAAGCTGCAGCAGCTGATCGACAAAAAAGCACGCGGTGAAAAGGTCGTGCTGCTGCGCCCCAGGGTCTTGCAACCGACGGCGCCGGACCAGCTGCTGCAGGCACTGGAAGCGAGCCTGAAAAAGGTTGCCTGAAGGGAGGCATGAAATGGCCCTACAAGGAATGTGGAGCGGAACAATCAGTTTCAGCCTGGTGGCCATACCGGTACGGCTGGTCAGGGCAGTCTCTACCGGCCGGGTTTCCTTTCGCCTGCTCCATAACAAGGATTACTCGCCCCTCGCAAGGAGGATGTTCTGCCCAAAACAGGAGGAATTGGTGCCACCGGAGGAGATTATCAGGGGATACGAACTCGGACCGGACCTGTATCTCCCGATAACGGCCGAGGAACTGGCCTCGGTATCGCCCGAACGAAGCAGCACCATTGAGATCGTCGAGTTCATCGACCTGAAGGAAGTCGACCCGATCTTCTACGATCACCCCTATTATCTCGTGCCGCTGAAAGGGGGCGAAAAATCCTATCGCCTTTTGGCCGAAGTCATGCCCCGGACCAACAAGGCCGGCCTCGCGAAATTCGTACTGGCCGAGCGGGAATACCTCGTGGCAATCAAAAGCATGGAAGGGGCGCTGGCCCTTTTCACCTTGCACTACAGCGAAGAGATCCTCCCCGATGCAGGGATGGCTCCCAAGGAGGGAACCGTCCAGAGCACCGGAAAAGACCGGATGAAGCAGAGCATCCAGCAGATGATGACTGACTTCAAGCCGGATAAGTACGCGGACGACCGCCGGGAGAGGATCCTGGCGCTCCTGAAGGAAAAGTCCAGGGGGAATGCGGCCGTGGAGGCCCCTTTAGTCACGGAAGTCGAGGGAGAAGGCCCGGCCGACCTCATTGCAGCGCTGGAGGAGATCATGCGCGAAGTGAAGCAGCAAAAATGACCCGCAAAGTCGTTCAACTTGCGGAAAGAAGACTCTCTCTGGCGAACCTTGAAAAGGTCCTCTATCCCGCCTGCGGTTTCACCAAGGCCCAGGTACTGGACTACTACCGCCGCATGGCGCCGTTCATCCTGCCCCACCTGCGGGACCGTGCCTTGACCATGAAGCGTTATCCCGAAGGTGTGGACAAGGAATTCTTCTTCGAGAAACGCTGCCCTTCCCACCGCCCCCCCTGGGTGCCAACGGCCGAGGTCCGCTCTAAAGGCAGCGAGGAGATGACGGTCTGCCTGGTCAACGACCTGGAAACTCTGCTCTGGGTGGCGAACCTTGCCTCTCTTGAACTTCACGTGCCACTGGCCAGGGCCTCCTCCCCGGAAACGCCCGATGCCATGGTCTTCGATCTGGATCCTGGGGAGCCGGCGAATATCCTGGATTGCGCCCGGGTCGCGCTGATACTGAGGGAGCTGCTCTCCCGGTTGCGGCTGGCCGGCTGGGTAAAGACCTCGGGCCAAAAAGGGCTCCATCTGTTTGTCCCCTTGAACTCCCCGGAGGTCACCTTTGCGGACACCAAGAGTTTTACCAGGGCCGTGGCCGTGGTCATGGAGAAAAACTACCCGGAACTGGTGACCTCAAAAATGGCGAAGGAGACCCGCAAAGGCAAGGTCTTTATCAACTGGTCACAGAATGACTCTTCGCACACAATGATTTGCGTCTATTCCCTGCGGGCCCGGGAAAAACCGTACGTGCCGTGTCCCCTCCCGTGGCGGGAACTGGAGCTGCTGGCCGGGCAGGGAGACCCGGAGAGGCTGCATGTCCTGCAGGCGGAGGCCGTGCGCCGGGCCGAAACAACGGGGGACCTGTTCCGGGAGGTGCTGGTGACGGAGCAGGACCTTCCCTCTGTCATGAAGGCAATGGCACCGCTGACCGACAGCGCTTTACAGGAATACGCAGCCAAACGGAAATTCGAGAAAACGCCCGAACCGGTTCCCGGCCCTCTCCAGGAGGGGCGGCGGCTCATATTTGTCGTGCACAAGCATGCAGCGCGGGCCCTGCATTACGATCTCCGGCTGGAACTGGAAGGGGTCCTGAAAAGCTGGGCCGTGCCGAAGGGCCCCTCGCTGGACCCTGCCGTAAAGAGGCTGGCCGTGATGGTAGAAGACCATCCGCTCGATTACCGGGATTTCGAGGGGGTTATCCCTGAGGGAAATTACGGCGCCGGCGCTGTCATCATCTGGGACCGGGGCTACTATCGCCACCCCCTGGCCAGGGATGAGCAGGAGAACGTGCCACTGCTGCTGGCCGGTTTACGAAAAGGGGATTTGAAGTTTGTCCTGGAAGGGGAAAAGCTGCACGGCGAGTTCGCGCTGGTAAAGATCGGCAAGGACGCGAAGTCGTGGCTGCTCCTGAAGAAAAAAGAGCTCATTGCGGCTGGCGGGGACATCCTCCTGGAGAACCGCTCGGTCGCGTCTCAAAAGACACTGGAGGAGCTGCTCGAAGCCGGCGCGCCGCCCTCTTTCCGGCAGAGAAAACTGAGCCAGATCCGCCGTCATGAGGCGCTGGAAAGCGAGAAAGATGCGCCGCTTGTGCCGGTGCCGCACCACGTAAGACCGATGCTCGCGACCCTGGTCAGGGAGCCGTTCGACCATCCGGACTGGCTCTTCGAGGTGAAATGGGACGGATACCGGGCCATGGCCGAGCTCCGGGACCACGTGGTGCAGCTCTATTCCCGCAACCTGCTCCCGTTAAACGATAAGTTTTACCCGGTAGTTGAGGCGCTTCGCAAATGCGACTTCGAGGCGGTACTGGACGGCGAGATAGTCGTGGTGGACGAACGGGGACAACCGGATTTCGAACAGCTGCAGCATTACAGGAAAACCGCCAGCGGCATTCTGATCTACTACGTCTTCGATCTCCTTCACTTCCAGGGGCATGACCTCACCGGTCTTCCCCTCCTAAAGAGGAAGGAACTCCTGAAAAAGATCCTCCCGGCCTCTCGGAGAATAAAGTTCAGTGATCACGTCCGGCAAGAGGGGATCCTGTTTTTCCAGGCCGCCAAGGGAAAGGGGCTGGAAGGGATCATTGCCAAAAAAGCGCAAAGCAGCTATCAAGCAGGACAAAGAAGCAAAGAGTGGCTCAAGGTGAAGACGCAACTCACCCAGGAAGGAATAATTGCCGGATTCACCGCACCAGAAGGGGGGAGGCGATATTTCGGCACCCTGGTCCTGGGCGTCTACAACGGTGACGAGTTGACCTGCATCGGTCACGCAGGAGGCGGCTTCGGGGCAAAAGAGTTGCAGGGAATCCGCGCCAAGCTGGAACCACTCATCCAGAAAGAATGTCCCTTCAAGGTGAAGCCGCAGACCAGCACGCCGGCCACCTGGGTGAAGCCGGAGCTGGTCTGCGAAGTCGCGTTCCAGGAATGGACTCTTGAGGGGGTCATGAGACAGCCGACTTTCAAGTGGCTGCGCGAGGACAAAACCGCCCGCGAAGTGGTGCGCGAGGATGGCGGTAAAGGAGCCTAACCATGAAAATTCATATCGGTACCAGCGGATACGGGTACAAGGAGTGGAAAGGGATCTTCTACCCGGAAAGGATCTCGCCCCATGACATGCTGCGCTTCTACGGGGAGCGCTTCGACGCGGTGGAGATCAATTACACCTTTTACCACATGCCCACGGTGGCAGGCCTCACCACCTGGTCTGAACAGGTCCCCGACGATTTCACCTTCTCACTGAAAGCGCCCCAGGTCATAACGCATCTGAAACTGCTGAAAAATGTCGACGAGGAGACCGAGTACTTTTTCAAGACGCTGTCGGTGCTGGACAAAAAGGTGGGTCCGCCCCTGTTCCAGTTCCCCGGGAGTTTCCAGGCGAACCTCGGGGCGCTGGAAGAGTTTATCGCCCTGATTCCCGGCAATAGACCCTGTGCCTTCGAGTTCCGCAGCAAGAGCTGGTTCAAGGATGAAATACTGGAACTGCTGCGCGCCAAAGGGTGCAGCCTGTGTACCGCGGATAGCGATGAAAAGCCGGCGGACGAGATCATCAGCACGGCACCCTGGGGATACCTGCGGCTGCGCCGTTCCGATTACACGGAGGCGGATCTGTCACAATGGCTGGAACGTATCCTGGCGCAGAACTGGGAGCGAGCCTTCGTCTTTTTCAAGCACGAGGATGAGGCCAAAGGGCCCGAGCTGGCGCGGCGCTTCCGGGAACTTGCCGAGGCAAGGGTCAGTAACCCGTGACCCCACCCAGCGCCTGGATAATCCCCCACTCCTCCGGCGTCACCGGCTGGATCGAGAGGCGGCTGCGCCTGACCAGCGCCATGCCTCCAAGAAGCGGATGCCCCTTGATGGTTTCCAGGGTGACCGGGTGCTTGAGATCCGCGAGGTAGCGCAGGTCCACCATGTACCAGATGGGCGCCTGGGCCGTGGACTTCGGGTCGAAGTGCTCGCTTGCGGGGTCCAGGGCGGTGAAGTCGGGATAACCGGCGCGAACCACCTCCGCAATCCCCACCACCGCAGGCTCGGGGATGTTGCTGTGGTAGAACAACACCCGATCGCCGACCTTTATCGCGTCCCGAAGGAAATTGCGGGCCTGGTAGTTGCGGACCCCGTCCCAATGCTCAGTCATCTCAGGGCGGTGTTTCAGGTCCTCGATGAAGAAACAGCCAGGTTCGGATTTAAAGAGCCAGTGTGCCATGCGCGCCACCTCCTGCCTGCATTAGTTTAGTGTCCCCCCGCAGCAGTTAACCCTCCAGCGCCCGCGACATCGGCGTCCGCCTCCCCCAGAAAAACCCGTTCCAGGCGAAGGCATCCGGCAGGACGCCTATTTGATCCTGTCCAGCATCCTCAGGAGCCCATCGAGGATGGTCACCGGGTGCGGCGGGCAGCCCGGAATGTAGAGATCGACCGGGAGCAACCCCTCCACGCCCTCGTGCGCCTCGGGGGAGCCGATGAAGGGTCCGCCGTTGATGGCGCAGGCCCCGCAGGCGATCACCAGCTTGGGCGCGGGAATCGCCTGGTAGGTCAGCATCAGTGCCTCGCGCATGTGCTCGGTCACCGGACCGGTCACCCAGAGGCCGTCCGCATGGCGCGGGCTGGCCACGAACTGAATCCCGAAGCGCCCGAGGTCCCAGCCGATGGTGGAGAGCACGTTGGTGTCAGCCTCGCAGCCGTTGCAGCCGCCGGCCACCACGGAGCGGAACCTCAGGGAGCGACCGAACAGCTTGAGCATCTTGGCGTCGAGCGCCCGCGCCAGGCGGCGCTCCTCCCCCGCCGTCACCAGGAGATCCTCGCGCCGGTTCACCGCGAGCCGGGGGTCGCGGCCGTAGGATATCCCGCCGTTAGGGCAGGCCTGGGTGCAGTCCGGGCAGAACAGGCATTTCCCCAGGTCGACCGAAAGCCCGGCGCTGGAGCTGATCGCTCCGACCGGGCAGGCGTCGGCGCAAAGGTGACAGTCGACCGGGCAGACGGAGCTGTCGAGCACGGGGTAGCCCCGGAAACGCTCGGGCAGCACTATCGGCTCCTTCGGGTAGCGCGTGGTGCGGTGCCCCTGCTTGAGGCGAGCCAGCATAGCCTTGATCATGATGCGACTCCTTGATAGAAACAAGCCCGCACACGGATGTTGCGGAGAGGGCGGAAGCGTCAAACCTGGTGGGTTGCCACTAAAAGTCATCGCCCCACCTGCAGTTATCCGGACCCTCCGTGGGATCCATGCGCGAGATTCTGACCGGTTTCGCTACAGGTCGACCCCGCAGTAGGAAAGGTTGAAGCTCTTGTTGATGACCGGAAAATCGGAAATCTGCCCGCCGCGTAGCGCCAGGGCGACCCCGGTCCAGTTGTGGAACGAGGGGTCGCAGATCTTGTAGCGCTCAAGGCGGCCCCGCCCATCGGTGAGGGCGACGTGGCAGATCTCGCCGCGCCACCCCTCGGTAAGCGCCACCGCGAGCTGGTCCGGCCCGATGGAGCCGACCGGATACTGGATGGCGACTCCGGGAAGTTGCGCCAGCTGCTCCTGTATGAAATCGAGCGATTTCTCTATCTCCAGCCAGCGCAGCAGGGTACGCGCGTAGACGTCCCCCGACTTGGCGGTGACCACCGGGATCTGGCTCATGCTGTAGATGCCGTAGGGGTGATCGCGGCGGATGTCCCGGTCCAGCCCGCAGGCCCGCGCGGCGGGACCGACCAGGCCGAGCTCGACCGCGCTCTTCTCGGTCAGCACCCCGGTCCCCTCGAGCCGCGCCATTACGGAGGGGGTATCCCACAAAAGCCCCACGGCGTGGCTCAGCTCCGCGCGCGCGACCGCCAGGCGCGCCCCGATCCGGGCGGCCAGGTCGCTGTCCAGATCGAAGTTGACCCCGCCCGGGATGATCAGCCCGCGCCCGAAACGGCTGCCGCAAAGCTCCGCCGTCAGGTTCAGGAAATCCCCCCGGATCCGCCCGCAAAACGAGGCGGTCGGCAGATAGCCGAGGTCCCCGGAAATGGCGCCCAGGTCGCCGACATGGTTGGCGATGCGCTCCAGTTCCGACGCGATGCCGCGGATGACGTGGGCCCGGGCGGGAACCCGGGCGCCCGCGAGCGCCTCGACGTTCATGGCGTAGGCCAGGGCGTGGCCCACCGTGGTGTCTCCGGCGACGGTCTCCATCTGCTTGAGCGTCACCGGGTGCGGCCCGCCGACCATCATCTGCTCGATGCCGCGGTGCTGGTAGCCCAGGGAAACCTCCAGGTGCAGCACCTCCTCGCCGAAGCACTGGAAGCGGAAATGGCCCGGCTCGATGATCCCGGCGTGCACCGGCCCCACCGCGACCTCGTGCACCTCCGAACCTTCCACGCGGTAGAACTCCATGATTCCAGCCTTTTCCGGGAGCCGGGGGGGAAGGCCCGGGGGAGAGGCGATCGGCTTTTGGAAGCGGACCGGCTTCATCCAGGGGTGCCCCGCGAAGTCGATGCCGAACTGTTCGGCGATCTCGCGCTCGAAGAAGTGCAGCTGGGGGGTGTACTCCACCAGGGAGGGGAAGCTTCCGGTGGTCACCACCGTGCTCATCACCCCGAGGGTCGCGTCCGCCTTGGAGGAGAGCAGGGAGTAAAGTTTCAGGAACACCCCTTCCGGGATGCCGAAATAGGCCACGGCCCGCCAGCCGCCGTCCAGCGCGGTCAGGAACTCCTCCAGAAAGTCGTCCAGGGAAAGTTCCGGAACATCGGCGCGCGCTACGGAGGTGCCGTTTTGCAGCAGAAAGAGTTTGCCGCTCATTTGCCACCCCCAAGCAGGCCAGCCGCCTCTTGCAGCAGCGCCTGCAGGGGAGCCGGTATCCAGAGTCCGAGCATGAGCACCAGCCCCATCAGGAACAGGGGCGGGAGCACCGTGTGCATGGTGTCAGTATACGGGGTCTTCTCGATGTCCTTGGGGATCTTCCCCATGACCACCGGAAGCACGGTCGCCGCCATGCCGATGAAGATCATGGCGAGAAACACCAGGAAGAGCGCGCCGGTCCAGTAGTTCCCCTGGACGAAGGCTGAGCTCACGATGAGGAACTCGCTCACGAAGGGGCCGAAGGGGGGGGAGCCGGTGATGGCGAGAAACCCCGCCAGGAAGAGGGCGCCGGACCAGGGGGTCCTTCTCAGCGCGCCGCGCACGAACTGGGTGCTCTTCGAGTTGTATGCGCGGTGGATGTTGCCCGAGGAGAGGAACAGCACCCCCTTGGTGAGGGCGTTGTTGACCATGTGCAGCAGCGCCGCGAAGAGGGCGCCGCGTCCCAGTCCCAGGGCCACCGCGATGATCCCGACGTGCTCGACGCTGGAATAGGCGAGCATCCTCTTGAAGTCGCTCTGCCTCGCCATGAAGACCGCGGCGAAGGCCATGGAGATGAGCCCCATGACGAGCAGCACCTCCTGGAACAGCGCCCCCTCGGTGGAGGCAGCCGCGATCTGGTAGACCCGCAAAAGAGCCAAGAGCGCGCAGTTGACCAGGCCGCCGGCGAGAAGCGCGCCAACGAGGCCCGGTGCCTCGCCGTAGGCGTCGGGCTTCCAGGTGTGCAAGGGAGCCAGCCCCATCTTGGAGCCGAAGCCGACCAAGAGGAAGATGAAGGCGGCATGGCGCCAGCCCGGGTGCAGGCGGGAGGCGTCCGAGATGAGCGAGCCGAGCAGCAGGGTTACGTCCTGCTTGGCGACGATGGTGGAGTAGGCGAGGAAGAAGAGCCCCAGTAGCGCTATGGCGATCCCGACCGAGCAGATCAGCAGGTACTTCCAGGTGGCCTCGATGGAGCGCGCGTTGTGGTTGAAGTAGATGAGCGGAGCCATGGCGATGGTGGTCGCCTCCAGGGCGATCCAGAGGAGCCCCAGGTGCTGGGTGATCGCCACCAGGGTCATCGCCGAGAGGCAGACCAGAAGCGCCATGCAGAGGATCCGGTTCGGCCTCTTGCGGCGGTAGTTCAGGTAGCCGACCGCGTAGGTCGCGCAGACCGCGAAGAGGATGCTGTTGCAAAGAAGGGTCAGCTTCCCCAGCGCGTCCAGGTAGATCCAGCCGTCCGGGGAGGGAGCAGGAGTGAAGACCAGAAGCCACACGGTCATGGCCAGGTGCACCAGGGCGAAGGCCGGGAGCACGAAGGAGCGCCTCCGGTTGTCGGGTATCAGCCAGGCAATCAGGGCGCCCAGGAGCGGCAGGAGAACGAAGGCCCACATCATGAATATTATTCCTCTCGCAATGCGCTCAGCCGGGAGGTGTCGAGGGTCGAGAACTCGCGGCTGATGTGGTTGATGACGATCCCCATGACGAAGACTCCGACCAGAAGGTCGAGGAGCGCTCCGGCCTCCACCATGACCGGCATGGCGCCGGCCAAGAGCAGGCCGAAGACGAAGATGCCGTTCTCCATCAGCAGGTAACCGATGACCTGGGAGATCGCCTTGCGCCGCCCCATCAGGACCAGGAAGCCGCACATGACGGTCGCGATGGAGGCGGGGACGAAAAGGAGCCCCTCGTGCTCGGGCGCCAGGGGGAGCCTGGCCGCGAAGATGAAGGCGAGCGCGGTGAAAAGCGCCCCCAGCACCAGGGAGGGGATGTACCCTATGAACGGCTCGAATTCGCGCTGGATCTCGGCCTTCTTGATGGCGCGCGTGATCAGGATCGGGATCAGCGCCCCCTTGGCCAGGATGATGCTGACAACGATCAGCACCAGGTGCCAGGAGAAGGGGTGGATCAGCGCCGGGAGCACCCCGAGGATCACCCCCTGGAGCGCCACGGCGCGCACGGAGAAGCCGAGCCGGCTGGTGCCGAGCACCGCGAAATTGAGCAGCAGGCAGAGGACGAGGAGTTGGTCCACCAGGGAGTTCATAGCTTTACCTCACAACCAGTACGAGGGAAAAGGCCGTAAGTATCATGGCCGCAACAAGCAGCTGCGGCACCCGGATCAGCCTCAGGCGCGCCATTACCGACTCCACCGTGCCAATCACGACGCTTAGCAGCAGCAGGGAAAAGGCGAAGAGGGCCCAGTCGAGAGCGCCGTTGCCGCTGGCCAGGGGGACGGCGATGTTCACGAAGAGCGCCCCCAGGAGGAAAAGCTTCAGGGCGGCGCCGTACAGGATGCAGCCGAAGTAGGGGCCGGAGTGGTCCAGCACCATCACCTCGTGGATCATGGTCAGTTCCAGGTGG
>Ga0209125_1001418_pt1 | contig 22478 bp, 22 predicted proteins | sample BarGraIncub1131A_FD_184503 | JGI IMG/M metagenome (GOLD analysis project Ga0209125, IMG submission 184503) | Arctic peat soil microbial communities from Barrow, Alaska - Barrow Graham LP Incubations 11-31A (SPAdes) (version 2) | ecosystem: Environmental > Terrestrial > Soil > Wetlands > Peat...
TGAAATATTATATCTCTCTATACTATTGTCATGGCTGTTAATAAACTTGAGAATGCTATTATTTCCCTGCTGCACAACTTGGACTTTATCTTCGCTTCGAATTTTTTGAATTTCTGCATCAGATAAAAATAGCTTCGCAATCCATTGGTGACTAAGCGTAGTCATTGAAGCATCTACGATCGTTTTCTTTACATTAGTGAACGGTCCATGAAATATAATTAATGGGGCAGTAACTACACTAAATATTACTCCAAACATTAGATAGAATATAAAGCTTCTTAGTTTGTGTTTCTTTTTTCGTCTTGACATAATATTTGAACCCATCTTAGCCTCCTATGTTCTCAGCCGTTTATTAATAAAATATAACATAAATTATACATATTGAAAGGGTACAGGTTTTCTGCAATTAATTTAATTTAAAATGAACTACACTTTGTCCAAATAAATCACCATTGTAGTTTAAACTCAATCCTGTAGCTCCCTTTACTGTTAAGAATGTTATAGTTCCTGTAACCTTGCCATTAGGTGCTAGATCACCGTTTCTGAGTGTTTGGTCAGGATCTATCATTGTTACTACAGAATCATTAGTTTGCCCATTAGCATCTTGTATCTGAAAATCATCACCATAACTTATCTTACTTTTATTTCCGTTTATAATTGTTACGGTTACAATTAAGTATTCTGTTCCCTCGTCCGGCCTATCTATTTTAATTCCATTTGATATTTCACTTTTATCGATTCTCATTGATATACTATTAATTTTCACTGTTTCTCCAACTTTGTAGAAGTTTTTTACATTTGGTATCAATGCACTAATTAAGCCTGTGTTTACGCTCTTTTTAACTTTGTTTGATCTTACTATACTATCTATAGTAAAACTTCCCACAACTACAACTATAGCTACTACACTTGAAATTATAATACGTTTATGCTTATTCATTAATACCCCTCTCGTAAATTTATTATTACTTTTTATATAGAGGTGCAATCAACAAAAATTACACTAAGGAATATAGTCTCAAAAGCTCTCGGTTATAATATATTTTAATATTCCATAGTAATATTTTTATCATTGTATAAATTTAAAACTGAGTATATATATAAGTTACCTTTCTACTATGAAAATTATATTAGTTTTTATTTTTGTTATAATATTTATCAATAGCCTCATTAACATACACCCAACCTTTCCAACCTATATGCTCACTATCCATTATAAAGTAATTTTTATTCTCATATTGTGAAAAATCAGCAACTTCAAACCCATAAGAATTAACCATAGTATCTATCTTTCTATAATAAGCTAGTCTGTCACTTTTACTAAATCCGGCATAGTCATACCACTTACCATTTACAGGAATATTCAAAATTAGAGGTTTAATTCCTTCCTCCTTGCAAACATCTAAAAATAATTTAAAATCCTCATATTCTGGAGATACTTTATAAGAGTCATTCTTCATCGATCCCTTTATTTTTTGAAGGTTTCCTTTACTTTCGAGCTTATACGCCTTATTAATCATGCCAAATTTGTTATTAGTAGACTTTGATCTAGCCATTTTAGATGCTTTTTTTAATTCCTCATTCCAGTGAATGTTTGTATGCTGTGGCTTAGTATATTTTATAAGTTTAGGCCTAGTTTTAAGATATTTATTACTATTTATATCGTCTTTTAAGGTTAATAGCTCATATCTTATCCAGTAATAAGGAGTCATTAAATACCTCTCCGATGTACTTAATAAGTCCTTATTACTATAAAGAGAACAATATTCCCTCATAATAGCAAAATGCTTATTGGCTTTTTCGAAAGTAATAGATATTATTCTTTTAGAGAACTCCTGTTTAGTAGTTAAACTTATATCCTTATTAAACAAAAATCCATATACCTGTAGTTCAGAAGAACTGGCTTCAAAGTCATTTTCATCAATGCCCTCCGTTGTAAACCATTCTGGAGAAAGTACGAAAGCTACTTTTTGACCCTTTAAACCGTTCCCTAGTGCTCCAAAATCAGCAGCATGTACTAAGCACTTATAACCTGCTCTTCCTATAAGGTTAATTTGAAAACCATCCTTTTTCCCATTAAAAAATTTAATGGGATGAGTATAATATGCCGTATTGTTCTCAAACTCGGAGGAACCAAACATTAAAAGATTATCACCTTGCCTCGCTCCCATATTTTGGAGAGCTACACTTTTAAATTTTTTAACAGATAAATTCTCTCCAAATTTATCATAATATTTTCTTGAGATGATACCTTCATAATGGTTTTGTAAAAAAAACATAAAACAAATACAAATTAGAATAGAACAAACAAAAGCTATGATCTTTTTCATTGCATCTTACTAGAGAGATTATCAACGTATTCAACAAGCTTATTTGGTGTTTCTATATCTTTTCTCTCAACAATCGCAGGATCAAGTATAATATTAAACTTATCTTCTATTGCTACAATAAGTTCAATAATTCCTAATGAATCTAATCTTCCACTATCAAATAAATTAACATTACTTTCTTTATGTAAATCCTCACCAGTAATTTCTTCTAATATAGTATAAATTAATTCTTTCATATAAATTTCTCCTTTTATTTAAATAGATATCCTGAAAATACCAAGAAGCTAAAACATATCAAATTAAAGGTTAGAACAGTTGATGCGATTCTAAAATAAGCCTTCTTTTTGAACTTCTTGTAGATCTTTTTTCTCTGAAAATAATCTGTAACTATAATCAAAATCCCATGGAAAGCACCATAGACAATATAATTTAATTGAAGCCCATGCCAAAAGCCCATAGTTGTCATGGTTATCATGTAACCAATATATGAAGCTGTATATTTACTCTTGAACCACTTTTTCTTAATGGCACTCATTACAAATCTATTATAAATAAAATCTCTAAACCAAACAGATAAGGTAATGTGCCATCTATTCCAAAAATCTTTTATATCCTTACTTATAAATGGAAGATTAAAGTTTTCGGGTGTTTTTATTCCCATTATGTAGCTCACGCCTATTGCAATTAAGCTATAGCCAGCAAAGTCAAAAAACAAATAAAAACTATAAGCATACATGTATTTAATTGCATTTATTAAAGTGTGTGGTCTTAATATGATTATACTAGTAAAATGTTTTTGTATGTAAAATCCTATTAAGAATTTATATACCGCTCCTTGAAAAATCTTAAATATTCCATCGCCTAAATACTCAACATATTGTTTAGGTTTAATAGCCTTATTACTTTCCTCCATAAATCTAATTGAACGATCAATGGGTCCCGAACTTAGAGTCGGAAAAAATAATATAAAATAAGTAAGATCAAAAATATTTACTTTGGTAATATACCCATCAAAAATTTGTATTAACATTTGAATAACTTTGAAAGTTAAATAAGAAATCCCTAAAAACCCAAGCTCTTTGTTTATAAATATAATGCTGAGTTTTGAATATACTAAAGGTGATAGACCTATCAATATTACTATCCAAAGTAACCATCTTTGTTTACATCTTTTTATTGCATTGCTATAAATAATTATTAATAAAAATTCCATTATAAAAAATATAATTAAATATTCGGCTTGCTGTTTTGACTTACCAAAAATCAGATAAATCATGAATAAGTTCGCTGGTAATCCATACCATTTTATCCTTTTGCCAAGCAAACCAACAATAATTGCTGGGACTAGTACCAAAATCATTAAGTAGAAATACATGAAGTCTCCATATGGAAGCATTTAAAATTCCTCCATAATTCTTTTTCTATCTAATTTGCCGTTCCCATTTATAGGGAGAGCTTCCACAACTTTGACTTTGCGAGGGACCATGTATAAAGGCAATAAAGCCTTTAAGTGATTTTTAACTGCAAGAATTATGTTTCCTTCAAATACATTATTTAGCACTATTGCTGTTACTAAATATTTAATCTTACCATTTTCTTTAAGAGGTACTACAACTGCATTTTCTATGAAAGGAAGCATTCTTATATTATTTTCAATATCTTCTATTTCGACTCTAAAACCATGAAGTTTAATTTGATTATCGATTCGTCCCTCATAATATAGTAGACCATTAATTGTATGACCCGTATCTCCTGTTCTGTACCCCCTCTTCTCCACACCCATAATCTTTCTTTTAAAAAATAATTTTTCTGTTAGAATAGGGTCAGCAAAATAACCAATGCTTACACTGTCACCCACTATTAATATTTCATTCGTAATTTCTTCTATGATTATTTCACAGCCTTTTTTTATGTACCCAACCGGAAGACTCTCTTTATTTATAAGCATTTCCTTTTTTATTTCAACTGCAGTTACAGCCACTGTTGCCTCAGTTGGTCCGTAGAAATTAATTATTTTAATGTTAGAAAATCTTTCGAATAATTTTTTTGCGCATTCCTTGGAAAGCGTTTCTCCACAGAATAACATTTGTCTTAATTTAGGTAATAAGTTTTCATTAAATTGCTCACTCTGTAGACACATTTCAGCAAAAGAAGGAGTGGAAACCCAAGTCGTAATTCCTGAAGATTTAAGGTTTATAAAAAGCTCAGGTAAATTAGCTATCATATCTTTATCAATACTATATAGTATTGAACCAGAAACCAACGATAAATAAGTATCCATAACAGATAAATCAAACGAAAAAGGTGCTTGGTTCATAAATATTTTATCTTCTTTATCTATTATATCCATACCCCAATCAATGAAACTTTGAAGACAATTCTTTGTTATTTGTACTCCCTTTGGTTTACCAGTACTTCCTGAGGTATATATAATGTAATAAACCTCATCATTCTTAATCCTATAACTAATATCTGGTGTATTCCCTTGAAGATCTGATAAGATTTCTACGATTTTACACTTATTTAGCATCTTATCTGCTGGAATATCAATTAAATTATCTGATGTATTTAGAATTAATTTAGCACCAGAGATAAATAAAATATCCTCAAGCCTTGCATTTGGAGTTGAGCTATCCACTGGAATGTATGGATGTCCACCTTTTACACAGGATAAAAAACATATAAGCATTAAGGGATCCTTATGCCCATAAACTATTATGGGGGTTTTGTCTTTTCCAAATAACTCTATGATTTTTGCAGCAAGTGAATCAGATTTTGTTTTTAGCTCCATATAAGTTAAATTACTTTTTCTATAAATATGAGCTGATTTTTGGGTAGTACAATAACTTTCAATTTTATCAATAAAATCCATAAATGTTCCTTCCTTTCTATACTTTAAAAATCTATTATAATTCCATATGTCATTATAATGCTTATTAAGTACAAATGTATATATAAGGTTGGGATAGTTTGTAAAATGTTAATACTAATTATTATTTTTTATGATATATTACTTACGAATCAAAAAAAGACAAACTTAATATACTATAAATAGGTCAAGTAATATTCTATAACTGTTTCATCTACTCATAGTTTTATGATATTTGTAAAACAAGACCATTCTAGTTATTATTGATAAAATTCATAAGGTGACTGTAGAAAAAGCATCGACTGAGCAATGTAAAAGTGATAAGTAATAAAATAACTTTTGTGATATTTAAAACATAAATTAACATATATTTAAAATAGATATTAGTAAACGAAGAAATTTAATGATTAAAATAAAAAGAAGGTTTAGTTTAAAGTACGATGTTGGTGCAAAAACAACAAGGGTACAATCTCTTCATCAAATAATGAAATTTCACTCTAATAAGAAGGATTTTGATGAAATCAAAAATTATATTATTAACAACAGCTATAATAACTATATTATTTATAGGATGTTCTAATCAACCTGCAACCATTTCAAAAACAGCACCACAGAAAACAACCACCACTATAGTAAACACAGCCCCTAAAGTGTCACCAAAAAAAGTTACCCCTACAGTTAAAATAGATAGTAAAAGTAACGTAACTAAGAAACACAAATTAATATCACCACAGAAAGTAACTTCAATAGTAAGTACTTCAGCCCAATTTGAAAATGCTATAAGTAACAAGGGTACATGTATTATTGTTATAATAAGAAATATAACTATTAATAAAAATCTTGTAGTTAATGGTGATTATACAAATGGTAAAAATATTTTAGAACGTAAGATAGATTTATATAGGCGAAATAAAGATAAGAACATGACTGGTCGATTGAATTTGGCTGTTACGAAATTAACTGTTAATAGTCCTCGAACCAGTATAGAACACGGAACTTTTAAAGGTAACATTTATGTGTCATCAAATAACTTTCGGTTAATAGATGCTAAAGTTGAGGGCAATGTGTATTTTACTACGAATGAAGCTAAATCTACATTTAAGATGGATATTAAAGGATAGCAATGGCATGGGTAATTTCAATATGTATGCTGTGTGTTTCAATGCTAATGCATGTACTCAACTTTCACAGCGTATTTAATCCTGCCATTGCTGTTGAATTTATTGTAATCATCATTCTGTCTTTTAATTATAAAAATTTCAAACGAGCGTCTGATCCAATAAGTCCGCGCAGTAGTATATTTCTTGGCGTGATAGTTATTTTTTTAATTTTTGTTAATACGTGCTTTGCAACTTATGAATTAAACATTAGACCTTTATCAGTAAACATCTTAGATTATGCTGTTTTACATACTCTGAGAATGTTCTTTTTAATTGATTTTTCTACTTTAGGACATTTATCAACAAGAGAATTAGTTTTTGTAAAGACTGAAACAGCGATAAACTGGACTGCAGTTTTAGCCGCACTTTTTTTTATTTTAAAACCACTTGTTTATCAGTCTTTTGTCACTTCCTTTGACAAAGAGAAGGTAAGAAAACTGCTTGACAAATACGGTGAAAATTCTCTTTCATATAGTGCTATTGAAGATGATAAAAAATATTATTTTGGTTATAATGTTGAAGGGGTAATAGTATATACTATAGCCGCCGGAGTTGCAGTCTGTGCTGGAGATCCGATATGCTCTGAGGTCGATATGCCTTTGCTTATAACAGAATTTATAACTCATTGCAAACAAAATGATTTTGAAATATGTTTTTGTCATACACTTGAAAAACATATTTTGTTATATACTTTTCTTGGTTTTGGAAACACAAAATGTGGTGAAGAACCTATGTTTGACCTTGAAACATATAACCTTGCTGGAGGTAAAGCAGCTAAAATAAGAAACGCTATAAATCATGCCTCTGCTTTAGGAATTACAATATCAGAATATAAACCTTTGGAGAAAAGAGATAAATTAATTGAACAGCAAATTAATGATGTTTCAGATGAATGGCTAAAAAACAAAAACAGCAGCGAATTGTCTTTTATGTTAGGAACAATCTCTCTGGGTAATTCTATGGACAGAAGATATTTTGCAGCCTATGACAATGAAAAAAAGATGCTTGGTTTTATTGTATTCTCACCTTTTGTTGGCGGTAATGGTTATCTTGCAGATATTACAAGGCGAAGGACTAATGCTCCTATTGGGGTTATGGAAAAAATTACAATTGAGGCTTTTGATAAGATGAAATTAGAGGGAGTAAAGTGGGGTACATTAGGCTTGGCACCGCTTGTAAATTCATCAGCTGAGGGTAGCGTGTCTGGCAAATTATTTAAGTTCGTATATGAAAAACTTAATAGTTTTTATGGATTTAAAGGTTTATACCATTATAAGAAAAAGTACGGTCCCACAGTCTGGGAAAACAGGTATTTAGTATATTATCCTAAATTGTTTACACCCAAAATTGCGTATTCAATAATAAAGGCACAAAATCCGAAAGGAGTAGGTAAATTTCTGTTTGAACAGCTTAAAGCTTTTTGGGGGGCTAAAAAAGAAGATGTATAAAACATAATTAAGAAAAAATAAAGTTATAATTGAGACTATAAGAAACTTTTTTTAATCTTATTTTAATATTGGTTATAAGGTACTATGCGTACCTTGGGAATCCTGATTTAGGTATAAAAATAATAAAAGATTTTAGCTCAAGAGGGTTTCTAACCTATTTGATATATTTTATTTTCAGCATAATATTAACTCGTTAACGGTTTACTAATATTATAACCTAAGATAATTACTATGATTGTAAAAAGTCCTCTTAAAATTTTCTTTAACAATTCGCTCACCTCTTCTGGATCTTTAACAAATGTTACACATTTAATCACTTAAAATTTAATATAACCTAAGCATCTGAAGCTGAGATATTTTTGGGTTCTTATAACATATATTATGTTGAATAAAATTCGGGTTGAAAATGTCGATTTTAAGTAAGGTATAGCAATATCCTATTATATATTTCCAATATTAAAAACAGATTAAAAAGGTATTAGATTTAGCTTAAGAATTATGATAGCTTATAAAAAAATAACTTATTTATGAAAATTAAAAAGCTCCTACAAAACCTCAATAAAAGGTATTTGTAAGAGTCTTTAGTACTGTAACATGAAATACAATGTTATATTCATAACGATTTAAAATGTTACAATTGTATTGTGTTATGTCGTGAAACAATAAATATCTTTTAATTTTTCCGAGCCACGATTCCTGAAAGAGTTCATCTCAACACAATGGGTTCGCTGATAATCTGTTTCGCTTGATCTTCACTAATCATTCCGGTATCGACCATATTTTGAACGACAATATGTTGTCGTTCAAGGGCAAGTGTCCTGTTTTTATATGGATCATAAACACTTGGACCATTCGGAATGCCGGCAAGCATTGTCAGTTCTCCTGCGTTCAATTCTGATGGTACTTTTCCAAAGTAAATCTCTGCTGCTTGGTACAATCCGTTAGCCCCATGTCCGAAGTAAATGACATTAGTGTAAAATGCAAATGTTTCTTGCTTACTCATCGTATCATACACCCCAATGGAATAGACACTCTCACGTAATTTCCACGTTAATGATTTTGATGTATTACTTAAAAGTGTGTTATGAATCAACTGTTGCGTGATTGTAGAGCCACCTTGAAGTGATTTCCCACCGCAAACGTCCACAAATACTGCCCTTATGGTTCCTCTGACATCTACTCCTTTGTTTGTGAAAAAACTACGATCCTCAGTTGCGATAACGGCATTACGATACATTTCAGGTATATCTTTGTACGTTAGTACCCGGCTATGATGAGTTTGTACTTGAGTTAACACGTCACCACGCAGCTGATCAGCTATTATGTTGACATGACTAAAATAATACTTTAATCCAAACCAACTAATACATAGAACTATAAATATAAATATCATAAATTTTAACATACCTTTGATGAATCGTTTCATGATTTCCTCCCGTTACATAAGAAAATAGGATTTGTTAGGTATTCCCATTCCTTTAGTTGGTTTAATAATTATTTTCTTGCTTTAATATTTAAGTATATCAGAATTATTATTATAGGGTAAACGAAAATATATTGGCAATAAAAAAAGCAAAGGCAGAAAAGGTCTCCTTTTACCTTTGCATTTAAAAAACAGCCCTCAAAAGTAGGGTAATTGTATATTACCTCGATTTTAACAAAATATCAATGATGATTTAATGGAAATATTGGTTATATAAATTATTTATTTAATAGGAAAGTAATTTTCGGGTGTTTTATCATTAATGATTTTAAATTCATATCCATTATCTTTATAAAACTTTATTACTCCAGGTAGTGCCACACAAGTATTTTTATGCATATAGTCACAATGCATAAGCAATATAATAGGATGCTTAGTAACTGTCATTTTTGTAGCTTCGCTATAGAGCTTAGCAACAGGAGTTTTACAATTGATTCCATCAGACATAGCAGCATTCCAATCGTATACTTTAAAATTATAGCTATGGAGTTGTATTAAAAAAGTCTTAGTTAAATGCTTTCTACTGCCAGAGGGAAATCTTATTGTTGTCGGCTTAATTCCTATAATAGAATTAATTTCATCCTGAGATTTCAACATTTCAGCTAGGAACCCTCTTTTATCACAATATATTTTCTTATATGAGTGGGTATAAGTATGCAGCCCTATACTATGTCCTTCACTATATATTCTTTTTACCATATCTTCGCCTTCTTAAATTTTGTTAAGCTTAAATACATAAACTTAAACTTAATCTATATTATTATCTAAAATAACCTATATAATGAGTGGTATTTAATGCAATATTCGAGGAGATTACATTTCTATTTGATATCATTTTATATACTTACATTACATGATTTATGAACAATTTTCCTTGATTTCAAATCAATTCTTCTAAAATAAATAAAAAAACTTCTAATTTCCCTTAAGGATATCAAAATTAGAAGTTTTAAAATTAGAAGTTTTTCTATCCTTAAAATTAAGACACCACAACAAGAAATATCCACAATGTGAATGTAATTAAATTAATATTGGGTTACATTCGGCCCAATATTTAATAAATATTTGCCTATCTACGTCCAATACCACATAAAACAATTTATATCATCTATAGACAATTTAAAATAAATCCATGAAACATTATTCCAAATCCATAAATAAGTATAATTATTTTTTAGTAATATTGGTACTGACCAAAATTCTGTACCGTTATTCAACCAAAAATACGTATATTTATTCATACAGTTATTAATAGTTGACGAGCTAAAAATATTTGTACCAGGTATTTTTGTATTACCAACAGCTTTTGCTTTATATATTGACGGGATAAAATTAGGAACTTTCCAATATAATGGTCCTTTAATTGAAGGCGTACTAACCTTTGGTAGACAATCACATCTATACATTACTATTCTCCATACAAAGTATTATAGATTAGTATATGAATGTAAGTCTAAAAAATTACATTCATAATACTAAAGTAATTAATTTAAGTAGCTTTACAAAAAATTAACTAACCTAGCTATTACGCTAGGTTAGAAGGAGTAATGTGATATCCACTATCAAATACTTAAAAAAACATGATATACGATATTATATTTTCACGTCATTTGTGTTTTCCCATCCATGTTATATTAAAGGGTTAAATAAGTTATTAGTTAGTCCATTATCTTATTTTATATCGGAAGGCTTAATATTAGATCTAATTGTATAATTGATTAGATTATTAGTTTGTTTATCATAATGTGGACTTACAGATAATATGTCCCAAATACTTTCTTTAAGTACTCCCGTTTTTAGTCTATAAAGGTGTGGTATAACGACTTTACTACCTTGTGGTAATTGTTGTAGAATTGCTATAAGATCAGAAACTATCATTTATATCTCCCCCTCCTATAATGTGATTATTTTCAAGAAGATCAGTTTGACGCTACCCCCAAGCATTTAAGAAACCTTTAATTTTTGATTATATTAGTTAATGAATTCAATAATACCAAGTATTATTAGCAATATACCTGAAAATAAAGGTGCATATTTTCCAAAGATTTCACCTAATACATGATTACCTACAGCTTCACCGAATATAATTGTAAGAACACTTAATATAAATGTAGATATGACTGTAATTTCAATATTAACTCCCGTTATACTTGCAGCTAATCCGGTGCCTAAATTGTTGAAGGTTAATCCGAATGCTATAATTAAAGCTTCTTTTATATTTATATCACCAGAGTTATCTAAATCTGATTTTCCAGCATATTCAATCATATCAGTAATGTTTTTCAAAGCAAGTTCCTTTGAATTAGTGTTATTTGAAAATTTTACTATGCTTTGAATTACAAAATACACTCCCAAGATAATAATAACTATAGCGCCTAACCTATTAGCTACAGAGTGTGGTAAAATTTTAGATATATACATTCCAACTAGCATAGATAAAAATGTTCCTGTAGATGTTATAAATGCTATTATAAGATTTGATATTATCCCTATCCTTACCTTGTTTATTCCGTAAGCTATTCCTATAACCATGTTATCTAGATTAGATGATAAACTAAATGTTAATGCCGATATAAATAATGCCAAATAGTTGCCCCCTCTTCATCGCTCACCTTTTAACATATGAATTATTAACTTATAAAGTGATTATCTAAAGTGGAAACACTTTTTATTTTAATTTTTTTAAGAATTAATAATGTAAAAAGATATGAAATTTAGGTTAAATACCTTCATTACATATCTTTTATTTGTTTATACTATTATATTTTGTATTATCTCAAATGATAAATTTATTAAAATATATTTTGAGATACTTTATTTTATATATAAAGAGAATTAACAATATAGACACTATAAATTTATCATACAATATGATACTGTATGGAATAAACATATCCACATCCATGATATACTTGAACCATTACTTTCACTTCTAAATAAATATTAACATATGTAAGACGACCTAACCATGGCTGAAGCCACGAGAGTGCGGTCGAAGACTTCAAATTTTTCAAGACTATCATAACCACGTTTATTTGCATTTACAATAGTTCATATATTTATAATACATTATATTACTATATTACCCATATAACGTTTACATTTTATATAGTGATAGCTTATAATAATATTGTAGCATTATAAATTTATAATGTTACCAGAGTCGTGTAAATTGTGAAAATGAATAAAATTATATCATTGCCGGTTAGCACGCTCGAAATTGAAAAACCACAGTAAAGCACTAATAATATTAAATGTAGCTCTATATTCACTTATTATGTTGAATGAAATCGAGTTAAAAACAATTTGGGCTTTGTATAAATGATAAAGAAAATTTTAAAGATTCTGTTCGAAATTTTTAGGGGAAAGAATAAAATCATTCCTCCGGGATTGAGATATAAGGAGACCAATGGGTTTCCGGATTTACTAAATTTTATAAGAGGAGGTATAAATAATGAAATTTTCTGATGAGAAGTTCGTAATATCAAAGTTTAATATTTGGGATGGTTTAAGCGCTGGTGAAAGAATAAAAATTTCGGTAGTATACGCAAAATATTCTATATGGTGTAATCTATGGCAATATGACATAATTGAGAAACTATTTTCTTCAGTTAAAGATTATGAAGATTGGCAGTGTCAAATAACAAGTTCTGGCGAACATGGGTTAGCCAATTGGTATCTTGAGAGTTTTAAGCAGGATATTTCTGAAAAGGATCTTATTGGTTTAATTGGTAAGAAAGTATATATACACTATGTCCCTACCGAGATATTAGGGCATGAGTTAAGCCCTAATAAAGACACCATTAAGGTTATCGGTTATAAAAAGGATGTTAGAGTTTGTTCAGATGGAAGGTTGGCCTACAGGTATAGTTTAAGGTCTTCTTGTGAGTACGATAATGATATATTAGTAGGAACTATCATTGAGGTTGTGAATGATACCATTATAATAAACTAATGGAATTTGCTCTATCAACAAGCTAACATAAAATTAAGTACCTCAGGTAAATAATAGAAGCTCTGATTAATTTCAGGGTTTTTTTTAACTTAGGAAATACATATCTAACATATTTCCTCTTTCTCTATATCCATATTCATAATTTTCCCCTTTCTGTTGCTAGTTAGCATTTTCAACTGACTGAAAAGCAACTTTATTTCTACCACTATTTTTTACTGAATATAATGCTTTATCAACTGCCTTTATAAGTGTTTCGACTGATAATCCGTTTGTGTAATTTTCGAAACCTGTTACACCAAAACTTGCGGTCACTTTTATTTTACTATTGTCATAGTCATAATAACCCATTTCCAACTGACTGCGAATACGTTCTGCCAGGCCTATTGCAACTTCAATTTTAGTTTTTGGCAGTAATATCATAAATTCTTCTCCGCCATATCTGGCTATAATATCTGTCTCTCTTATACAAGCCTTGCTTTTAGCTACAACATATTTTAGTACTTCATCGCCCACGTAATGACCATAATCATCATTAACTTTTTTAAAAAAATCAATATCAAACATAATCAAGCAAATAGGTCTATTTGATTGATTTGCATTTTCAATTTCTTGATTAAATAACTCAAATAAAACTCTCCGATTAAATACGTTTGTTAGGCTGTCAACTGTAGCATGAATTTCAAGTTGTTTTTGGTTATTAATTAGCTTTGTTATATCACTTACAATAAAAAGCCATCCTAAAGTCTTATTATTAGCTATTTTAAGTCGTATATTTTCTAAAGAATAATAATATTGTTTTCCTGATTTTGTCAAACAAAATTCAAAGGGTTCATTTCCTTCAGTTAAATTTCCTATTTCAAAGTGATTAGGAAACAAACTATGGAATTTTTGATTTAAATATTTATCCGTTAACTGTTCAAATATTAATCTAGCTGCTTGATTATAGTCAATTATATTTTCATTATAATCAAGAATAATTACTCCATCTTTTGAATGATGAAAAACTGCATTTCTAGCTATGGGTATTGTTCTCAATATTCGAAATTTAAAAATCCCCAGTGTATAAAGAATGGAGGAAAGGAACAGAACTATAGCACTATAATCTATTCCATAAGGTGCAATATTCGTAACATTCATATAAAAAGAAAACCATGGTAAAAGAGAGGCTGCAAGCATTATTAAAATAGGTGCATGTGTAACACTAGATGAATTTATAGCAGTCTTTAGATAGATTAAGGTGGAATAAATCATGCTTATAGTTACAAACAAAATGTAGTAATAATAAAGTGGACCTTTATGTTTAATTAAAATGTTGAAATATCCATTTGATGAGAAGGATATGGATGTATAATACAAATGATGAATATTATTAGTATATCTCATAATTAATATTGATATTGGTATTAAAAGTATAATTATTATTTTAGTTTTAGACTGAAATATCTTAACATTTCCTGTATAGTCTAATGCCATAAAAGCTGCAAAAATACATAAAAATGGACCCGCCAAATATCGGAATTCGTCCCAAAACAAAGCAACTTTTAATGATTCACTTTGTAATTCCATACCATACCCAAAACTAAATATAGCAACTAAACCACATAAAAAAACGAAATATTTCGACCCAGGAATATTAAAGTTTCTTAATGAGTATATTAATAATAAAGTTGTAATGATTGAAGTAAAAAATAATATTGATGAAAAGATAGTAACCATATAATTTATAATCCCACACCCTTTATAAAAATAAATTTGCCATTCTACGTAATATATGAAATTCCATTATAAATATACTATAATCTAAAATCCAACAATACCTCTAAACTATTCTATTTACATAATTCAACAGGCATACCGAATTTCCCTTTAATAATATGTAGAAAAAAGTAAAATTTATTCTGCTATCATTTCCCTTCTAAATGTATAATAATCAAAATAATCCTATAACTGGCTAACGTTTTTGCAAGATTACGCACACTTTTACTATAGAACTTTTTTGTCCCTAAATTTCCTGTTACATGGGCTTTTATACCAACACACTTGTGTTCGATATAATAACATGATAATATTACTATATCGAATGATAAGGAGTAAGTATTTATGGAAAATATAAATAAAGTAATTGCACAAAATTTTAAAAGAATTAGAGAAGAACAAGGGTCAAGTTTTGATAAGATGTCACAAATAACAGGTGTAAGCAAGAGTATGCTTTGTCAAATTGAAAAAGCAGAAAGTAATCCATCAATAAATACGCTTTATAAAATATCAGATGCATTGAAGATATCTCTATCATCTCTTATATCTGAATCTAAAATGGATACTGTTGTTATAAACAAAAACAATTTAATACCAGTTAGCACTACTGATAACAGTTTTAGAATTTACACTATGTTTCCTTTTACTAATAATCGTAATTTTGAAATATTTTATGGTGAGTTAGAACCTGGTGGATTTACGAATTCACAGCCCCACCAAATTGGTACACAGGAATATCTAACTGTATTTACAGGTAAATTATTAGTTAAGATAGAAAATAAAGAATATTTACTATCTACAGGGACTGCAATTGGTTTTAAAGCTGATGTCCCCCACTCTTATCACAGCTATAACAATACGAAAGTCATATTTTGTAACACTATTTTTTATTCAAAATAGAAATGGAAGTGATTTCATGATAAATGAAACAAATAAAACAAGTATAATTGTATTAATCTATGCTTTTATAACAGTTCTTCTCTGGGCATCTGCATTTGCGTTTACAAAAGTAGCTCTTGTAAGCTTTACACCTGAAGCATTAGGATCAATAAGGTATTTATTTGCAAGCAGTTTGTTACTTATTTTTGCAATTATAAAAAGAATTTCATTGCCAAAGATAAAAGATGTTCCTATGTTTTTTTTATCAGGTTTTGCGGGTTTTGCCCTATATGTATATGCATTCAATATGGGCTCTGCCAGTGTAAGTGCAGCTACATCAAGTATTTTAGTCAGCACGGCACCTATTTTAACAGCTATTCTCGCAGCAATATTTTATAAAGAAAAAATCAAAAAAATATGCTGGTTCGCAATAGCAATGGAGTTTTTTGGTATCATCATCATTGCATTAAATGATGGGGTATTCTCTATGAGTAGAGGAATTGAGTGGATACTTATTTCAGCATTTTGTCTTGGAATATATAATATAATACAACGCAAGCTTTTAAAAAAATATACTCCATTTGAATCAACTACATATAGTATATTTGCAGGAACCATATTACTTGCTTTTTTTTTGAAAGATGGGTTAATACAATTACATCAGGCTCCTACATTACAAATTATAAATGTTGTTTGCTTAGGCTTTTTTCCAGGTGCAATTGCTTATCTTCTTTGGGCAACAGCAATATCCAGGTCAAAAAAAATAACTACTGTAACAAATTTTATGTTTATTACTCCACTATTTTCTACAATTTTGGGATTAGTAGTAATTAAAGAAGTTCCATCAGTTATAACTATAATTGGGGGTTGCATTATTGTTGGTGGTTCAATTTTATTTCAAAAGCTTAACAGAACTTGATATTATAAACAAACTTTGACTAACATATATGTCCGTGTATCTGTTTTAATGGGAGCACATCATATTTAATTTACTCTATATCATTACTCCATTTTATTTAATATTTCTTTAATTTTTTTATTGTCTGAAATCATAAGTTCAAAAACATCCGTGTTTCTCTTTATAATGGTAGATACATTTTCATAAACCTGCTTTTCTATATATAATTCTGCTGAATTATCCCCCTCTATCAAGCTATATATATATTCAAGCGTTTTATCTAAAAATACATATATATCTTTAAGTAAATTAGCATCTTTTATTTTATAACTTTCTAAGCAAAAGGAGACAGATTCACTTATTAGTGAAACAGTTTCACTACTTACAGTAGTTCCATTTTCTAAGATTAATAAATTTAATTCAATTTTTTTTAATTTCAACAATATATCATCACTAAAGGTCACCATTAAACCTAGTGATTCTTTATCAAGTTTTTTATATGTAGGAATATCTTCAATTAGGCTCTCAGCCAACTTATTCTTTAAATGTAAGTAGGTTGACGCACCTACAAGTAAATATATTGTATTTATTACTGAACTTAATATAATATTCTTCACTATTGAAGAAACAACTATCATAAGGCATCCAACCATAAATAATATTATGGGTTTAGTATTTTTATTTGTGGTTTTGGAGGTTTTATCAATCAAATGATTAGTAGTATTCTCTACTTTATTTAGTCTTAAAATTTTTATAAATTCCTTAAATTTTTCTATTTCAAGATTATTCAAATCCTTTACCTTTTGAAGTCTTTCTTGTTCATCAAGAGATTTTTGAATCTCCCTTTTTTTAATATTTTCAAATTCTAATTGTTCATCTAAAGCCTTTTGGACCTCTTTTTTTCTTAAATCTTCAAATTTTAATAGTTCTTCTTTTTTGACTTTCTTAAAATCCAAAAGTTCCTCTTTAGTCATCTTAAGATATTCAGCTTCTGAGACAAACAAAGATGCAGGATATGTTATTAGTCTATTAGAATCATCAAAAATGGTATAAACAGGTTCTCCTTTTTCTTCATGCATTTTAAAGACAGAATATACTTCACCCTCCGCTAAACTATCTATATTTAAAATGCCTGAATATACTACTTCTTTTATAGATTGTAATAGTCTATGTGTTGGAAAAAAAATTTGGTCAGGAACAACTATTTCCACGCCACCTCTTTCATTGATAACCCTATAGCAAGGCAATACTTCGAAATCATATTCGTATGTATATTCTGTTGTTGTATCAAGTACAATATATTCTTTTCCTCTTATAAATTCAGCTTTTTCTGTACGACATGTTTTCAATTCCAAATAATCTCTTTTCATAATTACTTCCTCCTCTATACGTTATTTTCACTCTATATTACCTACTCATAAACAAACCATTATAGAAATACTAATGGTGTGTAGGTTTATTTTCTATACTACCATTATTCTACAAATAAAATTAATATCCTTCAAAATATAAATGCTTTGTATAGATTTTACTTCTTCCTATGATTATACCCGCTTAGTGCAAGCATAACCTGTGCCGGAAGATAAAATATCCAAATTAAAAACCTGGAAATGTTTGCGAAGTAGCTACCATTTTTTTGCAAAATATTAAACAGTGCAACATTAATATCGCACATAAAAAACAATATCATTCCAATGGAAATCAGTACACTTGAGTATAAAGGAAAATAATTAGTTTTTAGCGTTCTTATCCCAGTAATCAAGCTCGTTGTTATAAGACAGCCATAAAAAATACAAATAAAAATTAACCTTAGGTCAAATTTCACAACCTTATAAGCAGTAAAAGCAGTTATGGAAAATATTATATATATAATTAGTATTGTTGAAAATATTTTAGCTCTCGATTTCAAATCACGGGTAAAGCGAAATATATATATTATTTGGACAATACAAAATATCACTACTCCCAAAATAAATTTGTTTGATACTACAAGGCAATAATCAGCGCAAGCAGTAAAAAAAAGACCTGATTGAACCATTCGAGTATCTAATATATCATGTCCATTTTTTCCAATCATAATTGTTAAAATAAAACATAAGAGTATGCTGGAGTATTTTACTACTATTAAATATTTATTGCCAGTGTTTTGTAGACTAAAATCATTAACAAAAATTAATATGTAGCAAAATAAAATACAGACCAAAATAATTTTAGTTCTTTTATTTAAGCTTTTTAACATTTCGACCTCCCCACAAAATAGAATAGTTACTCACTTTTACTTCATTAAAAGTCTTTGCTTCAATTTATATTATCTTACTTCATGTATAAATATATGTTTATTTTCTTTTAGAAATGTCCACTTCAAAACACAATCCTCTTTAAATCAACAATATCCAGTATATTGTTTTTAAAGCTTTTAATAATTAACTAGAAATGCACCGAAGTAAAATTTATAAAAAATACATAATGATGACATCTCTCTGACATTATCAATGGGCATAACTAATCCTTAGAAACAATTAAAATAAATGAACGAGGAGAGATTAAAATGAAAAACATATCTTTGAAAACCAAAATAATAACAGGTTTAATAACTGGAGGCATGCTTTTATCATCTGTTAGTACAACTTTTGCAGCAGCTGCAAAACCATTAAACACTGATGGAAAGGCACCTTTAAGAAATGAATGTAGACAAATGGATAATAAAAGACAACAGTGTTTAGACACAAATTTAAAAAAGCTTGTAACAGATAAGACTTTAACCCAAGACCAAGCAAATAAAATTAAAGATGTCGTAAATAAATCAAGAGCTGAAAAGAAAGCAAATTTCGAAAAGACTAAAACTATGACTAAAGAGCAACGAAAAGCCTATATGTATAGCAGCAAGAAAAATCATATAAGCCCTTTAAAGTCCCTTGTAGATAATGGTACTATAACCCAAGCTCAAGCTGATAAAGTAGATCTCGGTGGCCATCGTGGTTCTGGTGTTAAACATCATAATGGAGGAAATAAACCTATGACAGATCAAAAGGTTAAATAGTTATTTTTAAAATTCAGTTAAAATTAAACTATAAATAGAATGAGCCTACAGGGTCAACCTTTATAGGCTCATCTTTTCAAGTAACTTCCATCTTAAATTTAATTTAAAATATCAATTTTTATCAGATATAATTGCAAGCATCTGATGGTCTTCCCACTTTCCATTTATTTTTACGTTCTTTCTTGCTATACCTTCTTTACAAAAACCTGACTTTTCTAGTACAGCTATTGAGCCAATATTATGAGGCATTGCACCTGCTTCAATGCGATGTAATAATAATTCATTAAATGCAAATTCTACAGCTAGCCTAATTGATTCCGTCATATATCCATTGCCATTAAATTGTTTGTCTAGAGAATACCCAACCATGCAATGCTGAGACGGACCACGCAGTATTTGAAATAAAGAAATATCTCCAATTAACTCTTCAGTATCCTTCATAAAAATACCAAAAGAAAACTCTTCATCATTCTCTCTCTTTTTTTTATAATTCTCCAACAATTTACGTTGTCCTTCTACTGTATAATAATTATCCTCTTGCACAATGGAATACTCTTGAAAAAATTTTCTGTTCCGAATATTCAAATCACACAGTGCTTCTGAGTCTAATTCATCTAGAAATCGGATGAAAATATTTTTACCTATCAGCTTCATATTAATATTCACCTTCCTTTTTTCAATACCGTATTATTTGATTATCAAAAAATATTGCCCACGTTTTCTATTCTTAGGTATGATATTGGCTTCAATTCTATGCAACCTAAATTAATAAATACCTCTAAAATATTCTATTTACATTATTCAATAACCATCCCCAATTTCCCTTTAAATATTCATATAAAAAAGGTAAAAAGTATATACTTAATGTTATGAAAGGTGTAATGTATGTATCAAGTTACCACAATTGCTGCTTTAAAGGAGATGTTAAAAATGACTGCATTTATCAACGGTAACATAATAACCTTAGACGGAAATAAAGTTTGTGAGGCTTTTTATATAGAAAATAGTATTTTTAAAGCTGTAGGTACTACTGATGAAATATTAAAATTTACTAAGCTCCAAGGAGACATAGTTGATTTAAAAGGCAAAACTGTTGTTCCAGGTTTTAATGATGCCCATATGCATTTCTTAATGTATGCTGTGCAAAAGAATAATGTTAACTTATTGAATGTCCCCTCCATTGATAATATGGTAAGCTTAAGTATAGAATACATAAAAAATCGTAATATTCCAAGCGAGGAATGGATAATTTCTAGAGGTTGGAACCATGATTTGTTTTCTGAGAAAAGACTTCCTACTAGATATGATCTTGATAAAATAAGTGCAGATCATCCTATATATTTTTCAAGAATTTGTGGACATATAGGAGTTGTAAATTCTAAAGCCTTAAAATTATTAAACATAGACTCCGAAACGAATAATCCCCTTGGTGGCATTATTGATAAAGAAAATGGGATTCCCACTGGAATTCTTAGAGAAAATGCACTGAATTTAGTTTCTGATTTTCTCCCGAATATGTCCAAAGATCAGATTAAAAGAGCACTAAAATCTGCTTTTATGGATGCTCTAAAAGTAGGTATTACTACTATCCAAACTGAAGATTTAACGCAGTGTGGATCAATAGATAATTTATTAGCTGCCTATAGAGAATTGGAAGACGAGCAAAATCTTCCTATAAGATTTATTCTTCAATTAAATTTACCTGATGAGAAGAGTATATCTTATGCAACTAGTTTAGGGTTAAAATCAAAGATAGGCAGTAATGTACTAAAGATAGGTCCTGTAAAATTGTTTGTTGATGGTTCTTTAGGTGCTAGAACTGCTGCTATGAAGGAAAAATACTGTGATACTGACACTACAGGAGTATTGATTTATAATCAGGCTGATTTAGATAATATTACTAAACTTGCACATAATGCTGGCTTTCAAATAAGCATCCACGCAATAGGAGATAATGCTATAGAAACTATTTTAAATTCTTATGAAAAAATAAAAGTATCGCCTCAAAATGAGAATTTGCGTTTAACCATAGTTCACTGTACATTTACAAGTGATGAACTCCTTAGCAGATTTAAAATACTAAATGTAGTAGCAAATATTCAACCCGCATTCGTTATGAGCGATTACTCTATTGTAGAAAACGCAGTTGGAAAAACTCGTGCAGAAAATAGTTATGCTTTTAAACAAATGGTAAACGCAAATATTCCTATTGCCTTTAGTTCTGATGCACCAGTTGAGCTTTTTAACCCTATAGAAGGTATTTATGCAGCAGTTAATAGAAAAGATTTGTTAGGACTTCCGAGTAGAGGTTTCAACACTTCTCAGAGCCTAACTGTTATTGAAGCTCTAAAAGCTTATACATTAGGTCCTGCTTTTATGAGTTTTGAGGAAGATATTAAAGGTAGTATATCAATAGGTAAATTAGCAGACTTTGCTATATTATCACAAGATATTCAAAGCGTTGAAAAATATAATATAAAAAACACAAATGTTTTAGCAACTTATGTTGGTGGCGTTAAAATGTATTAAGAACATAAAAAAAAGAGTACAAATTTTACATAAAAATACATACTCTTTTTTATTATTTTTTATTGTTTTTAACTCTATTGGGTTTAGCTTTAGACCTAATTACTATATCATCTTTTTTATTTTTTTTAGAAC
>Ga0209125_1001419_pt1 | contig 22457 bp, 16 predicted proteins | sample BarGraIncub1131A_FD_184503 | JGI IMG/M metagenome (GOLD analysis project Ga0209125, IMG submission 184503) | Arctic peat soil microbial communities from Barrow, Alaska - Barrow Graham LP Incubations 11-31A (SPAdes) (version 2) | ecosystem: Environmental > Terrestrial > Soil > Wetlands > Peat...
CATCAGTGAAAGCGATGTATAGCAATTTGACTGAAGCTGAACGTTCCGAATTTAAAACGCTGATCTTAACAAATATGAATACCAATAATTTACTTAAACTTCAACAAATGTTTAAGCTCTAGTAGGTGCAATGGGGTTTTAAGAGAATCCTATAAAGTGTTACATATGACTACAACATAGAGAGAAGACTAATACGACTTGTTGGTTCAAGAGGCTTAATGATATTGGAAAAAGCGACCGTCATGATGGTCGGCTTACATTCAGATCGCACCTACAAGGATTGACGATCCTGAATCAACAGTCACCGAGTGGCTTCAGACAGGTTGCTGACTACAGTATGACCAATGTCTCCGATAAAGTGCTGCGCATCATTCTCTCCTATACCGATTACGTCAATCGTATCGTCTGGCGCAAAGACGAAACAACGAAATAACAGCTATTCAACAAATTTTCGATAGGACCCTGAGCAGCAAGCAGGGTCCTATTTCATTTGACAATCAAACAAAGCGGGTGTACATTTAAGACGTAAAAAGTCCGACACATGGACGAATCGAAAAATTCATTAATAGTAAAATGTGCTGTTTCTCACAATGAGAAGCAGTTCTTTCCTCTTATAGATATAACACTCATCGTATGCATATAAAAAACTATTTATAATTGAATGAAAAATGTTTAGGGAATACTGAATATTCAACGTAACAGAAGCGGAGAGCCTAAAGCAGGGATAACCAAAGTTCAATAATAAGACTAATTAACTAGAGTTCTGACATACAGATAATTGGAACAAAAAAAGCAGAAGATTAGGAATATTGTTAACTCATAGTGTGCAAATAATTCAAACAAAACACACGCACAGTCAACAAAACGGTAAGTTTTTGGAAACACGATCATAGATCAAAAACAACGGATAAAATCATAAAATCGATCTTAATTCGATGAATTTCGAACATATTAAACAAAATATGCCAGTATCGCATTAAATGGTCTAATAAAGATGTATTCAGAAGTAGCGACCGGATTGGAGAAAAAATCACTAAATGGGTGAAAAAAAGGACAGGAAAATGCGGAGATTGCGAAAAGCCTAAATCGGTCCGAATTGACCCCTATAGTATGTTTATATATTGGAATAAGAAGTTAGAATTGAAAACAGTGAATATTTACTAGGGATAAGTAATTGGAAAACAGAAATTAACTTTACGGGGGTAGAGGAAATGTCAACAAGCGAGTACGAGGGACAATACTATACTAATGAGATACCGGCTGAGCAGTCATTACGAATCAAAACGAAATGTCCTTACATTATTTTCAAAAGGGTTTTCGACTTTGTCTTTGCAATCTTGTTGATTATTCCATTTTCAACAATCATTTTAGTATTTGGTTTCCTAATAAAAATAGAATCCAGTGGAAGTATATTTTATACCCAACTTCGAGTCGGCTTAAATGGAAAGATTTTCAAAATATACAAACTTAGATCAATGAGTAACGATGCTGAAAAAAATGGAATTCAATGGGCAACTATTGGTGATCAACGGGTAACAAAAGTCGGGAAATTCATTCGCAGAACCAGAATTGATGAACTACCACAAATAATTAATATTTTAAAGGGTGAGATGAGTTTTATTGGGCCTAGACCGGAACGCCCAGAATTTACAAATGAGTTTCAGTCGAAAATTCCTTCATTTATGGATAGACTTTTAATTTTGCCTGGACTAAGTGGACTTGCACAAGTATCTGGGGGTTATGATCTCCTTCCAGTAGATAAGCTTAAGTTTGATGTAGAATATATAAAAAACATTTCTTTCTTTCTTGATTTAAAAATTCTAGTAAAAACATTTATAGTTATATTAAATGGTTTTGGATCACGTTGAGCAGTATATTAGATAATATGTTGAAAAATGTAACGAAAATTATATTCGCTATATTTTTCAATATTGCTACTTTGAAGAATAGTGCATCTAGATATCAAAATTTTAAAATTGGGGGAGGTGACAAATAGTGGGTGATTTAGTAAGTGTTATTGTTCCTACATATAGAAGAAATCATTCTTTAAGCAGAACTTTACATTCTTTACTAGATCAAACTTATACAAATATTGAAATTATTGTTGTTGATGATAATTCAGACGAAAAATATTGCAAAAAGGTTAATGAAATCATTCTAAACATTAAAGATTTTAGAGTAAAATACATTAGAAATAGTAGTAATTTAGGGTCAGCTTTATCACGGAATCATGGAATTGAAGTTTCTTCAGGTATTTATGTCACTTTTTTGGATGACGATGATGAATATACACCAGACAAAATAATGAGTCAAATAGAATTTATGGTTAAAAACGACCTGGATTACTCCATTACTGATTTGGCACTTTATAATGAAAAAAATGAATTAGTCAGAAAAAGAAAACGCACGTATATAAAATCATATGATAATGTTACATTGTTAAAATACCACTTAATGTTCCATATGACAGGAACAGATACCATGATGTTTAAGAAGTCATTTCTTGATGAAATAGGTCGATTTGATCCAATTGATATTGGTGACGAGTTTTATCTTATATTTAAAGCTATCAAAGCTGAAGGAAGATTTGGCTATCTTCCGGAATGCAATATCAAAGCTACACTTCACGAAAATTTCGGTTTATCCACAAGTGATAGAAAAATCCAAGGTGAGAAAAATTTGCTTGCATTTAAAAAGAACAGTTTTGTGTATTTGGAAAATAAAGAAATTCAGTATATTAAAATGAGATATTATGCTGTTGTTGCTTATGTCTATCTTAAAAAAAGAAATTATTTCAAATTTATAATTAATTCACTCTATTCATTTATCCAAAAACCGATTTCTCTTATTTTAGATATTATTAGATTAGTTAAAGGTGAAACATAAAATGTATTATAAATCATAGTATGAATAAATATGTTTCGGCTGAAGAATTAAATCTACTAGAAAGACGGTGAAAAATATCGAAGTTTTATTCTTATGTGGTGCATTTACTATAAACCACGAAATGGAAATCATTAATAAGTCAAAAAGACAAGTTGAGCAAGCAGCAAATGCATTTCAAATCAAATTGATTGATGGTTTATTACTTAAAGAAAATGTTAATTTATCAATAATTTCAGCTCCATTCATCGGACCGTATCCTAAATCGTATAAAGATATTTATTTTAAAGGATTTGAAACTAATTCCAATTTGAATGAATTTGAATATGTTCATTTTAATAATATTTGGGGATTACGGAATTTTTCAAGAACAATAGCTTTAAGAAAAGCAATTGTGAAATTTGCTAAATTAGAAAGCAACAGTAAATGTATAATTATTTATTCACCACACACCCCACTACTAGAGGCAGCTGTGAAAGCAAAGGAGATCGATGATAGAATAAAAATTTGCTTGATTGTACCAGATTTGCCTCAATTTATGAATTTAAGTTCAGGTAGTAGATTACTTTATGATTTATTAAAGAAAATCGATATTATGAGATTTAGAAATCTTAGCAGAAAAATTGATTCCTTTGTTATACTTACAAAGGAAATGAAAAGTCAACTTAGAATAGGTGAAAGAAAATATTTGGTAATTGAAGGTGTTGCAGGAGATTCGAGTTATAATAGCATTTATATGAAAAAAAAGAATTCGAATAATACAATAGTTTATACTGGAAAATTGAACGAAATATTTGGTGTTCTAAATTTAGTATTAGCATTTGAACTCATTCAAGATATCAATTTAAGATTAGTTATTTGTGGCAATGGAGAATTAGAAAAAACTTTAAGAGATTATTCAAAAATTGATTCAAGAATTAATTTTTTAGGACAAATACCTATTACTGAAGCAAAGAGAATTATTAGAGATGCAACAATTCTTGTGAATCCTCGTCAGAATAATGAACTCTATACTAAATATTCATTTCCATCGAAAATCATCGACTATTTATCAAGTGGAAATCCTGTAATTGCGTATAAATTGGATGGAGTTCCAGAAATATATGATAATTTTTTAAATTATGTAGAAGATAACTCGATTAACTCATTAAAAAACAAAATTGAGGCTATTCTGAATTCATTAAATAGTGAAGAAATATTATCAAAATCTGCAGCAGCAATTGAATACTTTCGTATAGAAAGAAGACCTGAACAAGTTGTTGCCAAAATTATTGATATGATTGAAACATGCTAAAATTAATGCAAGTGAGATGGATGCTTTATATCAAAATGGAGGATTCCTTTAATGGACTTAATAATTAAATCTTTAGGTTGGTTAGTATATAAAACCATGAAATTATTCGAAAGACTAAGGTGTAAATATATACTGTCACTAATTAAACATGGTGAAAATTGCCAAATCGAAGGATTTGGTAGTTTCTCCTATAATAATATTACTATGGGAGATAATGTATATATTGGCGAAAACTGTTGTTTAATATCTTCAAATGCACAAATAGTAATTGGCAGTAATGTTATGATAAGTTCACATGCAATGCTAGCATCTGGAAATCATAGAATTAATGTAATTGGTGAATTGATGATTAATATCACAGAAAAGGAAATCAATGATGATAAAGATATTATCATTGACGATGATGTTTGGATAGGTATGGGAGCTATAGTTTTGAAAGGAGTGCATATTGGGAGAGGATCAGTTATTGGAGCAGGCAGTATATTAACTAAAGATATACCTGAATATTCTATTTATACGGGAGGCTTCCTTAATAAAACATCTAAGAGATTTAATGAGGATCAATTATTAGAACACCATAAAATATTGTACGAAAAGAAGGTGATTAAAAATGAATTTCGGTAAAATCGAGTATTTGTTTGCAAAATTTAGAAATATTTTTTGGGTTATTTTAAGGAGAATAATAGGGTATAGTAAGTTTACAAGAAAAAGTTATAATGGGAAGAAAATTGAAAGTTATGATTTTACGAATAGAGAAATATTAAAAGCCTTACTAAATGAAAAGACTCCTTTTTTAGCATCTAGGTTTGGAGATACAGAACTTAGAACTGTAATTTACACAATAGAAATATGTATAGGATTAAGAAAAAAATATCCTCGTTCAATTTGCGAAAAAATGAGAATGAACGCAGGGTTTTTCCCAGCAACTCAAGAAAACATGTTTCTCTTTGGAAAGTTAATGATCGAGAGTTGTAAAGAAGTTGATATTTTCGGAGTTTGGTACAATTTGCTTGAAGACTTTGTGATTGATAAATTCAATCCACGCTCTAAGTTGGTTGTCTTGGAATCCTTAGAACCTTACAGAAATAAAAATCCTTGGAGTGCAGCACTTAAAGGGAAAAAGGTATTGGTTATTCATCCATTTGCGGAAACTATTAATAATCAATACCAGCGAAGAGAGAAAATCTTCGATAATAAGAATGTTTTACCAGATTTTGAATTGATAACTTTAAAAGCAGTTCAATCCAATGCAAATTCCAAGGTTAATTATGAAGACTGGTTTATCGCTTTAGAGGATATGTACCAAAAAGCAAAAAATATTGATTTTGATATTGCAATAGTTGGCTGTGGTTCATATGGAATGCCACTATCAGCAAAATTAAAACAATTGAACAAGAAAGTTATCCATCTTGCAGGTGCAACTCAATTACTTTTCGGAATTCGAGGTGCCCGGTGGGATGAACGTCCAGAAATGAAACATTTATTCAATGATAATTGGGTTAGACCAGCCGAAAGTGAAACGCCAGAATTAGCATCAAAAGTTGAAGGTGGTTGCTATTGGTAACAAAAAAGAATGAGCGAAAAATCGTTTTGCAACAGGTTCTTGATCCTAGAGGAAGTGGTGGTGTGAGTGCTGAATTTAGAGCACTCAATAATTCAAAACTTAAAGAAAAATACTTATTTGTTCCGATGATATTAGAAAACTTTCACAAAGGTTTAAATATTAAAGATATATATTTTTACTACAAGCAAATTAATGCGGCGAAACCTGATATTGTTCAGATTAGAGGTGCAGCGATTGATAGTTTGAATGCAGTAATTGCAGCAAAACTAGCGAATAAGGCAAAAATATTAGTATGTGTTCATGGTATGTATAGTGATTTGGTTTTTATTAGTAAATTTAAAAAGAATTTGAGTAAGTTTGTAGTTGAGCCTCTCATCTTTTCTATATCTGATGGAATTTCGTGTGTTTATGAAAGGGCTTCCCTGAGAGATAATTTTTCTAGGTACACTAAAAAAATGTTACCATATGTTTATAATAGAATTCCAGACTTTTCAATATATGATAGACTAAAATATAGACAAGAAATTAGGGAGGATTTGGGAATACCAAATCAAAATCATGTAGGAGTGTTATGTGGAAGAATAACAAGAGAAAAAGGGTTTCATATACTTGTCAAAACTATTCAAAATTTAGATTTTGATTGGCCGGTAGATTTTTCTATTCTAATTTTAGGAGACGGCAATTACTTACAAACTCTAAAAGAAGAAATCTCTAAACTCAAAAATTGTAAAAGTATTTTTATTGTTGGAAATAAGACTGAGGTTTTCAAATACTTATTCGCAAGTGACTTTTTTATTCAACCATCATTGCATGAAAATCTTTCAATATCCCTATTAGAGGCAAGTGCTGCTAAACTTCCAATGATTGCTACTAATGTTGGAGGCACTTCAGAAATAATTACAAATAATCAAAATGGATTATTGATTTGTAAAAATGATTCTAAAAGTTTGAATGATGCAATTTTAAAAATGATAAATGATAAGGAATTTTATAATTTTTGTTTAAAAAATATTTCAAAGTCAAACTTTGATAGATTTTCCGATGTTGAAGTAGACAAACAGCTGGAAAGTGTATATTCCAAAATTATGAGGGAGAATAAATGAGTATTAAAAAAGATCTAACATTAATTTGTTCAACTTGCGATGAGTATTCTTCTTTGTGGCCAGGTTTCTTCACATTGTTGAAGAGATATTGGCCTGATTTTGATTGTGATGTTATACTTAACACAGAAAGTAAAAAATTTACATTTGAAGGTTTTAATATTTTAACTCCACATCAAAATAAATTCAATCTTTCATGGTCTATGAGATTACTTAAATCTTTGGAAGAAGTTAAAACAGAATATGTACTTCTAATGCTAGATGATTTTTACCTAAAATCTTTTGTTAATACAACAGAAATTACTCATTGCTTAGAAATAATGACAAAGAACGACAGTATAAAAAGTTTCGTCTTTGCTTGGCAACCTGGTCCAAATAAATCAAGTAGATTCAATTCATATGAGCAAAGAGGTAGGTTCGCACCATATAGAGTTAATGCGCAGATTGGAATTTGGAGTGTAAAATACTTAAAAAAAATTATTCGCGAAAAAGAGACACCGTGGCAATTTGAAGTTAATGGATCATTTAGAAGTTCAATCTTAGGTGGAAAACTATTTTCAATTAAAAAAAATGAGATTAAAGTTTTTGATTATGATTATGGATTTTTAGTTATTAAGGGAAAATTAAATAAAAAGATTGTAGATTATTTCTCCCAAATTGAAAAAATAAATTTTGATTTAAATTTCGATTATTATATTGATTCTGATGAAAAAATACTGGTAAATTCACAATTTAGATGGTTGAAATACATCAAATATGCATATCAGATGATTATATCTTTAACAAGTAAATAAAAACAAGGAGTATGAAATCATATGGCTAGAAAAACAGAATATGATAAAATACTTTCTTGGCTTTTAGTTCTTTATATTTCACTTTTACCATTTGAAGAAGCACTAGCTTCCACTTTAGGTTCAATTTTAAAAATAGTGGGTTTGATAATTGTTATATATTGCCTAATAAGATATTTGAGATCAAAATTCACTTTAAAATTTTTACAGATTTTTCTCATTATTTGGTTGATATATTCAATCATTTCCCTTTTTTGGTCGAGTTCATTCTATTGGTGGAATTATTTTCTAAAAATATATATTGGACAAATTGGTTTCTTCTTGATTTTATCAATGATTCCAAGCTGGCGTATTTCGTTAAAAAGTATGCGATTTGGTATGATTCTTGGAGCTACAATTGCTGCTTTAATTATTCTTATTTTGCCACAGGCTTCTCTAATAACTGCTGAGGGTAGAAGAACAATTGTAATTTTAGGATCTGAACTAGACCCCAACATTGTGTGTTCGATAATGATTCTTGGGATATTTTCGTTAATGACACCTCTATTTGATAAAAATAATAAAACTAATTTAGGAATAAATCTAATACTTTTTTTGATTATTTCTACGGGTATTTTTCTAACTGGGTCTCGAGGTGGAATTATTGCTATAATTGTTGGATTTATTGCGTTCGTTTTTTTAAATATGTACAGCAAGAATAGTAGTAAAAATAGATTAAAAATAGTTGGAACAATAGTTATAATTATTGTAATTATCATAATAGTTTGGAATATTTTACCTAAAGAGCTTATTTCAACAAGGTTCTCATTTTCAACTATTTTAGGGTTGAATGAAAACATTCCTGGAGTGCATAATCGATATACAATTTGGAAATATGCGTTAACTGTTTTCAGTAAGCAACCCTTATTTGGCTATGGAAGTGGAAATTTTCTAATAGCCTTATCAAAAGTATATAGGGTCACGGCTGCGCACAATATGTATATTCTATTATTAGTGGAAAATGGTATTTTTGGGTTAAGTTTATTGCTAATTCCAATATTTTGGACAGTTGTGAAACTATTCAAGATTAAGCAATATATCGTTTTGTCGTTTTTTATTACTATATTAATAGTGAATATATCTCTTGATGGAATTACTTATAAGTATTTTTGGATATCTTGGTTATATGCATATATTGTAATTCAACAATATCGAAAAGATTGTAAAGTAATCTAAAAATAGGAAGAGCTATGATTTTAATTTAAATCTAAGGAGGAAAATATGATAAGCATTATTGTTCCAATGTATAATTGTTCAAATTCATTATCTAGATGTGTGAATAGTATCCTAAGTCAAACAGAAAGTAATATTGATATAATATTAATTGACGATGGATCAACTGATAGAACATATGAAATTGCTTCTTCTTTTTCAAAAAAGGATTCAAGAATTAGTGTTATAAAAAAAAATAATGAGGGGGTAAGTTCAGCCCGAAATCTTGGTATAGAATACGCAAAAGGGGATTATATTATTTTTATAGATTCTGATGATTGGGTAGAGGATAATTATGTTTCAACTTTAGCAGATAGCTTAAATGATTCAATTGATTTGGTTGCTTGTGATTTTTATATAAACAGTAATTCAAATTCAAAAAAGATATCTGATAATGATTCTAGTGAAAACAATGAATTTACATACTTAATTCGCGAGCAAAAGAGTTTAATATATGATTATCTATGTGGTTTAACCGGAAAGAAAATTTTCTTCTCTGTTTGTAATAAGATATTTAGAAAAGAAATAATTACAAAAGGAAATATTCGATTTGATGAAACTGTAAAAATTGGGGAGGATATGATATTTGTATTAAATTATCTTATGAACTCGAGAGAAATTAAAAAAATCAATAAAAAACTTTACCATTATGTGATATCTTCTGGATCAGCAATGAACAATACTAAAACAAGTTATTTACCGCTATACAATCAAACTTTACTATCTTTGAAAGAAACATTTCTGAAACATAATATTCTTCTTCTTGAAGTTAATGAATCATTGAATGTATGGTCTTTAGAAGCTCTCATTATAATATTAAATAGTAAGATGGTAATAGGTATGAAATACAAAGAATTTAACGATTTCTTCAATAAATCAATAAGAATTTCGAATATATTCAAATTTGCATCCGAATGTTCAAATTCTGTTGATATAAAGCGAAATGTACTAAAACTAGCTACTAAGTCGAAGAAATCGATTTTTATTTTTATTCTTCTCCATCTTAACTATAATTTTTTTACAAATAGTATTAAAAAATCTAAAGTATTGAAAGGATGAATAAATGGATGAAAAGAAATAAAGTTAAATTAATAATGTATTCTAATATAAATTTCGGAGACGATTTATTCTTGGAAATCTTACTAACCAGATACCCATTGACTAAATTTGTTATTCATGCGCCTAAAATATACAAAAAAACACTTACCAAATACAAAAATCTAATTGTATATCCCAGTAATACTTTTGTAATAAAAATTGTGAATTCATTATTGAGAATTTTTACAAAAAAGAATATTAACGAAATTATTACAAACAGAGTTGCTGATATGATTATAATTATTGGTGGTTCAATGTTTAATCAAGGTGGAAGAAAATGGAAATATTCACAGGATGGGTGCAATAATATTTTTTTCTTTAAAAAGCCTACATATTTAATTGGCTGTAATTTTGGCCCTTTTAATGATCCTCAATATTTGAATGAACATTTAGGCTTATTTAGAAACTTCAAAGATGTTTGTTTTAGAGATATTTACTCATACAAACTATTCGAAACAAATAAAAACTCGCGTTATGCAAATGATATAGCATTTAATTATGTGCCAGAACATACTTTAAATATTGAAAATTCAGTTTTTATTTCGGTAATAAACTTACGAAATAGAAAAAATATATCTTTGTATCATGAGGATTATATTCAAAAGATAGTGGAAATAATTAACGAATTTACTGGGAAAGGATATTCAATAAAACTTGCATCTTTTTGTAAAACTGAGGGAGATGAGGATTCGATTAGCGAAATACTAAGTAGTTGTAAACTTAATTTGAATGCAAAAATCATGATAAATGTTATATATTATCGAGGAGATACATTAGAAATAATTAGTGCAATAGCTATCTCAAAATTTGTTTTGGCAACAAGATTTCACGCATTTGTAATTGGCTTAGTTCATAATAAGATAGTTTTTCCAATAATTTACGACGAGAAGATTTCAAAAGTCATTGATGATAATGTACCTTCGATTAATAGAATTTTTATACAAGATATTAAGAAACTCGATCCAGTTAATTTAGTTAATTTCTTTGAAAATAGCGAACATATAGAAATAAAGAGAATAATTGATAACTCAAAAAATCAATTTAAATTACTTGATGAAGTATTAAAATAGAAATAAATGTAATTAATTTCTACTAAAATACAAATAGAATTGAGGTAAAAATGAAAAGAAAGCAAGTAGTTCTGAATATAATAGCAAATCTGATATCAGTACTAGTGTCAATGCTTATTAGTTTTTTTCTGACTCCTTATATCGTTAGAAATATAGGGAAAGAAGCTTTTTCATTTGTACCTATTTCGAGCAACTTCACTTCTTATATGACAGTCTTGACAATTTCGTTAACATCAATGACATCAAGGTTTGTAACTTTAAAGATACATAAGAACGATATGGAATCAGCTAATGAATTTTACAGTACTTCTTTTTATGCGAATCTTGCACTTTCTGGAATAATTTCAATTTTATTCGTAATAATTTATTTTTTTCTCGATAAAATAATTAACATTCCTTCCGGAATATTAACAGATGTAAAAATGCTGTTTGCAATTATGTTTGTCTCATTTATTATTAATTTATCAACAACATCTTTCTCAGTTGCAGCATTTTGTATGAATCGTCTTGATGTATCTAGTACAATAAGTATAATTGGTTCTTTTGCGAGAGTCTTCGTTATATTTCTGACATTTACTTTCTTGCAACCAAAAATATATTACATTGGTCTGTCTATTTTAGTTGTAACGATAATCCAAGGTCTTTCAAATCTGTTAATAAGCAAGCGGATTATTCCGAAATTAAAAATATCCTTCAATAAAGTTAAGATCAAAGCACTTAATGAATTATTTTCTTCAGGCATATGGAATTCATTCAATGCTTTGAGTTACATATTATTGACTGGATTAGATCTTGTTATTGCTAATATTATGCTTGGCTCTTCAGCAGCAGGCACTTTGGCTGTTGCGAAGACTGCACCAATGGCTTTGCAAACGCTAATTACTGTTGTGCCGACAACTTTCAGCCCTTATCTGACAATACTATATGCTAAAGAAGATAGTAAAGCTTTTCTTTCTGAATTAATGTATATTCTTAAATTTACATCAATTATAATTGGAATCCCAATTGCAGGTTTTATTGCTTTAAATTCTGCATTTTTTAAACTTTGGGTTCCAAGTGTTGCGAGTTCGGAAATGTCAATTTTGGCGCTTCTCACAATGATTTCCATGGTAGCAAGTTTCAGTATAATGCCTTTAACATTTATTTTTACTATCACAAATAGATTGAAATGGCCTTCAATTTTTATATTTTTAACTGGAATATTAAATGTAAGTATCGAATTGCTATTAATTAGTAAAACAAATCTTGGATTATACGCAATTGCAGGAACAAGTAGTGTTCTAGAAATTTTCAGATGCCTTGTTTTTGTTCCGATTTACTCAGCTCAATGTTTGAATCTAAAGAGAACAATATTTTTCAATTTTATAAAAAGAAGCTTAATTTATATGGTGACAATTATTTCAATATTTTCTTTGATTGCCTCCATTTTCCCAATTCATTCTTGGATACAAATGATACTAAATGCAAGTATTATGAGTATTATTGGAATTTTAGTTGGAACAAGTATAACTTTAAATGACGAAGAAAAGAAAAAAACGAAAATCATTTTAAAAAACCTAGCTAGGAAATCTTGAAATTTCTAGTAATAATTTCATCAAAAATTGCTTGTATTTTAAGAAATATTCACAAACATGAGTGTCAGATATAACAACTGTTTTAAAATTTTAAGTATTTTTTATTGAGATTTCGAAATTCATAGTGATAATTGAATGGTTTAAATAAATTACTATTTTGGTTAGGTACAAGGTCAATGAATATTTACATTTTTCATATATATTTCTATTTTGAATTGGCAGTGGATTTGTGAGACTAGTTACTACCTTTCTATTTTCTATTTCATGTGTAATAATATTTTTTTGTTCGAAAATCCAAAAAATTGTCAAAACTTTTACTTGGGAGACAATGATCTGAAAATACCAGCGACATTTAGATATAGAGTTTATTTATGAGACAAAATATTATTCTAAAAGTGTTATACTATTTCTAGCAGTTATATAACATATAGGGGGTCTTTATGGGACTAAAACAACTAAGATCATATGCACAATTACTCGTTCGCTCAGGACTGAATGTTCAACCAGGACAGACTGTGCTTATTGAAGTGGATGTCGAGAATGAACATTTCGCGAAACTGGTGGCTGAAGAGAGCTATAAGGCGGAAGCAAAGCAGGTCGTTATCCGTTATACGGATGCGGTGCTGGACAAATTCAAATGTGAACGTCAGACAGCGAAACAGATCCGTGAGGTTGAATATTGGGAACGTGAACAGCTGGATCGCTATGTGCGTGAGGGGGCGTGTTCACTGCTTTTAACGTCATCGTATTTGGGGTTGATGGATGAATTGGACAGTGAGAAAGCGACGGCTTATCAACAGCGTTCCAATGAACTTCGTAATGTGATCCGTCATCGTATTCAGACGCATCACATTCAATGGTGTATTGCGCCGGTACCGAATAAGTCCTGGGCTGAAGTGTTGTTTCCGAAAGAAGATGAGCAGGATGCGATCGAGAAGTTTTGGAAAGTGTTGTTTAAGTTGATGTATATGAAGAAGGGTGAAGATCCGGTCGAAAATTGGAACACTCATCAGTTGCGTATCAAAACAAAGCGTGACTGGTTGAATACGTTGGAATTGAAGTCGTTGCATTTCACGAACAGTATCGGTACGAATTTAACGATCGGTCTGTCGGATGATCATCATTGGGGCGGTGGTATCGACGAAGAGGAAGGCACAATTGCTTTCTCTGCGAATATGCCGACGGAAGAGGTATTTACCTCACCGGATCGTTTTGAGGTGAATGGACGTGTTGTCAGCAGCCGTCCGTTGTATCTGGCCGGTCAGATCATTGATAACTTTACGTTGACGTTCAAAGACGGTGAAGTGGTGGATGTGATCGCCGAGAAGAATCTGAAAGTGTTGAAAGATCTGTTACTGACGGACGAAGGTGCTCGTTATTTGGGTGAAGTGGCATTGGTTGAAAATTCATCGATGATCTCGCAGAGCGGTATGCTTTTCTACAATACCTTGTTGGATGAGAATGCGGCGTGTCACTTGGCTTTGGGAAAAGGTTTCTCGGGCTGTGTGAACGGCGTTAACAGTGTCATGGATGAATCGTGGGCCGATCATCATCTGAATGTATCCGGGATCCATGTGGATTTTATGTTTGGGACTTCCGACATGAAAGTGGATGCTGTCACTCGTTCAGGGTCAACGATCGTTTTATTTGAGAACGGTAATTTCGCTGAAGCTAAATAATCTGAATCGATTAGGTTAGTTTCGCTCGTAACACCTTTTGAAGGTACAGCACTCAAAGGCGGTCGTACATGGAAATTGCTCCTCGAAAAAATCTATATATTTTGGATGTGATGAAGTTTATCGGATCCATCCTTGTTATATGCGGGCACGTACGTCCTTTCACTTCGTATTCAATGGTCTTGGATGTGGCCACTATACATGTGTTTGCCAGGATCGTTGTGCCTTTTTTCTTTATGACGGCCGGTTATTTATTCTACCGCAAGATCCAGTTTCCCATCTCGGAAAACAAAGAAAATGCGCAGTTCTTATTCAAATACATAAAGCGGATCTTGGTTATTTATATGATCTGGTATTCCGCTTATTTAGCCATCGGAACCTATGTCTATACAAGTTCCAGTACTTTCAGTGTATTCGGGATGTTTGAATTCGTCCGCGGACTGAATCGGATCTCCCATCTCTGGTACCTGCCGGCACTGATACTGGCTATGCTGCTGGTATATCTGTTACTCAGCTATTTGTCCTACACAAAAGTACTGATTCTGGGCTCGGTGTTATTTCTCATCGGACTGTTTGGAGATTCCTATTACGGACTTATCCGCAGTCACTTCTTGTTGGGAAATATCTCACGTTTATACATCGAATATTTCCAAACGACACGTAACGGACTGTTCTTTGGCATGTTGTATGTGACACTGGGTGCTTATTTGGCCAAACATGAAATCAAACTCAAACAACCGATCCGCTATTTCTTGTTATTTCTGGGACTGATGTTTGTCGAAGTGTTCACCTTACGCGCATTGGATATCCCGCGCAACTATAATATGATTTTATTTGCCGTACCGGTCACGTGGTTTTTATTCAACCGTGTGATCCAGATACCGTTGGGCGAACACAAGATCTATAAGTACTTCCGTGACGGTAGTCTGTTGATCTATTGTTCCCATCCGATGTTTATTCTGGCGATGCCGTTTGTCTTCAGTGCGCTGGGAATCAGTTCCCTCTATAAAGACTCGTTGGTACGCTTCTTCGCTGTTACGATCGCTTCTATGGCCTTCTCCTTCGGTATTGTTGCGCTAGCTCGCAACAAATCGTTTAAATGGTTGAAAATCATTTTTTAACGAGATGAGTTTGTCGGACATTGTCGGTAAATCGGCAATTAAACAGCCATTCTCCAACAATGTCTGAGTTTACGATCAATCTTGCTCAACTATGAGAGAATGGAAAGTACCCGTACTTTCCATTTTATTTGGAACAAGTTCAATTTTGTTCTTTGCACATATGTTATAAAAGGAATTTATCATAGATGCTAAACTCAACATTCATACGATGAGTTGAGTTTGTTTTAAGGTAAACGAATATATCCTAATAATTAACAAGAATCATGATTAATAGTACTTAAAGAGCATAATTATTGTTGATAAATCAATCGATAAATACTACACTTATATCATTGAGAATTAACGGATCAAGTAAGCGGCGGGGGGGATGCCGCTACCATTAAAAAGAATCGAAGTTACTACTGTATTTCTGACTTGTGTTTGGGTAAGTGAAGGTTATTTGCACCTACGGAGGGTAACATGCAAAAAATTGTTAAGAGTACTTTTAGGTTTCGTTTTAAAAGTATGTTTAGTTTATTTCTGAGTGTACTGATGTTAGTTGGATTCACATTTCACAATGCGGGAGTTGCAGCTACTAACATTGAAACTCAACCGGAAACCGTAACCACTACCGAATTTGGGTATCCGGAGTACAGTGTCAATTACAGTACTCATATTCAGAACATCGGTTGGCAAGATTACAGGACCGATTATCAAATGAGCGGAACTGAAAACCAAGCGTTGCGCTTGGAAGCGATCAAAATCAAAATCTATAATATTGCAGATGCAACGAATCTCGGCGTTCGCTATTCAACGCATATCCAGAATATCGGATGGCAGGATTTCGTAACGGATGATGCCGAGAGCGGAACGTCAAACAAAGGGTTACGTTTAGAAGCCATTAAAATCGAATTGACCGGTGCCGATGCTTATAAATACGATATCTTCTACCGGGTACATGTCCAAAACTTCGGTTGGTTGGATTTTGCGGATAACGGTCGGCCGGCCGGAACCGAGGGATTCGGATATCGGTTGGAAGCAATCGAAATCCTAATATTACGGGATACTGATGAGATCGGATTGGAGACGGCTCGAGGCTTCATCAGTGCGCAAGGAAATCAATCAGTCAACTATCGTACGCACGTTCAAAACGTCGGTTGGCAAGGCTTTGTCGGCGACACTGTAATGAGCGGAACGACCGGAAAATCATTACGGTTGGAAGGTATTGAAGTAAAATTAGGTACCGGTCTGCCGAGCGGCAGTATTCTCTATTCGACACATGTTCAGGATATCGGTTGGATGGACTTTGTGAGTGACGGTACTATGAGCGGAACTTCCGGTAAAGCCAAACGCTTGGAAGCCATTAAAATCAAACTGACCGGGGATATCGCCACTAAATATGATATCTACTATCGCGTCCATGCCGAGAACTTCGGCTGGTTGGGTTGGGCAGAAAACGGAGAACCGGCCGGAACAGCGAATTTCGCGTATCGGTTGGAAGGCATCGAGATTGCACTGATCCATAAAGGAGCAGCAGCTCCCGGAATCACCTATTTACCGTTTGTGCAAAAAGAATAAAGTTATTAAACCGAATCAGTTCAACATCAATATCTATCAACAAGAGGAAAGTCATTTGACTTTCCTCTTGTTGCTTAGGTTCGATGAAAAGTATCGATTTGGACGGTTAACGAATGGATTGACCTTTCAAAGGTTGACTAATTTTCTCAATGATTCTAAAATGTAACCATTGATGGTTATTTTATAAGCCATGGATTCATCAACTGTATTTCTAACGATGTTTTTACGTGGGACCTATGATAGCAATCGGTTAACAGAAAGAAGAGATGACCATGTACTTTATTCTTGCACTTAGTTTATTGTTATTAATAACAATTTCGATCGTTGTGGCGAGTGATCTGAAGTTTGATCTGGTACTTCCCGTTACCTTCTTTTCGGTGATTCTTGTTGCTTACATAATGGGACTGTTGGGATTATTGAGATGGCTGAATTTGATTGTACTGTTCGTCACCCTGTTATTCGTGATCAGGGCGGGGATCCATGTTTTTCAACATAAGTTGAAATTATCAGTGTTTTTGCGCAAGGTGATAACACCCGGGTTTATCGTATTCCTTATTTTAGTAGGACTGACCCTTTATACAACACGCGGCTTATTGTTTACCGGTTGGGATGAGTTCTCGCATTGGGGATTGGTCGTTAAAAACATGGTTTCACTGGATACTTTTGCTTCCGGTGCTGCTTCCACTACAATGTTCAAAGATTATCCGCCGGCTACCGCATTACTTCAGTACTATTTTTTGAGTTATAATCCGATCTTTGTTGAAGCAGATATCGTTCGAGCGATGTTGGTATTCTCGTATTCACTGATGATCCCGATGGTTCAATTCACAAAGTTAAAGGACTGGATCAAGATCCCGTTTTATACGCTGATGTTTTACTGTCTGCCGCTGATTTTTTACTATAATTTTCAAACTACGATCTATGTAGACGCGGTACTTGGCTTATTGTTTTTTTATTTGATCTACACTTATGGGTCGGCACCGAAAATAGATACCTCATTGATCGTTCGACTCTCACTGGCCAGTTCGGTTTTGTGTTTGGTGAAACAATCGGGCATCGTGTTTGTGTTACTGGCGTGGATTATCATACTGACCGGTACTTTACTCGGGAATGTGGGTAGAAAATCCAAATCGGAACAAAGGAGCAAGTGGATTCATTCGATCCTACTTTTGATTCCGCTGAGTTTGGCTATCGTAAGCAGCCTTTCATGGAAGGTTTATCTGAAACTCACAAAGGCCGTGATCACACCTCCAATCGGTAAGATCACGTTCACGGGAGTACAATCGTTATTTACCGCCAAGATTTTGCCTTACCAATCCGCAACAATCACGAACTTCACAAAAGTATTCTTTGATCCGAAAGTATTCAACTACATCATTCCGCTTACTTATTTCAGTTGGGCGATCTTCTTGTTGATGATCTTCATCGTCGGTTATTACTTTGTCTCGGACAAACAATATAAACGAAGGATCATGACGATCGGTTGCGGGGTATTGGTCGGTTATTTTATCTATACTATCGGTCTTCTGCTTTTGTATCTGTTCACCTATACACAGTATGAGGCGACTAACTTGGCTTCAATGCATCGCTACATGCATTCTTACTTGATCGGTTTCTTTTTTATCGCTTTTGCGATCGGAATGGATGTATTGAATCAGCAATTGGAAAAGTTCAATTGGATCATTCGAACGATCCTCTTCTGTTTATGTGCAGCGATCTTGATCAAAAGCATCTTTGTTCCGTTTGTTCCCTATAAGGAGATCCAACCGGATTTCGAAGGTCGGGCAGTTAAGTACAGTGTCAACTTCAGAGATGACTATGATGACATCACACGCTATACAAATAAGCTTGATTATCGTACTGATCGAATTTATTTTATCGCTCAAAATACCGATGGCTATGGGTATTGGATCACCCGTTACTTGGTCACACCAATTGAGGTCGAACCGAACTTCAATTGGAGTTTGGGACTGAAATACAGCAATAATGACCAATGGACGCAAGATATAAGTTTGGCCCAGTGGGAAGAACTGTTGAGGGCGCAATATACCTATGTCTATCTCTACAACATCGATGAAGCATTCATCGATCGTTACGGTTCACTGTTTGCGAAACGTTCTGAAATTACGAATAAAAGTATGTACAGGATCGATAAAACAAGTTCATTAAAATTGATCAAACTAAAATAAACATTCAGAATTCCGACTTGGATCTGAGTGTTTTTTTTCGACTATCGAAAAAGTCAGATGTGATTCAATTAACATAGAATAATGGGGCATTTTGTATTATAATAATAACTAGATAAGAAATACTAAAAAACAACTCATAGTGTGTGAATATAACACTAATAGATTCTTTTTACAGATAAAAAGTTTACCACCTATCCTCAAACTCGCCAATCTTGACTTCAACATAATGGAATGATCCGATATCGATGATATCAGCATCATAAAATCAGCGATGAATTGATTGGATTATGAAACGAAGAGACAGTACTTTATGCAGGGTTGTCGTTTTTTTGTATAGCCATAAATACTACTTTCTTGTTATTTACATTGAATTAAAAAATGTCAAATAGACTCAGTGACAGTCAGTAAAAAGACGGTGCCATCGGTATTTAAGATGTATAAAACAGAATGATTCGTATTTAAATCCGTATCGAAGTGTGGGTACTTGCCTGTTTAAACAGGAAGAAAAAGGGGATAGAATGAAAAAAAAGATTGCGATTTGTTTAGTAACACTGCTCGCTGTATTATTAGCGACACCCATCCAAGCGCATGCGCTTATCGGTGGGACACCTCCGACGAATACCGTCTCGATTGACGATGGTACACATTATGCAGGAACGAGTCTTGGTCAAGTAAACGCACCCGTCTATTTCATGAACGAAATGTCTGGGTTTACGGATAAGACGATCACTCGTGTTTGGGTCTATTTAATTAACATGGGAATTAATGCGAATATGACTTTACTTATTTATTCAGCGGAACCGGCAGCAGCAGAACTTGCGCTACCGCTCGTTGAACAGGCTGTCACGCTTCTTGCATCAGAGCGTGAAGGATGGTATTCCTTCGACTTGGACGTTCCGTTTGTTGTTCCATCCGACACCGACACTCTTTTTGTCGGGTTTAGCATGGATGCAAATACACCAGCCGGAATTTACTTTGTTTATGATAATAAAGAAAATAGCGGGGAAAAATCATTTATGGGGTTTACGCCAGATGAATACACCTTGGCGCAACATTATACTATTCACGATAATTTTATGATTCGTGCCGAATACCTAGAAGAAGACGAATACACTATCACTGTAACGCCTTCGGACCATGGAACGATCGTTGCGGACAGAACGCACGCAAATGTTGAAGACATCATCAATGTGACTGTCACACCGGATGAAGGGTATCAACTCGTCGATGGAAGTTTGATGTTCAATAGCAGTTTGATGAATGGAACCAGTTTCTGGATGCCGGGGGAAGATGTTGTTATTACCGGTGAGTTTGAACAGATTCAATACAATGTCGATGTAGCTCCATTGACTCATGGAACGATCGAAGCCGACAAAACAACAGCCGCCTTTGAAGATACCGTTTCATTGATCATTACCCCGGAAGCCGGTTATCGGTTGGCTGCGGGATCGTTGGTGTACAACACAACACCGTTTACCGGTACCGAATTCACAATGCCGAGTGAAGATGTCTTGATCAATGCGACATTTGAATTGATTCCGTTTGCAATCAGTGTCGAAGCAGATCCGAACGGGACCTTGGGTGCGGATAAAGAACTTGCGACTTCGGGTGAGACCGTTACGGTCACTGTGACGCCGAATGCGGGATATCGCTTAGTAGTCGGCAGTTTGAAATATAACGGAATCGCAATCGAAGGTACGACATTTATTATGCCGGCCGCTTCTGTTACGATCACCGGTGATTTTGAATTGATCAATCAGATCCCGAATACAGGTGATGTTGTCAATTCGAATGCAGCTTCAATGATGATGCTATTGGGATTTGCGTTGGTTCTGGGTTCTGTGAAAAAGAAAAAGACCCAAAAATAACACTTCGTTAAAATCAGCAAAGGCAGGAGATCACATTTAGGATCTCCTGCCTTATTTACTTTTTTGAATGGTATGTCGCTTTTGTGAAGACGAAAAAACAAACAGAATCATGTATAAAAAATTGCGTTATTCGTCCTGAAAATGACAGATATAGTAACTAAAAGAATCAAGTAAATCAACTTTGAAAGTTTAAATGAGAAAATTCACAACTAACTATAAAATACTCTTTTTGTGTATGGCAATTCTCATTAAAGTGAATTATAATTATGAAATAAGTTGGACTGTATACCACTAGTTAAGAGACTATTTGAGATGATAGAGTACCAATTCTTTCTTTTCAAAAAACCTCATTTATCTGCTCTTGTTTCTACTCAATAACACTTAAGAAAAGAAGATAACTCTTGTACAAAACAGGAAGAAATGGGGATAGAATGAAAAGAAAGATAGCACTTTGTTTAGTTGTTTTACTTGCGGTGTTGGTGATTAATCCACTCGAAGCACATGCAGTTTTCGGAGGAACTCCGCCAACGAATACGATCTCCATCGATAATGGAAACTCGGCAGAATCGCACCATTTGGATTTTCAGGGACAGCCTACCTATTACATGAACAAAATGTTTGGTTTCAGCGGAAAAACGATCACACGTGTATGGGTCTATTTATCTCATGGTATGGGTGAAACGATCGAGGATTTGACTTTAGTTATCTATTCGGGAGGTATTGCGCCGGCGGGACTTGCAGATCCTTTGGTTGAACAAGCCGTCACGATACCTTTGCATACAGATAGTGGATGGTTATCCTTTGAGTTGGATGTTCCGTTCACCGTACCGACCGATACCGATACGCTGCTTGTCGGATTCAGACGTGATGCCAGTCCTATCCATTGGCTCATGTTTACTGTGGATAATTCCGGCACCGGCGGTGCTGACTCATATATGGGCTTCGGACCGTCTTCGGATTCCTTACTCGCGACCTACGATATCAATCGAAATTTCATGATTCGGGCTGAGTACCAAGTGATCTTTTCGGTCACTGTTGCACCTACGGAACATGGAACGATCACAGCGAATACAGATTCGGAAAGAGTCGGTAATGAGATCAATTTGACCATTACACCGGATGAAGGGTATCGTTTAGTCGACAACAGTCTTATGTTTAATGGAAATTTGATTACCGGAGAATACTTTACGATGCCTGCCGAAGATGTGGTTGTTACAGGTGAATTCGAAAAGATCCCGTATGACGTAGGGATAATGTCGGTTGACCACGGGACGATCGAATCCGATAAAGCGACCGCCGGTTGGGGCGATACCGTCACATTGACGATCACACCGGATGCCGGCTATCGATTGGTCGACGGAAGTCTATTGTATAACTCGGATGTACTGATCGATCCTGAATTTGAAATGCCGAATACGGAT
>Ga0209125_1001420_pt1 | contig 22444 bp, 21 predicted proteins | sample BarGraIncub1131A_FD_184503 | JGI IMG/M metagenome (GOLD analysis project Ga0209125, IMG submission 184503) | Arctic peat soil microbial communities from Barrow, Alaska - Barrow Graham LP Incubations 11-31A (SPAdes) (version 2) | ecosystem: Environmental > Terrestrial > Soil > Wetlands > Peat...
GCAGGGCCTTACTTCGTCTGCAGCATTGCGTCTGCTTTTTGAGGGAAAGTCGCCTCAATTCATGTTGCCGGAATAGCTCCTATCAGCACTTGGGGTCAGCAAGTGCATTTGGGTGCTGAATAGTTACCCTTCGCCTTTGACAGGTAAACCAATCCAACTCAAAGTCCGTGCTTTCTGCCCAAGGTGTGGCTGCCTGATATCGCACAAATCATTAGAAGCAGTAAAGACGGCATTAGAGAATTGGCAGAGTTGTAAAAAGTGCGGGTGCGTGGAAGCTGCTGTTAAATATACATTGGAAGAGGAAATATTTGGTACGCCATGCCGCTAGAGTCGATTCGCTAACGCTCACGGTCCAGCGGCGAGACCGTTGGGCATATTTATCCGCTTCTTTCTCGGGAAGTCTACCCTCTCCTATTCTTGTTGTTTTATATCAGAGATTTTCTTTCAGGTTGCGAGGTCGATCTCGACAACCGCAGCATCCCGGCGCGGGCCGGCCCGCGCTAGCGGCACCACTGTCGCCCTCCTCACGGGGTGCCCGATTAAACGACGACACCGCACCATAGTTCACTATCTCGAGCTAGGAAATAACAGCATCTTGCTTCCCCCAGCCCCCTCTTAACGCCGTCCTGGCGCGGGTCTACAAAACTTCTGGATTTCAAATCGTGAAGTTTCCATCCCCAGATGCTGTCAATTGCCCATCCTGCCCTACATCGGGGAGACCGACTGACAGGGAGATAACCTTTACTTTTGAGTTAGGCGCACCTTTATCAATGTGCCTGCCGCCTCGGCCTCTTTGAAATGCTCGTAAGCTTTCATTAGGTTACTGATTTCCTTTTGTTTCAACCGTTCGCCTGATTCACCAGACTGAAGCTGGCGGGCCTGCTGCAACGCAAACCGCAACACCCGGGCATCCTCATCTTCTATCCTCTCACTCTGGACCTCGTCTATGCCGCCACTTGACCTATTCGCACTACAATGGGTCTCCTGCTCAATTCGTCCAAGTGAATCAAGGACAGCCTCAACACCAGCGCCAGTACGGAGACGATCAACCGGACGTATATCCCCAAGCGTAGGATTCGCTGTCTTCAACCAAATGATGGCATTTTCAGGTGACCCTAAAACCGCAACGGCCCGTAGGAAGACGACCTCTGAAACGGCAGGGTCTATTTGGGTGCTTTCGGTCGACCACCCATCTTTCCCAGCCCTGACAGGAGCCCCATATGACCCTCCACGGCTCTCTGTTCGGATTTCATAATGGTCCCAGCAGTCAATGATTTCTAGTACCGGTTCGGATCCCGTCTCGAAATACAGCGGTAATGGCAGGCCAACCTCGCATTGCATATTTATGCCATCGTTCAACCGCCAGGCTAGTTTTACAATCCGATTCTGTGGGGTAAGGATGGGTGTCATCGGTGGACCTCATCTGTCTCACTATTGAGACTTTTTATTGGACCTCGGTTTGATCGATTTTCTTCCAGGGTTAAGGTTTTCAGAGGCCAGCTGTTTCTCCCCCCCCTCTCCGGCCAAGAGCCCAAGGTCAGTGCGCTCTTTGGTCACGGCCGCCCAATTCGCTCTCCAGAGCGACTTTGTCTGCCGCGGCCGCCCCCCTACCGTCTGCGACTAATTACCCTCTGCAGCACTCCACGCTCCAGCCAGAGGTTAGCTACACCGCCGGCAACACTGCGGTCGCCTCCTTCTTCGTTCTAGGAATATTTCTATAGAGCTTGATACATTCATCTGTTAACTCTGACGACTTGGAAATATCCGTGTTTACCCAATCAGTATTTAGACCATCCATTTTGGAAACCACACTACTAAGAAGTTTTGCAAAGGATGAATCATCCGAAAGAATTTTTATTGCATTTTCACAATATTTTTCCATATCTTTAGAAGAAAATGGATGGGTATTTTCACCTAATTCAAATTTTATCATCATTAAGACAAAGTGCTTGGCTTTTTTAAATTTTACATCGAGTGAATGATTCTTCAATTGTTCGTTGATCCTATACAAAGCGAAGGCGGCTAAGTAATAAGGCGAAAATTTATGATCGTCTCTAAAAAGTTTGTCGCCGAATTCATTGAAAAGAGCACCGAAGTATCGTGTTACTTTATGCGGCTGGTTATAGTAAAAGCTAGCAATTACCTTAATTTGGGTGGTTTTATCTACTATTCTGGAATCAGAAACGTTAGTTCGATTATATTGCTTACTCCTCCTCTCGTAATACAACCTATTGGCAGGATCAAATGCTGCATAGTAATCTTCCAAACGCTTTTGGAAGACCGTGAATGCTATTAGATCTTGAACCTTTACCTCTGTTTGACGATTTGTCGCGCGTATAATTTTAGACATTACCTCTGCACTATTTGTAATTACGAGTCGGATGGGCACCATTACCTGATTGCTTATTATCGCTCTGTTTTCAAAAATAACATGCGAGGTCTGGCAGCCATTTATTATCTGGTAACCCTTGATTGTAAACGAATTTCTTGAAGTAGACAGGTTCTCAGCAATAACAGAGATCCCGTTATTCATTACTACAAACCTTGGAGACTCATTCGATTTAAGTGTTTCTGCTATCTCCATATTGACAGGGTTTGCACCTTGGAAATCTCGTATATTGTCGTAAAACAGTTCAGGCACCAGCTCCCCGGTGTCATTGGTGATTAGCTCAACTAACTGTTCTGCAGTTATATACCCTAAATATGACTCTTTAATATCCTCAATTATGGGAAGTGTTATTCTGTTAGTAAAATCAAATGTTTTTTCGAAGACTTTACCAATATTTTTGTATCTGGTCTGGATCTGCTCTGCGCCGAGAACTTCCAGCGATATGTCTCTAAACAAGTTTTGCGCTGTTAGGTCTTCAATGATATTGCTTACCTTAGCGTCTCTGTTTGGATCATTTTGCAGATTTGCTAGAGTTACAAAATACAAAGTGAGCTTTGGCTTTTCGCGGAACTTGCTGATTTTGCTAACCATGAAATTGAATAAAGCGATCTTTTCCTTGGCGTCTTCGCTCCAATTGATCTGTTGCTTTTCCGAGACAAAATCTTTGACAGCCCAACCAAAATTCCCTACATCAGGAAGTTGAATCGACATGCTTCTTTTAGATTGCACAAAAACCACGTTTGCGGTCATGTCGTTATGATGAGTGATAATATCCTTAAGCATTTCTTCATCTTCAATAAAAATACCGTTGATAAAAATAGCAAAACCATCAATTCCTAGTGTCCCATTTGCAGAGATATTCGCCGCAAGGAAATCAAATTTGTCATTTGAATATCTGTCTAGAAGTGAAAAATTACTGAAGTGTTCGAACTGAACGGATTCATCACCCTCTATGTTATATTTCGCAACGAATTCTTCAAGGTAACTGCTCGTGATTCTGTCCATGCTGAGATCCTTATTAGTTTGAATGCAGTAGGAAATCCAAAGGCTGAGATAAATAGGCCAACGGTGTGATCCTGTATAATAAAGGGCTTCTCATGTTATTGGAACTGGATTAGATTTGCAATGCTTTTTTGGCGATTCGTTATGCGGCCGGCGCCTGGTGTCACCGAGACGATCATACTGGAAACACCTCGGCGCAGTTTGGATCAAGGAATTTGACCGTGCCACCCTCCCAAGAGCCGACTTCGCCGCTGGATATGGCTTTGTCCAAAGCGGCCCTCGCAGTGCCTACGCCAATCACTATGCATGAGTGCCGGATCCCGCGAACCAACCACATACCGACTTTGCCATTATCGGGATTGTCGTCTATAGCCGCATCGAACGTGGCATCTGAAAACAAATCGCCCAGGTCCTGCAAATTCGCATCGTGCTGCGCCTGGTACTCGGATTCTGTGAGGAGTAACTCCTCCATGGTGCAATCAAGGTGCAGGCCAACATCCTGATATTCCAGCAAGTCGTTAACGGATGCGCGTATTGACGCCTCCATGAATTCCTTCAGGCGCCTGGTAAGTGTGACTGCGAGGGCCGGCCCATCAACATCCGGGTCTACTACGATGCGTAAAGTAGGTGCGACTCCCTTGATATTTAAGGCTATCTCTTTTTTGCCGGGGTGTTCCCATTTCCGTCCGATCATGATTGCTCCTCCGGAATCCTGGCCCGATAGTTCTACCTTTTCCACAACATACTACTCTTTAACTGCGCCTGTCTAGCACCCGGCCTGGATAGTGGCCCGAAGAATGGTCTCATTCCGGGGCTTAGATTAATTGGTGGCTCAGTCGGGTTTAGGTGTTGGCGTAGGCCGCGAGATTGTCTGGCTTGAGAGAATGGCGCTCGGCCAAGATCTTATTACGAAGTGAACCCGTAAATTCCGGAGCGCAACCCGATAGCGGTTGGGGTAATTTCAGTAGTAATATTCTCACTCTTTTTCGCTGCGATATCCACATTCTTGCTGGGTATGATACATTAACATCATCCATCTGCAATGTCCCTACCCCGCTTCACCTCACTCCCCTCAGTGGGCAAGACGTCCCCTCCACCCCCCCCCTGGCTGAGCTGACAGCAAAATACCGGCACGGATTCAGTTAAAATGAAATACTTTACTTTAAATAAAAGTGTCGACACTTTTTGCTTGATATTTTATTTTTACGGGTATATCTTCTCGCTAATGACAGAATATGAATAAAGGTGTCGACAATATGCCCTCTAAATTTAGTGATATCAGCGAATCGACAGCCCCCTTGACGGATCGGATCTTTGATCTTCTACAGGATTCAATAATCAAGGGCGATATACCCGCAGGGAGCAAAATCTCAGAACCCGAGCTGGCGAAGACGTATGGTGTTAGCCGCGGAACGTTACGCGAAGCTTTGAGCCGGCTCGAAGAACGGCGTCTTATTATTCGGTCGCCAAACCATGGAGTACGGGTCATCTCACTAACATACGAGGAACTGATTGAAACATACCAGATTCGTGAAGTTCTAGGGGGGTTGGGATGCAGTCTCGCCGCCCAAAACATGACTAACGAAGAAATTGCAGAGCTGAGAAGACTTCTTGATGAGCATGAGAAGAGCATCAATGAGGATCAGGGGTTATCCTATTATCAGGAAGAAGGAGAATTTGACTTCCATTACCGGATCTGGCAGGGGAGTCGCAATAACAAGCTTTTGGCCATTCTCGATGGCGGACTCTACCCTTTGATCCGGATGTACAGGTACCAATTCAGCACAGCAAGTCACAGGCCCTACCAAGCGTTGAAAGAGCACCGTCGCATCGTTGACGCCATCGAGGAACGGGATGCTGAAGTCGCGGATCTCCTGATGCGCCGCCACATAAGGGCTGCACGCATTAGTGCTGAGGAGCGGCACAAAAGTATGATGGCCAAGGATGAGAACAATGGCTGATCAAACCTCCGCAGGAAATCTTTTCAGACGGGCAATCGTCTCCGAAAAGCCGCTGCAGATCGTGGGTACGATCAACGCATACTGCGCAATTCTGGCTAAAAAAGCCGGCCACAACGCAATCTATCTTTCCGGTGCTGGGGTCGCGAATGCGTCATTTGGCCTCCCTGACCTGGGGATAATTTCCCGCAATGATGTTCTGGAGGAGGTCAGACGAATTACCAGTGCTTCCCAACTCCCATTGTTGGTCGACATAGATACCGGATGGGGCGATGGATTCGGTATTGGCCACACAGTTAAAGAGATGATCCGCGCGGGCGCGGCAGCCGTTCATATTGAGGATCAGGTTGAGCCGAAACGATGCGGTCATCGTCCCAACAAAAGCATAGTTTCAAAAGATAAAATGGTCGATCGGATAAAAGCTGCGGTTGATGCCAGAACCTGCAGGGATTTCATGATCATGGCACGCACCGATGCACTGTCGACAGAAGGGCTTGATGCCGCCGTTGAAAGGGTTGCTCTGTATGTCGAAGCTGGCGCGGAGAGTATCTTTGCCGAGGGAGTTACCGACCTGAAGATGTACCAGATATTTGCCGACGCCATTGATGTACCGCTTCTGGCAAACATGACCGAGTTTGGGAGAACCCCCTACTACACCAAAGAGCAATTTGCCGAGCACGGGGTAGCCATGGTCCTTTACCCGCTCAGCGCATTCCGTGCCATGAGCAAGGCCGCGCTGAATGTGTACGAAACCATTCTCCATGCCGGTACACAAGAGCCGACATTAGTTGCCATGCAACCACGCGAAGAACTATACGAACTGTTGCACTATTACGACTATGAGCAAAAGCTCGATCAGTCGATAGCACATACAGACGCTAACAGTGAACAGAAAGGTTTAAGGGGGGACATATGAGCGCGACCGCTGAAACAAATGTTCGCCCCGAGCCGGATCAGGTGCTGGTTGATATTGCGGATTATGTCATGCAGTACAGGATAACCAGCAGTGACGCCCGCGAAACCGCACGCTACAGCCTGATGGATGCTCTGGGGTGCGGAATGCTGGCATTGGGGTTTCCCGAATGCAGCAAACTCCTGGGACCAGTAGTTCCTGGAACCGTCGTGCCGTGCGGAGTTCGGGTCCCAGGTACCAAGTTCGAGCTTGACCCCATTCAAGCCGCATTCGATATCGGCTGCATCATTCGCTGGCTCGACTTTAACGATACCTGGCTGGCGGCCGAATGGGGGCACCCGTCGGACAACCTGGGAGGGATACTGGCCGTTGCCGATTACCTGAGCCGGCGCAACATTGCCGAAGGGAAAGAGGCGCTGACCATGAGCGAGGTGTTGACCTCCCTGGTCATGGCCCACGAAATCCAGGGGTGTCTGGCACTGGAAAACAGCTTCAACCGGGTGGGACTTGATCATGTACTGCTGGTCAAAGTCGCCTCGACCGCTGTCATCACCCGGCTCCTTGGCGGCAGCAAGAAGCAGATCATCGACGCACTTTCCCAGGCCTGGGTCGACGGCCAGAGCCTGCGCACTTACCGCCATGCTCCAAACACCGGCACCCGCAAATCATGGGCAGCCGGGGACGCCACAAGTCGGGCAGTGCGCCTGGCTTTGATGTCGCTTCAGGGCGAAATGGGTTGCCCAAGCGCCCTGTCGGCTCCTACCTGGGGATTTTACGATGTCTCTTTCAAGGGGAAACCGTTCCGGTTTCAGCGCCTCTATGGCTCCTACGTCATGGAAAACGTTCTCTTCAAAATTGCCTACCCTGCCGAGTTTCACGCCCAGACCGCTGTCGAAGCCGCGGTGAAACTCCATCCTCAGGTACGGGACCGATTGTCAGACATCGAGAAAGTCGTCATAACCACCCACGAATCGGCCATCCGCATCATCAGCAAAACCGGGAAGCTCCATAACCCCGCGGACCGGGATCATTGTCTGCAATACATGACTGCCATTGGCCTGATTTTCGGGACCCTGACAGCCGGTCATTACGAGGAGACAGTAGCTGCGGATCCCCGTATCGACTGGCTGCGGGAGCGTATGGAAATTGTTGAAGAGCCACGCTATAGCCGCGAATATCTTGAGCCGAGCAAACGTTCCATCGCCAATGCGGTACAGATTTTTTTCAGCGACGGTTCACGTAGTGATCGTATCGAGGTGGAATACCCCCTGGGGCATCGCCGTCGCCGCAACGAGGGCATTCCGCTCTTGCTGGAGAAGTTCAGGGAGAATCTGGCGACACGTTTCTCTGAAGAACAGGTCCAACAGATTTACACATGCTGCCAAGATCAGCAGCGGTTGGAGAACACTCCAGTCCATGAATTTATGGAACTGTTTGTTATCTGATCATAGCAAAATCTAGCGAAAGGAGGCTCTATATCTCGTTTATGTTTAATGCAGCTCAATTTAATCACCACAACAGGAGAGTCACGCCATGGCATTAAAAGAAACGCTTAAACAGAAGATCGAGGAATTTCGTCCCCGCACCAGCAGACTGGTCAAAGAGTTTGGCAAGGTCAAGATTGACGAGGTCACCATCGAACAGTGTATCGGCGGTGCTCGCGATATCCGCAGCCTGGTAACTGATATTTCATATCTTGACCCTCAAGAGGGTATCCGGTTTCGCGGCAAGACTATTCCAGAGACCTTCGCCTGTCTCCCCAAGGCGGCCGGTTCGGATTACCCGACAGTTGAGTCCTTCTGGTATTTCCTCCTGACGGGAGATGTCCCTTCCCAGGCCCAGGTGGAGGAAGTGCTGGCCGAATGGAAGATTCGCCAGGAAGTCCCACAGTATGTATTCGATACCATCCGTGCCTTGCCCAGAGACAGCCATCCCATGGCGATGCTCTCAATAGGCATCACCGCCATGCAGAGAGACTCCAAATTCGCCAGTCTCTATGATTCAGGCAAGTTCAACAAGCTGACTTCGTGGGAAGCTGTCTATGAGGATGCCTGCGACATCGTTGCCCGTATCCCGGTTCTCGCCGCATTCATCTATAACCTGAAGTACAAAGGAGACAAGCAGATCGCCATTGACCCCAAACTGGACATGGGGGCCAACTTTGCCCAGATGATCGGTCAGAGTGAGGCTTACAAGGACGTGGCGCGTATGTACTTCATCCTTCACTCCGACCACGAATCTGGCAATGTGTCCGCCCACGCCACCCACCTGGTTCACTCTGCCCTGTCCGACCCCTACTATTCCTATGCTGCTGGGCTGAATGGTCTGGCTGGCCCGCTCCACGGCCGTGCCAACCAGGAAGTGCTGGATTGGACCATCAAGTTTCAGGAGAAGTACTGCAAGGGACAGGAACCGACCAAGGAACTGATCACCAAGGCGTTGTGGGACACCCTCAACTCCGGCCAGGTCATTCCAGGCTATGGTCATGCCGTACTGCGCAAAACCGACCCCCGTTATACCTCGCAGCGTGAATTCTGTCAGAAACACCTGCCGACCGATCCTTTGTTCAAGCTGGTTTCCATGATCTTTGAGGTCGCGCCAGGCGTTCTTACCGAGCACGGTAAGACAAAGAATCCCTGGCCGAACGTTGATGCCCAGTCCGGCGTTATCCAGTGGCATTACGGCGTCAAGGAATGGGACTTTTACACCGTTTTGTTCGGAGTCGGACGGGCACTCGGCTGCATGGCGAACCTTACCTGGGACCGTGGCCTCGGTTATGCCATCGAGCGCCCCAAATCCGTAACCACGACAATGCTCGAAGGGTGGGCCGCTAAAGGTGGGCGCTAATTAGTGTTGTGTTGGGAAATAGTGCTTGGGGAATCGTCTAGAATCGTCTTCACAAGCCATTTCTAGCAGCATCATTGTAAACAATATAATAAAACAGGAGGTTGTATATGTCGGAATATGGGACGTTGCAAGAACGCGTGCGCTGCAAATCGTTATTGAACAAAGTGATGAAAGCGGAAGAAACCATCCAGTTCTTCAAGGATGGAATGAACCTTGGCTGGTCGGGCTTCACCCCTGCGGGCTATCCCAAAGCAGTGCCTATTGCTCTGGCCGACCATGTGGAGAAGAACCATCTTCAAGGCAAATTGCGATTCAATCTCTTCACCGGTGCATCCGTCGGTGCGGAAACAGAAGATCGCTGGGCAAGTCTCGACATGCTTGACCGGCGCTGGCCATACCAGACCGGCAAGAACATTGCGGCTGGCATCAATGAAGGACGGATCCGGATGGGAGACAAGCATCTCTCTTTGTTTGCCCAAGACCTTGGCTACGGTTTTTATACCAAGGACTCCAAAAGCGGTAAGCTGGATCTTGCTATCATTGAAGTCTCAGCCATCACAGAAGATGGTGGCCTGATACCGACTTCTTCCTGCGGTGTTATCCCCGAAATCCTCATGATCTGCGACCGTATTATTATTGAAGTCAATGTTGGACAACCCTCCTTTGAGGGTATGCATGACAACATTACCTGTAACAATCCGCCACACAGGCAGGTTTTGAACATAACCAAGGCCGATTCCAGGATCGGCACCACCTATATACCGTGCGATCCGGCCAAGATAATTGCCGTTGTAGAATCACGGCATCGTGATAATGGGCGGGCCTTTTCGGAGCAGGATGCAACATCTGAAGCGATAGCCAACAACATTATTGACTTCTTCAGCCACGAAGTTAAGGCCGGTCGTCTGCCAAAGAGCCTCCTGCCGCTCCAGTCAGGGGTCGGATCCATCGCCAATGCGGTCATCGGCGGTCTGGCAAAAGGTCCGTTTACCAACCTAAGTGTCTACACCGAAGTACTTCAGGACACGATGCTTGACCTGATCGACTCGGGCAAACTAGATTGCGCCTCGTCCTGTTCGCTCTCCCTCTCCAAAGACGAAGGCTTTCCGCGCTTCTTTGCCAACATGGACAAGTATTCCGGCAAAATCCTTCTTCGTCCGCTCTCGATCTCCAACGCACCGGAGCCGATCAGGCGTCTGGGGGTTATCGCAATGAACACCCCGGTGGAGATCGACATCTATGCCCATGCCAACTCTACCTTGGTCGGCGGGACCCGGATGATCAACGGGATCGGTGGTTCCGGCGATTTCCTGCGCAACGGTTTTCTGAAGATCATGCATACTCCGTCAAGCCGTCCTTCCAAGACTGACCCGAATGGCATCACGTGCGTCGTGCCGCACTGCTCGCATATCGACCATACCGAACATGATCTTGACTGTGTGGTAACCGAGCAGGGGTTGGCCGATTTACGCGGGCTTGCGCCAAAAGAGCGTGCCAAACTGATTATCGAAAAATGTGCCCATCCTGACTATAAGCCGATCCTCTCCGAGTATCTGGAAATTGCGACCAAAGATTGTATCGCACGGAAGGTCGGCCATGAACCCCAGTTATGGGATAAAGCCTTCAAGATGCAGTTGAATCTAGCACAGAACGGCACCATGAAGATCAAAAACTGGGATATGAAAATAGATTTGTGCGAATTAAAAGCGGAGGTTTGATGCCCGATTGTAATCGTGACTTTGCACAAACCACAACATAACGAGGAGATTACTTAATATGGCTAGTTCGATTATAAAGGACGGAGCTACAACCTTTGCTATCAATGATACTACGGCAAATCCGGCGCCTCTTGGGCTGGTCGGCTTCGGCATGACGACAGTTCTGCTTAATCTGCACAACGCGGGACTGTTTCCACTTGATTCCATGATACTTAGCATGGGAATTTTCTACGGAGGTCTTGGCCAGATCATTGTCGGTATTATGGAATGGAAGAAAAACAATACATTTGGTGCGACTGCGTTTACGTCCTACGGCCTCTTCTGGCTGACCCTGGTCGCCCTCATCATCCTGCCAAAGACGGGATACACCCAAGCGCCTGATGACTCCGCGATGACCGCATACCTTACAATGTGGGGAATTTTTACTGCGGTTCTCTTTATTGGCACCTTAAAAATGAACAAGGCGTTACAGGTCGTGTTTGGCTCGTTGACGGTTTTGTTTTTTCTCCTGGCGGCTGGTGATGCAACTGGAAATCACATCCTCAAAATCATCGCCGGTTACGAAGGGATATTCTGCGGCATGTCTGCAGTATATGCAGGGCTGGCACAGGTTATTAATGAGGTCTATGGTAGGACAGTAGCCCCTCTTGGCCTCATCCGACAAGCTGCGTAAAATCCTTGTTTTTTCGAGGGCACATTGCGTACAATCATTAGTACCACACAACAGCATAAAAAGCGGCTATGCTGAGACTTATGGCCCGATTCTTGACTTTATCTAAAAAAGAGGGGGCTGGGAAATTCTCCCAGCCCCCTCTTTTCTCAGACGAATTTGTTGAGACCGGATGGAACCACGGCCCAACATTGGGGTTCTATTGACCCACCCCCACGTAGTAGTAGGGTACTCAACTCTGCTGCTGAGTTCCGCTGACGCTAAGCAAACAGGCCCACCCCTGGACTGTGCGGCGAGGCTCCAAGACCGAATCAGAATTTCTCGAAGGCCTCGTCAGTGTTTTCCTCTCCAAGGCGGCCCCCGAGGTAACAGCATGGGTCAGCCGGAAACCTTTAGCCAGTGCCGCCGCTTTGACTGCCGGTTTGGGGCCGGGTTTACTCCTCCCCGATTTGGAAGAGCCAATGGTTTCCTGGAGTTGCTCGGACTGGGAAGCAAGCTCTTCAGCCGTTGACAACGTCTCCTCTATTACGGGGAGGTTCAAATGAGGCAGCGAGCCGCACTATACTGGCGGAGACTTTCACTCCTTACTCCTTGCCGCTCTCCCGGCGCACTACACAATCTGATTGATAGGCCCGGTTTTGATGCCAGACTCAAGTAGCCAACGTGCCTGATGTTGTGCAACAAAGCCTTTGAAAGTTGCACTTACTATTTGAATTTGAGTAATTTATTCAAGAATAACTTTGGAATTATCTTATTCAGTGGCCCTTTAATCTAATACGGAGTGTGTCTATGAGAATAGCAATTATAGGAGCCGGAGCGATGGGGTGCTTGTATGGAGCATACCTATCAGCCCAAAACGAGGTAATACTAATAGATTATTATGAGCCTCAGGTCGAGGTAATAAACGTTAATGGATTAACCATGCTGGAGAATAGCATAGAGGCTTCTTATCATATTAAAGCAGTTCTTAGCGGAACCGATATAGGCATAGTTGATTTAGTGATTGTATTTGTAAAATCAATAGATACTTATGAAGCAGTCAAAGCAAATAAATCTCTAATTGGTGAGCATACAATTGTCATGACTTTACAAAACGGAGCCGGCAATGATCGTGACATCATGAATTTCACTAAAAAAGAAAATATTATTGTAGGCACTTCCAAGCATAACAGTGTAGGAATAGGGCTGGGTAAAATTCATCATACCGGCAGCGGCGTGACCACGATTGGAGCCATGGAGCCAGATTCCAATTCAGATAAGCTTATTGCAGCTGTACTAATGGCTTCTGGCCTGGAAGCCGAAGTGTCCGATAACATTCAACGAATTATATGGAGTAAATTATTTGTCAACATTTCTGTCAATACACTGACCGCACTACTGGAAACAAAAATCGGTTTTATGAGCCAGAATAAATACGCCTGGGATTTTGCCAAGAGAATAATATACGAAGCAGTCAATGTTGCAGAGGAGGATGGAACCTACTTTGACCGACGTGAGGTTATGGAAACAGTACGCCATGTCTGTGAGATAGCCGGAGAAGGCTATTCTTCCATGTATCAAGACAGAAAACGAAAGGTAAAAACTGAAATTGACAAGATGAATGGCGCCATTGTTGAGCAAGCAAAGCTATACGGGGTAGCGACTCCATATAATGCACTTGTTGTTGATCTGATCCATGCTGTAGAAGGTACATATCTTGAGCAGGATTAATCCGGCAATTTAATGCCCCAAATCTGCCGCATAAGCGATTTTGGAGCGACGGGAATAAGAGCGAATGCATTCAGGTCGTAATTGAAGCCATTTAAGCACCGAACGTACTCGCTTCTCCAGTTCTTCTCGGCTGCGCGTAGCGCGACCAGTCGTGCTTGTTGTTTCTGATCGCCATTCAAGTATTCGGGATCGCTCAGCACTCGGGACTGAATGACAGGCTGAATATCGCAAAACATCAAGCAAACCAGGCATCTATAGACAAGGGTGTTAGGCTCCGGCAGGAAAAGGCCGCCAGAGAGGCTATATGGGCTGCTGCAGATGTCGTAAAGGCTGCTGAGAGTGTCGCCCGGCTTGATACGTGGAAAGATGAGAATCCTCGCATTTTGTTCCCGCTGAGCGAATTACCAGCTTTAAACATCCCGGTACAGTTCCAAGACCAGGCCCTTATTTTTGAACGCTACGGTAAATCGTTCAGGATCGACGACGGCGCGCCCAGTATGAACGGATCCCATCTCATCGGCCACGAGGGCTCGATGGGCTGCTATTGCTATTTTAGTAAATAACCCTACCCACCCCGACCTATCCCGCCTGCGGCAGCCATCATCCCCCCACAGGCCCTTTTATATCCGCATCATTCCGTCCCTCCAGTACCACCCATGCAACGCCATCAAAACCCCAGCGCCCGGCCAGTTCCTCCAGCCAATCACAGATCCCTCGCAAACCGCGGCGCCTTTGAATTGATCGAGCTTTTTCTTCAAGGGCCTGCAGGTCCCGTTGTTTCATCCGATTTCCTTTTGTACCAGGTCGTATCACGAACACCCCGGCCACCGCCAGCTCCTCCGCAAACCGCCGACGGTTCACCCCTCCCTTGATGCCTCTCCTTTCAACTCCAAGAATGTTCACTATAAGCGAGATCCTGCCTGACCGGGACGGTTCCTTTCCCTTGTCATATCCAGCACTAAGCGAAATCCACCGACAACAACCCTTCTTTAAAATCTTCCCTGGAAATCAGGAATTGGAAAGCGAGGCAAATAAACACCAGATCATGGCGACAGCTTCCGTTTCTTGGTCGATGCTATACAGTGGGCGGTAAGCGCGAGCTGCTCATTTTGACCTCAACTCGTCGAGTGTTGGCGGCGGCCCTCACCCACTTGGTCGCTCAGTTCCTCCAGCTTCGCTTCCAACGAGGACGGGTTCTGCCGCAACGGCCGTGGATTCGCTTCTGGCGGCGGCCACGATGGCACCCCGGGCCAGCTGATTGGCTTTGCGGAACAGACCGCCGGAGCCCTGACGGATTGCGACTAACAGCAGGTGGCGAGGGTGTATGGGGGGAGGTGGCTCTCGCCTTGGGCAATATACCCTCTCAGATTTTTGTACGAAATTTTTATCGGAGTGTTCTGAGAGGAAGCCAAAGACCACCTTAAGAAACACTTGATGTCCACCTGGGCGATCATGAATGCCTTAGCCATGAACGCTAGTACTGATCTCTTCCTCAGACATCTCAGAGTCATGGGGATGTAGCCACCTGTCTTCCTGATCTGCGGGAGGACTTCAATGGTTACAAGGTGTTGTCCTCGGTTGTGACGACTTATTGATATACATCCTATGAAATTTGTAATATAATTCCTGCTGGGAAATGTTGAATAACTGATAACTAAAAATTTTGAGTAATTAGTTAACAGAAAACAGAGGAGATACCATGCAAGCAAAAGAAGAATGGAAAATGTTTGGTGAGATAATGGCTTCTCCGTATCTTATAATTGTGTTATTACTCACTCTTACGGGTTTATCTAGCCCACTTTTCATTAATAAGTCATACCAAGGTATTATATACACCTTACAAGTCTTAGCTTCAATTTTTGCCGGAGTAGCTGGGGGTATTTTTTCTGATAAATATAAAAACTACTCTGGAAATACTTTGCTTTCAAAAAAAGGTTCCTCAGCAGTAAGGAACTTAGCACTTATTCGTCATAAGGCTAGGAACATAGTAAGAAGAATAAAAAGTCATTCAGATCCTGCTGAAACAATTAACCTTGTTGAACTATTAGAAAAAGATATTGCAAATGCGACAAGGGAATGGAACGACATAATACCAGGAATAACTGATCTCCTTGATGTAAATTATGATGCAATAGAAGAAAAGGAAGCTGAGTTTGACACAATATTAGCTGAGAAGGAAAGCCTTAGGGATCAGTTGGAGAAACAAGGAAAGGATAAAGACAATGCTCTGCAACAGCTTTTAAAGGAAAATGAAAAGAAACTAGGAGATATTAATAAAGAAATTGCGAAGCTCCAAGTTTCAGCTGAAAGTTCAACACGAGCAGGGATTATAGATCTTTCCAAATATTCATCAAGGCAAATATTAGTGGGGGGTACCGCTTTGCAACCCATCGATCAATTAACACAAACCACCTGCTCGAAATGCGGAAAGGTTTATATACCCCTTACATTTCTGAACAGCGGATTATGTGAAAGTTGCTCACCTAAGGCCACACCCACCAGAGCTAATGGTTTTGAAATTTAAATAATTTATAATACAGCACCCTCCATGTTCCCATCAGTAACACTCAGAGCCAACTTAAGTCCCACCTTTCGCATATCTCCGTGCCACAGGGGTGGTGAAGGCATGCCTGGTTGTCTAAGACGGCCACCACTCCCCAGGATCATCATTGATCTCATTCCGGAGTATCATGGACACTGCCAAGCCTCTCCCCCTCTCAAGACCCCTCTTACCCCCTTCTCCCAGACCTTTCCTACCGGCACCATATCGCAAACCGTCAGACTACCCCTCCCCACTTTAGACAACTGGACACCTCTCCGTACCATTGCAATCGGCATCATATCGCAAACCGCAACAGATCCCCTCTCAAAGCCCTCTCCATACTCTATGATCTTATGGTCTACGACGGCCAGGGTATCCCAGGATCAACGAGATAGCCTTCCGGAGTATCATGGACACTGCCAAGCCTCTCATCCCCCTAAAGCCCACCTGAAGGCCCTCTCAGCAACGATCTCTAATCCTCTCCCAATACCCTCCTTCACTAGCTCCCTCAAACCCTTCTTGCCAACCCCATACCGACGAGAGCCTTCTCCAGTGACTTCACAAGGTAAATTGACTGCTAAGAGACAACTCCGTGCTCAATTCTCCCAAGGAGGTTGAGAACCATAGTCGCGCCAGCGGTGGTATCTAGCAGGTCGAGAGGTCGGCTATTCCCAAGCGCCAGGATAGTACTCTTTAGCCAACGGGAGGCCTTCTCATTGCTTTGGAACAGTTCCGTGCACCGAGCAACCACTGTACCAATCATCATCAAGTGATCCGAAAGATGCTTGTCTAACAGCTTGCCCCTATGACGCATGAGGGTGTGGCTAGAGACATGCAGAACGTGGCTCAATTCGGTAATGGTAATCCCGATGTTCTTTGCTGTGATTTTTCACGAGCGTTGACCCCCTCCAGGTCCTGATTTTTCAGGAGCATTGACCCCATCCGTTTTCAAAAGCATTGACCCCCCTCAGGCATAAATTTTTCACGAGCATTGCCCCCCTAGCACGGCGCCGGCTACAACATGTATCATGCCTCCTTTCTATCATCGGATCGGAGGGCGGCATGGCACACAAGGAGTACGGCGTGACAGATATTCTCGACGTTTTACGACGCAAGAAGGCTCAGGACGGCATCAAGCGCATCGTCCGGGCCACCGGCATGGCCAAGAACACCGTGCGCAACTACCTTCGCCTTGCCGCCGAGCACGGCTTCCGCGATAGCATTGCTGACGAACATCTGCCCGAAATAGCGGCAGCGGTTTTCCGCTCGGTACATGGCTCGGTGCAGAAGACGGCCTCCTCGACGACGGCTGCGGCACCGCTTTTTCCCCATCGCGACCTGATCGGCCACTGGCTTGAGAAGGATGAACTCACTTTGACCAAGGCACATATCAAACTGGGTCGCATGGGCGTAACCGTCAGCTACAGCGCCCTGTACCGCTATGCCCGGGACGAGTTTGGTTTCGGCGGGCCGAAGGTGACGGTGCGTATGGCCGATACACTGCCTGGCGAAGTTGCCCAGGTAGACTTCGGCCGCATGGGAATGGTCTACGACCCAGGTGCAGGAAAACAGCGGGTTCTCCATGCCCTCGTCGTGACGCTGGTGTCCAGCCGCCACCAGTACGTCTATCTAACCCACCGTCAGGACCTGGACGCCCTGATCGCGGGCATCGAGGAGGCGTGGGAATCGTTTGGCGGAATCACCAGACGCCTCATCATAGACAACATGAAGGCCGCAGTGGTGAAGAGCGACCGCTATGAGCCGGTCTTCAACCGAACCTTCCAGGAATACTCTATGTACCGCGGTTTCATCATCGATCCGGCGCCGGTCAGGCATCCGGAGGCGAAAGGATGCGTGGAGAACCAGATCAAGTATGTGCGCGACAACTTCTTTGCCGGCGAGGAGTTCACGGACCGGGAACATGCCCAGAGGGCAGCAGAAACGTGGTGCCGCACCACCGCTGGTCTGCGCCTTCACGGCACCACCCGAAAGCGGCCTCTACTGGTCTTCGAGGAGGAAGAGCAAAAGGCGTTGCTCCCTCTTTCCGTTGAGCGCTTCGATGTGCCGGTCTGGGCAGAGTGCTCGGTCCACCGCGACCATCATGTTCGTTTCAAAAATGCGCTCTACTCAGTGCCGACGCGCTATGTCGGGAAAAAAGTGGAGGTCAAGGGCACCAAGGCGCTGGTGCGGATTTATCTCCAGCAGCAGTTGATCAAGACCCACCCGAAAGTTGCCGTAGGCAAGAAATCGACCGACTTCGAGGATTACCCGAAGGAGAAGAGCGCCTATGCCATGCGGGATGTGTCGTACTACATCCGTACCGCAGAGGACCGGGGACAGCAGCAAGGGAGCTTCATGGCCCAGCTCCTTGACGGTGATGTTCCTTGGATCTTCATCCGTCAGGCCCAAGCCCTGCTGCGACTGGGTGATAAATACGGATCGACCAGGGTGGAAGCTGCCTGCAAACGCGCTCTGGCCTTTGGTCTCCTGAACGTGAAGCGGGTCGAGGGAATCCTCAAACAGGCACTGGAAAGAGAAACCGCCCCGGTACAAACCGGAGGTTCCATCGCCAGCCTGCCAGCACGCTTCGAGCGGGACGCCGACTACTTCAGCCATCACACCACGAAGGAGGAACACGATCATGGAAGCAACTGTTGAACTGAAGCAATACCTGAAAGCGCTACGCCTCTCTCCCCTGTTGGACACCCTGCCCGAGCGGGTAGCCTATGCAAGGGGGAACAAACTCAGCCACCTGGAATTCCTGGAGATGGTTCTCTCCGATGAGGTGGAGCGCAGAGAGCAGGGAGCCTTGGCCAGAAGACTCCAGAAGGCACGCGTCAACCATGACGAGGTGCTGGAGAGCTTCGACTGGGATGCCAAGGTGACGCTGGACCGGGATCGGCTCAAAGGGCTCATCGGCCTGGAATGGGTCGATCGCAAAGAGAACGTCATCCTTACCGGCCCGGTCGGCGTCGGCAAGACCTTCATCGCCAACGCGCTGGGCCACGTCGCATGTCGCAGGAACAAGAGCGTCATCATCGTGAAGGCCGCGCTGATGTTCAAGAACCTGTACGCCGCCCGAGCTGACAACTCGCTTGACAAGGAACTGATCAGATTGATCTCGCCCAGCCTTCTGGTCATCGACGACTTCGGCCTGGAAAGACTCTCTCCTGAGCAGGCCCACGACTTCTATGAGATCGTAGCCGAACGCTACGAAAGGAACTCAACCATCATTACAAGCAACCGGCACATCACCGAGTGGGTCAACCTCTTCGACGACTCTATCCTAGCAAACTCGGCTCTGGACAGGCTGGCACACAACGCCCATCAGATGATCATCGAGGGCGAGAGCTACCGCAAAAAGAAGGCAACAAAGAGGGACATCATATGATAGGCTAACCACACATAGCAGAGCGCCGTGCCTGGGGGTCAATGGTTGTGAAAACCAGGGGGGTCAATGCTCGCGAAAAATCACATTGCCAAGACATCAATCGTGTCGCCGGGCAGCCCACGCCGGGTGAGCTCGATCAGTTCAAGCTCATCCCGAGGCTCATCTATAGATCAAGAAGACCGCACCATGCCGCTCTGGAAGCACACCCTGGAGATCGCCAGGGTTACCATTAGAGGCGCCGATACCGGAGATTACCAGATGCTGTTGACCGGGGCATTAGCTCACGATATTGGCAAATCGGGCGCCGCTGCAACCGATAGAAAAGTCCTAAACCTCAACCACGCCATTGGTGGCAGCCTGTTCCTCACCAAATTACTAGGGAAGGCAACAACGACCAGAGACGCATTGGCGGAATTGGTAAAAAACCACCATGGAGAGATTAAGGGATTTCTGGCTGAGAAGATCAAGGCCGCTCATAGGCCCGTTGAAATCGAGATTGCCGACTTCTCCGTTGGCGCCGTTTCCAGCCGCACTGTCACCGGGCATGTACCCGGTTTGAGCTAACGGACATACCGCTTGACGCTCGAATAACTGAATACGTCGCCCTGCTCCGCAAGTAGGCGCCTGATCTGCTTGGCTGTCATGCCAGGTTCCCCAAGCCAGGACCGGATGGCCTCGTCATGGAGGGTAAGGTTCTTAAGGACGGCGGAAGGCCACTGAGAGACGGGTTTAGACGCCTTGGCGATCTCCTCCAAGACCCGGGCCAGGGTCGCTGTATCGGCTGTGAGACCGGCCGCTTGGGTAACTTTGAGATACTTCCTCACCCGTGGGCCGGGAGTTTACGAAGCTGGTGGCAATCTGGGTCTTGTTCTGCCCCTTTTACCAGTGGTAAATGACTTCTGCAAAATCGTTCATGGGGATGCTCCTTCGTGACATAACAGCTCCTGACCGGAAATAGTTCCGTGCAGAATACTGTCATGCAGGTTGGCTCCCCAGAAAAAATGAAGTGGAAAAATAACTTGGACCCAGTAGCAGCTAAACTGGCAAATAACTTTGGCCCTGGGGTGGAAAATAACTTTGCCCCCCCCCGGCTAAAGTGGAAAATCACCATGGCCCTCGACACTCCGGGCGTACCCGGCCTTTGCATGTTACCGAGACGGCCTCGGGCAGTATTCCTGAAAACTTCTTGGCCAGCGCATTGCGGAATTCATGGTTTATGTTATTTTATTAATTCGATACCGACGTGATGTATTTGTAAGAACCCGTGTTACTGACCGGGGGAACATAAGAGGACATCGGGGAATTGCCGTAATTTTTGATGCTCACGGAAGCATCACTGACATTACATTTCAATTGTTAAGCAAGCAGGCAGGGCTAGTGAGTATTGTTAATGGAAGATGATTTAGGTCTGTGATGTATTACTCAAATTACATAGATAATTAAGTGGGTATAATGTCTGAATTATTTTTGTATATTATTCCTTTTACTATTTTACTGGTAATAGTCAAACGAAGTACAGATTTAGAAGGAATATATAGGCATTTTCACAACATAACATTGATGACAATGTTAAACACTGAAAAAATGCTCGGGCTTGAATGTAGCAATGAATCTTTTTATCTTTCAGAAAAACATATCTTAAAGCTAATTGAATACGTTTGGTCATTAAATGTCATCATTGGGGAATTAAATGTCAATAGGTACTTTGGTGAATGCTGCGACGGTAGTAAGAATGTTAATGTAATTATTGCAAGACGCATAAATCCGGCGTTCAAAATATATACTCGTTTGCGAGAAAAATTCATATATGGGCATTTAAGCGAAAATCTTGATATTAAATCCAAGTTTTTTGTAAAAGAAATATTTAGGTGTATTGAAAATGGGCTAAACCTTAAACAGTTGGCTGAAGTCGGTATTTGCGAGCATGGTAACTATGTGTTTATAGCTGATTGCGAGCAATACAGTACAACAAATGGCGAATATAAATGTGGAATTTGCACTGCCCCCTACGCTACTATTAAAGTAAATAATTCACGTAAGATAGATGAAACACAACGTGACTTGTTTGAGGATTTTGGAATAGACTCCGATTGATCTCGCCAACATAGCAGGCACCATTAATCAGTGGAGTTGGTAAATATTGAATAAGGGGTAGAGTAGAGAACAGGTTCGAACTGATTAGGCTGGGTATGCGTTCCCGTCACTTTCGTTAGACGAGGATACCGTCCTAATCGGCCCTGCCCCTGCCCTCCCTCATCAAACCGTGCATGCAGTTTTCCCGCATACGGCTTTCCGATGTTCTTCACCGCAAGGCATGCGCTTTCGTCCAACCCGCTGTTGTCGGCACTTTGTACAGCTTGCACTCATCGTACAGGACGCTGTTAGGAAACAAGATGTAACCAGTCCCACGTATTTTGATCTTATGCCGTTTCCGTAGGTGAGTTCGCAGCCGCTCTTCGGTGTGCCTCTTGGCGTCGCCCAAGACCTTGCTGCAGTTACGGTAGTGGAAGTATCCGACCCAACCTCTCACCGTGGCATTGACCTCGCTCACAACTAGGCCCAGCGGTTTCGCTGTCCTATAGCGCGATGTGAGTTCAGTCACTCGATCTTTGATATTTCGCAGGGATTTCTTCGAAGGCTGAACATGGGCATAGTTGTTCCCGGTATTTCTGCTCTTCGCCATCCAGATCGTGAAACCGAGAAAATCGAACTTTTCTTGGTAGGCATTGACTTTTTGGGTCTTTGCTTCGTTTAAGACAAGTCCCAACCGCTCCAGAACATACCGCAGTGTCCCCATGGCTTTGTCGGCTTTAGTCCTTCGACAAAGTATGACAATATCGTCAGCGTAGCGGACGATTCGGGCGCCCAGCTGTTGTTGCAGGTTTCCCCTATCCCATATCCTGTCTAGGATATGCAGATAGAGATTCGACAGCAACGGTGAGATCACACCACCTTGCGGAGTTCCTTTGCGGTTACCCTTGCCGCCACCAATATTCCTTTTCGTCCCATCCTTATCCACCTCCATGATCGGGGCCTTGAGCCACATCTGGGTCAGGTGCAGTATTGCTCCGTCGCAGATGCGTTCGGCAACCACCGTCATGAGTTTGGCATGAGGGATGGTATCGAAATACTTGGAAATATCAGCGTCGATGACTTCGGTGTAGCCGGTGTTCATGCTATAAGCTACGGCATCGACTGCGTCATGGGCTGACTTCTTCGGTCTAAATCCATAGGAGGATTCGCAGAAGTCCGCTTCGAAGATCGGCTCGATGACCAGTTTTACGGCCATCTGCGCCACCCGGTC
>Ga0209125_1001422_pt1 | contig 22429 bp, 16 predicted proteins | sample BarGraIncub1131A_FD_184503 | JGI IMG/M metagenome (GOLD analysis project Ga0209125, IMG submission 184503) | Arctic peat soil microbial communities from Barrow, Alaska - Barrow Graham LP Incubations 11-31A (SPAdes) (version 2) | ecosystem: Environmental > Terrestrial > Soil > Wetlands > Peat...
CAGGAAGCACGGAGGGAGTCTCGTACATCGCTCGTCCGTCCTTATGGAATCCGGCGGCGATCACGGTCACGGAAACTTTGCCTTCCATTTCGGCATCGGGATCTTCGACATGGCCAAAAATGATGTTGGGCTGGTTCTCTTCACCCACGGCTTCATAGATGTAGCTCATCACTTCACTCAGTTCCTGAATGCTAAAGTCGACGCAATGGGATATGTTGACGAGGACTCCCGAAGCGCCAGTGATATCAATGTCATTGAGCAGTGGGGAGTGTATCGCGCGCTCAGCTGCGGCGAGAGCACGGCCTTCGCCTTCGGCGACTCCGGTTCCCATGAGGGCGTCACCGCCATTTTCCATTACCGTCTTCACGTCGGCAAAGTCCACCTGGATGCCACCATGGTGCAGGATAATGTCGCAGATGCCACGAACAGCATTGGCAAGAACGTCATCAGCAAGCTTGAACGCCTGGGACACTTGGGTCTGCTTGGAGGAGATCGAAAGGATTTTTTGATTTTGGATGACGATTATCGTATCTACGTTCTTGCGCAGGGCTTCGAAACCAGCACGGCTGTTCTTTTCGCGCACGGGTCCTTCAAATACGAAAGGACGAGTTACCACGGCAACGGAAAGAATTCCCTTTTCGCGGGCAATTTCAGCCACGACGGGAGCAGCACCAGTTCCGGTCCCACCACCCATTCCAGCGGTGATGAAGATCATGTCGGCACCGTCGATGGCATCTGCCACGGCTTGACGGTCTTCCTGGATTGCCTGGAACCCACGCTCAGGACGTGCTCCGGCTCCAAGACCCTTGGTGATTTTACCCCCGATTGGAATCTTCAGGTCAGCCAAGGAATGGTCAAGTGCCAACTGGTCGGTGTTGATGGTAATGAATTCAACCCCAGTGAAGCCGGAGCGAACCATTCGGTTTACTGCGTTTCCACCAGCGCCACCTACGCCAATCACCTTTATCCTAGCCACATTCGAATATGTGTCGTCCATCTTAATCATGTTGTTCTCCCTGTGTGTGTGTATTAGATATAATTCTTAAGTGTTAAAGCAAACTTCTTAACGGTTTCGAGAAAGCCTTGCGCCTTGCTTCCCGCGGAACCAAACTCTGCTTCTTCCTGTTTCATTTTTTGGACACCATACATCACCAATCCTAAGCCAGTGGCATGGAGAGGTGAACCGATGGTATCCGCTAGTCCAGATGTGGTTTTGGGGATTCCCAATTTGACCGGCATCTTGAACACTTCTTCGGCGAGCTCTGTCGCACCACGAATGGTGGCACAGCCGCCAGTAAGCACTAACCCTGCGCCAATCTTTTCGCGCAGTTTGGTACGTTGGATGTCTTTGGCAACCAACTGAAATATTTCCGCCATGCGGGCACGGACAATCTTTGCCAAAAATTCTTTGGATACCTGTTTGTCTTCGCGCCCAGCAACGCCAGGCACGGTGACATATTCATCACGGATCAATGATGATATAGTGCAAGCACCCCATTTCTTTTTGATTTCTTCAGCGCGCTCTCTTGGGGTGCTGATTCCCATAGCGACATCGTTTGTCACATTTTCGCCACCTAGATCAAGGCAGTTGGTATAGCGAATCGAATCATCAATAAATATGGCTAAATCCGTAGTTCCACCACCGATATCGAGGACAGCAACTCCGAGTTCGCGCTCATCTTTTTCGAGCACCGCATAGGACGATGCCAAGGGCTGAAGAACGATATCTGCAACTTTGATCCCTGCGCGCTCAACTGATTTATAGATATTCTGTATCGATGATGTATTTGCAGTGACAATATGTACATCGCCTTCCAAGCGAACTCCATTCATACCAACAGGATCTTTGATACCAGTCTGGTCATCGACTGCATAGCCTTGTGGAATCACATGCACTATTTCACGGTCGGTGGGAAGATTGATCGTGGAGGCCTGTTCAATGACGCGACGCACATCGGCATGGGTGATTTCGTTTCCTCGACTAGTTACAGCGACAATTCCACGGGCAGTCAAGGACTTGATGTGTTTGCCCGCAACGCCAACATAAACGTCCTTTACGTCAATTCCAGCCATCAGTTCGGCTTCTTCCACAGCTTTTTGGATCGATTTTACCGTTGCATCTATATTGACAACCACGCCTTTGCGCAGTCCATCCGAAGGCGAAGTGCCGACACCGACGATGCGAACGTCGAAGTTGTCACTTACTTCTCCGATGATCACATCAATTTTGGTCGTCCCAATATCGAGACCTACAACAATCCGCTTATTATCCATCCTGCTTCTCCGTTAGCCCGGGTTTTGCCACAGCAATACCAGGGAACCTCATATCAATCACCACTGAGTTCTGCAAATCCTTACTTAGGGATTGCACGAGCAAACGGTAGCGATGGAACGCAAGTCCATCATCCGTCAGCCCAAATAACACTTTATGTTCCACATTGCGGAAGAACACTTCTGTCCAAGTACCCTCTGCATTCGGAGCTACCTGGGATGCTTCTGCATAGAGTTCGGGATCCATGTTGCGCAAATTACACAAGAGGTGTACTGCGCTTTCAATTTGTAGTTTAGATGTAGCCACAACTACAGGTAGCTGTAGGCCAAGATCCTGCCCTAAAGGAATGCGCGTCCCTTTGTCCGAATATACTTTCCATCCTTTGGGGCTACTGACAAGGAATAAGGCTTGTGCTTCCACTAACGAAATTTTTAGTGTGGTTGGAAACTTACGGCGTACTGAAGCTTGGTGAACCAAATCCAGTCTTTCTAAGGATGATTTGATGGAATCCAAACGCAAATCCGTCATCGGGGTTCCCAACTCCACCCGAGCCGCGGCAAGGATGGTTTCCGACGAAAGGACATGATTGCCTTCCACCTGTATATGCCGAAGCACTAACATATGGGTGACATTCATTTTTTTCCAGCCCCAAACACCAGCAAAGCAAATTCCAACCAACAACAGGGAGAACAACGCAGGCTTAAGTCCTTTGCGCACAACAAGATGCGACGCGCCTGCCATACGCTCGTTTCGTGTGGAACGACGGGATTCAACCGTGCGACGTTCGTTGACGCCTAAGCGACGCTGTTTGGAAAATCCGAACATCAGCCCATTGCCTCCATGAGCTGTTTTCCCATTTTCCAGACGTCGCCGGCACCCATCAGAACAACCAGATCACCGGTTCGGCGTTCTTTGATTACGGTTTCAAGCGCGGCATCCTTGGACGGAATAAAACGCGCATTGCGATGGCCACGGCGATCAGCCGCATCGCTCACGAGTGCTCCAGTAACGCCTTCAACAGGCTTTTCACGAGCACCATATACGTCGAGAACCAAGAGCACATCGCTATTCATGAATTCTGCACCAAAGGATTCATAATGATCGAGGGTACGGGAATACAGGTGGGGCTGGAATACCACGACGACACGGCGCTCTGGGAAAGATTCACGAATGCCCTGCAAGGTAGCACGAACCTCGGTGGGATGATGCGCGTAATCATCATAGATGAGTACACTATCCGCTTCGCCAATAAATTCAAAGCGGCGTTTAACTCCAGAAAACTGCACAAGCGCATCGCGAATAATATTTACGGAGATATTTTCTTCTGTGGCAAGCGCAATTGCAGCTGTTGCATTCAAAACATTATGACGACCAGGAAGTTTGAGTGCAAACGATCCTAATAGTTTTCCTTTTGCAAGCACATCAAACTGCGGAAGGCCACCATCAAATTTCAAGTTCGCAACTTGATAATCTGCCTGGCGGTTGAATCCATAAGTAACTACTGGCTTCTTGAAACGACATAAGACATCTTGAACCCCTTCATCATCCATACAGACAATTACTTGCCCATAGAACGGAACCTTATTGGCAAACTGGACAAAGGCATCTTTAATCTCGGCAAGATCCGCATAGCAATCTAGATGATCAGCATCAATATTCGTGATGATCGCGGAGGTCGGCATCATTTCCAGAAAGGAACGGTCAAATTCATCAGATTCCGCGATTAGATATTCGCCCTTGCCAATTTTAGCACCGGTACCGCGACCCTTAACGACGCCGCCTACGATAACCGTTGGATCCTTATCGGCTAACTCAAATATTTGCCCAACCATCGAAGTGGTGGTGGTTTTGCCGTGGGTGCCTGCAATGGCCAAAGTGTACTTGAGACGCATGAGTTCCCCGAGCATTTCCGCACGGCGAATTACGGGAATTTTACGGCGCGCTGCTTCTACCATTTCAGGATTGTCTTTCTGCACTGCGGATGAGTAAACAACGAGGTCGGCTCCTTCCACATTAATTCCTGCATGGCCTAACATGATCGCAATACCCAGATCGCGAAGATACTGGACGACAGAGCTATCTGCCATGTCGGAACCAGTAATGGTGAAGCCATTCTGATGAAGCACTTCGGCAATTCCGGACATGCCAGCTCCGCCGATACCAATGAAATGAAGTTTATGAATTCGATTGGAAGGGATCATGCCCGTAACTCCTCAGCCAGGATGTCCTTGGCAATTCGATCTGCTGCATCAGGCATACCCAGAGAGCGGGCTTGGGCTGCCATTTGCTTTAACTCAGCGGGATTGTTGCACAAACGTTCGACTTTGTCCCAAAGGCCATTGGGTTCGTCGTCAAGTTCAACCAATGCTGCACCGGCACGCTCCAGAACGCGCGCATTGAATTCCTGGTGATTGGCGGTGGCAAAGGGGAACGGAAAGAGAATGGATGGCTTACCAAAGGCGAGAATTTCAGCGATAGTCGATGCGCCAGCACGGGATACGAGCAAATCGGCGCTATCCATATAGGCATAAACAGGATTAAGGAAACTTGTGATGGTCACATTTTCTGGAATCTGTGCACGTTGTTGGATGGGGGTGACATTTTTTGCGCCAGCTTGCCAAACAACGGTGATCTCTTTGCTCTCGCCAATCCGCTTAAGTTGAGCTTCCAATTTTTCATTGATGCCACGCGCACCCTGGGATCCGCCTAGCACCAGTACGTTGAAGGTAGCCTTTTCGAATTCGGTAGGCACAGGCAATGATCCAGGCGTTGGCATCTGGCGCACTGGGTTGCCGTGAATTTTGCATTTTGTAGCAGGAAATGCTTTAGCGGCATCGGCTGAAGTCACGAAAATACGCTTAGCAAATCGGGCCCCGATCCGGTTCGCCACACCTGCAACAGCATTCTGCTCCTGCAAATAGACAGGGATATGAGCGATGCCCGCTGCGAGGATAACTGGAAGAGAGACATAGCCACCTGTCGCCACCACAAAGCTAGGTTTTACTTTGCGAATTACAGCTTTGGCGCGCAGGTATGAAGTGAACAATTTCCACGGAAGACTTAGATTGTGTTTTAAGGAACCACGCACCAGGGGCACCGCGGTTATCGTTTCAAAATTCCAATAAGGTGCGACGAGTTTTTCTTCCATGGAATCTTTGCGACCTGCAAAGACAATCTGATCTGCCCCCATGCGCTTGAGAGAATCAGCAATTGCCATGGCTGGATAGATATGGCCGCCAGTTCCACCGCAAACCATCAGTACTTTTATTCCTGCGTGACTCATACCAAGCCTCCAGTCGTTTCTTTGATACCCTTGCCTGTATCTGGGTTCGATAAATTCAGGAGGACGCCCATCGCAAATAGGTTCATCAATAGGCTTGAGCCTCCAAAACTGACCAAAGGTAACGGCTGACCAGTAGCAGGTAATATGCGGGTACACACACCCACATGCATGAACACATTGAGGCCAAGAGCTGTCGTTAATGCGACCGCAACGTTACGTCCAAAACGCGAAGTGGAATGACGTGCAATCATATATCCACGCCACATTACGATCAGGAATAACCCTAGAACCAAAGTTGTGCCGAGAAAACCCATTTCTTCGCCGAGAATTGCATAGATCGTATCAGTGAAGGGCATTGGTAAATATCCTAGCTTCTGGGTGCCTTGCCCAAGGCCTGTCCCAAAAAGTCCACCATTTCCAAGACTGATCAACGATTGCAATTGCTGGTATGATGAGCCTGTGTGTCCCGTTGGATCCATAAATGCCATCACCCGCTTTAAACGGTACGAACTTGTAATGGCGAGAACAACCACAGCAGGAATGGCAGCAAGACCGAGCAAAGCCAAGTGTTTCACTTGAGTGCCAGCAGCAAACATCATGACCACACAAACAAAGAAGATTGAGGTTGCCATAGAATAATTTGGCTGCAAGATAATCAATAGAAATACGAGGCCAACAAGAATCAATGGCCGCACAAAACCAATTTTAAAGTTCTGAATATCTTCACCCGCCTCGGCTAATTTAGCTGCCAATAAGAAGATAATGGATATCTTCATAATTTCTGAGGGCTGAAAATCAAAGCCACCAATACTGAGCCAACGCGTTGCTCCATGGGCTGCGAACCCTAAAACGAGAACGCCCACCAGTAGCAAAATCGAAACATAAAAGAACGGTCTGGCGAATTTAACCCATATCTGATGATCTACTCTTAGTCCGATACCCATGCAGATCAGTCCTAAGACTATTTTCTTTAAGTGACTGATCATAAAATAGCTAGCGGGCAGATGTTTGGATTCTGCAAGGGGTCCTGATCCACTATAGATCACTACAGCACCTACCCCGAGCAACAGAAGCACGGAGAGCAACAGCAGTGGATCCACACGGAACATGTTACGCAAAGCCTGCATATTACCAAGCACCCCGCGTAACGACTTCAAAGCTCTTCAAGCCCTCGACAATTTCCTCAAGCTTCATGCCGCGTGAGCCTTTCACAAGAACAACATCGCCAGACTGAATGGTATTTTGTACAAAGTCAATGATATCGGAGCGCTTATCAAAATGCAAAGCATTGCTTGCATTCATTCCAGCTTTGAGAGCACCTTCACGGATTGATTTCGACAACTCGCCAAAAGTGCATAACAGATCAAAATTCATCTGTGGCACTCGCTTGCCAATGTCCTCGTGCAAAGCTTCGGCTTGAGCACCCAGTTCGAGCATGTCACCGAGAATAGCAATACGGCGACCATTCGTTTTAACCGAACCGATTGTTTCAAGCGCCATGCGCATTGAAGATGGATTCGCATTGTAGCAATCAGCAACAAGTTGAAATCCTTTGCACTGGTGAATTTCCATGCGCATCCGCGATGCCCGGAATTTTCCAAGGCCTGCTGCAATCGCAGTTTTGGGAACCAGCATCAGGGTGCCCACAGCAATCGCAGCAAGGGCGTTGTATAGATTATGGATACCAGGAACAGGTAAATGAAATTCAGTCCTTCCAATGCGGAAACAAGCGCACGCATTTTCATCCCAAGTGAGATCCTGCGGCTTGAATTGACCACGATGAATCCCAAAGGTGACCACTTTATATCGAGTGGTGGAGCGCAATTTCACCAAATGCGGATCATCGGCATTTACGACCAAAGTTCCGCCATGCATTAGTCCTTGAGAAATACTCGCTTTTTCCTTGTAAACATTCTCGACGGTTCCAAGTCCTTCAAGATGGCTATAGCCAACATTAGTGATCACTGCAATATGGGGTTCTGTCGCCATAGACAAAGGCTTGATTTCGCCAATCGCATTGGTTCCCATTTCGACGATGCATGCTTCATGAGACTGTTTGAGCCGAAACAATGTCATCGGGACACCAACCTGGTTATTCAGGTTTCCTTCGGTTGCCATGGTATTGTATTTCGCCGACAGGACGTTGTATATCATGTCTTTAGTCGTCGTCTTGCCGTTGGATCCGGTAATGGCAATTTTTTTCACCTTGAAACGGCGCTGATAACCCTTTGCGAGCTTGAGCAATGCTTCGCTGGTATTTTGAACAGGAACATAGACCTTCACGGGAACAGTCTGTACTTGGTTCTCATTGATTACACTCATTAGAGCACCGTTCTCCATCACTTGGGAAATAAATTGATGCGCATCGAAGCGCTCACCTACCAGAGGCCAAAAAACACTTCCAGGACCGGCTTCGCGCGAGTCCAGGCAAAGATTCACTTTACGACGACCTAGGGCTTTTGCCCCACCCACATAGGCGGATCCTAGGATTTCGCACATCTCGTTGACCGTTAGCGACAGCTTTAGCATCCAAAAGCCTCCCGCACCACTTTGCGATCATCAAAGGGCTGCTTTGTGGTACCAATAATCTGATAATCCTCGTGACCTTTACCAGCAACGACAAGCCAATCGCCAGCATCCAAGGTGCGGCATGCGACCTGAATTGCCTGGGCACGGTCAGCAATCACAGCATGAGAATTTTTGTGCATTCCTGCGACAATTTCACGCAAAATGGTTTCTGCATTTTCCGTGCGCGGATTGTCGGAGGTCACGAAGCACATATCGGCCACATTCTCTGCAATTTGCCCCATGATCGGACGCTTGCCTTGATCGCGATCGCCACCGCAGCCAAATACGACGACCAATTTGCGCTTGCACAGCGACCGCGCAGTTGCCAATACGCGTTCCAAGGCATCGGGCTTGTGCGCATAGTCTACGATCACGCGACGGGAACCATCGTTGTAGACCATTTCGAAGCGGCCAGGTATCTGCACGTCGAGCAGCGCAGCACGCAAGGAACGCTCAGAATATTGATTTGCCAATACCCATCCGCAAACCAAAAGGATATTGTCGGCATTAAACTCGCCGCATAGCCTGCTATGAAATGGCACTGCACTAAGTCTGTCAAGTTGAAAATCAATACCATCTTCACCTGTCCGTAGTTGCGTAGGAACGACTTCGGCAGACTGTCCCAAGCGCGAAACCCGAGTTAGATTCTGACCTAGATCTTCTAGTTCCTGTGCAAGCCTTGCACCATACCCATCATCCACATTGACGATCGAGATACCGCGGCAATACTGAGTAAACAGCATTTTTTTCGCCGCATAATAGTCTTCAAAGGTCTTGTGATAATCAAGATGATCACGAGAAAGATTACTGAACAAGCAACTATCAAAAGCAATACCCGCGATGCGACCTTGATCAAGAGCATGCGACGAAACTTCCATCACGAGATGACCGCATCCCGCGACCACAGCATCAGCTGCAAATGCGTACAGATCAATGATACCTGGCGTCGTTAATTGCGAAGGAACAAGCTCTGAACCAATCCGCATGCAAATTGTGCCAAGCAAGGCTACTTTTTCACCCATTGCGGTAAGTACAGCATCCATCAAATAGGCAGTAGTCGTTTTGCCACTCGTACCCGTAATTCCGTGCACTTTTAGAGCAGCAAAAGGATTGCCGTAAAAAGCCTGCGCCAAAATGACTCGCGCTAAACGCGCATCTGGAACCTGAATCCAGACAGAACGGAGATCTTCAGGGGCGATTGCTTCGGAAACAATTGCGATTGCACCATTTTGGTGGGCTTGACGTACAAATTCCAACCCGTTTTTCTGACTTCCTTCAATGGCAATAAACAGCGTTCCAGCCATTACGCGTCGAGAGTCATCGGTAATCGTTGCGATAACCATTGTACCGGACACTTCGCCCTTGTAACCAATGATTCCTTTGAGTAACGATTCAAGTGTTCTGGTCATCAGGTTTTTTCCTTCAGAACGAGATTCAACGACTGTCCGTGAATGATTGGGGCATTGGGAAGGGGATCCTGCTCCACTACCCAACCTTTGCCTACCACCTGCACGGCACTGCGCGCAGATCCAAGAGCATCCATGGCGTCGCGCAGGGATAATCCCCGCAAATCAGGCATCTGCTTTGAACTCATCTGTCCCATTGTCAGCAGCAAATCCACATTCTGTCCCGAAGTATTGCCAAGCAATTGCACAACAACCTGGGTACCTTCTCCCCGGAATGCGAGAGTGCAGCCTTTCTCTTTTGCTAACTGCTCCGCAGCGCCTTTTGAAAGCCCGATAAACTGGGTAGATTGACACAAATTTCCGCTTTGTACCTGCGCGAGTTTGTACTGCATTGGTGACACAACAGGATGATAATAGACGCGCTCCATAATTTCTTTAAAGATCGGCGCTGCAGTGGATCCACCATAGCGTTCCTTTCGGGCATCATCAACAACAACCATGCAAAGAAAACGTGGGTTGTGTGCAGGAACCATTCCAACGAAGGAAGAGATCATGGCATTGTGATCATACTTTCCGGTCACTGTGTTGAATTTTTCGGCAGTTCCTGTTTTGCCGGCAATATCAATCAGATCCGATTTGATCGTTTTTCCGGTACCGCGTTGCACAACTTCACGCAACATTACACGGACCTTCGCCGCAGTTTCCTGCGAGATTACGCGACGGATCACCTTGCGCTGCGTGCTTTGTACCACTTCGCCCGTTTCAGGATTGCGCCATTCTTTCACAATGTGCGGTTGTACAAGCTCGCCACCATTTGCGATCACTGCGTAGGCCATGGTCATCTGCAGAGGCGTAGCCATTACTTCATGACCAAAGGACATCGTCATCAAGGTGCGCGCGCTCCATTCATGAATGGGCTTAAGCTTGCCAGTTTCTTCACCAGGCATTTCAATCATCGTTTGGCTACCAATGCCAAAAGCCCGTGCATAGCGGTAGAATTTCTGATTGCCGACCGTAGTGCCGATTTTTGCAAAGGCAACGTTCGAAGAAAGCGCAAGCGCATCCGTCATATTGAGGACACCATGATCCTCTGTGTCATTGATGATATCTCCACTTGCAAGCACCATATGACCATGCTCTGTATCGATCAACTGCTCAGGATCAATCGTATGTTCTTCCAGCGCCGCGCTTGCAGTAATCGCCTTGAAAGTGGAACCTGGCTCATAAGAGAGGCTGATCAAATCATTGCGAATCGCTTTTCCGCTCAAGGAGATTGGCTTGTTGGGATCAAATCCCGGCCAAGATGCCATGGCGAGAATTTCGCCCGTATAGGGATCGAGCAACACTGCTGAGCCACGATCGGCTTCCAGGTCGGTAATACCCTTGGCGAGAGCATTTTCCATAATTTCTTGATAATCACGCTGAATGGTAAGCACCATTTCGAGCCCTGGCGTAGGAGCCCTACCCTTGCGCTCCATGCCTGGCATCGCGTGACGCTGGGCATCGACAGTCTGATAGGACCAACCGTCAATGCCACGCAGCTTTTCATCAAAAGCATATTCAATGCCCTGCAAACCCTGTCCATCACGCCCTGTGTAGCCTAATACCTGGCAGGCTAGCTCACTTTCGGGATAGAGTCTGCGCGTGTCCAAATCCATCTTGTTCCAGAATGGCTGATTGGTCGCAAGAATATTCCCATCTCGATCTACAATGTTACCACGGTCAGGCTTCCAGATCATGCGACGCTGAGACTGACTTTCTGCGCGATCACCATAGACATTGCCTTCCACGACTTGAATCTGGAATGTACGGCCAATCATGAGCACCCATAAGAAAGCTGCGCCAATCATGAGGATACGAATACGATCCGCTTTCATTTGCCCCCCTGCGCACTAGGACGGGCAATTTCCATGACCTTGAGCGGTACCGAGTAAAAATCGAGACCGATGGCTTTTGCCACCGGCTCGATCCGGGAGAGAGAACTCAGTTTACGGCTTTCCATATCAATCTTACTGATCTCCGCATCGAGACCCAATCGCTCCTGCTCTAGCTCCACCTGAACGCGCATAAGACCGAGGTATCGGTTCTGTTTCCAAACTGGAATCGACAAAATGCCCGACACCAGAGCAACCGCCCCGATCCCGAGTCCTAGCCAGCCAATTCCAATTCCGTTCTTCATACTTTTTCGTACACCCGCAGTTTTGCAGAGCGCGCGCGTGGATTGCGCCGAATCTCTTCTGCCGTTGGTAAACCGGGTTTGCGCAGCAGTTTGCGTACCTTGCGATGATTGCCACCACAGACGCACTGAGGATAGCGCGGTGGGCAAAAGCAATCACGTTCAAATTCAGCCATGGTCAGCTTGACGCAGCGATCTTCTACGCTATGGTAGGTGATGACCACAAGACGTCCACCGGGGCGTAGGGCCTCGACAGCAGCTTGTAAGCTCGTGCGCACCTGCGGCATTTCTTCGTTGATTTCCATGCGGATAGCCTGGAGCACGCGAGCCATCAGTGAATTTTGATCGAAGCGCCGGTCGCGGAAGACAGAATCAACCGCCGTGCGGATCTGTTTCACAGTAATTTCGGTTTCGCCTTCTTCGCGCGCCTGTGCAAAGACTTCCCGCATTTTACGCACCAGCGAAGGAGCACGATCCATGTCGGCATTCTCGCGTAAGGCGCGGATTATCTCATCGTCGCTCGTATCTGTAAGCCATTCCTGCGCACTGACTTCTTCACGACGATCCATGCGCATGTCCAAAGCTTGAGCGCTGGATTGCATGGTGAAACCACGCGAAGCCTCATCGATCTGATGAGACGACACTCCAAGGTCATAAAGGATACCGTCGACGGAACATGGCTCGACACAAGATGCCAGCTGGGCAAAGGCATTGTGATGGAACACAACACTTACCGAGTCGGAAGTCAGGATTTGGCCAGCATGAGCAAGCGCATCAGAGTCTCTATCGAGACAATGCAAGGTGCTTTCCGGTTTCAACTGCGCGAGCATTGCGGCGGAATGTCCGCCACCCCCTGTCGTGCAGTCTACGTAAACACCTGGATTTTGCTTCAGCCAGAAACCCATCACTTCCCCTAGAAGGACAGGTTCATGGTAGCTCGTCAACGTTGCACCTCGGGGTTGGTTCCGGGAAAGAAGCCTGCATCAAAGGCTTCCACAGCTTCCGGAGTGTTAATTCCATAGATGGCATCGAAACGTTCCGGATTCCACAAGCTCGCCGTCTTCCCGCGTCGCGCCGCAAACACCACATCGTCTTTTAGCGATGCGAACTTTTGCAATGCAGGAGGAATCGAGATGCGATTCTGGCCGTCCAACTCGCAAAATGCAGCGTTGTGTTGGATCTGTTCGATAAAGCGACTATTTGCCTGAGTGAACGGCCGCGCCGCCAATTCACTCTGGAAATCGTTCCATTCCTTGACCGTAAAGAGAATCAGAGATTGCCCTGGACCCCAGGTAATTACAAGCTCTGCGCCATCCTCTTCCGAAAGAAATCTACGGAACTCCCTAGGGAATGCAGTACGACCCTTCGAATCAATCGAAGTTCGTGCTTGTCCGATAAAGGACTTTATCTGCATATTAGAGTTACCCACTTTACACCACTTTAAGGGAAAATATACCACTATCACCCACATTTTGGGAGGATATTTCCGCGAATATGTGCAATTAGGGAAAAAACGTCCCAAAAACCGCAAGGGATTGTGGTGGGGAGCTGTGGGGAAATATTATGCAAACTCGCCGACCGCAGTCACAAAACCGCAGTTAAATCCATGATTTCAAAGAAGATACAGAAACGCTTCTTAAGCTCATTCGAGCATTTGCCCACATTATGCACATATTTCACAAGTTTTCATAAGCCAGCGAAGCAAAGCTCATTTTTGCGATTTTGATTGGCTTGTCCGCGATGTCGAATTCACCAGCAGGTAATGGAGACACTCACCCGTGCGGGTGGCAGGCTTGTGGTATGCGTGGATACTCCACGATGCGATCATGAGCCAGCGAAGCGAAGCTCATTCCCACCGTCCTAGGCGGTACATGTTGCGATCATGAGCCAGCGAAGCAAAGCTCATTCCCACCGTTCCAAGCGCTACCTTGCAGTCGGCTCAAAAGTGTGTAGATACAAGGCGCCGCTTGCTCCGCAGCATAGTTCCTCTATGCAAGGACAAGCGCAACGCAGTAGATGCGCGCTTTTCAGCCGACTGCTAAACGAGAAAAACCCCAATCCGAAGATCAGGGTTTTTTTCGTAGCGAGTACGGGAGTCGAACCCGTGTTACCGACGTGAGAGGCCAGTGTCCTAGGCCACTAGACGAACTCGCCAATGAAAGCCAATAGTAATAAAATTACTCGGCGAAGTAAAGGTCAAGGTTGTTGATGATCTTGGTCGATTCCTGTAGGTTCTTGATATACTCGTTAAAGGCAGAGTAGTTGCCGTACTGCCATCCCGAACTCAGTTCAGCACTGATCAATGCAGGCAGTGCTGCAGCATCGGGCTCTGACTTGGCAATAATCTTGGTCACGACAACTGCACGGCCAGCATCCACTGGAGTACCCCAGTTACCGGCTTTTTGTGAGCTAAGGGTTTTATACAAGGCTGGAGTAGCGTAGCCAAGTCCAGGAACAAACCCTTCGAAACTGGCATTATCGACAGTATCAAGGACGAGCTTGGGAATAGAATTGCGGTTGGTGCTGTCAATCGAAACGAGCGCCTGAATTGCTCCCATTTTACCTTGGAGATATTGTTTCGCGGACTCTGTACGAGCTTTGTTGGAAAGAATACTTGCAATGTAGGGACGGAAAGGGGTCAGGTCGCGCGAGCCAGCCTTGAGACTATCGGACTTCAAGAAAAGAGCTACGACTTGTTTGTTTTGCAATACAGCGGATGCTTTGTCATCGTTCTTAGGCATTTCTGGGTTGCGGAAACTGTAGGAAGAAAGGCCTTGGATATAGCCTAGACCAGGAATTTCATCGCCTTTGCTAAACCACTCGGAGGTAGCAACGTCAAGCTTTGCAGCCTTGGCGACTTCAGCAAAGGACTTGCCTGCATCCACATCCTCTTTGATAGACTTTAAGATTGTGGAAAGGCTATCTACAGTCTCGGTACTTGCGGAAACCTTCACAAGGATATGGCGCACTTTGATCTTGATCGAATCACCAGTGCCAGTCTTTCCCAAAGCTTGTGCAATCTGCCATCCTGCGCTTGTCCGAACGGGGGTCTCAGTGATTTTACCCGAATCCAGTGTCGCAACAGCCTGTACAAAAACAGGTCCCCAAACGGATGCATTCTCAATCACTCCACCTTTTTCGGAGGATTCTTGATCTTCGGAGTTCAGTTTGGCCAGTTCCGCAAAGTCAGCGCCATCCTTCAGCTGGTTGACCATCATCTGAGCCCATTCGCGCGAACTTTGCTCATCACGGAGACTTGGACGGATAGGAAGTGCGACATACTGCACCTTAGCCAAATCCTTTGGAATGAAGAAGCTATCTGGGCTTGCTTTGAAATAAGCATCAATGGATGCGCTATCTGGTGTGACAGCAGGGAATGAATCGACGGCAGCCTGAGCAACCCAGAGCTTGAAGCGAGTTTCCCGATGCATCGCGCTCCACTTGGCTTCGAGAGTCGATGGGTGGTTTCCGGCGGTGACCAGCACTTGTAGCTGACGCTGTGGGATTTTCTGGGAGCGGAGATACTCGCGATATTGCACAAGCTGAGGATCGCTGATTGTTCCTGCAATTGCGGTGTCCAGCCATTCGCGGTACTTAGCAATGTCGAATGTGGTATCGGCACCTACGACGGTCTGGAACACGGGGGCTTTTTCCACGCCTGGAATCGGATCCTTAATCAGATCGCTCCAAAGCTCAGCATCGGAACCGACTAGATCCAGTTTTTTCACAACGCCGCTCACTAAGCGTTCCTGTATGAACTGATTCAGCAACTCCTGACGCATCTGTGCATTCTGGACGTCAGTAAGGTTGGCTCCAGCTTGGGCCTGCTGAATTTGTTGCAGGCGGGTCTGGAATTCCTGCTGATGAACGACTTCGTCACCCACCTTGGCAATTGGTGGAGTCTTGTCCGTCTTGAGCTGGGACATATCCATGAAGAGAAGTCCTGCAAGGATGAACACGATAAAAATGTAGATCACCCATTTGGCTTGTTCGCTAATCCATGTCAACATACAGCTTATAACCCCGGATTGGAAAAATAATCGAAGCGTAAATGTAGAAAAAAGTCAAAAGGGTAAAATCCGGACAGCAATCGGCGCAAAGAAGCACGAAATACGAGTGTAAAACGCAAAGTTGAGGCGAATGGGCGAATACGAGTTTAAAGTGCAAAATGTATAACGTAATACACATTCGTGTATAAGCTCCCGCAACCAAACACATTTGGGCGGGGCTACTAAGTTCCAGCTCGCTTTCCCAAAGCGTTTGGCACATTGCCCCCTATTCGACGAGGCCTTATGGCCGAGATCTCTGCGCCACTTTGCGCTTTACACTTTAATCTTTACACTTCGTCTCCGAGGCCTTAACTCATACCCTTCCCTTGCATTTTTATGGTATTACTCGGTTAACTCCACCCAGGAATTGCGAGTTTGCACACTGTCGGGTACACCTTATTCTTCTGCAACCCAATATTAATTGGAGGTGGAGTCAAACGAGTAAGTCCCAATTTTTATATATCTGCTCTATCGAGGTTTGCCATGTATGATATTCTTGTCGCTGGCGCTGGTATTGCCGGCCTTACAGTTGCTCTAAAGGCAGCAGCTGATGGTGCTCAGGTTGTGGTGCTTTCCAAAGCAGTCCGACAAGGGATCGGCTCCACGAATTTGGCCCAGGGTGGCATCGCCACAGTGAGCGAAAAGACGGACTCGTTTCAATCCCATATAGCAGACACCCTGGAAGCCGGTGACGGGCTCTGTAAACTGGACCGGGTAAAAATTCTTACCGAACTTGGACCTGACACCATTCGCCAACTGGTAGAATGGGGGGTTGAATTCAGCCGCGAAACCAAAGAGAACAAGAGTGGTTCCCCCTTTCAACTGGCACTTGAAGGTGGACATAGCCATCGCCGCATCCTTCATGCCGCAGACCTGACTGGAAAAGAAATAATGCGGGCCTTGCTGCACCAGGTCACATTATTTCCCAACATCACATTCCTGGAAGAGCGTTTTTTGCTGGATGTCTCCGTTTGCAAGGTTCAAGGCAACTCGCGCTGTGTGGGTGCCTGGGTCGTTGACCGTCGCACAGGGAAACAGGAATTCATAGCGGCGCGGGCCACCGTGCTTGCTACCGGTGGCTGTGGAAAGCTCTGGCTCCACTCAACCAACCCCCCGCTTTCCACCGGCGATGGCATCGCCATTGCATACCGCGCCGGAGCAGAACTCGAGGATCTGGAATTCATGCAGTTCCATCCGACTTCGCTGTATAATCCTGGCGCCAAGCAGACATTTCTGATTTCCGAGGCTGTCCGTGGCTTTGGCGGGATCCTCAAAAATGACCTCGGCGAAGAAATTATGAATGGAGTGCATCCCTTGCGCTCGCTTGCCCCTCGCGACATTGTGGCCCGCGCGATCCACAAGGACTTGGCCCGTAGCGGAAAGCCTTGCGAATGGCTTGACGTCACTCATCGCAGCCCAAAAGACATCAAACTGCATTTCCCGAATATTTACAAGCACTGCCTAGATATCGGGATCGACATCACCAAGGAATGGATCCCTGTGGTTCCAGCGGCTCATTACATGTGCGGTGGAGTCCGTGTTGATTCGTGGTCCCGCTCAAGCGTTCCAGGTCTCTATGCCACGGGTGAAGTTGCCGCGACAGGCGTTCATGGAGCAAATCGGTTGGCATCCAACTCACTTCTGGAAAGCGTCGTTTACTCACTTCGCGCTTGGAAAGACATTTCCAAAAGCTTGCCCTTATTGCCTCGTCTGCCCAAACCGAGAAAACCTCCAGTAGCCGAAATTACCTTGGATGATGATAAGCATTGGAAGAGCCGGAGCACCGCTTTGCAAAAAATTATGTGGGATCAATGCGGCATCGCCCGCACCATTGCTGGATTGGAACAAGGAGCAGCCACGGTAGAGAATTGGAACAACGACCTTGATAAATCGCTCCGCAAACAGAAAATAGTCCCACTCGGCCTTTTGGAATGCAGAAACCGTTTGGAAAGTGCGGGACTCATTCTAAAGGCTGCGTTGCATCGGCGTGAATCGCGTGGTCTGCATTATTTGACCGACTTCCCCGACAAAAAAGAATCGCTTAAAAAGCATTTCTGCATTCACAAATAAACTGCAGTCGTGTGATTCCGCCCGTAATGCATTCGTATCCAGGGATGCCGGATTGGAACAATTATCCTGTACCTCCACCATCCCTGAACCGCTATTCTATGCGAAGATATTATTCGGCTGCGGAGGAGGCGTCGACCGCGGAGGACGAGGACACTGCCATATCCTTATGGTGATGCATGCCTCTTTTGTGCTTTCCGTCAAATGCGGGATGGCAACTAGGACGGCTGGCTTCCAGAGTTGCATGGAAAACCGAGTCATTGATCACACCGGAATCAAGCTCGGCTTTGAGGCTGTCCATGGTAGCCTTCATGATGGTAACCACGGAATCCGGGCACACAGGCAAAGAATCATTTTCCATCATTTGATGATGCTTGCCACCTTCACGCGGATCACCCATTGCGCGAGAATGGTTCAGAGGAGGGGCACATGATGTCGTGGTATCGGTGGAGTCACCACTCAAAGCCTTGCAGGATTCGGAAAGCATGGCCTTCCATCCAGCCTCATCTATCGATTTGAAAGAGCTGTCCTGACGGGCAAGGTCAGCTGCATGCTTGGAAAAACCGTCTAGTTTGGCTTCGATTTCGTTAGTTGCCAAGTCCTTAGGTTTGGGGATGATTGTTCTGAGAGTGTCACCATTGTGAATAACTGTTACCGTGAGTGGAAAAGTCACATCCGTTCCATTCACATTCACAGTATAGGCGCCATCCGCTTCGGTGGTGGTGGAGGCAACCACGCTATCTTCTGCGTCAGCTACTGTCACAACTTCCTGAGCTGCGGTGCTTGCCGTGCCATTGATAGTAATAGTGCCAGCGGCGACGGGACTGGTGCCGGTATTACTATTTGAAGAGCAACCTGCAAGTAGTGCAAGCGCCAGAAACCCGGTGCCGAGGCAAATTTTCTTGTTCATGCATATTCCTTGAAAAATATGGATTGACGATGAACTCAAGATACCAGTATTTCTGTCGCGAGCGTTAGTGCAGACGTCGACAACTGCTCACCAAATGAGAGCAGTGGAATACGAGAGGAACTCCAATCATGGAAAAAGGAAAGTGACCTTACCCGATTTTTCAACTTGATCGCCAAAACGGTTGGAGGCTACTAGGCGGTACTGCCATTGCGAGGTGGTGTCCGTTCCCTTGGTTCTGTATAAACTGTCGCTCGATACCAAACTCAAGTCACTTGCAGTATGGCCCCAATAGAATTTGTACAACACCGTTTCTCCCTGCATATCGGGAATGTGCGCAGACCAAGCTACTTTCCGATTTCCATAAACATCGACCTTTACGCTGTCTGTGAATTTGGTAATCACCGGTGCAGGAACAAAGCGAACCACAAAAGTATCCAGACTGACAGCGCCCTCATTATCCACGGCAGCCCAGCGCACCGTATCAACCCCGCCGCCTTCAGACCGAAGCTGTATACGTCCCGCAGCTGCACTATCAGTCCACATGCCTTCGCGAGCGCTCCAAAGGTATTTCTCGATGGTACCATCCAAATCATTGCCATCAAGCGTCGCGATAAGCGTGTCCGTTGCTGAAAGGGCAGTATCTGCCAGTAATTTGAGTTCTGGGAAATGGTTTCCCGTCCAAATGTTCGCAGTATCGGCGGCACTCAATCCATTGGCATCATAGACAGTGAGGACCACTTGGTGCATCCCTCGAGTAAATGCGGCAGTCGAGAGGTTTGCCGAAGTGGTTGGAGACGCAATGCCATCAACGATCCATAAGTAGCTTGCAATAGAACTGTTTGCGCTGGTGGCAACAGCAGTCAGCATGCCTTCGGAGGCCACATGGAAACTGGTATCCGCCAAATGAGCCAAAACGGGTGGGTGGAAATTGTCGCCTGTCGCATCAACGGGATTGTTCCAATCGGTGCGCTCTTCATAGGAACAGGACAGCAGCAGAAAACAGGCAAGCGCCGCACAACTTCTTATGGGAAAACTCACACATCCTCCTTAGAATACGAACGTCAGAACAAAACCGCTTGCACAAATTGCAGCAACTCCATCCCAAACGTAAGCGATATGCCGCTGCGAATTTGCCTGCGTCAACTGTTCATGATACGCCGCTTTCATTGTGGGAAAAAGATTATTTTGCGTTTGGGCGGCATCATAGGCGACGAGTTCGCGCTGGGCATTGTCGGCATGCTTTTGTGCCGTGTAATGATACCCCGTTGCGAGACCTCCCGCAAGCAGGGCAAAACCAAGACTCGACCAGCGAAGGGTTCTACGCAGAGTCGCTTGTTTTTTTCCGGATACGGAATCTTTCCAGGCATCGGTATGTCGCATGTTGGCATCGAATGTAACTGACTGCCCCCGCACTAAATCGAGTGTAAAAAGTGAATCCACAAGGCCTGGACCAGATAAACGCAGGTCGAGTTTTCCAGGTGCCATTTCATTGTTGAAGTATGGAGTGACTCCGAGATTGGTGAAGCCATTCCATAGAGTTGCAGGAGGTGAGCTGAGTACCTGAAGAGAGCTGTAGCGCGGAGCAAGTACAATGATCATGTCGGTTTTGCTCCCTTTCTTTACTGTGACTTGGAACAAGGAATCATTGAAGCCCGGACTCTCCAAACGCAGATCCAGCGTTCCTGAATTGAATTGTCGTCCAAAAAATGGCGTGCGACCGAGATTTGTCGTGCCATTCCATAGAGTTGCTTGGGGAAAACTCACGACATGAAGACTTCCAAATTTGGGTTGCAGACTAATGCGGCGCACCAGATTTGCGCCAGGAGTCACATTCAGAGTAAAACTTTGCGCGTCATACAGAGAATCATCAGGGGAAACAAGCCATTCACCAACAGGAACGCGCGTCCCTGTTCCATTTGTAGGAATGGACAACTGTAAACCAGTGGGTCCGATAAGCTTGAACTTGATATTCCAGGAGGCTTGCAAGTAAACGATTCCGCACGGAATCAGTTCGGCCTTGGCAGTCTCGACCCTGCCAAAATTGACAACAACATTCAATTTGAGAGGTAAGTATCCGGGCATGCTTAGCTCGAGACTATGCTCGCCAAGTAAAATCGAGTCCGCTTTCAGAGGTGTCTGACCCACATTGCGAACCCCATCCAAAACGACATTCGCGCCTTGAGGTTGCGAGCTTACCTTGATACTTCCGATCCCTGTTTCCAGTTCGATGGAAACTTTTTTGAGATCATCCGAAACAAGATTGACCGCCAGGGAGCCAAATAGATTTCCTTTACGTGCAGTAACCATATGGTCTCCGATGCCTAAACCCTCTACGCTCACTGGCGCAATCCCATGGGGTTCTCCATCGACCTCGATGCTCGCCGAATCAATATTGGTTGTGACATATAGGTCGGCCTTGCCCGCGAATACCCCACCCTGGAGGGCGAGCCCAATTTTTTGCGCGACATCCGGAACGACTTGTTGGAGAAAATTTTCGATACGCCCTTTGAAATCGGTATTTACCGAATAGACCAGTTCGCCGGTCTCAACATTCAATATTCGGACAGAAATTGTAAATAATTCCCCTATTTTCCCAACGGTTCCCACCACAATGCGATCCACAGCAAGGAGCCGACCAATTTCAACAAAGCACTGGCTTGCATCACAGGCTCCACTTTGCTGAAAAGATTGCTCACGCAGAATCTGATCCATTTCCGAGCGTTCCATGACGCGGACTCTGCCGGTACCCAACAATTCCGCACGCAAACGGTCGCTGACAATCGACACATCGGAAGCAGAAACACCACTTCCTTTGAGATCTTCGACTGCGACATTCATTGTCGCTGCCCCGATTTGAGTCAAACCAGTCAATAGAATAATGAGTAGAAACTTCCAAATGCGCATTCCAATTCCTGGCGAATATTTCTGGACTGAGGGCAATATATGAAATTGAACACAATATCCAGATAGCCAGTGATGCACATCACACATGAGATGCAATGCCTAAAAATAGATGGGGGAGCAGAGAATCGTAGATCGAAGGCGCGGGGGAAGGCTTTCCCCCGAATCAATATCTAGACAACAATTATATTCAATTACGATCTATTCACTCACGGAATTTTTCGACGATAAACAACGGACGCTGTTTGGTTTCAACGTAAATCTTGCCCACATATTCCCCGATGACCCCAAGGGAAATCATCTGCAGCGCCGAAAAGAGGGCAATGGGAAGCACTGTCGAGGTCCAACCGGGTACCACGTGACCCTGAGTCCAGTTGAAGAGCGACCAAAAGATAAAGAGCATGGAAAGCACAAAGGTACCCACACCCAGAAACAAAATGGCGCGAATAGGCTTGGTGCTAAAGGCACTCACCCCATTCCAAGCGAAGGAAAGCATCTTACTCAGTGGGTACTTGGTTTCCCCAGCTTCTCGTTTGAACCGTTTGTAGTTCACCGCACTGGAGGGAAATCCGATCAGCGGAAACATGGAACGCAAAAAGAGGTTCTTTTCGGGAAAGCGCAATAGCTCGACAAGCACACGCTGACTGATTAAGCGGAAGTCGGCATGATTGAAAATCGTTTGCACACCCAGCGCAGCCATGAGCCGGTAGAATCCTTCCGCGGTCACACGCTTAAAGAACGAATCTTCGGAGCGATCGTCGCGCACTCCATAGACCACGTCGGAACCTTGCACGAAC
>Ga0209125_1001423_pt1 | contig 22421 bp, 19 predicted proteins | sample BarGraIncub1131A_FD_184503 | JGI IMG/M metagenome (GOLD analysis project Ga0209125, IMG submission 184503) | Arctic peat soil microbial communities from Barrow, Alaska - Barrow Graham LP Incubations 11-31A (SPAdes) (version 2) | ecosystem: Environmental > Terrestrial > Soil > Wetlands > Peat...
AACAAAACTAAGAGCGATTGTACAATCTAACAGCGACAGGATAGTTACAGGAGTTTCAGAATTTGATAGAGTTATGGGTGGCGGAATAGTTAGAGATAGTATAAGCATAATTTCAGCACCTCCTGGTATGGGCAAGTCAACCCTTTTACTGCAACTCGCAAATTCTCTGTCTTTAAAAGGATATAAAATCTTATATGCATCAGGAGAGGAAAGCAATAGCCAAATTAAAAATAGAGCTGATCGTATAGTAAAAGAAGTAGCTGATAATTTCTGGGTAGTTTCTGATACTAAGCTAGATGAAATATTACAACATATAGAAACAGTTGATGCAGACTTAATAATACTTGACAGTATTCAAACATTTACTTTAGAAGAATATTCAAGTTCGAGAGCGGGTTCTCCTACTCAAGTAATTGAATGTGCCACAGCTTTAAAGGATAAAGCTAAGAACCCAGATAGACCAAGAGCTGTATTTCTCGTTGGTCAAATGACAAAAGCTGATGAGATGGCGGGTCCTCGAATATTAGAGCATTTAGTGGATACCGTATTGTACATAGAGGGAGAAGATGGAGAAGAACTTAAACATCTAATTAGCAAAAAGAATAGATATGGAGATACTTCTGAGAGTGGATTATTTCGCATGACAGAAATAGGGATGGAAGAAATAACTGACCCGTCGGAGTTTTTTATGACTAAAAGGGAAGAACTAGTTCCAGGGAGTGCATTAGCCGTTATAAAGGACGGTACGAGACCAATTGTTGTAGAAGTCGAGAGTCTTGTATCTAAATCTTTTACTCCTTATCCAAGTAGACTAAGTGAGTGTTTTGCAAGGAAGGAACAATTAGGGACTCTTATTTCAATCCTTGAGGAAAGGGGAGGGGTAGGACTTTATGATAAAAATGTTATTATAAAAGCAACAGGTGGTCTTAAGTTAACTGAAACATCAGTAAATCTTGCTGTAGTAATGAGTATTGCATCTTCTGCATTAAACCATGGAATATCTACCGATACAGTCTTTATAGGAGAGCTTGGTCTTACTGGTGAATTAAAAAAAGTACCATCCCTGGAGCAAAGACTAAAAGAAGTAGATAGAATGGGTTTTAAAAAGGCATATATACCCATGAATTGTTTAAAGACAGGGATTAAATTTAAAAATATAAAGGTTATTCCTTGTAAGAAATTAATAGATGTTATTCAAAAGGAAATAAAATAATGGTAAGGAAACTATGTGAATAAAGGAGCTATTAGATATATGAATTTTTATTTCGCACCTATGGAAGGGTTGACTGGGTACATTTATAGAAATGCCCATAATGATTTTTTCAATAATATAGATAAATACTTTTCACCTTTTATTGTTGCAAATCAAAGCGAAAGTTTTAAAAGTCGAGAAATAAATGACATTTTGCCTGAAAACAACCAAGGACTTGTTTTGATTCCACAATTACTAACCAATAATGCAAAAGATTTTATACATACTTCAAAGAAAATAAAGCTGCTTGGATATAATGAGATCAATTTAAATTTAGGTTGTCCGTCTAGAACTGTAGTTTCAAAAAATAGAGGATCTGGATTTCTTTCAAAAAGAGAAGAACTTGATGTGTTTTTAGATGAAATTTTTTCTCAATCGATAACAAAAATCTCTTTAAAAACAAGATTAGGAAAAGACAATCCTGAAGAATTTTATGAATTGATTGAAATATTTAACAAATACCCTATAAAAGAGCTTATTATTCACCCAAGGATTCAAAAAGATTTTTATAAAAACAAGCCTAATATGAGGATATTTAGGGAAGCCTTAACTATAAGTAAAAATCCTGTTTGCTATAATGGTGACATTTTTACAATTAATGATTACAAGGAGTTTTCGGCTGATATCCCTAGTGTAGATACTTTAATGTTTGGTAGGGGATTATTAAGAAATCCTGGACTGATTAGCGATATTACAAATAATATTAAACTTGAAAAAAAATTACTAAAAGACTTTCATGATAAAATTTATGAAGATTATAAAAGAGTACTCTTTGGAGAGCGGAATGTCTTGTTTAAAATGAAAGAATTATGGTTTTATATGATTACGGTATTTTCTGATAATACAAAATATGCAAAGAAAATTAAGAAATCGGAAAGATTACATGATTATGATGAAGCTGTTTCAAGTTTATTCAGAGAACAGGATGTTTTAGAAAATATGCTAAAATAGTTTATATATTAGAACGAGGAGAAATTGAAGACCGGCTTGTGAGAACTCAAAATGGTTATTACAATTAAATTATATTTTAAGGGGATTAAATTGTGAAAATTTTAATTATAGGAAATGGATTTGATTTGGCTCATGGACTGCCAACACAATATACTGATTTTTTGGAGTTTATTAAGGAAATTAGAGTAATTAATACATGGAATGAAAGTTTTCAACAGTACAAAGAAATGCACTTGAACAAAAATAAAAAATTGAAAGAATGTGTTAAAGATTATATTGAGAATGCTTTCTTAATAAGGGCTAAACCAAGTAAAGTTTTAGAAGAATTAATTGGATTTTCAAAAGATAATTTTTGGATTAATTATTTTATTAGTAAAAAAGAGTATCAGAATGAGGGCTGGATTGACTTTGAATTAGAAATAGCACATGTTATAAAAAGTTTAGAAGCATTTTATAGGTCTGTAATGATTGAAAAAATTGATATTAACAATATAAATGATGAAACCAAAACCATTATTCAATTAACAATGAAACACATTAACAATAAAAAAATGCTAGATAAGATAGATGATTTTGATTATAATATCGGCAGAAAAATTATTTTAGATGATCTAAACCAGTTAATACGTTGTTTAGAAATATATGTTGAAGATTGTTTGGGAAAATATAAAGTAGAATATGTTTCTCCTGATATCCAAGATATTAAATTTGATAAAATACTAAGTTTTAACTATACTGATACTTATAGGAAAGTATATCAACCTAATAGAGAAGCAATTGATTGTAATTTTATTCATGGAAAAGCAAATACTTTAAATGATGTAGAAACTAACAATATGGTTTTAGGAATTGACGAGTATTTGGATGATGAGTTAAGAGATAAAGAAACTACGTTTATTGAGTTTAAAAAATATTATCAAAGAATACATAAGAAAACTGGCTGCACTTACAAGGATTGGATAACCCAAATAGAAAAGGTACCTTCTGAAAAACATGAAATTTTTATTTTTGGACACTCTTTAGATGTTACAGATAAGGATGTTATACGGGAGTTAATAGATAATAAAAATATAAAAACAACAATATTTTACTATAATAAAGATGTGTATGGTTCTCAAATAGCAAGTTTAGTAAAGGTTTTGGGACAAGATAATCTTATTAATAAAGTATATGGGTCAAACAAAACAATTACCTTTAAAGAGCAAAAATCAATGATTCAATTAAAAGAAACTCAATTAGAAATTAAGTTAGATGTTTATAATTTGTATAATTTGTATAAGCTTACAAATCACGAAGCAAATGCATTGATTAGTAAGATTAAAGAAAATGTTAAATTAAAAAATATTGAATATTTTAAAACACAATATAATGTAATATCAATATATGATGCACTTATTTTGTTAGGGGAAACTAACCTTGAGTCTGAATTATTAACAGTAGCAGTGGAAGTTGAGGAAGTAGAGGGAAATGGTCCTAATTATAGACTTCCTAAATTTAATTTCAATAGCTGGAAAAGAATTGGTTTTGATGGGGAACATGATTGCAATATAAAAACCATGAAATTTATTAATTATTTAAACCAGAATAACAGAGCAAAATTTGCTATGATGCAGAAGTACCAAAAGATCGTTGATATAATTGATTCAAAGGATGTAAATGCATTATACAAAGGGCTCTTTAATTATTATATTGATGATATTGATATATTATCTAAGATAATGAGTATGCTTTTTGTGAAATTTGATGAAGCTAACGTAATAACAAAACGAATATGGGAATGTATAGATGTGGTTATAGGTAAAACGAATGAAATTATTTTTCAAGAGTATATTACAAATGAGAAAAATGGCACAAATGATTTAATATTAAAAAGTAGATTGATACATTTACAAGAAATTTCAATGAAAAGTAATCATGACGTGCAGAGGAATAAAGCTTTTGAAGAAGAAAATGAACCATTATAGATGTAATTAGAATGGTTATTGATGAAACAAACATGAACGGATGACCTACTAGATATTAAAAGGAGTTGTTAAATAATGAAAATTGAGAAATTAAAGGTATGTGTCTTTAACTACAGAGAGTTTGATGAGGCGGAGTATTTCAAAAAAATTAGCAGGGAGCTAGGGATTGAGCTTGTTATCTGTAAGGAAGCTCCTACACTCTCTACTATCCATTTAGCAAGTGAATGTGATTGCATCAGCATTATAACGACACCAATAGATGCAATATTAATGAAAAAATTACATGAAATGAATGTGAAAATGATTTCAACTAGAACGATTGGATTTGATCATATTGATTTGCAATGTGCAAAAGAATTGGGGATTGGTGTAAGCAATGCAACTTACGCTCCTAATGGTGTAGCTGACTATGCGATTATGTTAATGATGATGGCTTCCCGTAATATGAAGCGCATTATGGAGCGTGCAAATATTCAGGACTTTTCATTGAAGGGGCTTCAAGGAAAAGATTTTGCGAATATGACAATAGGTATTATCGGTACCGGAAGAATTGGACAGACTGTAATTCGCCACCTATCAGGATTTGGGAATGAAATTTTAGCATATTCTTTGTTTGAAAGTGAAGAGGTAAAGAAATATGCAAAATATGTTTCTTTTGACGAGTTTTTAAGGCGATGCGATATAATTAGCCTTCATATGCCGGTAGATAAAAAGAATCACCATATGATTAATGAAGAGTCAATCTTTAAAATGAAAAATCAGGTGATTCTTGTAAATACAGCAAGAGGAGCACTAATTGATACAAAAGCACTGTTAGATGGAATTGAAAGTGGCAAAATAGGAGCGGCGGCTTTAGATGTAATAGAGGATGAAACGGAACTTTATTATAATGACTTAAAGTCAGAAGTACTGCGTAATCGCGATTTGGCAGTTTTGAAAAGTTATCCTAATGTTATAGTAACACCTCATATGGCATTCTATACCAATAAGGATGTACATGATATGGTTTATTCCTCTTTAAAGAGCTGTCTTTTGGAGGCAGAAGGAAAAGAGAATCCTTGGAGAGTTATTTAAAAAGAATTAATTGATTCAAACCTTTCGAAACTTGAGTATGCTTTTAATTATTGGATACTTAGCAAATAATATAATATGCTGAATACTTTGGGATATAAGGAATGTGTGAAGCATAATATATTATAACTCTTATTATCCCAATATATAAAATGTATAAAGAATTACTGAAAAGGTGATATCTTCTTTTAATAATGGTAGTCTAGAAACATTAGATATCAGGATGGGGAACTAGAAAGGATTATAGCATTAGAACAAGCCATGTGTTTTTTATGGGTGATTATGACGAAAAAAAGATTCGAATTAAGCTTGCAATGTACATTTATTATGTATATAATGAAAGTATACGGTTTAGGTATACATTTTAAGAAGACGTTTACGAATATGGTTCATGAAGTAAAGCATACTGATTACATGGATTCCAAAGGTAAAAAAGAATTGGAGGAGTTTTGCTTGCTGAAGTTAAATGTTGTAGTTTTACAGATTTAATATAACGACATTCATGAAACTGTATTAATTAAAAGGAGGTATATTTATGTTTTTTAAAACTATGGAACAACATGAAAATTTGAGGAAAAAAATCAGAGAGTTTGCTGAGGAAGAAGTTAAACCTATTGCATTTATGTTAGACCAGGAAAATAAATTCCCTGAGGAAGCAATTAAAAAGTTAGCTGATATGGGGATGCTAGGGATCCCTTATCCCAAAAAGTACGGCGGAGCGGGTTTGGATGTAATCAGTTATGCAATTGCTGTTGAGGAATTATCAAGAGTGGATGGTGGTACAGGTGTAATTCTTTCCGCTCATACATCTTTGGGATCATACCCAATTTCAGCCTATGGAACAGAAGAGCAGAAACAAAAATATTTGGTTCCACTAGCAAAGGGAGAAAAACTTGGTGCATTTGGTCTTACTGAGGAAAATGCTGGTAGTGATGCCGGTGGTACGGAGACCACTGCAGTTTTAGATGGTGATTATTACATTTTGAATGGCGAAAAAATCTTCATCACAAACGCTGGTAAGGCGGATATTTACATTGTTTTTGCAATTACTACGCCGGATATAGGTATTCGTGGCATTAGTGCATTTATTGTGGAGAAGGGACAAGAAGGTTTCACCTTCGGGAAGCATTATGACAAGATGGGTATTCGTTCATCTGCCACTGCGGAGCTGATTTTCAGCAACGTGAAAGTCCCTAAGGAAAATCTATTAGGTGACGAGGGTAGTGGTTTCAAGATAGCTATGGCAACTTTGGATGGTGGTCGTATTGGTATTGCTGCTCAGGCTCTGGGCATCGCACAAGGGGCTTATGAGAATGCTTTGGAGTACTCAAAAGAAAGGGTTCAATTTGGAAAACCTATTTGTCAGCAACAGATTATCGCTTTTAAATTGGCGGATATGGCGACAAAGCTTCGCGCAGCTAGATTACTTATTTATAGCGCGGCAGAGCTTAAAGAAAATCATGAGAATTACGGTATGGAAGCTGCTATGGCGAAACAATATACTTCCGACGTTTGCCTTGAAATCGTAAACGACGCTCTTCAAATATTTGGTGGAAATGGTTATTTGAAAGGTATGGAGGTTGAGCGTGCTTACAGAGATGCTAAGATTTGTACAATATATGAAGGAACTAATGAGATTCATCGCGTTGTTATCGCGGCTCATATAATTGGTAAGATGCCTAAGACCGAGAACACAGGTAAAGTTTCTAAGCGTGGACCTGCTACAGGTTATCGTAAGAAAGTGATGTTCAATAGTGGAACTCCTAGTGAAAGAGTTAATGCTCTTGTGGAAGCTCTTAAGGCAGATAAATATGATTTTACAGTTGGAATTTCAATTGACACTCCTATTACTAAGGCTGAAAGAGTAGTCAGCGTAGGGTTAGGCATAGGGGAAAAAGAAAATATGAAACTTATAGAAGACTTGGCAGTTCAAGTCGGAGGCGCTATAGGTTCTTCTCGTCCAGTGGCTGAAACACTTAAATATTTACCACTTAATCGTTATGTTGGTATGTCTGGTCAAAAATTCAAAGGCAATCTTTACATTGCTTGCGGTATTTCAGGTGCAGGTCAGCATTTGAAAGGTATAAAGGATGCAACTACAATTGTTGCCATAAATATCGACCCTAATGCGAAAATTTTTAAGAACTCAGACTATGGCATCCTTGGAGATATAATGGAGATAGGGCCACTTCTTACTGCTGCTTTAGACAATGGAGAACCAAAGAAGGAAGCTCCACCAATGAAGAAGATGAAGTCGATCGCTCCTTCGAGAGATGTTCCAACTTGGAAACATTATGTATGTAACGGATGTGGTTATGAATATGATCCTAGCTTGGGTGATTCTGAAGGTGAAGTAGCTGAGGGTACTTTGTTTGAAAATATACCGCAGGAGTGGACTTGCCCTGCTTGTGGTGAAGAAAAAGATATGTTTTTAGAAGTCTAATTCCTATAATAATTAAATATAATAATGTGTTTCTAGTGTAAAGGAGGATTATATCTATGAATTGTGTTAGAAAAATAACTGAGGATCTTTATTGGGTTGGTGGAAGCGATCGCCGCCTTGCTCTTTTTGAAAATATTCATCCCATTCCAAGGGGTGTTTCATATAACTCTTATCTACTAATGGACGAGAAGACAGTACTATTTGATACAGTGGATTGGTCAATTTGCCGTCAGTTTATCGAGAATATTCAATCGCTACTAAAAGGAAAAACTTTAGATTATATGGTAATTAACCATATGGAGCCGGATCATGCAGCATGCATTGAAGAAATTACTCTTCGGTATCCGAATGTGAAGATTGTATGTACACAAAAGGCTTCCTTGTTCATGCATCAGTTCGGTTTCGATACCGATAGCAAAGTAATAGAAGTCAAAGAAGGAGATACTATGTCCTTTGGAAAACATAACGTTACATTTGTAGCGGCACCTATGGTACATTGGCCAGAAGCTATGGTGACATATGATATTACAAATGGTGTACTATTTTCTGCTGACGCTTTCGGTTCTTTTGGTTCATTAGATGGTCAGTTGTTTAATGACGAGATGGATTTTGACCGCGATTGGATTGATGATGCCAGAAGGTATTATACGAACATCGTAGGCAAGTATGGTCCCCATGTTCAGGATCTTCTAAAGAAGGCGGGAACCATCGACATCAAGATTATTTGCCCGCTACATGGACCGGTATGGCGTAATGACTTGGGGTACTTATTAGAGAAGTACGACAAGTGGAGTCGATATGAACCTGAGGAAAATGGCGTAATGATTGTTTATGGAACAATGTATGGCAATACGGAGGCCGCTGCAAGCGATTTGGCAACAAGGCTTGTGGAAAAGGGAATGACGAATGTGGTTATGTATGACGTTTCAAAAACTCATGTATCATATTTGATTTCTGAGACATTTAAATATAGTCATATTGTTCTAGCTTGCGTAACCTACAACTTGAAGATTTATCCACCGATGCTTGCTTATATAAATGATATGAAGGCATTAAATCTTCAAAAGCGTACTTTTACCCTTATAGAAAATGGTTCATGGGCTCCTCAATCCGGCAAATTGATGCGTGAACTTTTAGAGGATATGAAAGAAATGACTATTTTAGACAATGAGATATCATTAAACTCTGGCATGAAAGAAGATGATGTTGATTCAATGGATGCCATTGCAGGTAGCATCATCGAGTCAATGAAGTAATTTTGTGAAAACAAAAATTTGGGACCTGCTCATGGGTAAAATTCGTGAGCAGGTCCCTTTTGGTTAAAAGCACCAAATGGTATAATTTAAGGAGAAATATAAGATGAAAATAACACAAGAAGCAGATTATGGACTTAGAGTAGTACTTCACCTATGTAAATTAGGCTATGGTGAAAAGATAGAATCAAAAGTAATTTCAGAAAATGAGGGTATACCGCTCAGATTTCTTTTAAAACTTTTAAGAAAGCTTATACAAGCAGATATTATAAGATCTTACAGGGGAGTCAAGGGAGGATATTCTATTAATAAATTACCTCAGCAAATAACATTAAAAGATGTTATAGAAGCAATAGACGGTCCAGTATGTGTTAATAGATGTGTAATTGAACCAAGCTTTTGTAATTTGAATAGAAGCGGTGTATGTATTGTGCATAGAGCTATGATAAAAGTACAAAAGAATTTAAATGCAGAACTAGAAAGTATAAATTTTAAACAACTAGTAGATGGAGAAGTTTAGGCACGGTTCGTTTCTACCATATATACAATAAAAATTGTATTGGAGTTTTCCGATACAGTTTTTATTTTTTGTGCGCCCAGATAAATATTCCTGGATTGAAAATATAGCACATGTTATAATGTAAACTGATACTGAAATCAAAGAAGCTTAAAGATATACTTAATGGTATGGATATATAAAAATTAGAATTGGAGGAAATTAAACTATGGCTGATTTGCCAAATTGTCCGAAATGTAATTCAAAATACACTTACGAAGATAGAAGTCTTTTTGTTTGCCCAGAATGTGCTCACGAATGGACTTTAGAATCAGAAACCGAAAACGGTGAAGATAAAAAAATTGTTAAAGATACAAATGGAAATATCTTAAATGATGGTGATTCTGTAACAATAATTAAAGACCTTAAGGTAAAAGGAAGTTCATCATCTATAAAAAAAGGTACAAAGGTAAAAAATATACGTTTGGTTGACGGAGATCACAACATTGATTGTAAAATTGATGGCTTCGGTTCTATGGAATTAAAGTCTGAATTTGTTAAAAAGGTGTAAATGGGAACATTGAATAGCGGTGTGCCCCAAGAACTTAATATAGAGAATTCAAAAATATTTTATTTTATTGAGGGACAGTTATATAATAACTATTGGTTAGCCTCATTTGTAAAAACCTCAACTAAATTAGTCGAGGTTTTTTTTATGTTCTGAAATAGTTAAACTATAGTAATGAGATAGAGGGGGAGATGGGATTGAGTATTAAAGCTGTTATATTCGATTTAGATGGAGTAATTGTGTCAACAGATCAGTATCATTACAAAGCATGGAAACAGATGGCTGATAAAGAAAAAATATATTTTGATGAAGAGATAAATGAAAAACTAAGAGGGGTTAGCAGGATAGAAAGTCTTCAAATTATCTTGACTAGATCCCAAAGAGTATATACAGAATTAGAAAAAATAGAACTAGCTGATAGGAAAAATAAATATTATAGAGAACTATTAAATAATCTAACCTCTGAGGAGATTTTGCCAGGAGTCAAATCTGTTTTAGGAGAGCTAAAGAGAAATAATATAAAGGTAGCAATTGGATCCTCGAGTAAGAATACATTATTAATATTGAATAAGATTGGGTTTGGAAATTATTTTAATGCTGTAGCCGATGGTAATGAAATAAAAAAGAGCAAACCAGATCCCGAGGTATTTTTACTTGCAGCAAAAAAGCTCGCTATTGATCCAAAAGATTGTTTAGTGGTGGAAGATGCAAATGCAGGGGTTGAAGCAGCCATAAGAGGAGGCATGAAAGTTTTGGGTGTTGGAGCAGCTTCAAAAAACTCGCGGGCTGATTTTAAAGCTGATAATTTAACTTATATAAACTTTAAAGAAATATTTAATTTGTAAGCTTACTTAATGCGTCTATTTTATGTCTGAAATTATTGTATATAATAATAGAAAAACCATTAAAGTTGGAGATTAAAACGACGATATAATATTGTAAAAGATAAAATTAACCTTAATATTATGTTAACGATGGAGGTATTGTTTTGAAGAAACCACTACGGAGAAGATTTAATAGGAACATAGGAATTAAAAAGATATCTTTATTATTTATTTCTGTTGTTTTAATCTTAATTGCAATTAAAATTATGTATAGTCCACTCAAGAAATCTAATGGAAACAATATTATTAAAAACACTAATGCGGCAACTGATTCTAATAACACTAAAAAAACTGATGTTTCTTTGAAGGGTGAAAATACAGTTTCAGAAGTATTGATGTCTGCTGTAGGGGACTGTACTATTGGCACTGATACAAAATTTAGTTACTCAAATAGCCTTCCAGCTATGGCAAAACAAGCAAGCAAGGGGTTTGCTTATTATTTTAAGAATGTATATGGTATTTTAAGTAAGGATGATGTTACGATTGCAAATCTAGAAACAACCTTTACGGATTCAAATGACAAAGCCGAAAAGCAGTTTAACTTTAAATCAAGCAGTGATTATGCTAAAGCTTTAACTCTAGGTTCGATTGAAGGTGTAAACATTTCTAATAATCATATTTATGATTATAAGGAAAAAGGATTTCTTGATACAAAACTTGCTCTTGAAAAAGAAAAAGTCAATTATTTTGGAGAAGGATCAAAATGGACGACCAAAATAAAAAATCAGTCCTTTGGATTTTTAGGTTATAGAGGTTGGTCCTTAGATAAAGGTTTCCTTGACAAATTAAAAGGGGATATAATGCAGTTAAAAAAGACTAGTTCAGTTGTAATTATAAATTTTCATTGGGGAGCTGAAAACGCATATTATCCAGCAGACGCACAAAAAAAACTTGCTCACTTTGCTATTGATAACGGCGCAGATATAATACTTGGACATCACCCTCATGTAATTGAAGGAATTGAACAATATAAAAATAGGATTATAGCATATAGTTTGGGAAATTTTTGCTTTGGCGGAAATTCTAATCCTAGGGATAAAACAACTTTTATTCTTCAGAGTAATTTAAAGTTTGTGAATAATAATCTAACAGCGATTGGTGTGAGGGTTATACCCTGTAGTATATCTTCAGTAAATTATACTAATGATTATTGCCCAACACCACTTGTGGGTAATGCTAAAATAAATTTATTAAATAAATTAAATAAACTCTCGGACAATCCGGGTTTTAAAATAAGTGATAAGTTCTTTTATATAAATATAGCTAAATAATCATTAATTCATATAAAATTTTATCCAATGTCTTTCTCTTTTTTTAAAAATATTCACGACCGTCTGTAGGGGGCTTAAATAGATACCCACAGGAGGTCACATTTTTTTGTTGATTTGTTTACAGCTTGTTTAATTTTTCGTCACGGTATAGACACTATATAGTTGTATTATAATTTCAATAACAAAAGGAATACTTATCGGGATAGGGAGGCTACGACTAATGTTTAAAGAAATCATTTATGTAGATCAAACTAATAAGTTACTTAAAGTGCTTAGGATAATTGGAAAATACTATTATATATCATTTGGCATTTCTTTTTTAATTATGGCAATTTTAAATTGGTTTTTTCATATCATATTAGTTCAATATACAGGGTATATTCTTTTAATATCTTTTACAAGTTTTACGGTAGTAAATGAAATACGCCGAGATATAAAGAAATATGATTTTCTAATTGTTGCGGTGCCTTATGTTATTTTTATTTTTACTATCTTTATCTTTGGTAATAACATTTGGCATTATGTATTAAAATGGGAAATGGGCAGAGGAATTACTTTTAATCTTAACAGTCTATTTACTAAGATACCTTTTAATGATGCATCTTTTACAAGGATATTCAGGGCTGATTGGTTTACTTCATATATGAAGCTAGTCTATACTAATGGATTTGCATTGTCAGTTCTAATTCCATTTTATAGATCGGTGCTATCAATTGATTTAAAAAAAATGCTGAGATATACATTGTCGGCACATATATTTCAAGTGTTTTTTATTACTCCATTTTATTTTGTTTTTTATATCCAAAATGTTTGGTTCGTTTATGGACAGGCTGATCCCCTAGGACGAAATATGTCTTATGCTGAGGCAGCGAAAAGCACTTTGAATGGACTGCCTTCGATGCACACTTCTATTGCCTTTGCCATGTTTCTTTTAGTAATAAGGGAACGTAATACTATATTTAAATGGGTTTGGGGATTTTTTTGTTTAAGTGTTATCTATTCCACAATGTACTTAGAAATCCACTGGGTTATAGATGTTATAGCAGGTTTAATATTTGGATTTCTAATTGTGAGACTGGTAGATTTTGTGATGTCTAAATGGAGTAATGTGTTTTCTCGTAAATTTAAGTTAGACATCAGACATCTTCCTTGAAAAATGACATCTTTTATTATATGATGGTATAAGTACAGTTTTAAAGGAGGTTATCTTATGACTAGTAAAGGAAAAAATTTATCCCAAAGTATTGCTGATGATATCCTTGCAATGATTAATATAGATAAAAAATTTGCGATTGGAGATAAACTACCAAATGAAAATGAATTATCGAAGCAGCTACAGGTAAGTAGAACAACACTTCGAGAAGGCATTCGTATTTTAGTCACTCATAACATACTCGAAATAAAAAGAGGCAGAGGTACGTTTGTAGCAAATCATGACAAGCTTAATGGAAATTTTGGATTAGAAGAGTTTTCTACATTTAAAACGAATGTAAAAGATCTGTACGAAATGAGATTAATATTTGAGCCACAAACTGCCTATTATGCAGCAAAACGTGCAACAGATAAAGAACTTGAGAGAATACTACATTACGGTAGATTAGAGGAAGAAAATATTTTAAATAAGGTGGACAGGACTGAGGCTGAGCAAGCTTTCCATAAATCTATTGCAAAAGCAACCCATAATGAGTTCATGAATAAGTTAATGCCTATACTTTATAAAGCCATTGATAAAGGTGTAATTTTATCCTATGAAAATGAAACTATAATACGAGACACGCTAAATGATCATCATATGATAATGGAGTTCTTAGAGGCCAGAGATGCCGAGGGGGCAAAAACGGCAATGAAACTTCATATTTTACGTGCTATGAAGGGCCTAGGAATATATAATGAATAAAAGGAAGCGTGGATTTTTAATATAATAAGAAAAGTATATTATATTATTGACAACAGACATCATACAACATACAATTAAATTAAACAACTAATAATTATAATATAAAAAAGGTGGTAATGTTATGAGAAGTGATGTAGTAACAAAAGGGACAAGCAGAGCACCTCAACGAGCACTCTTTAATGCTTTAGGTTTCACAAAAGAAGAAATGGAAAGGCCTCTTATAGGTATTGTTAGTTCAAAAAATGATATTGTACCTGGTCATATGAATTTAGATAAAATAGTTGAAGCTGTAAAAATTGGTGTTGCAATGGCTGGTGGAACTCCGATAGTTTTCCCTGCAATTGCCGTTTGTGATGGGATTGCTATGGGACATCAAGGAATGAAGTATTCCCTGGCTACAAGAGATTTAATTGCTGATTCAACAGAAGCAATGACAATGGCACATGCTTTTGATGCACTAGTAATGGTACCAAACTGTGATAAAAATGTACCAGGACTTTTAATGGCAGCAGCAAGAGTTAATGTGCCGACTATTTTTGTAAGTGGTGGACCTATGCTTGCAGGTAAAATTGATGGATGTAAAACAAGTTTCTCAAGCATATCTGAGGCCGTTTCCGAGTTTAATGTTGGTAAAATAACAGAAGAAAAGTTAGAAGAATTTGAGAATAAGTGTTGTCCAACCTGTGGATCTTGTTCTGGCATGTATACAGCAAATAGTATGAACTGTTTAACTGAAGTTCTTGGAATGGCACTTGGCGGGAATGGAACTATCCCGGCAGTTTATTCTGAGAGAATAAGACTTGCAAAGCACGCTGGAATGAAAGTTATGGAGTTATTAGAAAAAAATATAAGACCAAGAGATATTATGACAGAAGGAGCATTTAAAAATGCCTTAACTATGGATATGGCTCTTGGATGTAGTACAAATAGTATGCTTCATCTGCCAGCAATTGCACATGAAGTGGGCATTGAATTAAATGTTGATATGGCAAATGACATTAGTGATAAAACTCCTAATCTTTGTCACTTAGCACCTGCTGGACATACCTATGTTGAGGATCTAAATGAGGCAGGCGGCGTTTACGCTGTTATGAACGAGATAAATAAATTGAATTTACTAAATACAGATTTGATTACATGTACAGGTAAAACTGTTGCACAGAATATTGAAGGATGCGAAATCAAAGATACAGAGGTAATTAGAACTATTGCAAATCCTTATAGTAGTACTGGTGGAATTGCAGTGCTTAAAGGTAATCTAGCACCAGACTCATGCGTTGTAAAACGTTCTGCAGTTTCACCTGAAATGTTAAAACATCAAGGTCCTGCAAGAGTATTCGACTGTGAAGAGGATGCCTTAAGTGCTATTAATTCAGATAAAATTATAGAAGGAGACGTTATTGTTATTAGATATGAAGGACCTAAGGGTGGACCGGGCATGAGAGAAATGCTTAATCCGACATCTGCAATTATGGGCCGAGGTTTAGGAAATAGTGTAGCTCTTATAACGGATGGACGTTTTAGTGGTGCCACAAGGGGAGCTGCAATTGGGCACGTTTCTCCGGAAGCTGCAGTTGGCGGAAATATTGCTTTAATTTACGAGGGGGATATAATATCAATTGATATTAATGCTAACTCTATTAATTTTATGATTAGTGATGAAGAACTTAAAATAAGAAAAGCAAACTGGAAACCAAGACAGCCTAAAATTACTACAGGATATCTTGCAAGGTATGCCGCGTTAGTATCATCAGGAAATAGAGGTGCTATTTTAGAGATACCTAAATTATAATTTAATATTAATTTTAAACTGTTAAACATCCTCTATTTCTATTAGAAGTAGAGGATGTTTTTTGTCTATTAAATACTATTATTGCAGTAAAAAAATGTAGAATTTGTTCGATAGAAAGGATATAATAAGTAAAAAAAGGTTGTCACATAGATGATATGAAAGAATATACTTATAATTATCTTCTTTAGATAAATTAAGGAGAGGTTGGAATGAAAAAAATACATAATATTAATATACTAATTGTGGATGACAGGCCAGATAACTTGCTTGTTTTGGAAAGTTTACTAGAGAATATAAATTGTAATATTATAAAGGCGATATCTGGAAATGAGGCATTAAGTCTAATGTTTGATTATGATTTTGCGCTAGTACTCCTTGATGTGCAAATGTCCTACATGAATGGGATAGAAATCGCAGAATTAATGAGAAGTAATGCAAAAACACATTATATACCTATAATATTTGCGACGGCAATGAGTAAGGAACAAAATTGCATATTTAAAGGATATGAATCAGGGGCTGTAGATTATCTTTTCAAACCTATTGAACCTTTAATACTGCAGTCTAAGGTCAGAGTTTTTATAGAGCTTTATAGCCAAAAAATACTACTCAAAGAACAGTCTAAATTACTTAAGTTAAAGGTTCAAGAATTGTCAAAGCTTAGGGAGTCTAATTATAGATTAGAAAATCTTTCCGTTTGTGATGCTCTTACGGGGATTTCCAATAGGAGACATTTTGATCAATATATAGAAGCTGGATGGAAAAGTAATATGCGTTCTGGTAAACCATTATCTTTAGTAATGGCGGATATAGATTATTTTAAATCATATAATGATAATTATGGGCATATTAAAGGGGACGAATGCATTGTTAAGGTTGCAAAAGCAATGGCGCAGAGTGTTAAACGTCCAATGGATTTAGTATCAAGATATGGTGGGGAAGAGTTTGCAGTAGTTCTAACGGAAACCGATATGAATGGAGCGACAATTGTGGCAGAGAAAATAAGAAAAAATATTAATGACCTGGCTCTTACGAATGAGTATTCTAGTATAGCCCCATATATTACATTAAGTTTAGGAGTTGCAACCATAATACCCAGTCAATCTTATACAACAGAGGAGCTTATAAATAGAGCAGATAAGTCTTTATATAAAGCAAAATCAAGTGGACGCAATTCTGTAATTTCATATGGGAAAAATGACAGCCCTCGGAGGAATGATTAGTTGAGTGTTATTACTTCTAGTATTTTTCATTTCTGGTAAGAGGATTTTAACATGTGATGTCGAATAAATAGTTAATATATACTTTATTTAATAAGGAAGGTTTATTATGAGAAAGATTAACACTATTCATATATTTGTATTTACAATAGGCTTATGTTTAATTTCATTATTTACAATTTTTATATATGCAAACATTGCAATAAAAGATATGCTAAGCACAACAAAGAATATAATTTTATTTTTATTTATTATGGGAATAATAACTTCAATATTAGTATTTTTATTAACGAAGAGAATATTTTATATCAAATACATTTCAAAATACAACGCTATAGATAGAGAATTAGAATTAACTCATAAAAATATGGAGCTTGAGAACATAGTTCGTGAATTTAGAAAAAAAGAAGAAAAGCTTGAATATGATAAGCTCAAAACAGATTTTTTTGCAAATATATCTCATGAATTTAAAACACCATTGAATATAATTATGGGGGCAATGCAATTACTAGAACTATATACTTCAAATGGAACCATAATAGATCCTCATTTAAAGCTTAATAAGTACCTTACAGTCATGAAACAAAATGCACTTAGATTATTGAGACTTATAAATAATATTATTGACTTAACTAAAATAGATTCTAGTTATTTCAATGTGGAACTTCACAATTATGACATTGTTGAAATTATACAAGGAATTATTCAATCTATAGAATTATATGCAAAATCAAAATCAGTAAAGGTGATATTTGAAAAGAAAATTAGTAATCAACTTATGGCTTGTGATGCGGATAAAATTGAGAGAATATTATTGAATTTATTATCAAATGCACTGAAATTTACCGATAAAAATGGTAACATTAAAATAGAGGTTGGAATTATAAATAATTCAGTGTATATTTCCATTAAAGACGATGGAATAGGAATGGAAGAAGACAAGTTGGACCTCATTTTTCAAAGGTTTAGGCAGGTTGATAAATCATTTACTAGAAATAGAGAGGGAAGTGGTATAGGGCTTTCACTAGTTAAAGCACTTGTAGAAATGCATGAAGGTACTATAAGTGTCAAGAGTGAATATGGTATGGGTTCTGAATTTATTGTTGAATTGCCAATTGATATAATAAAAGAAGAAGAACAGACAACCCTATATTCTCAACATGAAGATAGCAGATTAGAAAGAGTAAAAGTGGAATTCTCGGACATATAGTTTAGAGACTCTTTATGATTATAGAAGAGGATTTTATAAAAGGAATAATTACTATATCGAGGGTGTGAAAAAATGAATAATGATTTTGAGTTAAAGATAAAGCTCGGAGAGAGTTATGAAAAAAGTGGAGATAGTGATAGCAGCCTTATATGTTTTAAAAGTGCCTATGATATTGCGGTGATTTTAGAAAATAAAAAGTACCAAGTGGATGCATTAGTAAAGATAACAGAAGGTTATTTCTGTAAGGGCGAAATAGAAGAGAGTATAAAGTATGCTCAAGTTGCTGAAGAAATTCTGAAAAATATGGATTATGTTAAGGGCAAATTAGATATTAGCTTATATTTATTAAAAGTATATCGTATAAAAAATGAATATTATAAAGCTAGAGAAATAGGTAATGAAGCCTTAAAGTTTTGCACTGAGGAACATGTTATTTATAAGGGAAGAATTCTAAATTTGTTAGCAACTTTATATTGTGGAATAACTAGTATAGATGAGCATTTAGGTCTACTAAAACAGTCATTAGAATGTTTTGAAGAAGCAAATTGGTTGAGGGGAATTTTAGGGGTTCTAAACAATATTGGGGTAGTCTATTCAGACAGATTACAAGATGGTGAAAAAGCATTAGAATATTACTATAAATTGAAGGAACGTAGTGAAGATAGTAACTATTTAGAATTTAATGTGTTTGCATATGTTAACATTGGAGAAGTGTATTTTGAATGTTTAAGATTCGAAGAAGCAATATATTGGTGCGAAGCGGCTTTGGAAAAAGCTGAAAAAGCACACATGGAAGCTATGGTGTTTCATTCATATGTAATTTTAATAAGCATAAATCTAAGTTTAAATAATTATAAACAAGCATATTTATATTTTAATTTAGCCAATAAAGAACTCCAAACTTATCCTCATCAAGGGTTAGTTTTACCTTGGTTCTATAAATCAGCTGCAAATTTATTTTTTAAATTTGGTGAAATCCATAAAGCTAAACTTAATATTGATAAAGCTTTGAAAATGTTAAATAATGAAGAGTCAACAATTAAATGGAATACAGGAATTGTCTATGAATTTATAAGACTTAAAGAATCAAAAAATAAAATGGATATATTAGGTTCAGTAGAAGGGATAAGATACATATTATCGAAATATAAAAATCATGAGGTTATCATGGATATAGTAAGTGATGTTGCGCTAGAGCTTATGGAACTTAATTATCAAGAATTAGCTTTTAAATTAGTAGATGAATACAAAAATATTAAGGTAGAAAATGGATCTACAAAGCTAAAACTCTTATACATAAAAGCATTAAGATGCGATAATGAAGAAAAAGAAAAAATGTTACAAAGTGTACTTAAATTAGAAGCAGAAATACAGAATAATAAACTTCATATAAAAATTCGTAACAGTTTAGGCGAATATTATTTTATTAAAAATAATTATGATAAAGCCTTAATGTATTACAGTGATGCGTGCAGACAAATTAAAAATGTAATAATTAGTATTCCTAAAGAATTTAGAATTCAGTTTATAAATTCCAATAATTTATATCAGCAGCTTAACGAGATAATTGAAGTGAAACAGCATTATTCTAAGGCAAATGGTAAAAATATTAAGAAGTATAACTGTATTAACAATCAGAATGAATTAATAGAGTTTTTAAAAGGGTTGGATGAGTATTAAAATTTTTAGTACCTTTTATTAAAATTTTTAGTACCTCCAATGATTTTATTCATAGGAGGTACTAAGATTTAATTGTTAGAAAAATTAGTTGTCTAAAAATTATTGTGCATTTTTAGAAGTACTAATGAGGTTATTTAGTGAATCAACGTTAGATTGATATTCAGTTATTATGGTATTCAAAAGCTGTGAGCTGTTAGGATCAGTATTGTTAGCTAATAATTCGTTAATAGTTTTTATTCCCATGTATTCCCCTTGTAGCGCTTCGTTAAGGTAAGTAGTGTTATCGGTTGTACCGATATGCTTTATATTTGATATAGTCGAGGCTACTACACCTTGAATTCCTATACTATCTGGTGGGTTACCTCCAAGGTTTTGTATCTGGGTAGAAATTTGAGAAGTATGTTGCCTATGGCTCTCTTGTATTTTTTGTAGTGTACTTTTAGCGTTTGGATTTTTAGCATATTCAATTAGATCATCAAAATTTTTAATAGCTATATACTCTCCTTCGAGAATGGAATTTAAATCTTTAATATTCTTATTAATCATATTATCAACTCCTCTGATTTATGTTGCCCCAATGGACTATTATTATTAAAAATAAAAAGAGAATAAATCTCATTATTTTAATTATACATTGATAAAAAAATCTATCGACTTTATAATTAAGTTGTAAGCTTGAAAGAAGGTGACAAATGGGTACAATTAATGACTATTATAATCAAGTTATATGCAATATTAATGAAGGTGTTATTGTTATAGATAAGAAAGGCATTATAAAAATTATTAATAATGCTGCAGAAAAAATGTTGAAAGTTGATGCAGAGAATAGTATAGGTAAAAATATTTTAAAGGTATTCCCAGATGGAAAATTGTTAAATGTAATTAAAAATGGAGAAACACAAGTAAATAAAACAGAGGGAGAATTTATTGTAACTCGCAAGGCAATCACCCAAAATAGTGAAGTCATTGGTGGAGTACAAATCTTTAGTGAAAAAACGGATAAGAAGCTATTAATGGATATGCAAGCGAATAATAAATCCGAGGGAGATATTTTAAATACAGTTTTTAATACCCTGGATGATTGTATAGTGGTAGTTGATGAAAATGGAATTATAACTATGATGAGCAATGGATATAAAGAATTTATTAATTGCAAAAGTCCAGAAGGAAAACATGTAACTGAGGTTATTGAAAATACAAAACTACACATAGTTGCAAGGACTGGTGAAAAGGATTTCGGAGAAATACAAGAAGCGAATGGGCATAAAATGGTCTCTATTAGAGTTCCTATAGAGAAAAATGGTAAAATTGTAGGGGCTGTTGGTAAAATAATGTTTAAGGATTTGAGTAATTTTAAAATATTAAGTAAGAAATTATGTAATTTAGAAAAAGAAGTTGAATCATCAAAGAAAGAATTAAGTGCAGATCAAAAAGCAATATATACATTTAATAATATTATAGGTGGCAGTGATAAGAGCCGAGAGGTAATGGACCTTGCGATTAGAGTAGCTAAGATAGAGTCAAACGTATTAATAACTGGTGAGAGTGGAACAGGTAAAGAACTTTTCGCTCATTCAATTCATAATGCTAGTAGAAGATCCTTAAATCCATTTATAAAAATTAATTGTGGAGCTATTCCGGCAGAACTTTTTGAGTCAGAAATGTTTGGATATGAGGAAGGAGCTTTTACAGGTGCTAAAAAATCGGGTAAGAGAGGTAAGTTTGAACATGCAAATGGTGGTACCATATTATTAGATGAAATTGGTGATATGCCAATGAATATGCAAGTTAAACTTTTAAGGGTTATACAAGAGAAAGAATTAGTCCGTGTTGGTGGAAACGATCCTATAAAAGTCGACGTAAGAATAATTGCTTCTACTAATAAGTCATTAGAGCTGTTAATTAAAGATGGGAAGTTTAGAGAAGATCTATATTATAGGTTGGATGTTATGCACTTAAAAATACCATCCCTAAGAGAAAGGATAGAGGATATTGAGGAATTGTCAAATGAACTTCGGATAAAAATATGCAAAAAAAATGGCATCTACTCCGAGGGTATATCTAGGGAAGCAATTGATTATTTGAAATCTTATAGCTGGCCAGGAAATATAAGACAACTAGAAAATGTAATAGAAAGGGCTATAAACTTGATGGATGCAGACATTTCTATAATGCCAAAACATTTGCCAGAAAAGATAACTGTCGGTAAGATAAGAAAGTATTCTCTTCAAAATAATTATTTAAGAGACGTTGTTGAAACTATAGAAAAAGACATCATTATGGAGTGTATAAAAAAGACTGGTGGAAATAAAAAGGAAACGGCAAAGTTATTAGGGCTTAGTAGAGCTGGATTATATAAAAAATTGAACCGATATGATTTAATGAAATTAGCCAATCTACGATAGTAAACACGTAAACTTTGTTTACACACACTATTTTTATATAAATAATAGTTACAGTATTTTACCT
>Ga0209125_1001424_pt1 | contig 22392 bp, 20 predicted proteins | sample BarGraIncub1131A_FD_184503 | JGI IMG/M metagenome (GOLD analysis project Ga0209125, IMG submission 184503) | Arctic peat soil microbial communities from Barrow, Alaska - Barrow Graham LP Incubations 11-31A (SPAdes) (version 2) | ecosystem: Environmental > Terrestrial > Soil > Wetlands > Peat...
GGATGCTGGTGTCGAAGTACTGCTGAAAGGTGACGTTCCGGCCGTCGGCGGCGCGGCGCTGCAAAAGGACGATGTCGGAGAGGACCCGGTGCAGGTTGACCTTGCCGAGCTTCAGGCGCCCCGGGGAGGCCAGAGCCAAGAGCTCCTCCACGATCAGGTTCACCCGCTGCACCTCCTTCAGCATCACCCGTATGTACTCCCGCAACTCCTCGTTCTCCGGGTACTCCAGTTCCAGCAGCTGGGCGGCACCCTTGATCCCCCCAAGCGGATTCTTGATCTCATGGGCAAGCCCCGCGGCCAGGGCGCCCAAGGAGGAGAGGCGGTCCGCCTGGCGCACCGCCTCCTCGAGTTCCCTGACGTTGGTGAGGTCCCTCAGTAACACGATGGTGCCGATCCGCTCGCCGGCCGAATTTAACAGAGGCGAGGTGCTTGCGCCGACCGGGGTTAGCTTCCCGCCCCGCTTCAGCACGATATTCTCGTGGTCCGTCACGGACATCCCGGTGGCGACGGTTTTCGCGACCATGTCGATGAGCGGCCCCTCCCCCTTGAAGATGTCGCCGAAGAGTCCCCCCTTCGCCTGACGCCGGGAAATCCCGGCGATCTCCTCGGCGGCCGGGTTGACCAGGGTCACCGCGCCGGCGTTATCGAGGACGATGACGCCGTCGCCGACGCTGTCCACCACGTTCGCGTAATATGCCTCCATCCGGTCATCCAAGAAAAAAATTCTCCATTGCCCCGATAAGCTGGGCGCTCTCCTCTATCCCGTTCACGGCCGCGCGGAACTGGGCGGCGCCGGGAAGTCCCTTGGAATACCAGGAGAGATGCTTGCGCATCTCCATGAGAGCTACCCGGTCCCCCTCCAGTTCGCCGAAAAGCTGGTGGTGTCTGCGGGCGGCGGCGCAGCGCTCGGCGGCGCTGGGCGCCTCGGGTTCCTCACCCAGCAAAAGCGCGAGCGACTCCCGGAAGATCCAGGGATTTCCCATGGCGCCCCGGGCGATCATCACCGCGTCGCAACCGGTCTCGGCCAGCATGGCGGCAACGTCGGCCGCCGTGAACAGGTCGCCGCTCCCGATGACCGGGATTTTGAGCGCGCTCTTCAGTTCGGCGATCCTGGACCAGTCCGCCTTCCCCTCGAACATCTGGGCGCGGCTTCTCGGGTGCAGCGTCACCGCGTCGCACCCCTCCTCCTGGGCGATCCTCCCAATCTCCAGGAAGGAATCGTCGCCGCAGACCCAGCCGGTGCGTATCTTCACGGTGAAGGGGAGACTGGTGGCGGCCCGTACACTCCGAATGATGCCCGCGACCTTGGCGGGCTCCCGGAGCAGCGCGCTACCGGCGCCGGTCCCGACCACCTTGCGTACCGGGCATCCCATGTTGATGTCGATCAGCTCGCCGTACCCCTCGACAAGCCTGGCAGCCTCGGCGAGCATCCCGGCGTCGTCGCCGAAGAGTTGCATCCCGATCGGCCGGTCCGCGGGGACGCTCTTCAACAGGTCAAAACTCTTGCGCCCCTCCCGGGTGAGACCGTTCACGCTCACCATTTCGGTGAAGGTGAGGGACGCGCCGCATTCCCGAGCCATGAGCCGCATCGGGAGGTTGGTAATGCCTGCCATGGGCGCCAGAAACACCCGGTTCTTCAAGATAAGGGAGCCGATGGCCACCGTCTTTTGCATATACATTTCCGTTTTCCATACTGCCTAAAAAATGGGCATTTTAGCACGAGGGGTTTAAAAGGCAAGGTTTATTTTCAGGGGTGCGGCTAAGGCATGCGGGGACGGGAACCGGGAGTGTGACATATTGGGTTTTGGGTTTAGAATCCCGCAGTTATCATCGGTTTAAAAATCCTTCGATGCCGATCAACCCCTCCAGCGCTCCACAGGGGAGCGGGAGGTGCGGGGATGAAATCTGCGGCTCGCGAGGGTTGATCCTGATCACCCGCGCCTGGGAAAATGCGCCGATCCGCTCGCTCATGGCGCGCACGGTCGGGATGGCTGTACCGGCGCCCAATTCCAGAACGACAATCGTTTTTCCGCCCTGCAGCGCCAGAAAACTCTGGAACCGCTCTTCTTGGCGCCGGGTCCGCTCCGCGATCCAGGCGTAGTCGCCGAACATCAGGATGTTGGGGCGTGCCGCCGCCCCGCAACGGGAGCAAAGCGGCACCTGGTCCGCCCTCATGCTCCCCTCGTCGATCCGGAAGCTCTCGCGGTTCTCCCAGATCCTGTCGCAGCAGGGCCTGGTGCACTGCAGATGGTGGATGGATCCGTGCAACTCCAGGATGCGCTCCTGGGGAAACCCGGCTTTTTGGAACTGCCCATCCACGTTAGAGGTGGCGACGAATGCCGCGAGTTTGAAGCGCGTTATCCAGGAGAGCAGCAGCGAGAAGCCGCCGTGGGGGACGGTCTGCCGGTACAGGTTGGTGCGATGCCCGTAAAAACCCCAGCCAAACCGGGGGTCACTTTCGAACTGCTCGGGATTGGCGGCGTCCTGGAAACTGAGGCCGAGCTTTTCGTACAAGGGGTAGGCGCGCCAAAAACCGCTGGTGCTGCGAAAATCCGGGAGCCCGGAATCGACACCCATGCCGGCCCCCGCAGTGACGACCAGCACCTGCGCCTCACGAAGCAACTCCGCCGCCTGCCGGAACCGCCCGGAAAGTTCCATTACTCCTCCCCCTAGATTCCCACCTTGACCAGGACCGGTTTCAGGACCCTGACCAGTTCGGCGGGCTCCAGCGAGACCAGGAACCCGCGGCTGCCGCCGTTTATGTAGATAAGCGGGAGCGAAAGTATGGTTTCCTCGAGGTAGACCGGCATTTGTTTTTTTGTGCCGAAGGGCGAGGTCCCGCCAACCAGGTACCCGGAATGGCGCTGGGCGGTCTCGGGACTGCAGGGAGAGACCGTCTTCACCCCGATGACCCGGGCAAGTTCCTTGGTGGAGACCTGCAGGTCGCCGTGCATCAGCACGACGAGCGGATTTTTGCCCTCATCCTCCATGATCAGGGTCTTCACGACGCTACTCTCGGGGAGCCCGAGTTCCCGCGCCGAGACCGCCGTGCCGCCTTTATCCTCATAATGGTAGTGGTGCTCGCCAAATGCGACAGCCGCCTGACGCAGCACCCTGATCGCCGCCGTGACCGGCGACTTCACCTTCCCCATCCCGTACTCCTTGGAAGCCTTTGCGGCTCACATGAAAAAAGTCTCTTGCCAGCCGGAGTCATACACGATATAGGTGAATATCACGTATTTCACCGACACACAACTCCGCAGTAGAGGTATCCCCCATATGGTCAACGGCAGTCCTGAAGCAGCAGCCAAGGTGCTCGTTATGGATGACGATGAAATGGTCCGTTTCGTTGCCGGTGAGACCCTGAAAAGATACGGCTTCGAGGTGGAGTTCGCCAGTGACGGCTCACAGGCCGTGGAACTCTACCGGGAGCACCACCAGTCGGGCAACCCCTTTGTCGCCGTGATCCTCGATCTGAACATCCCTGGAGGCATGGGAGGCGAGGAGGCGATGCAGAGACTGCTGGAAATCGACCCCGCCACCCGGGGATACGTCTCCAGCGGCCGGACCGACGACCCTGTCATGGTAAATTTTCTCGCCTTCGGATTCTGCGGCGCCATCGAAAAACCGTATTTCTACCTGAACAAGAAACTGATGCAGGAGTTCTGCAAAACCCTGCAGGGAGCGGCTTGACGCCATGCCGGGTTTAGAGAACTATCTTAACCTGCTGGCGCGCGTGGATGAACTTTGCGCTCAGACGGCGCAGCGCTTCGACTCCCAGATCTCCTGCCGCCCCGGATGTGACGCCTGCTGCCGCCATCTCTCGATCTTCGCCGTCGAGGCGGCCGCCCTGCACCGGGCGCTTGGCCGACTCCCCGGGGAGGACGCCGACTTCATCCGCCAGGCGGCATCGGCGGCGTCCCCCGAAGCTCCCTGCCCGCTGCTGCACCGCGGACTCTGCCTCCTCTACCAGGCACGCCCGATCATCTGCCGCACCCACGGCCTGCCGCTTCTGGTGAACCGGGACGGCACAAGCGGAATAGACTTCTGCCCGGAGAATTTCCGCGACACAGCCAGCATTCCGGGGAGCGCCGTGATCGACCTGGACCGCCTGAACGCCACCCTGGCAGCGATCAGCACACTCTATCTGGTCTCCTTCCCGGGACCCGAGAGACTCACCATAGCGCAGGCGCTGCTGCGTCCGCCCGACTGAAACTCTGGAGAAAGAACCATGCGGCTTAGCTATCTAACCTCCGGGAGCTGCGCTACCCGGATCGAGATCGAGATAGAGGACGGGGTCATAATTGGAACCGAATTCGTGGATGGCTGCGCCGGCAATACCCAGGCCGTGGCTGCCCTGGTGCGCGGCATGGAGGTCGGGGAGGCGATCAAGCGACTGAAGGGGATCGCCTGTCAGGGGGATACCTCCTGTCCGGACCAGTTGGCGCGGGCGCTGGAACAGACCCAGACCAACCACGCGACTGTATGAACGGAGGCGGCATGGAAGTATTCGGCGGTTTCATGATGATGGTCTCCATCATCGGTTTTTTCCTGACAGTGATCTGGTTCATACTCCCGTTCGTCATCTTCAACATCAAGGGGAGGGTGGACCGGACCCTCTTCCTGGTCGAGGAGATGGATAAGCGGCTCCAGGCCATCGAGGCTAGCCTCAAGGCGCGCGAGACTACCGTGGGGTTTAAGCAAGCTGAGCCGCCTTCCGATCACCTTTGAGGAATGCCGCACAGGCGGGCGTCGCAGCCAAACCAGCATCAACATCAAACAAATCAATAGAACGCGGATGACGCGGATTGAGCGGAAAAAATCTGATAAGACCGGGTCTCGGGTTAGACCTTTCCCCTTATGCATCCGCGAAAATCCGCTCCATCTGATTGGCATTCGCCTTCTCTAGGTTTTATTTTCGGAGGTCCACCATCAAACAGCCACACGGTAACTTGACAGGACTCAAACCCAATCAGGTAAAAAGACTGGAGAGGCTCTACCGCCGCCGGATCAGTCCCGGCGAGGTGGTTTCCCTGGAACTCGCGCGGGAACTCTCCGACATCTCCCTGGAGATCCGCCGCCAGGTAGGCCTCCTGGTGAACCGGATCGGCGAGGTGGCCTACGTGGTGGTCGGCGACGAGCGGGGGCTCCTGATTCCGACACTCGCGGATTACCCGCTGGGGAAGAGGCTCCTGCGCGGACTGCGCCTGGTGCATACCCACCTGAAGGGCGAACCGCTCTCGGACGACGACCTGACCGACCTCTCGCTCTTGCGCCTCGACCTGATCGCGGCGCTCCAGCTGACCCAGAACCCGGACCGCTTTTCCATCCAGACCGCGGCCCTGGTCCCTCCCGACGCTCACGCCCTCCCCTACCAGGTGGAGCCGTCCCTTCCTTTCGACCGATTCGACCTCAATTTCCGCTCCTTCGTGGAAACCCTCGAGTACAACCTGGAGCGGGGTCTCAAGGAGGGGAGCGTCGTTGCCACCGGGGCGGAGCGCGGCATCCTGATCTCGGTCACCAAGAGGCCGCTGGAGGAGGCGCTGGATTCCATGGAGGAGCTGAAGGAGCTCGCCAGAACCGCGGGGGTGGGAGTCCTTGACACCGTCATCCAACGCCCCAAGGAGTTCAACCCGCGCTACCTGCTGGGAGAGGGGAAAATCCGGGAGGTGCTGATCAAGGCGCTCCAGTTCGGCGCCACCATGCTCGTCTTCGACCAGGAGCTCTCCCCTACCCAGGTGCGCTCCATCTCGGAGTTGACCGAGATGAAGGTGATCGACCGCAGCCAGCTGATCCTCGACATCTTCGCCCGACGCGCCACCACCCAGGACGGCAAGGTTCAGGTGGAACTCGCCCAGCTCAAGTACCTGCTCCCCCGGCTCTCCGGGCGCGGCGTGCAGATGTCGCGCCTCATGGGAGGAATCGGCGGACGCGGCCCGGGTGAGACCCGGCTGGAAATCGACCGCAGGCGCATCAGGGACCGGATCGCCCACCTGGAACGGGAGCTGAAGGAGCTTTCCAGCGGCCGTTACCAGCGGCGCCAGAAAAGAGTCAAGGCCGGCATACCGATCATCTCCATCGTGGGCTACACCAACGCGGGGAAATCGACCCTGCTGAACACGCTCACCAAGAGCGAGGTCTTCACCGAGAACCTCCTCTTCGCGACGCTGGACACCTCCTCGCGCAGGCTGCGCTTCCCGATGGACCGCGAGGTGATCATCACCGACACGGTCGGGTTCATCAGGAGCCTGCCCAAGTCCCTCATGGGCGCCTTCAAGGCGACCCTGGAGGAGTTGAAGGACGCGGACCTGCTGATCCACCTGGTGGACTGCGCCAACCCGCGTTTCGAGGAGCAGATCAACGAGGTGAACGGCATTCTCGCCGAGTTGGAACTCGCCGACAAACCGAGGCTGCTCGTCTTTAACAAGGCGGACCTGATCCCGGCGCTGAAGAAGAGCGACACCATCGCCTTCATGAAGGTGCGCCAGCTGGCCCGCAAGCTCTCCGCGGTCAGCGTCAGCGCCGCCGACCGCAAGAGCCTTGAACCGCTCATGAATGAGCTGCAGCAACGTTTCTGGCACGACGTCGTCGACTACAACTCCTTCCAGGTCGAGGCGGACGAGGAAGAGTCGGAATAGCAAAAAACATGATCAGAGGTCACCGAGTTACCCCGGGGAAAACCAAAAAAGAAGATCGGTCTGGCACCAGTAGTCCTGAGCATTTTGTTTAGACTTCCTCCGTGTTCCTCCGTATTCCTCTGAGCCCTCCGTGGTAAAGCCTTTGATTCTGCCGTAATCTCCACCGTCCGGCTTATGACCGGTACGAATTCCCCTCAGGAACAGAGGAAGAGACCAAACTCACATGAACAGTCAGACCGAGATAATATACGCGCTGGACCTTCTGGGCACCGTCGCCTTCGCCGCGTCGGGTGCCCTTGCCGGGGTGCGCCGGAGCATGGACCTGCTCGGGGTGATCGTCCTCGGCCTGGTGACCGCAACCGGCGGGGGGGTGGTGCGCGACCTGCTGCTGAACGACACGCCGCCCTTTTGCTTCAAGAACGAGCTCTACCTCTACCTGGCGCTGGCCGCCTCCATCGTCGTTTTCGTCACCCCGCGCAGCTTCGAGCGGATGAACCGGGCCATGCTCCTCCTGGACGCCCTCGGACTCGGCACCTTCCTGGTGATCGGCACCTCCAAGGCGCTCAACTTTCACCTCGGGTTCATGGGGGCCGTGATCATGGGGGTGATGACCGCCACCTGCGGGGGATTGATCCGGGATATCCTGAGTAACGAAATCCCCCTCATCCTGCAGCGGGAGATCTACGCCTCGGCCTGCGTTGTTGGAGGAGCCCTCTTCTACCTGTTGCACCAAAGGGAAGTCCCCTCCGCCGTCAACCTGACGGTGTCGGCCCTCGTGGTGATCGCCATCAGGTGCGCGGCCCTTCTGAAAGGGTGGCAGCTTCCCCGCGGCAAGGCGTTGTAATTCCGACAAAGGAATCACCGCAGCCAAAGCGCTCCGGGACCGGAGAAACAAAAAGACGCCCATCAGCCACCTGTTTTTACAGGAGCGATGGGCGTCTTTATTAACTGCCGGTTTACCGAAAGACCCGAGCCGACAGGCGCTGCTCGGGACTTAATCAAGCCCCCTTCTTTTTCCACCTGACAGCACGCGGTAGCAGATCATGTCGGCGATCTGGTCCGCTGAATTCTTCGCGTTGTTGAAGACAATATCGTAGAGGGAAGCCTCAGCCACATCAAAGTTCAGGAAGTCCTTGATGAAGTCATCACGCTGTTTCTGCTTCCTGACGATAAGCCGCTCCGCCTCCTCCTCACTGATCCCGTGGCGCCGGGAAACCGATTTGATCTTGAACTCCATCGGTGCGATGATGCGGAAGTTATGGCAGTTGGGCATATGCTGGGTGAGTATGCCGGCGCCGACACCTACGATTATCACATTGCCCCCCTTGGCAAAGGTCACGATCTGATTGCAAAGGAGCTGGTAATAGTCCTTGTCGCTGGTCCAATGGGTGAATATGGTGGAGAGCATGTCGTCGAGGAAACGATTTTTTTCTCCCAGGTTCTTGAGGATCTCATCGGAGAGTTCGCGATTGTTGGCCACCTTGTCCAGGGTGTCCCGATCCATGAGCCCCCAGGCTGTGCCGGTCTTGCCCTGGAGCAGCGCCTGGGTCTTTTCGGCCACGGGAAACCCCTCGCATCCGAACTCGCGGGAGATGGTGATGGTCGGCCGCTCCGGCGCCGTGTTGGCCGCCGTATACATGCCCTGGTTCCTGCGGCTCAGCTCTATCAGGGCATCAAGCCTCTTTTCTATGGATGCAACGAGTGAAGTGCCTGACATGTCCGACCTCCTTATTCCGCCCCTAAAGTAGTCATCCCAAAAAAACTGCCCGCACCCTCGACTGAAAGGGCTGCCTTTTTTGAAATAGCGCAAGTTAGAACTAAATAGTAACCTCGCACGACAGAGTATACTCCCTTTCGACCTCAGCGCAGCTTCATGACGGACGATCCAAGTTATAAAAAACTTTCGAGACAGAGAGCAACAGTGCCACTGAGGGAACAATGGGAGGTAATATACCGGTTCCGCGTGTATTTCTGATTTATCCGTTGTTCTTGTAGTTATTCGCCCCCTTGCTGTAAGGTTCAATAAACCGTTCAACCAGTCGGCGCCTGACCGGTCTGTCAGGAGCCGAGCCTCAATGCTTTTGCCAGCGGCTTCCAGTGAATGATGTCGATCCGCTGGCAAGCTCTGGTGATGGCCACATAGAGCAGGTTCCGATCCAATTCGGTCTGGCGGTAGTCGCTCTCGCACGGGTTCCAGAGCACGACGTTGGTAAACTCCAGCCCCTTCACCTGGTGACTGTTGACGACCAGGGTTCCCGGTTCAAAGGTGATCCCCCCCTCGGCATGCACCCCTTTCATCCCGGCGAGCGCTGCGTGGATCGGCTTGATGTCCGCCTTTTTCTTGCAGATGACTGCGGTAAGCGCCTGCGGGTCCGCGCTCGAGAGCTCGCCGATCAGCTCCCGTAGTTTTCCGGCGGCCCCGGCGAAGTCGCGCAGCTCGTGGAACTCGGCTCTCCCTGGGCGGGCACGGGAGGTGTCGGCGGGATGGCCGCTCACCCGGGCGGCCAGCTCCATGATCTCGCGAGCCGAGCGGTAGGAAAGCGACAGGGTCTCCTTGTCGAGCCCAAGCGAATTGAGCGCCCCCTTGAAGTTGGCGAAGCCGTCCGCGTCGACGAAACTCAAGATCTTCTGCCTTTCGTCGGCGCAGACGGTGAGGCTTTTACGCGCGGAACTCGCGGCAAGGATCGCCTCCAATTCGAGCTGGCCGAAATCCTGGGCCTCGTCCACCACGATATGGTCGTAGAAGTTGAACGCCCCCGCCACCGTCGACTCGGGAGAGCGGCGCAGCTGACAAAGCCTTAAAAGGATGCTCACGTCAGAAAAGGAGACCATGCGGTCCTTGGTGTCGATCTTTTTCAGGATCTCCCGTTCGAAGGGCTCCCGCTCTCTCGACCCGGGGAAAAGCGCCTCGACGAGGTAGTCCTGGGTGAAGAACCTCCAGAGATCGACCACCGGGTCCATCTTCCTGCTCTCCGCCACGTACCTGGCAAGGAGCTCCGGAAGCAGGCTGCTTTTCTTCTGGGCACCGAAGGGGTCGTCGAAGGAGGTCTTCACCGTCACGCCGAGCGCGCTCAGCGCGGTGAGCGACCAGGCGCTGAAGGTGTCCACCCGCGTGGTGCCAAGGAGTTCATTGGAGGTCTTCCTGACGTAATCGCGCAGGGTCCGGTTGAACATGAGCACCAGGGAGCGCTCCGGGCGGAAGAGTTCCGGCTCGTTGAACTGGAGATAGGAAAGCCGGTGCAGGGCGACCGTGGTCTTGCCGGTACCGGCCGACCCGGTCAGGTAGGTGCAGCCGGCCGACTGCTTGGTGATCATGCCGAACTGGGCGGCCGAGATTAGCGAGACGATATCCACCATGCGATGGTCCGAGGCTTGGGCCTTGGTGTCGGCGGACGAGGCGGGCGCGGCGCCGTTGCTGCGCCAGTTACCAGCGGCGAGTTCATAGACCTCCAACGGGGTCTCGATCCGGTGCAAAAGCCCCCGATCGATGCCGATCTTGGTCTTCCGGGTGATGATCCCTTCCCGGTCCAGACCGCGGATGGTCGCCTCGTACTCCTCGCCCTCCTCGAAATCGTAGAAAAGCTGGGATATCTCGGCGCGGCGCCAGTCGACGATGACGACACGATTTCCGTCCATGAGCATCTGCTTGCCGATGAGGTACGCCTTGCTGCCGATCTTCGGGTTGACGTCGTCTATGCCGATGATGCCGAAGTAGGGAGACGCTTTTTGGGCGAACTCGATCAGATACTTGCGCGGGTTGTGATGCCCGTGATCGACGAGCTTCTCTGTTATGCCGTTCTTTTCCTTCCATCCCAGGGCGTCCAGGCGCTCCTTCTCCAACTCCTTGGTGCCGGCGTCGTGGCGCGCAATGGAAAGCACTCGGTCCGACGACGCGCGTTGGATGGCGTCCAAAACGCGGGAAAGCCTTTTTTGTTCCAGATCAATGATTTCCATGAAGCTCCAAATTTAAGCTACCAGCGGTGCAATGTGACGATCGAGGAATTGCTAACCGGAAGGCGGGTGATTTTTCCTTGGCGCGGAAGTGTCGCACTTTACCACCGATAGGGTCTCAAGACATCACTTATTGGATGGCGGATTCGTGAAATACCGATTCGGTAGCTGCGAAGCAGCCAGTAATCTCATGCCTGCGAAAGGGCGACCAACCGGTCGCCCTTTCAATTTCCAGGCTTACAACTTTCCATTTTATGGTATTCCGACCCGACTCCCTATCCGCCGCGCAAGGGCTTTCTTTCTCGACTTTCCTGGCGCACTTGATGAGGTTTCTGCAATTCCGCGCATGCCAACGTTCGAGCAACCTTTTTAGTTACAGCAGCTTACGTGGGCCAATCTCCTTTTTTGCTTGATTTATACTTTTAGCGCGTGTATGGTCACCAAAATTAATAATCCATACGGTTATTAGAGATACACGACAATACTAAACTATCCGCGAGGATAGGACGGAAAGCCAAAGGGTCTCATTGAGACAGCCGGGTCGCCGAAATATCGCAAAAAACGATACGAGGCCCCGGCTTTTTTGCGTCGATTCTGTTCCGACTCCAATGCCTTTCATTGTTCATCGAGGAATACGACCTTGAAAAAAATAAATCCATTCGACCTAGTTTATGATCAATATCGGCGTCTCAAGGAAAAATTCAGTTCAACAGGCGACCCCCAGGAAAAAAGGATCCTGTGTAAGAGACTCATCAACCTGCTTGCCGTCATGGAATTTATCATATCCCTGAACAATACGCCCTGACCGGAAAGTCGGCGATAGCGCGGATACCGATTCCGTCGCGTTGTCAGGAATTAACCAGACCTGCTTGCATGCCGACGGATGGAGAACACGAGAGTTGGGTCAATACTTTGATTAAAAAATTCATCAGGAGGGCATCATCAAGGAACGGTGGGATCTATTTCTGGTACTACCCAGGCCGGTAAATACAAATACACTACTTCACCAGTCGACTTGGTGAGTGGCTAGCCGTTATACAGGCAAGGAGAAAGCTATGTTCAAGTTTATCAGGAATATATTTAACAGAATTACGGACAGAATAGATAGCTTCAATATCAGTAATAATCCTCCTTCAACCAATCTCACCATCCGCCCCACTACGCCGGAAGAGCTTAAAAATGAAGCAAACGCTGCAAGGATATTGGTGAAAAAAGACGCGCAGATGAAAATAGCAAGGCTGTTGCGGAAACTGTGAGCCGCTCAGTCAGTTGGTTGAGAAGTCAGCTTTTCCGCGCTGCAGCGGGCTCCATGAATTTATGAGCAGTTGCATCAAGGCTTGGAGGACGGAACAACAGCTACGGGCACAACAGTACCAAGCATAAGCTTATCGTCCGTACTAAGCAGCACCTTTACGCTTTTATTGGCTTTATTGATTTCCGTCTTCACGATGATAAGTCCATTCAATATGGCTTCAGATCTGTCCCTGAGAATTTTCCTCTGTGTCTCCAGGGTCTGCCTCTGGGTTAAAGATGGCGTTGAGGTTATGTCGGTTGCCGCAGTCTTTGAGGTGATTTTACTAATATCGGTCATGACTTCATTTGACGACAAGCTTACACTGATAAACACAGATATCTTGGCCCTCGCCTGCACTGTTGCCTTCTGTGTGGCGGTTTTCACGTCATTCACGTCGCTAGAAACCAGTTTAGTCTCGCCAAAAGCTGCCATGCTTTTGATGGTACCATCGTCGTTCAAGGTAACAGTGACACCTGTCGGGCCGTCACTATACTGTTTTAGGTCGGCAGCAAATACCGACCCTGCCATAACAAATACGAGGGCCATAATTGCAATCAATTTCATGACAGACTCCTGTGAGCTAATAAGTTTCGCCAGTTAATCGCCCCTTACCGCTTAAAGCCTCGGGATATATCAGGTCCAAACTTTATACCAGAAACTTTTAATCATTCCTAGTAGAAAACCAGATCCTCGACTGGTAAGCAATAACTGCCGCTAAGACCCCCAACTTCCCCAACTTTGAAAAGAGGGGAGGGTTGACGTACCACAAGGGATTTCGGAACAGACGAACTGGGTGACGGGAACGATCCGGAAAATTAACGAAGTACTCTGGCTGGCCACGATAAGCGGCCGTGGGTCCCCCTCGGTGGGCGCCACCGTGGGGGACCCACGGGGGATCAATAGAGGAACATCGGCTTGCCGAGCACGTGGCGCACCTTGGGACGGTACTCGTCGCGATCGTAGAGTTCCGCGACGTCGACCCGTTTCAGGCCCTGCATGATCGAACTGAGGGGGATATGGGTGTAGGTGCCGCCCTGCAGGCAGACCATCCTTCCCGACATACCCTCGGCGATGAGATCCATCGCCATGTTGGCGTAGTTGAAGGCCACCATCAGGTCGAGGGAGTCTGGCGCGCCGCTTCGCATCAGGTAGGAGAGTTGCTGGTAGATGATGTGGGAGCCGGTCAAGCGCTTCACCGCCTCGCTCACCACCACACCGATACCACCCAGCTTCTTGTGGCCGTAGGCATCCTCCTGCCCGTATTCTTCGATCTGGCCGCCGATCATGGTAGCACCCTCGGATACGGTGACCATGGCGTAGTTGCTCCGATTCCCCTTCTTGTCTTCCTGCAAAAGGAGGGCGAGTTTCTCAACGTCGAAGGGTACCTCGGAGATGAGGGCGCGATCCACCCCGGAAAGGTAGGCCGAGATCAGCGAAGTCTCCCCCGAGTTGCGGCCGAAAAGCTCCACGACGGCTATCCGCTCATGCGAACCGGCGCTGGTCCTCAGACTGTGGATGAAGTTCACGCTGCGGGTGACCGCCGTGGAAAAGCCGATGCAGTAGTCGGTACCGAAGACGTCGTTGTCCATGGTTTTGGGGATCGCCACCACAGGGAAACCCTCCCGGTGCAGGCGCTCGGCGTAACTCAAGGTATCGTCCCCGCCGATCGGGATCAGCGCGTCGATGCCGAGATGCTCGAGGTTCGCCAGCACGTGGGCGGTAAAATCATGCGTCCCGGGCGCCGTCGGGTCGAAATCGGCGCCGCGCATGAACTCCGGGACATCGGAGCTGCTCACTTTGGACGGATTGGTGCGGCTCGTGTGGAGAAAAGTGCCGCCGAAGCGGTCCACGGTCCGGACCGCCTGCCGGTCGAGGGGCATGGTGAATTTTTCCATCGACTCGGGGTCGTCGCGATTGAAGTTAAGCAGCCCGCCCCAGCCGCGCCGTATGCCGAGCACGCGGTATCCGTTGTCCTCAGCGCGGTTCACCAGGGTCTTCAGTGCCGGATTGAGCCCCGGCACGTCGCCTCCACCGGTAAGAATCGCTACGGTTTTCTGCCTTTCAGACTCGGACATGGACAACTCCTTATTTTGAGGGCGCTCTATGATGGGGAATTTTCACCAGTATACCGAAAGGACCGCTCAAATCAAGCTGGGCCCGGAAGCGGAGCAGGATAAGGGGCTGTTCCAGGCTTCATTTCCCTGTCGGGAGGAGGGAGAATTACCGGACCGCAAGCCTCGGTTAACTGGGGATATGCGGGACGTTCGCTATTTTCTTATCGGAATTGAACTTCGTGATGAAGGCGCTCACCGCCTCGGCGCTCAGGGGACGGGCGAAATAAAACCCCTGCATCAGCCGGCAGTCTATGGAGGAGAGGAATTCCTTCTGCGCCTCGGACTCAACTCCCTCGGCGATCGCCTCCAAATTGAGACATTTCGCCATGAACATGATGGTGGTGGCGATCGCCGCGTCGTCCGAGGAGGTTACCACATCGCTCACGAAGGAGCGGTCGATCTTCAGTGCCTGGAAGTGATAATGCTTGAGGGAGGAAAGGGAGGAATAGCCGGTGCCGAAATCGTCGATCTGGACGTTGATCCCCATCCGGTGCAGGCGCTCCAGCACCTCCAGCGACTCGGAGGCGTAGATCATGAGCGACTCTTCGGTGATCTCCAGGGTCAGCCGGTCGGGAGGGAGGCCACCCTCGTGGAGCGCCTTTTCGATAACCAGACCGAGATCCTCGTGACTGAAGACCGACGGCGACATGTTGACCGCCACGTTGACGTCCAGCCCGTCGTCATGGTACCAGGCTGCCGCCTGACGGCAGGCGGTCTTCAGGACCCACTCGGTCAAAGGCCAGATGAGCCCCGACTTCTCGGCGAGGGGCACAAAGCTTGTCGCACCCAGGACGCCGAGCTGAGGGTGGTTCCAGCGCACCAGCGCCTCGACACCGACGACCCGCATGCTTGAGGTGTCGAGCTTCGGTTGGTAGAGCAGGAAGAGTTCGTCCTGGGTGAGTGCCCGGAGCAGCCCCTGCTCCATCTGTATTCTCGCATCGCGCTGTTCCTGCCAGGCGCCGCCGTAGAAACAGATACGGGCGCGACCCTGCAGTTTGGCTTGGTGCAGCGCGAGATCGGCCATTCTGTAGAGCTGCGTCGCCTCCTCGCAGTCGGAGGGGTACAGCGCGATACCGATGCTGACACTGGTCGTGACCGATTCTCCCTCCACCCAAAAGGGCTCGGAGATCGCTTCCAGTATGCGTTCGGCGACGATGCTCGGCCCGCCGGGGAGTTCCGGCTGGCGCAGCAGCATGGCGAACTCGTCTCCGCCCACCCGCGCCACCAGGTCTTCACCGCGCCGGGCGCAGCAGTCGCTCAGCCGGCGTCCCGTCTCGACCAGCAGCACGTCGCCGGCTAGGTGACCGAGCTTGTCGTTTATCGCCTTGAAGCGGTCGAGATCGAGAAACAGCAGGGCGAGGGATTCCTTGTGGCGCCTGGCATGTTCCAGGGACTGGGCCAGCAGTTCGTCGAAGGCCTGCCGGTTGTAGAGCGCGGTCAGACCGTCATGGGCCGCCTGCTCCCGGATGATTTGTTCATTCGCCAGGTGCCGGGACCGGATTTTAGCGCTCAGCAGATAGATGAGGGCCGCCATGCTGAGGACCCCCAGGGCATCAAGCGAGGCGAACGCCCAGATCCGCAGTTCCGGCTGTCCCCCGAGCAGACGGTCGAAGGCAAGGGCCGCCAGGAGGAGCCAGCAGATGCTGCAGAAAAGATAGATGGCGGTAATGGCCGGAGGGGTCAGGCCGCCTATCCAGGTGAAGAGATTGGACATCTTGGAGCGGATCATCGATCCCCCGTGCATCCTTTATTCCGAGGCATACCGAAAGTCGCGACCGCTGCAACGCTCGCACCGGACGCGGAGCAACGAAGAAATTTCACCCGCGCAAACCGCCCCGGCATTATTCGGGTTGAGACGGCTTTGGTCCGAAACTCCGTGTCCCTATAGGGCGGATGCTTTGCCCGATTAAAAAAAACCCCGGCAGCCGTTACCGGGAATGCCAGGGTTGTGGTGTCGGACGGAGTTGCCCGCGGTCCATTTACTGGCCCCGTTCGATCACGTCATCCACCCAGGAAAGGGCTGCGGCGGCAGTCGGGAAGCCGATGGTGCTGGTGAGGACGATGACCGCGTGGCGGATCTCCCCGGGGGTTGCCCCCGCCTCCAGCGCGCGCACCGTGTGGCTGTGGGTCGAGCCGTGCGAACCGATTGCCGCGGCGGCAGCCAGCTGGATCAGATGAATGGTTTTTTCGTCCAGCGGCCCGGCGCTTTTCGCCGCGGCGCTCAGCGCCTCGACCGCCGAGATCAGATCGGGATGGCGCTCCTTGAGTTTCAGGTAGTGATCATGCGGTTTCCGAGTCATACTCTCCCCCTCGTGCGGCGCCCCTGTAGGGGTTTTTTCGAATGCCAGCCGTAAGGTAGGAGTTTAGCCCGATTCGCGCGATAGGCAAACTCAGACCGAGGTATTTCCCTGAGCCGCCGGGGGATCCTGGCATGGTGGCGCGGGTGGACGGTTATCAAACCACTCGGTAATCGGTAGCTTGCCGAGTTTCCTGCCGTGCACCCCTCCCAGATTCCCGGCCAGGGCGTCGGCCGGCATCGGCATCGCAAGGTAGAAACCCTGCACCTCGTCGCAGCCGAGCGCGGTCAGGTAATGCAACTGATCGCTGTTCTCCACCCCCTCCGCCAGCACCTTGAGGCTCAGGCTCTGTGCCATGGTGATGATGGCCTCGACGATGGCCGAGTCGTCGTTGCTGCGGTTCACGTCGGCCACGAAGGAGCGGTCGATCTTGATGCGGTCCACGGGGAAGTACTTCAGATAGTTGAGCGAGGAGTAGCCGGTGCCGAAATCGTCGATGCTCAGCTGGACCCCCATGAGTTTCAGCGCGGCGAGGGTCTCGATGGTCTTCTCCACGTTTTCCATGATGACGCTTTCGGTGAACTCCAGTTCGAGGCTGCGGGGGTCGACGCCGGTCTCCCGGATGATTCCGGTCAGCATTTCCACGAACTCCGGCTGTTTCAGCTGCTTGCCGGAAACGTTCACCGCAACCTTGAACTCCCGATGTCCCGAATCGGCCCAGCGCTTGGCCTGCAGGCAGGCACTTCTCAGCACCCACTCCCCAATGGAAAAGATGAGGCCGGAATCCTCGGTGAGCGAGATGAACTCGGAGGGGGGCATGAGACCGAAGTCCTCGCTCTGCCAGCGCAGCAGCACCTCGACGCCGACCATCCGGTTCGTTTTCAGGTCCCACTGCGGCTGGTAGTGCAGGAAGAACTCGCCCTTCTCAAGTCCCCGGCGCAGGCTGTTTTCCAGAGCCACCCGGCGCAGGATCTTCTGGTTCATCTCCTCCGAGAAGAAGCGGAACTGCGCCCTCCCCTCGTTTTTCGCGTGGTACATCGCCGTATCGGCGCAGCGGAACAGGCTGGAGGCGTCGTGGCTGTCGTCCGGATAGAGCGCGATCCCGATGCTGGCGCTCGAGTAGATGGCGCGACCGTCGATCTGGAAGGGCTGGGTGAAGATTTCCTGCATGCGCTGCACCGCCGCCGAGATGCGTTCCTGGCAGGTGACCGAGGTGAGCAGCACTACGAACTCATCCCCCCCAAGCCTTGCCAGCACGTCGGATTCCCGGATGGTTTCACCAAGCCGCAGGGCCACCTCGCAAAGCAGCTTGTCACCGGAGCCGTGGCCGAGGGTGTCGTTAACGTCCTTGAAGTTGTCCAGGTCGAGGAAGACCAGGCTCACCCGGTCCCCTTCGCGGTTTGCCAGCGCCAGGGACTGGTGCAGCCGGTCCAGGAACATGCCCCGGTTGGGAAGACCGGTCAAAAGATCGAAGTAGGCCAGCCGGTTTATCTTCTCCTCGGCCTCCTTCTGCTCGGAGATGTCCTCGCAGGTGGTGACGATCCCGAGGTAGCGCTGCTCGCTGTCCCGGACCGGAATGGAGGTGAGCAGCACCGGAAATTCCTCGCCGGTCCGCCTCAGGTTGGTGCTCTCCCGGCGCCAAGCCGCGCCCTCTTTGTGGTTTTCGGGTGGGGCCTGCCTTTTGAGCTGGCTCGAGGCCAGATCACGCGCCTCGCGGCCAATGAGTTCCTCCACCTCATAGCCGTGCATGCGCGCCTCGGACGGGTTCAGATATACGATCCTGCCGCTTGCGTCGGAGAAAGTGATCCCGATCTGCAGGCTGTCGACCGCCTCCTTGAGCATCCGACTACGGTCCTCGGCCCGCCGCACCTCGGTTACGTCCTGCAGGGTGCCGACCAGGCGCGCGGGCTTGGCCAAGTCCGCGGCCACGAGACGCCCGTACACCCAGACCAGGCGCTCGATGCCCGCGCCGCGCTCGATTCGGCATTCGAAATCGCATCCGGCGGGGCTCGTCAGCGCGAGATCGAGGCTGGTCCGCACCATTTCCCGGTCTCGGGGGGAGACGGCCCGGAGGAAACCGTCCAGGGATGCGGGATCGGAGTCCCGCGCCGTCCCGAGGATGCCGGACATCTCCTGGGATTTCCAGAAGGCGCCGCTTTTCGGGTCCCATTCCCAGTCACCGAGACGGGCGATATGCAGCACACGAGCCAGCCGGTCCTCGCTTTGCTGCAGGTTTTTCAAGAGCCGGCCGTTACGCAGCATGCAGCGCACCCGGTACACCAGGAGCTCGGGGTTGATGGATTTGATGATGAAATCGGTTGCCCCTGACTCGAAGGCTCGGCGGATCAGTTCGCTGTTGTCCAGGCCGGTGACCATCAGTACGGGCGTCAGCTTCCCCTCGGGGAGGCCGCGGATCTCCCGGCAGGTCTCGAAGCCGTCCCGTATCGGCATGATCAGATCGAGCAGCACCAGGTCGGGCTGCAGCTCAACGAACCTGGCTAGCGCCTCAACGCCGTCGGATGCCGTGGCGGTCCGGAAACCTCCCTTTTCCAGGGTGTCCCTGAATATCACCCGCATGAACTGGTCGTCATCGACGATAAGGACCAGCGGCTTAGTATCCACGCTTGTTTCCGGCATGCCGTTGTCACTCCGCATATTAAGTTGAACTTATCTGTAACTGGCGACTAAATGGAGCCGGCGCCGGTGCATCGCCGCGGCGGTCATCAGTTACTCGGCAACAATCTAAATCAATTTCCATCCTAAGGCAAACCAATTACGTTTCTGATGAAAACCGCTCAGGTTCTTTTCCTTTAGGTCCTCTTCTTCAAGTTGCGATGGGCTCCCTCAGGCTGTTTTAAAAACGGCGAGGGCTCAATGATAACTGCTGGTAATGGGAATACCCCACCCATGAAAGTTCTCCATCCGCTGCAGTCGCATTCAGCATCCAGGTATTCCGTTTAAATGGTGATTTCCTCCCTGCATGAAAAAAATCAGATGGACAGGGACGAAAAACCGCCCTTTCCCTGTGCCGGGAAAGGGCGGTTTTTTCGCATGAAGGGATATGCTCGGAAACTGGTTACTTGGCGCTTACCAGTTTGAAGGCATCCATCACCTTCTGAACCTTTGCCGACGCTGCGCCGACCGTGATGAAACCGAGAGGCCGCTCGATCTTCTTGGTAATAACGATTCCCACCTTGCCAGAATCAACGAATCCCAATCCGAGACCACCGATGCCGCTCGCATCCGACGCCACCTTGTCGTTCACCTCCTTCACGAAGGAAACCGCCTGGGCGCCGGCCGCGTATTCGCTATTACCCATGACGACCTGCTTGATCAGCCCGCGGGTGGCGCTCGCCTTGGCGTCGGTATAGACGGTGATCGGCAGGTCCTTTCCGCCCAGTTCCTTCCAGTTGGTGGTCTTTCCCGTGTGAATATCCTTGATCTGTTCCCAGCTGAGGGTTTTCACCTTATTGGAGGGATGGACGATGAAGACCACCTGGGAGGAGGCAAGCACGTGCATCTTCAAATCCGGCAACGGCTTGCTAAGCCCGGCCGACTTTGCCGCCTTGACGATGGCGTCCAGCGAGGCCGATGCCATGGCGGCATCGCATTTCCCGTCGACAAGGTCGATCAGCCCCTTGCCCGCGTTGCTCTTGTCAACGATCAGCGTGATGCCGGTTGACTTCTCCACGGCCTCCTTGTGCGGTGCCACCAGTTCGGTGACCACGCTGGCTGCGCCGTTCAGCCTGACCTCCTCGGCGATGGCGGCCTGGGCCTGACTGAACAACATCACGGCGCCCAAGATAAGTGAGGGAATCCTGTAAGAGTTTTTCATTTGGGTTATTCTCCTTTCCGATCTGGATAGCTTCAGAATTTGCGGTGGCACTTCCCGCAATCGTTGAAGGCTTTGGCGCCGTCATGGCAGGCAAAGCAAGCCACGGCCTTGCCATGGTCGTCCATGGTGATCAGCGCCTCCTTTTTCGTCTGAAAGAGGTCGCCGTGGCAATCCTTGCAGACATAGCCCTGGGACGCATGCATCCTTCCGTCGAATATCACCTTCCCCTGCCCCGCTCCGCCGTACAGCAGAGCCTTGTCGCTGGTCGCGAACACGGTTCCGCTCAGGGCGACCAACGCAAGGAGGGTTACGCAGACTGTCACGTTTCGCATGGTTATCTCCAGACAATGGAGCTGGCGGGCATCTCAATCACACTCCGCTGGGCGGCATGCCGTTGCATCCCCGCCACGCCATTATCAAAAAAAATGGTTAGGCCAGGATTTTCCTGCTCACCTTTTTCACGTCGGCGGTTCCGGTCAGGGTCATCGCGACCACCAATTCCTCATTCATCTTCTTCAGCATAAGCGCCACCCCCTCGGCACCGCCGCCAACAGAGCCCCGGATCAGGGGACGCCCGACCAGCACCGCGTTGGCACCCAGTGCCAGCATCTTCAGCACGTCGGCGCCGTAGCGCACCCCGCCGTCCACCAGGATGACCATCCTTCCCTTGACCTTGTCCGCGATGGCGGGGAGCACCTGTGCGGTACCCGGCGTGTGGTCCATGACGCGTCCCCCGTGGTTCGACACCACGATCCCCGCCGCGCCGATCTCCAGGGCCATGAGCGCTTCCTCGGGGGTCATCACCCCCTTGATCAGGAAGGGAAGCTTGGTCGATTTCACGATCTCCCTCAACTGCTTCAGGGTCTTGGGCTCCACGGTCTTGCCCGGCAGGGCGCGGGAGGCGCGGCCGGCGGAATCGATGTCGATGGCGAAGAACGGCGCGCCGGTCTGTTCGATCAGGCGGATGCGCTCGATGATTTCAGCCTGGGTGCGCGGCTTGATCTGCGCCACGGCGTGCCCCCGGTACTTGGAAACGGTTTTCAGCCTGGCCTCGTAGACTGAGAGCGGGTCTCCGATGCCGTCCGCCGCAAAGCCGATGGTGCCGGCCTGCACGCAGCCTCCGATGATCCCCTCGGCGTATTCCTCCTCGCTGACCTTCCCGCCAAGTCCCATGTTGTAGGTGACGCCACCGGTTATGGCCGAAAGGATCGGCATGGAGAGCTTTGCGCCGAACAGGGTCAGGGAGGTGTCCGGTTTTTTCACATCGTGGAAGGTGAGCATCCTCAGATCGTATTTGGCCAGGGCCTCGATGTTGTTCCTGAAGGCCTTGCCCGAGTCGATGCCGCCCATGCCCGGGACCTCCCCGGAGCAGGCAACCCCATCGCATTCGGGGCAGACCCGGCAACGGGGATACATCTTTTCACGCGCCACCTTGAGTACATCGGAGAGCTTCTTGGCGCTGCCACCCGCGGCGGCGGCCGAGGCAGCCTTGGCTTCCTTCTTGACATCCTCCGCGGCCTGGGCATCCTTGCGGCCCACGGCCTGCACGGCCAGAACCCCAGCTCCGACAACCGCCGCTTTCTTCATGAAGTTTCTGCGACTTACCCCTACGATCTCCTGTCCTGCGGATTCCATCGGTTCTTCAGACATCTCGCCCTCCTTCGGTTTGTGGTGGTAATCGAGGTTGCAATTCTTGTCTACGAATCAGCTAAACATGCGACTGCAAGCATAAGGGGAAACAACATTGTGCCCAATGGCAGGAAATGGCACGAACAGTCGCGCCACAGGACACAAGAAGTCTTCTGTGGGTTTCGGCAGGTAACCGGCAGCCGCGCAGCCGCCGAAAGAGGAGGCACAACGGTTGCGATATTGGGGAGTTCCAGTTTGAAGCAAGAGCTGAGAATGATTTGGGAGGAGGAACCAGGCAAAAAAGCGTGCTGATGTTTCCCTGAGGACGGCGCCGAGCCGGCAGCCAAAGTTATCGCGATCGATAGGGCGCCGAAAGATCTTCCGGCGCTCCAGTCTGTGGTGAATGAAGGGGTGTTGGGCGCCGGTGATTTCTGTGCGGGCTTGACAGGGCATGCGGGCGAACTTGTCACAAACTTAATGGTCTCGCAAATGCTATATTGTGACCTAACATACTGAATTAATTTGCTAATTACTGTATTTACTGTTTGTGTCGAATTAACATTTGTGGTATATTTCCTTGCAAATACAGTATCTTGCAAGGAACAGCATGATTCACATCAAAGACCACAAACAG
>Ga0209125_1001426_pt1 | contig 22376 bp, 20 predicted proteins | sample BarGraIncub1131A_FD_184503 | JGI IMG/M metagenome (GOLD analysis project Ga0209125, IMG submission 184503) | Arctic peat soil microbial communities from Barrow, Alaska - Barrow Graham LP Incubations 11-31A (SPAdes) (version 2) | ecosystem: Environmental > Terrestrial > Soil > Wetlands > Peat...
TCAATTTATCGTTCTTATAGAGGATACGCATATCTTCCTGTTTTTTCTCGTCACGCGAGAAAATTCGGATCTCTTTGATGTCTGTATTCAGAAAACGTTTCATCACCGCATTGCCAAATGAACCGGTCCCACCCGTTATAAGTAATGTTTTATTTTCAAACATGTGAAATCCCCCTTTTTAGTTATCAAATTTCCCTTTGATTATACCACTATACAGGGGGATTTTCAAAATACGCAATGCCCATAATCGGAAGTAGCTGCGAAAATATTTTAGTAGAGCTCACTTCAATTTTTGAATTACAACTACCTATGGTAGTAGATAAACACTTATCGGCTGAGTTCAACGGATGCTTACATAACAATGACAAGATAGATCATTTCCCTGATTAAACAAAGAACTATGTCGAATTTTTATTCAGCATGCTGCTCATTCCATTCAGTTTCACGGTTTCGTGAGAATTTTCATCTAAAGTCATTACTCTTTTTTAGTTGTCAGTGCATTCAACTAAACCATATACAATTGCATTATATCAATTGAAATGATAATATTCATTTATAAATGATAAAGGTGGTGACGTTGTGAAACTGGAGTCCTATTTAAATGAAGTCTTTGGTGAAGAGATTGTTGTTAACAACTTGATCGGTGTTGATCAACTTCCTCTTTTCCTTCAAAATGAATATGAATTTTCTACAGGGGAACTGCATGGTAATCATTGTATTTTTATGGGAGTCCGTTCAAAACAACTCCTGCCGGATAAAATTCGGAAACATTTCGCCAAACTCAGCGAAACAGTTGAAGGTAAATTCGTATTGATTTTCAATGAGTTACGACCTTACCAAAGAAGAACGCTGGTAGCGAATCGGATTGCTTTTGTGATTCCCAACAAGCAAGCTTATTTACCGTTTGTTTACTTAGACTTTCGCGAAAACCTCAGTTACGGTAAACCCGCGATCGAGAAATTCACACCGGCGACGCAATGTGTTTTTCTGGCGATTTTTTACCAGTTGAATGACGAAATCAGTGCATTTAAATTGTCATCTCAACTCAACTTGGCGGTAGTCTCTGTTTACCGCGCCATCAACAGTCTGGTAACTTTACAATTAATCAAAGTTGAGGGTAAAGCGACACGTAAGAAATTCACCAGACTTAAGAAAGAACAGTATTGGCTGAAAGGCAAGGAATACTTGATCAGTCCGATTATAAGGGTACTATACCTTTCATCTTTACCTAAAGATGTTCGTTTTTTTGATTCAAATGAATCAGCTCTCGCACAACAGTCAATGTTAGTCAGTCCGGTAGTTAAGACCTATGCAATCAGTAAAAAAAGTGTCGCAAAAATTGATAAGAGTCTGCTGTTGGATGAGGATAAAGCAATCTCAGAGGTGGTTATAACTAGTTATAAAGTTGAAGTTTGGGCGTATGATCCGGAATTGTTTGCCAGAAATAACATCGTTGATGTTTGTTCAATATATGCCGAGTTACGGGGATTAGATGACCCACGAATTGATATAGAAATTGAAACACTGATAAAAGGAGAACTATGATCGGACTTGATGTATTCAAAAAACATTTTACCGGCTACGAAGAATGTTTCGTTATTATCGGTGGTACTGCCTGTTCAGTGCTTCTGAATGAAGTCGGACGTGAGTTCAGAACTACCAAAGACATCGATATGGTATTGATCACCGAGAATATCAGCGATGAGTTTATTAGAGTATTTTGGAAATTCATCAAAAACGGACAATATCGAATCAATTCTGTTGGTGACATAAAAAGAAAATTCTATCGCTTTGAGAAACCTGAAAATGAATGTTATCCCGCAATGATCGAGTTGTTTTCAAAATCACCAATCGATATCAGATTCACACCGGGAAGTCACATACTCCCCCTCCATTTCGCTGATGATGTCTCAAGTTTATCTGCCATTCTTTTAAATGACGACTACTATCAGTTTTTACTCAACGGAAAGAGACTTGTGGATGGGATCAATATATTGGATGAAGTTCACCTGATTCCATTTAAGGCAAAAGCTTGGTGCGAACTGTATGACCGACAACTCGAAGGTGAAGGATCACTGAGTAAACATATCAAAAAACACAAGAAAGATATAGCAGTATTATTGTCATTGATAACTCCGAGTAAAACAATCAGTCTAACCGGGATGGTCCTTCAAGATATGATCCGTTTTGAAAAAGAAATGGAAAAAGAAGAAATTAACGAAAAGACTACAGGTGTCCGTAATATGACCACACAATTATTTTGTTCGATGTTAAAATCAATATTCAATTTTTAGTGCTTCGATGTCTACAAATTACAGCGAAATAAAGTAGAAATTCAAAGTCGAAATAAGAGTATAATACTAATAACGAGAATTGTTTCGGATGATTATTCTGATCTTGTTTATAAAAAAGTCGAAGCCGACCGACACGTAAAAAGAGGGAACGATGAAAAAATCAACCAAGTTCGCAATCGAAGCTTTCTTAGTGATCATGATCATAGGCGGATTTATTTTCGCTGCTATGAATCGCAAATATACAACAATGATCAAATCAAATTGGTCAATCAGCTTACCGGTTTCATCCAAACAAATTTATTCAATTGACAACATCGGTGATGGTTGGTTCGGTGAAGGTGAAAAGTATCATGTGTTAACGTATCATGACAGTACTAAGATCATCAAGTCGCTCGAGTGGAAAAGCGGTCGATATCCGTTAGCGGAAACCGAAATTCTTCAGATTCTTGAAAGTTTGGAAGTTTCCGCAGCGAATCTTCCTGATTTTCAAAAGACCTATTTGTATTATATAAAACGGGAACCAAGTGAAGGCTCAACGATTTATTTGATTTATTTCGCGGATATAAAAACACTTTATGTGATTGAAACTATCTTCTGATTTGGATTTGTATATTCTCGATAAATGGATAAATTAGGTTTATTACTCGCAACGAACGATAAAAACAGCACTGGATTTTGGGATTCAGTGCTGTTTTATGTTTGATTTCATTACTTCGCAACTCATATAGATATTGCATCGGATGTTTATCGAATGCGTGATTTTTATAACTTTTGTTACTCACTCAACAAATCTAACAGATTTTTGCCTTTCAATTCTTCTTCACTCCATTTTATCAGAGCGAAATTTCCTTTTGATTGTTTATTTACGCGATTGATCCATTCGATTTCGCTGTTCGCTTTCGATTGTAAAATACGATTCGTAGTTTTCGACGCATACAACGAAGAATTGATGATCCACCATTTCGTCGCAATACCGGCTCGGACTAAATCTTCTTCTAATCGGATCGCTTCATATACAGGCGTTGTTTCTGCCAACGTGATGATCAATACTTCGGTTTCTTTGGGATTGCGAAGGCGCGGTAACAGTCGTTTAACGGATTCCGGGATATCCCCTTGCGAACGTTCTATTTCTTTATGATAACTTTGGGTTGAATCCAGTAACAATAATGTATGGCCGGTCGGTGCTGTATCGATCACAACGACTTGATCTTCGGCATTTTCAACGATTTCCGCAAACGCTCGGAATACCGCGATCTCTTGTGTACATGGTGATTTAAGATCTTCTTCGATATACGCAATATCACTTTCAGCCATCGTTTCTTTGGCTTTCGCCAACACCTCTTCCTGATACTTTTGGAGTTCGCGTTTCTCATCGATATGACTGATGGTTATACCCGAACCTTCTTCGATCAGGAAGTGAAGATGAGCCGCCGGATCTGTCGTTGTCAAATGAACTTTCTTCCCTCGGGCAGCTAATCCGAGCGCAATCGTTGCGGCGATCGTTGTTTTTCCGACACCGCCTTTACCCATCGTGAAGATCACTTTCTTATTGCTGTTGTAGAGGTCGTCGATCACTGTGTTCAGTGAATAATCGTGCGTTGGATCCAGCACTCTTTTGGCGCCGGCAAAGTTATCTTTGACCAGCAAGGATCGTACGTTGTCCATCCCGGTGATATTGTAAGCACGCAGCGGTATACTGTAGGTCGGAACTTTTTTGAGTCTTTCCGGCATATCACTCAATGCCTCTTGTTGTTTTAGATAGATCGCTTTGGATACATTGTCGTCATGTGTTTGTAGCATCCCGTTGATGATCAACACTTGATTGTCGACACCCAATTCAGATAACTCTTCAGAAGCTCTGGCAGCTTCTTTAAGCGGTGTTTCTTCCGCTCTCGAGACAAGTATCAAGGTTGTGAGTTCACCGTCGGCAAGCGTTGAGACAGCTTGTTTATAGATCTCTTTCTTACCTTCCAAGCCGGACAATTGACCTAAACACGAAGCACCGTGCGTACTTTCAATGATAAAGTTGCTCCAAGCGGATGGTAACTGCAGCATCCGCAACGTATGCCCTGTCGGTGCTGTATCGAAAATAATATAATCATATTTTTTCTGGGCTTGTTCATCCGTCATATAATTCGAAAACTCGTTGAAAGCCGCTATTTCTACTGTACACGAACCGGATAATTGTTCTTCCATGTTCGTCAGCACTGAGTCCGGCAACATCCCGCGATAGGGAGCTATAACACTCTCACGATACTCGGCTGCGGATTGGATCGGGTCCAAATTCGCTACCACTAAGTTAGGAACTTCACTGATTTCTACTCCTTGGTTCGTTAAGTTTGTATTGAAAACGTCCTGTAAATTGGACGCCGGATCGGTACTGACCAAAAATACTTTTTTCCCTTGATCGGCTAAGGTAACAGCAGTTGCACAAGCGGCGGATGTCTTACCGACACCGCCTTTACCTGTAAAAAATAGATATTTAGTAAGATTCAGTTTTTCTACATTAAATAGTTCAAACATGTTTAACCTTCTTTCATTATTCCCTGTTTATGTATCTTTTATACTAATTTAGTTATTTCCCTGACCATCAATTCATTTGAAATTCCACCGTAAAACCGCAATTTACCATTCAGCGAAGTTAACGGTAATTTATAACCGAGTTTCATGGCATTCGTAACAAGGGTAATCTCATCCTTACTATCCAGCAGAATATCGGTAAAGTTGATTTCGACTTTATCATTTATTTCTGTTTTCGACAGATACTCAACAAACTCATCATACATTTCTTTCATCGTTTTGGTCGGTCCGCATGACCCTCCGCAACTGCATCCGGCACCTGCCGGCTGATCTTTGATTCCAAATACTTCTACTTTGATTTTATCAGTCATTTTATTTCTCCTTTTTATCGAACAACACGAAATTTCAGTGGTTCGGAATTCTGCTTTAGCATCGTCGTTGGGATTTCCAACAACTTCGTAAATTCTTCATTCGTCGGATATCGGCCGGTGATGACGATCTCTCCGTCGACGACCGCCAACGGTAATTTAGCAATCCCTTCTTTATACAGCAACTGGTGGACTTCGTTATTGGTCACAAATTCCATCGGTGAAGTTGACAGATTAAACCGATCGACAATGATCCCGTTTTCCGCAAGTGTCTTCAAGACCGTTGTAACTCGTAACAATTCTGTATCCACACCAACCCCGCACAGGCCCGTCGAACAACACATCGCCGGTTCAAATAATTGTATTTTCTTCATATTTTTTTCTCCCTGAGTATCGCTATTTTTACACCATCACTGAGGTTTACGATACTTGTTTTCGCTTGTATGCTTATAATTGAATACACTCATATTTAAGGTGAAAATAGACGGCTTACATCGCTCTTACTTGTGAAACTCCGCCGCAGAGCGCTTGTTGACTTTGAAGCGTCGTCAATTTCTGAATATCCGCCAGCATTTGTTTATTCGCGCCGAATTTCAGTTTTAGATCTTCGATCAACAAACGATTCTCGGCAACAAACGCACTGCTCAACTCATAATAAGCCCATTGCGATGATTTTTTGGAAACCACGATATCGGCATTTTTCAGTTTGATCAAATGTCTTGATACATTGGATTGCGTCATCGACAAAATTCCTTCAAGTTCGCAAACACACATCTCTTTGCAGAACAACAAATTCAATATTCTTAATCTGTTTTCATCGGACAAGGCTTTAAATAGATCACTCAGCATTTGGCTGTTCTCCTTTATATTTATATATTTGAATATACTCATATAGTACGTTTTATTCTGACCCATGTCAAGTCAACAAAAAAAAGATGAAGTTCATTCATCTTTCGATTCTTATCGATATCCGTCCGGATTTTGGCTTTGCCATCTCCATGAATCACGACACATGTCTTCCAAACTCTTCTCTGCTTTCCAATCCAGTTCGCGCAATGCTTTGTCGGCATCCGCATAACAGGTCGCGATGTCACCGGGACGACGCGGTGCGATCACGTAAGGTATCACAACGTTGTTGGCTTTCATGAACGCATTGACAACATCCAATACACTGTACCCGCTCCCGGTTCCCAGGTTATAGATATGCGTACCGGTCGAATCCAATGCTTTAGCGAGCGCTTTGACATGTCCGACGGCTAAGTCGACAACATGAATATAGTCGCGTACGCCGGTTCCGTCATGCGTTTCATAATCATTACCGAAGATCGACAGTTGTTTACGTTTACCGACGGCTACTTGGGTTATAAACGGCATCAGATTATTGGGAATACCGTTAGGATCTTCACCGATCCGGCCTGATTCATGCGCCCCGATCGGATTGAAATAACGCAGTAACACGACCGACCATGAAGGATCTGCAACTGTCAGATCCGTTAAGATCGTTTCGATCATCATCTTGGTGCTGCCGTACGGACTGGTCGTACTCAGCGGCATATCTTCCGTCAACGGTGACACATTGTTCATTCCGTAAACGGTCGCCGATGAACTGAATACGATCTTCTTGCAGTTATACTTCGCCATCAATTCACACAAGATCAAGGTACCGGTGAGATTGTTATGGTAGTACCTGAGCGGAATCCCCACCGATTCGCCGACAGCTTTAAGACCGGCGAAATGGATGACTGCGTCGATTTTATTCTCGATAAACACTTGCTCAAGTCCTTTTCGGTCAAGTAAATCGACCTCATAGAACTTGAATTGTTGACCGGTGATCTGTTCAGTTCGTTTGATGGCTTCCGGTTTACTGTTGATAAAATTATCGACGATAATGATCTCGTCGAACTTCTTGACTAACTCGATGATCGTGTGGGTGGCAATGTAGCCGGCCCCGCCGGTGATCAGAATGGACATAGATTTACCTCTCATTCTTTCTTTTTTTATTTTGAGCAAACTACTTTATAAATGATCAATCTATCTTCATTATATACCTCAGTCAAACCCGTTGTCGCGGAAACATAACTCGAAACGTCTTCCTTGGTAACCATATAGTTGACATTCAACACGCACAGATCATCGACATTGACGTTCAACACGAACAGATCCGGTTGCGGAAGTTCGAAATACGTCGTTGAACGGGTCAATGAAACCGAGATGTTTGCGTAACGGTTATAAATGTCGGTGAACTTATTTTCGGGGTCGATCTTTTCCCAAAGCTCGATATTCGGATAGAAATTAACGGAATTGATGACTTTGGCTCCGTTCGCCAACATATAATTGGGCATCATCATGAATTCACCGACGACCAACCAACGCGCTTGCGGTTCTGCTTTTGCGATCGCTCGTACTTCTTGGGCGAACGGTTTATCATAGATGACACTGAGCCCTTTGGTCAACGGATTAACGGTCGCGCCGACACCCATCAGTAAGATGATCAGGTAGATCGCAATAAATTTATTGGTGCTGCGTTGATTCTTGATCAGATAAAACATCGGTAGTCCCAAGACAGTACCGCTCAATAAACGCCATTTTAAACTCAAGTAACCGGGAATGACCAGGTTCGACGCATATAACCCGATCGCAACACAAATAAGCGTCATAACCAAAGCGATCAGGTTTGTTTTCAGATCGGCATCCTGTTTCTTCTCATAGCGGGCCATCATATGAACCAATAGGTAGATACAGGCAACTCCGACGATGAGGTTACTGCGTTCGGGAAATGACATATAAAGTAAAGTGATCTTAGCGATGATCGTCGGTAACTTTACAAAGCTCCAGAAACCGATGAAGATCGATACCAGGATCATGATGATCAATAATGGGTCGTGTTTTTTGGTTTTCTTGTTGTTGATCGCCAGCCAACCGGCCATCAACAACGGGACCGGAAAGAAACTGATGAACTGACTGAATTCAGAGGAGTTCGGGCTGAGTTTATACGGAAAATACAGAGTGTTGTAATAATCCAATAAGCGATCCCAACCATAGCCGCCGTTGATGAATCGTTCACCCGGATAAACCGTGGTCATCGTCGCATTGACGACGTCCATCGAATTGATCAGAGCCGGAGCGATGATCTCTGCCATTAACAGGAGGCTCAACAATAAATAACCCAGATCAACGAGTTTGAATTTATACTTATTATCGATCAGTACCCAAACGACTAAGCCCAGAAACAGATAACCGAACGGGACTTGCCAAGCCGGATAGACACACATGATATATCCACTGCCGGCCAGTGCCAGTAAAAAGGAATACAGTGTTTTCATCTGCCACTTTACTGATTTGAGGTAACGGTCCAGGATCACGATCGCAAACTGACCGTACATCAAGATCGCAAGCGGATACCACCACTGAACGGCCGGCGCAAACGTGATCAGCACAGCTCCCAACAGTGAATACAGTTTATGTTTTTTGGTCAGTAACATACTAAGTTCAAATGACGCAAAGAACAGCGCAAACAAGCGTCCGAACCAATAGAACGAAAAACCCATTTCGGTATTGAGAAACAGGAAACCGGTCATAAAGAGATTGGAAAGCATCGAGATGTTTCTTGTCGGTAACTGCGGAAACATATTCACGTTACTGACTGAAGCCATCATCAAAGGATTGTCATTGGCGAAATCAACGGCTTCCGCGGCTTGCGACAAGGTCAGCGGTGTCATGACACGCCATTCATCCCCGCGGATCCCGCGCGTCATCCCAAAGATCGGTGTCGCATCTTCGACATATACATCCGACTGAACAAAGTCATTGTATAAACTGATCGAGGATCCGTGATAACCGTTGGCGACGATGAAGACAAACAAGACGGCTGCGATCAGATAACGTTTATGAAACATGAAATCATACATTTTATTGAGGTTGAAGATCAGGTGCAGACTGACAAACATGAACGCCATCGTCATAAGCACGATGCGATCGACTGAAAAGTGGTTATACCCGAAGATCGTGATCTCCGTTAAATAAGCCAGTAAGCCGGATAACAGAAAGAAACCCAAGAGTTTGATTTTGAAATCCATTGATTTATAGTTATTGATCATGTTCACGTGAAGCATCCTCATCTTTCGAAATAGGCAAGTTATTAGTTATTTGTGGTTTTTCTAACGCTGCTTTTGACCAGAATGGAAAAGCACACGGAAATCATGTAATAAGCTGACTTCCAAGCACGGATCGATGATACCCCGCCTTCGCGTTCATTCATCTTGACCGGTACTTCTTTGATCTTGACGTTATTGAAGAGTAACGCTGCGATCGTTTCAGGCTCCGGATAGTCGGTCGGATAGGATTCCGCAAACATCTTGATCACCGAATTGTCGGCACCGCGGAAACCGGACGTCGGATCCGTGATCACGTGCCCGGTCATCAGTTTGATCAACTGTGAGATGAACTTGATGCCGATCCGACGTGCTTGCGTGGATTTGAACCCATCACTTTGCGTATCGAGAAAGCGCGAACCGATACAGAAATCCACTTCATTCTTAAGGATCGGTTCGATGATGTCGGATACATATTCGATGTTATGTTGACCGTCACCGTCAAACTGAACGGCGATGTCATAGTGATTGTACAGGGCATATTTATAACCGGTCTGCATGGCTCCGCCGATCCCCAGATTAAAGACCAGATCGATATACGGGATCTGATTGTCTTTACAGATCTGCGCTGTCCGGTCTTTGGATCCGTCATTGATGACGATCACATCCCACGCTTGATTATAGTGCTTGATGCGATTATACGTACTCAGAATATTGGTTTCTTCGTTATACGCCGGAATGATCAGTAATACTCGTTGTTCCATGTGCTGGCTCCTTCTACGACAGCGAACTTAAACGTCCGCTCATGACTTCACTCTAATAAGTATACGAGATACTCGTTTCTTTGCAACCTCAAAACGATTCACCGATCGATTCGGACGCATGTTTAAGTTGACTCAACTTGATTGTGTAGGTGATCCAGAACAATAACCATTGCAGGATCATCGTCCCAAAGAAAGCAACCAACGCTCCGCGCAGTTCAAATCGGTTGATCAGAGCGAATGACAAGGCAAAAGCGAAAAGTAAACTGATACCGTAGATATAAAACTGTCCTTTGAAAGAACGAAGTACAGTCAAGATGTTGGATAACACAAAAGCACCGCCGCTGAAGATCCCGCCCAGTACGACCAGCGTCAGTTCGATCCGATACGGCATCAGGTCGATCCCGTAAACGAAACTCAGTACCGTCGCTCCGAGTGCGTAGGTGGCGATGACAGCGATGATTCCCAATCCGCTCAAATAGACCAGTATCTTATTGACACTGCGCTTAAACGCCTTGTAATCACTGTTATGATGCAATTCAGAGATCCCTCTGAGATAAGGTTGCATCACAAACTGCGCAAACAACGTTACGATGGAGGCCGGTGCCAACATGATCCCGAAATAGCCGACCGTCGCATCCGATAACGTAACATCCACCACATAGCGTGTTGCATTCATCAATAACAGTTGCAGAAAGGAAAACAGGAAGATCGGAAAACAGATCCGAAATAACCGCAACAAGATGCGATCGAACTTGCGGATCCCCTTCGTAACCAAGTGAACCTTTTTACGGTCATACAGGATCAGAACCAAATAATTCGCAATAATAAACGCCGCTCCCGCGATCAGGATATTATGCGTCAGCAGATCCAACCCGATAAACAGCGAAAAACTGAGGATCGACTTCATCGCAAACGATTTCCCGATCGAAGAAAGATTATTGCTGTTCTGCATGATTCCATAATAGGAATCGGAAATCGATTCGATCGTTCGGAAGATCAACTGCACACCCAACAGACCGATCTTGATCAGATCATAACCGCTCAGCCAACACACGATCGCCGCCACAACAAACATAACGAGCGAAGCCGCATAGCGCAGCGTGATGAAATGCGAATCGGAGAAGGTCGAATCGACCTCCGAAACATGAAAGATCCGTCCGCCGTACATTGAGATCGTCGACAGGACCGCCGCAAAATAGAAGGTAAACGAAAAAAGCCCGCTCTGGTCGATGCCGTTGAACCGGGTAATAAAGATGATCAAAAAGATCGGATAAAAGGCATTGAGCGTTATTCCGACGGTATGCCACAACGCATTCGGATCCGATAACAGTCCCAACTTACTTTTCATTATTTTTACTCTTCAAGATAGATACTTCCTGCACCAAAAGACGGATCTTCTCTTTTTGGCCGGAAACGATGATCGTCAGGGAGATCGCCACAAACATCAAGATCATGATAATCAGCGCAAATACCATGTTGGATAACACTTCGAAACCCAGCATGTTGGCCACATTTTCCATAAAATCAGGGATACTTGTCATCACCATCAAGATAAGTACCGAAAAGATCCACACCAAGGAATAACTGACCGAGATCATCTCTTTACGGATAAAATACACAATGACATAGAGTGTTACGACGCAAAAGAAGAGTACCTCTAAGATTAATTCGATCGGCATGACTTTCCCCTCCTGTCTTAGTGTCAACGATGATTGTTGTTACTTAATTTTACCATCATTTCTTCCAATTCAACCAGTAATTTTTCCTTATCGAAATTCGCTTCATAATACGCCCGCGCATTTGCACACCACTTACGATAATTTTCAGGTTGGCTCGCAGCTTGCAGAATCAGCTCCGCTAAGCCCGCTGAATCCATCGATTCACAACACAACCCGCAGTTCGCTTCTTCCACAGCGTTACGAACTTCTCCGTTGATGGCTCCCAAGATCGGTTTACCTGCCAACATGTACGACTGAAGTTTCGCCGGCAATGTCTGATTGACTACGTCGTTATTGACCATCGTGATCAGAAACGCATCCGCGATCGCATAATATTCCGCCATTTCACTGACCGGATGATAACCGTGGAATACCACGTTACTCAGTTCATAGGACTGTGCCAACGCTTCGCAGCCGGCACGGCTCAAGCCGTCTCCCACGATGTGGAAGCGGATCGCCGGATGGTCACGAAGTAGCTTGGCTGCTTCGATGATCGTTTCAACACTTTGAGCCGGACCGATATTACCGGCGAAAACAAGATCGAACGTATCATTTTCGACGGACTGGATGTGACCGTAATTGTCTTCCGCATAGGAAGGCCAATAGACAAGTCCGAAGGAATCTTGATTCAGTTTCAGTTCTTCTTCGAAATACGTCCGAAATGATTTAGAGCTGAGCGTGATCAGATCGGCTTGTCGGTAGATGTTTCTGCTCAACTGATACAAGATCTTATAAAACAAACTCTCTTTCGGTATCGGGCCGGTCGTTACACTGATCGGCCATTGGTCCAGACAGTGAATGATCAACGGGATCTTTTTAATTTTTTTGATGAGTATCGCCGGTACGGCCATCGTGACAGGGGATATTTGATAGACATACACAAGATCGAAATCCTTCTTCATCACCAAGGCTTTCAAGCTTGCCATGATCGTAAAGCACGCGTAATTGATTCCCATCATGATCAGACTGCTGCCGCGGCCGATCAGAAAACTCCGTTCGACGGTGACGCCTTGGATGACTTCATGATAGTTTTTGAATCCACGGTACTCGTTAAGTACTTTACCTTTGGGATAATTGGGCAGACCGGTCAATACCGTCACGTCATGACCTCTTTTGACGAGCTCAAAACAGATATCGTTGATTCTGAATTGTTCCGGATAGAAGTGCTGACAGACGATCAATAGTTTCATGCGATTCCCCGATCTCAGGCTGATAGTGCTAAACCCACGTTTATTATAACAAAATTCGATTCGCTTGGTGAAGTTTTCGGTCCGATTAAAAAAGCGCAATCTGATTGAATCAGACTGCGCTATCATGTTAGTTAACTTTCGTTGGAAGCTCTGAATGGACGCGTCGTAACGCCGGGAGCCGCTGCACCTTTCGGTACAAGTACGATTTGAATGGCTTCCAAACGATATCCGAATCCGGCGGTCCCGGCATCTTCACCGTTCATCGCCCAATCCAACCAACCGAAATTCTGGGCATGAACTCTATAATAAATATCATACAATTCCGAAACATTTCCAGAAAGCATGATTGCGATCGCTTCCAAACGCAATGCTCTACCGGTCGTTCCGCTGTCGGCACCGTCATAGACGGCCGGCATCCAACCGATGTTTTGAACATGCGTCGAATACATAACGCCGCCGCTCGGTAAACTACTGCCTAATTTAATATCGATGGTTTCCAACCGAAGTGCTCTGCCGAACGTTCCGCCGATCGCGCCGTCTGCGACATACGGTTGCCAACCGACATTTTGAACATGCGTGCGATACGTGATCATCTGAATACCGACGTTACTCGCAAACGGACGAGTCGTAACTCCCGGAGCGGCAGCGCCTTTCGCTACGATCACGATCTTGATGGCTTCCAAACGTAATCCATAGCCTTCGGTTCCGGCCGCTGTACCATTCTTGGCCCAGTCCAACCAACCGTAATTCTGCGCATGAACTGTATAATAGATGTCATACAGATCCTTATCGATACCGGTCAATTCGATCTTGATGGCTTCAAGACGCAAGGCCCGATTGGAAGTTCCGCTCATCGCATCATCTGCGACATAACTCTGCCAACCGACATTTTGAACATGCGTCGTATAACTGATGCCCAAGCGATCGTTACCGGTCACATTGATATTGATGCCTTCCAAACGTAATGCCTGATTATATGTACCGCTGGTCGCTCCGTCGGCGACGTAAGCTTGCCAACCGACATTTTGAACATGTGTACGGTAGTTGACGGTAACTGTCGGTAAGTCCGAAACGGTCAAAATCAAGGTATCCAGAATATTACTGGATGCGTCTTTGAGATACACGTTCGTCGTTCCGGCTTTTAATCCGGTCAGCGTAGCGTAATAGACAGTGACTGTCCCTGAAACATAGGAATCAAACTGCGAGATTTCAGCGACAGTCGGATCTTCAACAACCATCGTTGCATTCGTAAAGCTGCTTTCGGAGTTGATCCACGTGGCTTGTCCGACACGCAGTTCTAAGGTCGAAGGTACTTTTTCCAACGAAACAAGTGTCGGAACAGCACGATCTACGATATCGTTCAGACCCAATTGGCCGGATGAGTTATCCCCAAACGAGTAAGCTTTTCCGGTTGAATCCAACGCCAATGAATGATATCCGCCGGCGGCGATCGATGTGACTGAAGTCAGATTCGGGATCACAGTCGGAATGTCATGAGAAACTTCACTGCCGCGGCCCAATTGACCGACACTGCTCAAACCAAATGAATAGACGGTACCCGTCGAGGTCAAAATCAACGAGTGATAATAATCCAACTCCACGGAAACCGCATTTGCGACACCTGGAATAAGCATCGGAGTATTGATGACCGAAGTGGCGATATTCTGACCCAACATACCGGCGTAATTCGCTCCGACACCATAGGCTGTTCCGTTATTCTTGATGACGATCGTCGAGTTATCACCGGCTCCGATCGCTTTGACATCACTCAGTGCCGAGATCACGGTCGGAACCAAGATCGGTTCTGTCGTACTTGTATTTAGTCCCAAACCATTATAAATATTTTCACCGAAACCCATTACGGTTCCGTCAGTCAACACGACCATCGTATGATTATAAGCAGCCGCGCTCTTCGCCGTACTGATACCGGGAATCGTCGTCGGTACATTACGATCGATGATATCACCGAGGCCTAATTGACCGAGGTTGTTGGATCCGAATGAAGCCATCGTTCCGTTCTGATTGATCACGATCGAATGTTGTTCACCGGCAATGACTGATTTGACCGTCGTCAATCCGGTGATCAACGTCGGCACATTGCGATCGGTATTATCACCGAGACCCAATTGACCGGATCCGTTGTTGCCGAAGGACAAGACGGTTCCGTTGCTTAATAACACCAATGAAAAATCATCCCCGGCAGCGATCGCGATCGCATCGCTGATCGTCGGGATCTTGGTTGGGAATTCACGATTGACGTTATCGCCCAAGCCGAGTTGACCGGACGCATTATCGCCGACCGCATATACATCACCTGCTTGATTCAGAAATAAGGAAAAAGCAAAACCGGCTGAGATCGCACTGACTTTTTTGGGATTAGGCACATATGCGTTTACTCTCGACATCGAACCCAACGACGTCAATGGCAATATCAGCATTAAACACATAAAAAAACTGACAAAACGCTTCGGTAAACAAGCTTGCCAACTTCGATTATGAAAATTCATATTTTCTCCCCCACGTACAAACGAGTACTGTTGATAAATCAATGATAGCGTTTTCACACAACAAAAGCAATGGTTATTCCGATGTTTATTAGAACAAATAAAAGAGCGATTTCTCGCTCTTTTCTGATTGTGATAATGATGCGTAACTTTACTTATTTTTCGGAATCGCTGAGGGTCGCCAAGTAGCGTGATAACGCGTCTTTCCAATGCGGCAAACGGGTAAATCCGTTCTTATCCAAATTTTCGCGTGATAAGCGACTGTTTTTCGGACGTGTCGCTTTGACCGGAAAAGCATCACTGCCGACCGGGGATACTTCGACCTCCATTTTGGCTTGATTGAAGATCTCAACGGCGAAATCATACCAACTGCAGATCCCTTCGTTGGGCGCATGATAGGTCCCGTATTTTTCGGTTTCCATCATATCGACTAACAGGCGGGCCAGATCATAGGTATAGGTCGGTGAACCGATCTGATCATTGACGACACTGACACGGCCGCGTTCTTTGCCTAACCGAATCATTGTTTTGATGAAATTATTTCCGTTGGTTCCGAAGACCCATGAAATACGCACGATGAAATATTTCTTGATCAAGCTGCGAACGACGATCTCACCGTCTAATTTCGATTGACCGTAGACATTGGTCGGTCCGGTTTGATCATCTTCTTTAAAGAAATCTTCCCCTTGACCGTCAAAGACATAATCGGTACTGATATACATCATCTTGATATCGAGGTCGCGGCAGACTTTGGCAATGTTTTCCGTGCCGTCGACATTGATCTTATGGCAAACTTCCGCCATGTCTTCGGCTTTATCGACTGCGGTATACGCTGCACAGTGAATGACTCCGTCAGGATGAGCTTCCCGAATGACGCGTTCGACTTGCTGGGCATCGGTGATGTCCATTTCGTCAATGTCGACACCCACGGCGATATGTCCTCGTTTCGTCAGTTCATTGACAACATCAAAGCCTAACTGTCCTTTGACGCCGGTAACTAGCATCTTCATTTCAGACGTGCTCCGTACATCGTATCGAAATAACTCTCATAAGCTCCGCTTAAGATATTCTGCCACCATTCTTTATTGTCTAAATACCACTGGATCGTTTGTTTGATGCCGGTATCGAAATTATAGACCGGTTTCCATCCGAGTTCGGTTTCGATCTTGGTCGGATCGATCGCATAACGCAGATCATGACCGGCTCGGTCAGTCACATAATGGATCAGTGTCTCCGGCTTGTTGAGTTGGGCCAAGATCGTCTTGACGACTTCCAAATTGGTACGCTCGTTATGTCCGCCGATGTTGTAGACTTCGCCGACACGCCCGTGATGGATGATCAGATCGATCGCCGAACAATGGTCGTACACATGTAACCAATCGCGCACATTCGCGCCTTCACCGTAGACCGGCAGTTTTTCATTGGCCAATGCGCGGGAGATCATCAACGGAATCAATTTTTCCGGAAAGTGATACGGACCGTAATTGTTTGAACAACGCGAAACGCTCACCGGTAAGTTAAAGGTCCGATAATACGCCAACACCAACAGATCCGCAGCGGCTTTTGACGCACTGTAAGGACTTGAGGTATGTAACGGCGTTGATTCGGTAAAGAACAGATCCAATCGATCAAGCGGAAGATCACCGTACACTTCATCGGTACTGACTTGATGGTAACGGGCAACACCGTTGGCGCGCGCCGCATCCAATAAGATCTGCGTGCCCAATACATTGGTTTCCACGAACAGTCCCGGATTGGTGATACTGCGGTCGACATGACTCTCGGCTGCGAAATTGACGACGATGTCGAATTTTTCTTTCGCAAACAATTCATTGACGAACGGACGATCGGAAATACTGCCTTTCACAAATTTATAATTCGGATTGTCTTCGATATCACTTAACGAAGCCAGATTGCCCGCATAGGTCAACAAGTCTAAGTTAACGATCTTATAGGTAGGATGCTTGTCCAGCATATAATGGACAAAGTTGCTGCCGATGAATCCGGCACCGCCGGTAACGAGTATTTTCATTTGTTTTCTCCTTGATAGATGAAATTGACATCACTGTCTTTCAATAAGGGGGCCGACAGATCCTTTTCGGATAAGATCGGTTGATCGACCGGCCAATCGACACCGATCGTCGCATCATCGAAACGAACACTTCGATCATGTTCTTTCGAATAGAATTCATCGACTTTATATTGAACTTCCACATCATCGCTCATTGTGATGAACCCATGCGCAAAACCTTGCGGAAGATACAACTGTTTCTTATTTTCTTCACTCAATTCAACGGCGATCCACTTCTTATAGGTCGGTGATCCGACTCTGAGATCGACTGCGACATCGATGATGATTCCCTTGGTACAACGCACCAGCTTGGTTTGCGCCATCGGCTGATTTTGGAAATGCAGTCCGCGCAGTACACCCTTCTTGGTGGACATCGAATGATTGTCCTGAACAAATACAGTGTCGATGCCCATTTCGTTGAACTTGATCGCACTGTAGGTTTCCATAAACCAACCGCGCGCATCACCGAACACTGTCGGTTCAATGATAAAAACGTCTTTTAATTCTGTTTCGATTTTTTTCATGTTAATATCTGAATTTTCCTTCCGCTACTTTACGCAGATGTTCGCCGTAAGGACTCTTACCGTATCGGCTCGCCGACTCCAATAATTTTTCCTTGCTGATCCAGCCTTTATTGTAGGAGATCTCTTCGATCGCCGACATTTTGATGCCCTGTCGTTTTTCGATCATCCTGACAAAATCAGCCGCATCCACTAGACTGTCCATAGTGCCCGTGTCTAACCACGCAAAACCGCGTCCCAACAATTTAACGTTGAGTTTTTCTTCATCCAAGAAGATACGGTTGAGATCGGTGATCTCCAATTCTCCGCGTGATGATGGCGCTAAGTGTTTGGCTTTTTCAACGACCGAATTATCATAGAAATAAAGACCGGTGATGCAGTAATTGGATTTAGGGTTTTTCGGTTTCTCTTCGACGGACAGAACTTTACCGCTCGCATCGAATTCGACGATCCCGAAACGTTCCGGATCTTCCACGTAATAACCGAACACGGTGGCTTTACCGGCTTGAGTTGCTTCGACGGCTTCACTCAGGATCTTACTGAATCCGTTACCGTAGAATATATTATCGCCCAACACCATGGCACAGCAGTCGTCTTTGATGAACTCTTCACCTAAGATGAATGCCTGCGCCAAGCCATCCGGCGATGGTTGAACTTTATACGATAAGTGGATTCCATATTGACTTCCGTCTCCCAAAAGACGTTCAAAATTGGGTAAATCAACCGGGGTCGAGATAATCAGTATATCCTGTATGCCCGCCAACATCAGCGTCGATAACGGATAATAGATCATCGGTTTGTCATATACCGGTAATAATTGTTTCGATGTAACCATCGTCAACGGATATAATCGAGTTCCTGCTCCACCGGCTAATATAATACCTTTCATTGTGGTACCTCCATCTATTTAGCATATTCAGTATACCATTCTATCTAATTCGTATAAAGGGTAATTCCGTGCGGAATGTATGAAATCCCGATGACAGAACTGAAATGATCGAACTCTGACACAAAGTCGATTTAGCGAATTCGGTTATTTCCCGCCGAATCGCAACACATACGCCAAGTCGACGGGAACACCGCGCAGACCGCCGTAATGATATTTCTGATACCCTTGCGTGAGGATCGATTTGAGGATCAGTCCGAGGCCTTTGACACGATTCACATGTTTCATTTCGACACTGTCATGCCAAAAAGTGATGCAATCACTCACATGTTTGGTTTCATTTTTGGATTCGATGAGATTCTTGGAATGATCAAAGAAATCCTGATACTCCTTTAGGATCCGAACTTCCATCGGCTCCATCATTCTGAGTTGATTGGAATAACGCCGTACTTTCCCCATGAAGTTCATCTTACTGGCACCGACCACATTGCCGGTATGTTGACGATATTCGATCAAGGTTTCCCGTGATACGGCAATATCCCCATACAACGGCGCATTGATCGCCAACCATCCGTCATGCAACCAGGTATCGAGCGGAAACGGACGCATCAGTTCAAACAATTTTCTTCGCAGTGCCATCGTAGCTCCGGTGACGACCCGTTTTTTCAGCAGTTCTTCATAGTAACGCTTCTGATCGAAATACTCCGGACGCACGCGGCTGACTTCCCATAACGGATACGTAAACGGTTCACGATGTTCATTGACCAACTTTGCGTTGGAGAATGCCAACAGGCAATCCGGGTTTTGCTCAAACAGTTTCACCATCACTTCGACTTTATCCGAGCGCCATACATCATCCTGATCACTGGTAAAGATGATATCACCGTGAGAAAGGTCCATGCCTTTCTCGAAGTTCTTTACGACACCCAAATTGACTTCGTTGACATAAATTTCATTGTGGATCGAACTCTTTCCCAACAATTCGTTGAGGATCGCGATCGTATGATCGGTGGATCGATCATCGACGATAATGATCTCATCGACCGGATGGGTTTGGTCCAAGATACTGCGCACTTGTTCGGCAATGAACTTCTCGCCGTTATAGGTAGCCAATACAACCGATATTGATTCAGCCATGATACTTACCTAGTTACCTTTCTTGCTGATCCCGAAAAACAACAGACTGGGTTTCAGAATCCGATAATGTTTCGTGAGAGCTCCGCAACGCAAGGCCAAGAAATAATTGATGTACAGTCTCGATACATGATGGATCGACGCATAGCGGCGTAAGTCTTTCACATAGATCGCATAGCGATGCAAGTCACCCTCTAGCGTCGAGTAATTGTCACCCGAGAAATGCTGATTCAACCTTACATCCATCACCTTTACACTCAGGTGATGGATGCGGACACGTTGAAAGAATTCGTAATCCACGAAATCCAGAAACAACGACGGGTCATACATCCCCACGATGTCAAATACGGCTTTGCGTAACACCAATCCGGAATTGATACAAGCCAGATCAGCTTGCGGCAGATCGTTGGTAGCATCCCAGCGGACGATCTTGTTGCCGACGAATTTCTTCGGCGAAATGTAGACATAGGGACTTTCCACATACGGCGCATGGATCATTACTTCCGAATAGTCGTTCAATGATTGAATGACCGTACTGAAATAGTTAACGGGAACTTCGGTATCCTGATCAAACAGCACTAAGGCGTCATACTCTGTCTGCTGCAGATATTCGATCGCGTGATTGTACGCACGGCTCAATCCGGCATTGCCGTGATTGTCGATGTAGATCAATCCGTGTTGTTCGCAATAAACTTGATTGAGTTGTTTGAACTCAGCCTTTGTGCTGTTATCGGAAACCAACACATCGCTTGGAAGCAACTGATTGACCAAGGCGGCGGCGATGACCGGCGACGCTTCGATGGCCGCATTATAAGTAACGACCAATAGTTTTAATTTCATGTGTTCCCCTTTTTAGTTGTTTCTCAGTTTGTTTGCCATCGTCATGACCATAGCGCGTAATTTTTCTTTTTCATGTGAATTCAACATGAACAGCACGCCGATCAATAAACCGGCAACGACCATGATGCTTCCGAGCACAAGTAACGTAAGCCATGAGGTAGCTGGAACGATCAGCGTGATACCGGTAAAGGTCGCAATCAAAATTCCCATGTAGGCCAGACCTTTGACGATCGGACGATACAACATACTCGGGGGTTCATGGATACAATGGGCCGCGTAGCGCGGGACGAAGATCAAACAGCGGAAGATCTCTAAGAAACTACTGATTCCCGCGATCGCATAGAGACCTAGATTTGTCGTTTTAAGTACCGTTAACACAATAATGATATTGAGTAAGCCGGTCACGAAGATCGCAGCCGACGGCCACTTTAAACGATTTGTGATCGTAAAGATATGAAACAGCGGCATGATGCAGAAACTGGCGATCATACTGATCATCGTCAACAGTGACAGTGCGGTCAGCTCATTGCCCGCAACACTCGGTACCCATAAGCCGAAGAACGAGGACGAAAGTGCGATATAAGCGGCGATTGGGATACCGGTAATGATCGACGTAAATTTCAGTGTATATAACAGTTCGCTGATAAACAGATTACGATCATCGCGCGCATACAGGATCGTCAGATACGGACTGAAGGCACTCGGAACGACAGCGATCAGTGATTGCAGTGCCATCGGGGCTGTTTTGGCGATCGCCAAAACACCGGCGGCGGAAGGTCCGAGGATCAGATTAGCGATCAACAGATCAAGTCCCGTCAATAATACATTGCTGAGTTGAATAAAGGAGTTCCAGATCCCTGAACTCAGTAATTCCCACACGATCTTCATCTTGACGCGTTTGAGTGAGATTCTGAGTGTCGGCATGATCTTCCTAGAGGTGATCATGTTGAGTGATCCCAAGATCAACATAAACGCTAAGACCGAAAGTCCGATGTAATAGACACGGGCTCTGAAAAAACTGAACAGCACGAAGATCACGACGATACGCATGATCGATCCGACGATGTTGATGATACTGTTGACATCCAAGCGATTCATACAATAAGCAGCGACCGAAAACGACGTCGTCGCTAAATTGACGATGAACGCGATGAACATGAAAATGAATAATAAACGGACATCATCAAAGATTTCCGGTGGGATATTGACCAATCGATTCAGGAAGATGACGACCGCAAAACAGATCAGCGACCAGAACAGGGCGATGATCAGATTGGAATAGAACGATGTACTGTAATAATCATTCGCTGCATTGATGTCGTTCTTATGCGTTTTGAGCGTCACAAAACGCCCGGTCATCGATGTCAGAGCCAAGGTCAGCACAGCCATGTAGGAAGTGAAATTATTGGAAATCGGCACAAACGCATACGCTTCTTTACCGATACTTTGGATGATATAAGGGGTGAGGAAAAAAC
>Ga0209125_1001427_pt1 | contig 22345 bp, 13 predicted proteins | sample BarGraIncub1131A_FD_184503 | JGI IMG/M metagenome (GOLD analysis project Ga0209125, IMG submission 184503) | Arctic peat soil microbial communities from Barrow, Alaska - Barrow Graham LP Incubations 11-31A (SPAdes) (version 2) | ecosystem: Environmental > Terrestrial > Soil > Wetlands > Peat...
TGGAATCATGAGCAGAAAAGATTGACTGTAAGCAAACAAAGCCAGCATGGTTTTGCATCACCGTACTGGCTTAAAAATAATAAAAAAAGGCACCATCGGATGCCTTATTGTTATGATTTCAATTGGAAGTTGTGAACAATTTTCTGATTGTCGCTGTGCTCACGGCCTCGTAGGTATCCTGGTTCTGTTCAAAGATAAAAGCAGAAACCTCAAAGGAAAGATTATAATTCAAGTACTGGGAAAGGTCTATCAGCGAGAAAGGTATATTAAGATTAGCAGTTGTGCTTGTTGGGACAAGAAAATTTGACTCGTAGATCATCAGCCTGGAGGTGGCGTCGCCATCATCATAGAAAATGCGAATTTTATAGGCTTCCGCGTTAGCAACAAGTTTACAATCCATTACGATATCTGTAGCTGTTCTCGTTGCTGTCAGCTCTTGAGCAGGGACAAGTGATTGGCCTGAAGTAGGATCTACTACGATGGCAGCATCTCCTGAGTCGTAAGTAACATTATAAGTATAGGTATCAAAAGCAGGAGGGATTGTCTTATAAGAGGCCGAATCGATCGTAGAAAAGAAGGAATACTGATTTACCGTTCCTTTCGTCAGCGGTGTAGACGTGCCCGTCAAACCCTTTACACTGACATCTTTCAGCGCAGAATAACAAAAGGCTGAGTGGACCACGTTGTAAACTGGAATACCTGCGCGATTGTATATTGAATGGATATAGGAATCCACATATACTTGTTTATCTATAACTAACTTATTGCAGGAGGTAAGAAGCGAACCCAATGCAACTACTACCGTGAAAACTATAAGTGATCGTTTTTCCATTGCCAAAAATTTATATTTGAGTCGTGTATTCTAAACAATTAGCAAAAATACAATTTTTATTTTGAAGAAATATTGTACCTTTGCCCCTCGTTTTAATTAATTAACATTTAAGAGTTACACTGTATGTCAGTAAAGATTCGTTTGGCTAGGCATGGCCGCAAACAACATGCCTACTACCACATTGTGGTAGCAAACAGCAGGGCGCCACGAGATGGCAGGTTTATTGAAAGGATCGGTTCTTATAATCCAAACACTAATCCTGCCACCATCGATCTTGATTTTGACAAAGCTATTTCATGGCTTTTCTTGGGTGCTCAGCCTACAGATACTACCCGCTCTATCCTTTCTCACGAAGGGGTAATGATGAAAAAACACCTGCTTGAAGGAGCCAAAAAAGGAGCCTTTACTGAAGCAGAAGCTGAAACAAAGTTCGAAGCATGGATGAATCAGAAGGCTGCCAAAGTCGAAGCATCCAAAGAAAAACTTAGCAGCTCGCAAGTGGAAGAGAAAAAAGCAAGGTTGAAAGCCGAAGTAAAAGTTAACGAGGCCCGTATGGCAGAGATTGCCAAACGTAACGCTGCCGCTGCAGCTGCCAAAATGGCTCCTGTGAAAGTAGCAGTTGCTGAAGAGGTGGTTGTTATTGAAAAACCAGCAGTTGTTGAAGAAGTAGCAGTTGTTGAAAAACCAGCAGTTGTTAAAGAGGTGGTTGTTGCCGAAGAAGTAGCAATTGCTAAAGAAGAAGTAGTTGCTAAAGAGGTAGTAGTTGCCGAAGCAGCTGTTGCAGAAGAAGTGGCTGTTGTCTCCGTTGAGGAAGAGGCTGCTCCTGAAGTAGAAGCTGCTCCTGAGACTGAGGCTGCTGAGGATAAAACCGAAGTATAAACAACATTAAGTCCGGGTTCTTCCGGATAAAGATTTAAAGCGATGGAGTCCTTCCATCGCTTTTTTATTTGCTATTTTTACAGGCAAAATTACGAACCGGCCATGACTTCAATCGACAAACAGGATTTCTTCCCGATAGGTACCATCCTCAAACCACACGGACTGAAAGGCGAGATGGTTCTCGATGTAGCGGAGGGCTTTGAGGAGGTTCTGGAGGAATCAGAATTTTTGATGGTGGAGATTGAAGGTAGACTGGTACCCTTCTTCGTCAGGAAGGATGGAATCAATTTCCGCACTCCGACAACCGTTTCCCTGGCTTTTGACGATCTTGACACAGCTGATAAGGTGAGACCGTTTTGCGGTTGCAGGATATTTCTTCCTAACGAGGCTCAGATGGAAGAAACGATTGAAGGAGAACTGAACGAACTGATCGGTTACCTGGTTTTTGATCTCGAAAAGGGATCCTTAGGGAAGATCATCAGGGTAGATGATTTTTCCGGAAATGTTGTGCTGACGATTCTTCATGGTAATCGTGAGATTCTGGTACCGCTGTCAGACGATTTTATCACGGAATTCAACGAAGAGAAACGGGAACTGCACTTGGATTGTCCGGAGGGGCTCGTTGATTTATACCTTGAGGAAGAAAATGGGAATAATTGAGTTGAATCTGGGGTAAGGAAATTATTATGTTTGAAAAGGAAGATCTGAAAAATGCATTACAGGTATTGCGGAATGGCGGCGTGATCCTCTATCCGACAGACACGGTCTGGGGTTTGGGGTGCGATGCCACCAATGTCGAGGCCGTAAAAAAAATTTTCACGATCAAACAAAGGGAGGATTCAAAGAGTATGCTGGTGCTGATGGAGAATCCGAATATGCTCGGCGCTTACCTCAAAGACGTTCCGGAAGTTGCCTGGCAACTGATCGAGGTGACAGACAAGCCATTGACAATTATCTATCCAGGTGCCAAAAATTTCGCCCCGAATCTTGTTGCTGAAGATGGGTCTATCGGTATCAGAATTACCACCGAGACTTTTACGGAGCATCTGATTCAGCAATTTCGCCGTCCTGTTGTCTCGACCTCTGCCAACTTATCAGGAAAGCAGGCGCCGCAAAATTTTGATGAGATTGAGGAGGGGATTTTGTCGGCAGTGGATTATGTGGTTCAATACCGGCAGGGAGATACCTCTAAATCGAAACCGTCTGCTATAATCAAACTGGGCCTCAGTGGGCAAATCCAAATCATCCGGTCCTGACTTAGAGTTGCAACCGGGCTTCGCTTCAACGGATTTGCAATCTGTTGGTGAGAGTTTTCCAGCGGATTGCAAATCCGCTGGAGCCTTTAAGAAATGCGCGCAAGCAGATTGGGCGCAAGCTGATTCGGACTACTGTTGTGTTAAGCTTTACATATACTGCGTCATGCTGAACTTGATTCAGCATCCCCTGTCACGCGTCATGCTGAACTTGATTCAGCATCCCCTCATTAATCGGGGGATTCCGGATCGAGTCCGGAATGACGTTCTGCCATACAATGACGTTCCGTCAATTGGCACTTAGCAGAGCACTACACCTCAATAAAGTGCTTGTTTTCAAACGGCCGGTAATTGAAAAATTTCTCGAACCAATACAAAAAGAAATATTTTCCCGTCAATTTTTTCTTTTTTTCGGATAATTCCGGATGCCAGTTCAGCTGCTCCAGCCTCTTCCGCATCACAGAAGGATGGGTATCCCTGAAGCGCTCAAGGCTATCGATAGACTGCGCATAATCATATTCGGCGGAGATTTGGTTGATCGTTTTGATGTGCTTAGAGTCGGCCGCCCAATAATTCTTGCTTCCTTCCAGCTTTTCCATCATTTTTTTCGGTGGACGAACCCAGCCATAATGATAAACCGTAGCGTCAACAAATTTCCCATTGAGTTTGCGGGCATCCTTCCATCGAAATCCCTGGGCATCATTCCAGGAGCGAATCCCTTTGTCGTTGCGCACGATCCGGATCTCACTCCGGTACCAGCGACGCGAATCCGCTACGTAATCGAAAGTCCCGTAAAAATGCAGGTAGCGAAAGATCAGTCCATGAATTTCTTTGTCCGGCAGGTTGTCCTCCATGGCTTTTCGGATGACGGGCAGGTATTTCTCATGAATCACCTCATCCCCCTGAATGTAAAAGCACCAGTCATACCCTTCGGGGATCGCGTCGAAGGCCTTATTCGTCTCGGAAGCGAGCACCCTTCCCCGCTCTTTCAGGGCAGGATCCCAGATGGTATCGATGATCTGAATCTTGTCTGAACCGATGGATTCAATCAACTCCCTTGTTCCGTCATGGCAGTCACCAACGGCCACAATAAAATGATCACATATCGGAAGAATAGATGTAATCGCCTCTACGACAGGATAATCGTAGAGGACACCGTTCTTAACAAAACTAAATCCGCAGACTCTCATCTGATAATATTTTAGGTTGTCAACTTCTATACTAGTGTTGTGTTAAGTGCCGATTGACGAAACGTCATTGTATGGCAGAACGTCATTCCGGACTCGATCCGGAATGACGCAACAGGGGATGCTGAATCAAGTTCAGCATGACGCAGTATATGTAAAGCTTAACACAACACCCGAAATCCCTGTAGGTCATTGAAATTCAGGGTAGCAAAATAGTCGTCCAGCGTTTCCGCCCTGCGGATCTCTATTACATCACCGTTTTCCCTGAGAAGTAACTCGGAAGACCGTAACTTTCCATTGTAATTAAAACCCATGGCATGACCGTGCGCACCTGTATCGTGGATGACCACCAGATCACCGGGCATCATCTTTGGAAGCACCCGGTTAATGGCAAATTTATCGTTGTTCTCGCACAAGGAACCGGTTACATCGTACATGAATTTAGACGGATTTTCCTCGTTACTCAGGACCGTGATATGGTGATAGGAACCGTACAGCGCCGGGCGCATTAGATTGGCCATGCTGGCATCTAGACCGGCGAATTTCTTGAAAGTATTCTTGATGTGCAGTACCCTGGAAACCAGGAAACCGAAGGGTCCGGTGATGGCTCTTCCGGATTCAAAAAAGATTTTCAACGGATCGAGGCCGTTGGCTACAATGAACTTGTTGTAACTTTCCCGGATACCGCTGGACATCTTATCCAGGTCAACCACTTGCTGATCAGGTTTATATGGAATGCCGATTCCACCGCCCAGATTCGCGAATTCGAAACGTATACCCAGTGTCTGGTAGAGTTCAACGATCAATTCAAAAAGAATATGAGCTGTCTCAACGAAATAATCGGGATTCAGTTCGTTGGATGCCACCATTGTGTGAATGCCAAATCTCTTGATTCCCTTGTCGCGCAGGATCTTGTAACCTTCGAAAAGCTGCTCTCGGGTGAAGCCGTATTTGGATTCCTCCGGATGACCGATGATGGCATTTCCCTCCTTGAGCGCTCCCGGGTTGTAACGGAAACAGACCAGCTCAGGCAGACCGACTTTCTCTTCGAGGTAGCTGATGTGGGCAAAATCGTCGAGGTTGATGATCGCCCCGAGTTCAATAGCTTTCTTGTATTCGTAAGCAGGTGTATCGTTGGAAGTGAACATGATCTCCTCGCCACGCAATCCAACCTTTTCGGCCAGTACGAGTTCGGCCATGGAACTGCAGTCGATCCCGAATCCCTCCTGGCGTAAGATCTTCATCAGAAATGGATTGGGAGCGGATTTTATGGCATAATATTCTTTGAATCCGGTGTTCCAGGAGAATGCTTTGACGAATTTGCGGGCATATTCACGAATTCCCCTTTCGTCGTAGATATGAAAGGGAGTAGGAAATCTCGCGGCAATCTTTGCTATTTCTTCTTTCGAAAATGGTAACGTCTTCTCGGTCATCGTTATAAAATTGAATCTGCAAATTTACAAAAAAACCCAGAGAGGTGCTATTTAAACTTATTCTAAAAAACAAAAAATTGTTATTTAATTGTATACCTGAAGAGTTCCCGACTAAGAATGCCGTTAGCAATTTCCCTGACTTCACCCGTCAGACGGATATTCCAGTCTTCATCCACCTCGATCTTGAGGGTACCTCCCGGCATCCGGACGGTGATATTCCTGTCGGTCAATCCCTTTTTCACCAGCACTGCAGCGATCCCGCAAGAAGAGCTGCCTGAAGCCAGTGTGAATCCGGCACCCCGCTCCCAGATCAGGGCATCCACCACCTGCCTGGATTCCACCTTCACAAACTGAACGTTGATCCGGTTGGGAAAGATCGGATGGTTCTCGAGCAAGGTACCAACCCTTTTGATTTCGGCTTCATCCAGCTGATCTTTTACTACCACACAATGGGGATTTCCCATCGTAACGCAATGGATGCGATATTCCCTGTCCTCAACCATTAGCGGCTCATCGAAACATTCCTTTTTGGGAAAGTTTACCGGAATTTCCGCCGCAGTGAAATTAGCCTTGCCCATATCCACGCGAATCATAAAAGCCTTACCATCCCTTAGCTCCAGAATGTGCACGGTCACCACGCCACCCAAAGTCTCAATGGTATACTGAAGTTGATTTGTAAATCCATAGTCGAAGAGGTACTTGGCGAAGATCCGAAGTCCGTTGCCACTTTTCTCGGCCTCCGAACCATCCGGATTGAGGATTCTTAGTCCGAAGTCGGCTTTCACGGTAGGGATTTTAAGTAAGATTCCATCTGAACCAATACCTACGTGGATGTTGCACAACTGGATAATCCGCGATTTGGTAAGTTCGAAATCTATGGCAGATTGATCCAGCACAATATATTCATTTCCAAGTCCGTGCGATTTGACAAAAAAATTCGTTTCCATGACAGCATTTGTAAGGTTTGCGGTAAAAGTACCCAAAATTTTATTTCGTATCTTTAGCCAGAAATATAAAAGAATGGCCAGAATCAACGAAAATTATCTGAAGCTTAAGGCAGGATATTTGTTCCCGGAAATTGGGCGGCGTGTCAGGGAGTTTGCGCAGGCGAATCCTGGTAAGGAAATCATCAGAATGGGCATCGGGGACGTTACCCAGCCGCTGGCTCCCGCTGTGATCAAGGCATTTCATGAAGGGGTTGATGAGATGGCTTCGCCGGCAACTTTTAAAGGATATGGCCCGGAGCAGGGCTATGATTTCCTCCGCGAGGCCATTGCCGTGCATGATTACCAATCACGCGGTGTGCAAATCACTGCAGATGAAATATTTGTCTCGGATGGTTCGAAATGCGATACTGGCAATATCCAGGAGATTTTTGGCATCGGGAATAAGATTGCCATCGGCGATCCGGTTTATCCGGTTTATGCCGACACTACCGTGATGTCTGGAAAAACAGGATTCTGCCAATCCAACGGCTATTTCGACGGAATCATCTATATGCCTTGTAATGAAGCGAATGGGTTCATACCAGAACTACCCTCGGACCGTCCGGATCTCATTTTCCTTTGCTTTCCCAATAACCCTACCGGGGCAGTCGCATCGAAAGAGGTACTGAAAAAATGGGTGGATTATGCCATTGAGAATCAATGTATTATACTCTATGACGCTGCCTATGAGGCATTTATCACCGACCCTTCTATACCACATTCAATCTTTGAAATCGATGGGGCGAAAAATGTGGCCATCGAGTTCAGAAGTTTCTCGAAGACAGCCGGTTTTACCGGAACCAGGTGTGCCTTCACGGTCATCCCGGAAGAGCTGGTAGCTTATGACGAATCGGGTAAGGCACATAAGGTCAAGCCATTATGGATGAGGCGTCACACGACAAAATTTAACGGAGTCTCCTACCCGGTTCAAAAAGCAGCTGCCGCAATTTATTCCGAAGAGGGCGCCAAAGAGGTGAAAGCGGTGATCGACTACTACCTCGAAAATGCACGTATCATGCTGAACAGCCTGCAGGAGATGGGATATACTGTTTTTGGAGGGGTTAACGCCCCATACGTTTGGGTAAAAACGAAAAAAGGATTAACTTCATGGGAGTTTTTTGATCTGTTGCTAAACGAGGCCAATGTGGTCGGGACGCCAGGTTCGGGATTCGGGCCATCCGGAGAAGGCTATTTCCGGTTCTCTGCTTTTGCCGAAAGGGAAAATGTGATTATGGCAATGGAGCGGCTGAGGAGAATGGGCTAATGTGCTAATGGGGAAATGGGGAAATGGAATTGGTGCCGGTCCAGAAGCCTGCTCGCATCAACGGATTGCAAATCCGCTGATGCAGATTGAATGAGGAAAATAAGGAAATGTGAAGTGGAGACATGAAGATTAAATTAATTTTTTTGCTGCTTATTCTGGTAGGAGGATTGTCTCTGAACGGTTTCTCGCAAGTCTATTTCCCCGAAGACATGATAAAAGTTTCGGCTCAGGTCCTGGATGATCTGACCGGACTGCCCGTTCCCTATGTCAACGTAATCAACCAACGGGTCAGAGGAGGCACCATGACCGACAAGGAGGGCAAATTCTCTTTGCAGGCAGACCCGACAGATACACTGACATTCAGATCGTTAGGATATATTGACAAGAAAATTCCGGTAAGCGATATGGTCAAGGAAAACACCGTAGTAACCATGGCGCCGGTCCGATATGAGCTTAATGGTGTGGAAATTACCGGGGAGAAGAATAAAGTGAACATGACAGGACTCCTCGATCATGCCAAGATGAGCAATATCCCCAGTGAATTACGGGGAGAGTTTGCGGCCAATCCCAAACTGCTGACAGCAATTTTTCATCCTACCTCCTTCCTTTATTACAAATTCAGCAAAGACGAAAAGGAGAAACGCAATACCCTGGTTGCTATCCGGACAGAACGGCAGTGGCAATTGTTTTCACTGGTCTATAACAAGGAGATCGCGGCACGGGTGACTGGTTTGAAGGGGGACGATCTGGACAATTTCATGGTCTACTTCAATGCCTACAGCAATCTTTCGTTTAGCTCCACGACCTATGAGGTGGAAAAACGACTGAAAGAGATCCTGAAGGAATACAAGAAAAAAATAATGGAAGAGAAAACAAATAAGTAGTGTAGTGATATGTGACCAATGGCTGAAAGTCATTCCGAACTTGATTCGAAAAAACGGAACGTCATTCCGGACTTGATCCGGAATCCCACGATTAATGAGGGGATGCTGAATTAAATTCAGCATGACGCATGACGCATGACGTATGACGCTGGATGCTTAAAACAGTAGTGAATTATAAATAACCTGAAATTATGGCACTTCTGACAATTGTACTCCCGACTTTTGAGGATATCCGCACAGCCCATCAGCTGATTAAGCCATACATCCACCGGACACCCGTACTGACGAGCAAGAGTATCAATGCCCTGATGGGATGTGAGCTCTTCTTTAAATGCGAAAATTTCCAGAAAGTTGGCGCCTTCAAATTCCGCGGCGCCACCAATGCTGTTTTTTCGCTAAATGAGACGGAGGCTGCCTCTGGAGTCGGCACCCATTCCTCAGGAAATCATGCCGCTGCCCTAGCTTTGGCTGCACGGATGCGTAACATCCAGGCACATATTGTCATGCCTTCCAACGCTCCGGAGATCAAGAAAATCGCGGTAGCGGGTTACGGGGCGCATATTACTTATTGCGAACCTACGCTTCAGGCTAGGGAAGAAACCCTTCAACGGCTGGTCGACCGGCTTGGACTCATCGTGGTCCATCCGTACAACAATTTCAAGGTGATTTGCGGTCAGGGTACGGCCGCTCTCGAACTTCTGGAAGAGGTTAAAAGTCTTGATATTGTATTGTGTCCGGTCGGCGGAGGAGGTCTCTTATCAGGAACAGCGCTCTCCACGAAGGCCTTAAGCCCCGGCACCAGAGTCATCGCCGCTGAACCTAAAAATGCAGATGATGCCTTCCGATCCTTCCGCGATGGTTTCATACATCCTTCCGTCCAGCCCAAAACCATTGCCGATGGATTGCTGACTTCCCTCGGAGAGCTGACCTTTGCTATCATTCAAAAAAATGTAGACGAAATTCTTACCGCCCCGGAAGAATCCATCATCGCAGCCATGCGAATGATCTGGGAACGGATGAAGATTATTATAGAACCCTCCAGCGCCGTTCCACTGGCGGTTATCATGGAGAACAGGGAAAAATTCGCCGGCCAAAAAATTGGCATTATCCTTTCCGGCGGGAATGTTGAACTGACAAAACTGCCGTTTTAAATATTTATAAAAATCCTATTGGAACCTATTGAATCAATGTCGTTTAGCGTCGTCATTGCGACCACGAGGCACAAAGTAAAAAGCAATCTGTTGATTTATAGATTGCTTCATTTCGTTATCAATGACGGCGTTAACTAAACGACATTGAATGCTTATCTGAATTTCAGACCAACTGTAGCGTTTATAGCAGATTTCAGATCCAGCCCCTGAATCTGAGTTCCCAGCGTGTTGTCCAGACCAAAAGAATAGCGGAGATCCACTGTTATAAAACCAAGGATATCTGCGCCTGCGCCTAATTGAAAATTGTATGCGCTGCTTTGACGTTTGACTCCTCCGGGCAAAGGATTAGATTCTGACAGGAAAAAAGTACCTTGAGGTCCTGCCATCACATGAGCGCTAACTATACCCAAATTGATCAGTCTCAATCCTACCAGAACAGGAACTTTCAAAGAATTTACTTTTGTTGCTAAGCCAGTTATTGGTTGTTCCTTGTACATGGCATAATAAAACTCGGGTTGAAGGTAGAGGATCCGTCCAAACTGGAAGAAAATACCGAACTGAGAATTGGAGTCAAATTGTGATTTAATCTCATTTTGATCGAGCGTCGCGGTAGCCAGATTCAAACCGACCTTGGGTCCCCACCAAAAATGCGGTTTTTTCTTCACTGCGTCCGGGGCCTGCTCCTGTGCAAAAATATTGGCAGGGAAAAGCAATAAAGCAATCAACATTACTAAACAAAAATCACGTAATCGTTTCATGGAGTTAAATTTAGAATTACAAATTGATAAATCTTTTAATTTCAATTTTTAAGGCATCTGACAGACAAACCATATTTCTGATTGACAAAGCTACTGACCATGGAGCTATTGCCAAAGTAAAGATAGCGATAATAAGAAACATTTGAAGTTCCAGGGGTAGTACTCCACCATTGTCCATAGTTTCCAGCATTTTCGAATAAACCTGAATTTGTCCGGTTACCGCCAGGCATGGCGGAAAAGGAAGTTTCATTCGTTGCTCCGGTGTTCGGACTCTTCCAGTGCAAACTTCCGGCCTCCTTCAGTTTACCTCCCGATAGCGTGGCTCCTCCCAGGAAATTCGATAGAGTACTCCATTCACTGTCAGAAGGAACATGCCATCCTATAGGGCATAATTTTCCGCTGTTCGCGGTATACCAGTTGTACAAAGCCCCATAAGAATCTTTATAAGTCGTTTCATTGTTGCCGTACCAGCAATATCCGGAAGTGATCGTGTTATTCCAGGGACCGGAGTCCTCGACATACGGAATAGGAGAGCCATCATTGAATTTGGTGGTTTTTAAATTCCCTACCGTCCAAACCTGTGATCCAATCATGACAGAGTGATAAAAATTATTATCTCCGTCCACTATACTAAATTTGGCGGGAGAAAAAGAGAATTCAAATCCGTAGGCTGTTCCAGCGCTATTTATTGCATATGCCCTCAAATAGAAGGTCGTATTGAAATCTTGTTTGGATAAGAATATCGTACTGATAAATTTGCCAATTCCAATGCCAGCTGAGGTGTAGGAATCAACTGAACTCGAACTGCGGGTAGGATTTTTAACCGTGCTCCAGCAAATTCCACGTTCGGTGACAGGGGAACCTCCGTCGCTAAGAACCTCTCCGCCGGAATTCACTTCGGTATCAGAAACAAGGTCAATATTCGATGTAGTCACAGTAGGCATTAGAGGAGCAATGACCGCTGTCATTGGGGTACCATAACCAGTACCCACTGTGTTTGTCGCGTAGGCTTTGATAATATAGCTTTTGCCAGGTTTTAATCCTGTAATAGTGCTAGAAAACGGACCGATTCCTTTGCCGTCTGAAGTGATACTGTCAATATTCAGGATTGTCGGATTTGGAAGTAAGCTCCAGCATACTCCACGTGCGGTTACTGCGCCACTACCTTCAGATGTAATGCCCCCACCTGTCTTAACAGAGGAAGAAGTTAAAGAAGTAACAGGAAGTGTCTTTAACACCGGAACCTCACTGGGATTATCCTTCTTGCAGTTCCAGGCAAAAAACAACAATAATATGATAATTATCTCATTTCTCATATCTCCTATCTCATATCTCAATTAAAAGTATCTGGGAGTAAAACGACAATATCTCTTTTTAACATAAGGAAAATCATAACTGATCAGCATCTCATGAGTACCTGCATTACTTTGCGAAGGAGTGAAAGTGGTCAAATCATAGGCATATCCTATTTTTATCTGACTATTTACAAATGCTTGAAAAATAAAACCGTAGGAGTTGGACACCCGGTAAGTTCCTCCTACCCACACCCGGTCGAAGAATAGAAAATTGATTGAAAGATCAACCAGCATCGGTGACTTGGGACTCCACCGGGTCAGGAAAGTGGGTTTGAACTTCATCTTATCAGTTACAGGCCAAACTAATCCACCCATCGCATAAAAGTTTAATACAGAGGCTTGGGCGTTTTCCGAAATTTTACTTGGAAAAATTTTAGGAGCAGAAATGCCCAGGAAATATGCATCTGAATGAAAGATGACTCCAACTCCAAAATTTGGCATTATTTTATTGATATCATTCTGGATAACCGGATCATTTGGATCATGTACAAGCGCCTCACTAAAATGGGTCTGATAGCTATTAAAACCAGCTTTCAAACCAAATGAAATATAATTATCCATATCCAAAAGGATCCGATACGAATAGTCGGCATATACCCCGGTTTGCCTGACCATATTTCCAATTCTGTCACTAACAATTGAAAGACCTACTCCTACATTGTATTTTCTAAATGGGCCCTGTATTGAAAAACTATTTGTTCTGGGAGCATTTTCAAATCCAACCCACTGAATTCTGGACAATGCCGACACATTCGTATAACCCGACATCCCCGCATAGGCAGGTTGTAAAGTTAAAAGGTTGTTCATATACTGATTAAAAACCGGATCCTGTTGCGCAAAACCGGGCATTTGAATCCCCACGAGTAAGAATCCGAGCACGATCCATGAAAAACCCTTGAATATGTTATTTTTTCGATTCAAAAGCAAAATTATTTATTGATATTTTAATTAATAATAAACATAAATAGCTCCTCTTATAACCGTTCCAGTAATACCTAAAGTGAGGACATAATAATACACACCTTGGGCAACAATTTGATTTGGATTCCATTTGGCCTCAGAGTATCGTCCATCCCAGTCGCTTTTGTAATTATCGCTTTTATAAACCAATTGTCCTTCACGGGTAAAGATGGCTAATTTAGAATTCGGGAAAGAAGCTAATCCTTCGATTATGAACAAATCGTTGATTCCATCACCATTGGGCGAAATTAATTGAGGAACAGTCGGGAACTCTCTGACGATTACTTGCTGTTTACACGTTGCAGTCAACCCCACGAGGTCCATTACAGTCCAGTTAACAGTTGTATTCCCAGACCTGAACTTCAACGGGGCATCATTCATTACTTTATCTACAGCACAACTATCGAATGCGATTGGAATACCCAGATCGACAAGGTACTTATTAGGATCTATAGAAACTATTGTTTGTACTGTAACATCAATATCCTTTGGACAAATGATGGTCGGTGGATTAATATCCTTGTGGTTAATGAAAATACTCTCTGCTTGTTTGCATCCTTTAGCATCAGTCAAAGTCACCTTATGAATACCATACATTAATTGGTATACCTGTCTGTTGGTGTCTTTCGGAATGGTGGTATTCGGTAAATAAATGTTGGTATTCCATAAATATTTATAGGAATTTAAGATCCCCATTGCTGCACTTCCGTTGATGCTGTCGACCCTGGCGCTTCCATTGGCATCGCTGATGCATTGAATATCCTTCTGTGAAATGAATACCTTCAATGGCCCAGGTTCTGTGACTTCTACACGGAAAGTAGAAGAACACGAATTTGCATCTGTCACTTGAACTGGGTAAAAGCCTGCACGAACATTATTCAAAGTATCGTTTGTTCGAGTGGGCTGAGGAGGAACTAACTTCCACGAATAGGTATAAGGGGCTTTCCCCGTTGTTTGATCAACAACAACCTTTACCGAACCAGTCGAATTACCATAACAGTCAACAGGTATAGTCACGAAAGAAGCACGTAATACATCGGGCGTACTAACTGTAATCCCCTGAATGTCATAACATGTTCCAGTAGGTGTTTCACCCCTGATATAATAGGTGCCTTCCGGAACGGCTTTTGGATTAGCGACCGCTTGTGTTCCTGCCGGATCTGTGAAATATCCGTATGGCTGTTTCAACCCGGCTGTTGTACCGGCTGTAAAAGCAGGATCGGTTAAATCTGCAAATGATCCTTTACAGGATGGCAGTATAATCGAATGGGTCACTACTTTGGGTTTATCAACTACATCGATGGACATCGTTGCACTGATAGAACAACCAGACGGACTTACCCAAGTATAGATAATAGTATGCGTGCCAATTCCTGCAATTTTTGGATCAAAAATGTAACCTGAGGTCGCATTCCCTGTTATTCCATTACCGGAGAAATCTACTCCGGTCTGATTAACTGACATCTTGACTGGTAAATCCAGAATACAATAAGGTCCATACTTGCCATTGAAAGACACACCATTGACAACTAGATTAATTTGAGTAGTACTTGAACAACCCGATGTCACATCTGTCACCTTCAAAGTATATACACCTGATTGGTTCGTCTTGATTCCAGTGATCATAGGTGGATTCTTCATAGTAGAAGTAAATCCATTCGGACCCGTCCATTCATACGTATATTGTCCAATTGTTCCTGAAGGTCCACCCTGAAGTGTTATATCCGTACCCTCGCACAAAGGAGAAGTTGCAGGATTGACCAAAATAGTGGCAGCAGGGATGCTTAAAGAAACCTGTAAAGGAGTTGTTATCGACTTACAACCAGTGTTGTCATAAACTGTCAGGTTATAATTTCCCAACAACTCAGCCGGAGTACTCTTATCGATGGTGGGTGACTGGAGATTTGAAACGAAACCGTTCGGACCAGTCCACGCGTACCTGCTCAACCCGTTGGGAGCGCCAATCAACCGAAGTTTAGTTCCGGAACATATCGGTATATAACTTGGTTTTGCCTCTAAAATTTCGACCGTAATCGTTTTTGTTGCCGAACATCTATTTGTATCTGTTACCGTCAAAAGATAATCGGTTTTAATTGCCGGCGCAAGGATACTCATTGACTGCAGTTTACTTTGGGCTGGTGTTATACCATTACCCGACCATAAATAATTGGTCATCAGATCAGGGCCGGCAATTAATTGAAGGTTTCCGTTTGGACATACAGGAGAGTTCGACAATGCAAACGGCTCAGGCAATGGGAATATATTCACAACGATTGGATAGGTTGTTTTGGTTCCGCTTTGGTCTGTGGTCTCCAGTGTGTAAGGTCCGCTATTGGCTGCAGTTACATTGTCGATGTATGGATTCTGGTCGTTTGAAGCAAATCCATTCGGACCTGTCCACAAATAACCCGCCATCCCATCCGGTCTGCCGATGAGATTTAAAGTACCTCCCATACAAACCGGTTGGTAACTGGCATTTGCTGTGATAACGATCACCGTTACAGTTACAGACGAAGTACAACCACTTGTTATTGAAGTAGCCGTCAAAGTATAGGTTCCTGCATCATTCGATGTAATATTATTTATTGATTTAATGGCCGAAGGATAGGTTAAACCATTAGGCGCTGTCCAGAGGTACGTATAATCTGAAGGAGTAACAAGGTCGTCAGTCTTTCCACTCAGGTACAATGTACTGCCCAGAGAAACCGGACTATTTGTAATCGCGGATGCTGTAAATTGAGGACTGATGGTCAGCTTAACTTCTGTTCGGCCAAAACTGGTACAATTGCCCAATTTTGCTTCAGCCCAATAGGATTTCGAACCCACCGTACTCCAGGTTAACGGATTAACAGAAATGTCAATAGGCGTTGTTGAGGTTGCAGTACTGTACCAAATAGTGGTAACACCTGCAGGTGGTGTCTTGACAGTAGCAGTTAATACCGGAAGCGGATTTAAAGCACAGGCAATTACATCTGCTCCAATCGGATTCGCAGGGGTAGGATTAATTGTTAATACAACCTTCGTTCTGTTTAAGCTCGAACATACCGTTGTCCCATTCAATTTTGTTGCTTCGGCATATACAGTTTTAGTACCTACGTAATCGAGATATGGTGTATCTTCAAATCCTAATGTTGATTTATCGTACCATTTAATTATTGTTCCCGGAATCACACCACTGATAGCCAGGTTGGCATCCAGTTTCTGAATAGTTGATTTCTCACATTCTGTCAGATCAGTTATTAAGAGCGGAGTTGCAGGTACATCATAGAGTGTCAAGGTTACTTTTGTTCGACCTACACTTTTACAAGTACCTAATTGAGCCTCTGCCCAGTAGGATATTGTCCCTGATATACTTAAAGTTGGTAAGGGTACTATTATTCCATTTTTATCAAACCAGACTACTGTAACACCCGGTTGTACCAATACCTTTGCAGTTAAGGTCTGAGGCGTACTGTTCATACATTCCGTCACAGCGCCTTCAGCAGGATTGGCTTCAGACGGGCTCTCCGGAATCGGATTTGCAGGGGTATCCAGGACCGTCAAAATAACTTTGGTTCTGGTTGGGCTTGCGCAATTTGATCCATCGTTTTGGGCTTCGGCATAAACAGTCCGGGTTCCTACATCTGTTTGATATTGAGACACCTCGTAACCACCTGTTGCTGAATCAAACCACTTGAAATGAACCCCTGTCACATCAAGGATGGCTGTTTTTGCATCAAGACCATTGCCGGAAACAGATGATTTGCAGGCAGAAATAGTACTATTCGTGACATTAGCAGCAAGAACTGGGGCTAATGGTATAGCTTGTATTGAAAGAGTCACTTTTGTGCGCGTCAGGCTGGTGCAACCACCCTTCACTGCTTCGGCAAAATAATCTTTTGAACTGGGGCTGCTCCAGGTTGGCGAGTAGACCGGAGTACCTCCTGGTGCCTGTGTATACCAGAGGATCGTGGTTCCTGCCGGAACCGTGGCCGTGGCCACTAAAGTAGGCATCTGGCTTCCGGCACAGCCAAATTTATCCCCATCGCTGACCGGTGGCGCCGGAGCTGGCGTAATGGTAAGAACCACTGGTTTGGACCTGGCCAAACTGGTGCAATAACCGAAATTGGTCACATAGGTATTGGAGACTGCCTCAGCATATAAGGTAACAGATGTGGGCGTATTTATGGACGGAATCACCGGCGTACCACCAACGGAAGTATCATACCATAAAATGTTGGCGCCTGCGATGGCAGTTGCTGTAGCTGTAAGTGTCTGAATCGGAGATTTTTCACATTCCGTGATGCTGTTGCTAACCACCGGAATCGGGGGTATAGGCACAATCTGCAGACTGACGCTGGTCCTGGTAGGACTCTTGCAAGTTCCGTTAACTGCTTCGGCATAATAGACGGTAGGCGTTGCGCTGGCCTTCGTCACGATGGGTTGACCGGAAATTGGGACAACACCCGTGTCACTTGAATACCAAACGATGGTCGATCCGTCTGTAGGAGGAATAATTGCTGCCGTCAACACCTGTGTTGGGTTCTTCTCGCATTCGGTAATGATGCTCTTTACTGCAACAAGCGGGGCCGGGTATGGGTTAATGGTTAAAACAACCTTGCTCCTGGCTGTACTGGTGCATCCTGTGGCCGAATTTCTAGCCTGGGCATAATAGGTTTTAGTTCCCTTCGTGCTCAGGTAAGGAGGATTGTTTCCCGGATCCAGGAGCGTTCCACCGGTAGGCACATCGTACCAATCGTACACAACACCAGCTGCGGGAGCTACGAGTCCGTTGTTGGCATCGAGGAAGGTCGAAATTGGCGCATCAAGACAATTGGTGATGATTCCCTTATTCGTCGCATCAAGTACTGGTACTGCAGGCAAATCTACGATCTCCAGTTTGACCTCTGTACGATTAGCATTTAAACAATCGCCTAACGAGGCTCCAGCCCAATAAGAGATGGTCCCTATTTTGTTCAGTGTCGGTTCCGTCGTGATGGCCGTGCCGCCTGTTGCAGCTGTAAACCAGGATATCTTGGCTCCGTCAGTAGGTGTAACGATGGCATCCTTCGCATTCAATACCTGAACCGGACTCTTGACGCACTCGATCAAATCTTTTGACTTAATCGGAACAAGGGCTTGCGGATTAATGGTGACCTTAACTGCAGTGCGCGTCGGACTCTGACATTTGGTAACTGCATCGATCGAACCGGCATAATAGATGTTTGGTCCTGGTCCCAAATCTCTGTAGCGAGGTGTCTGATCGAGCTTCTGTCCGCCGGTACTTGTAACGAACCATTCCACATTGGCAATCAGCAGATCGAAAGTGCCGGTAGCAATCGCTATATTATCCGAACAGAGAACCAAATCTTTCACGCTCGTCGGTGGAGTGGGTACCGGGTTGATTTTCAAGGTAAATTTTAACCTGGCCTTGCTTGGGCAGCTGCCGTTATCGGCTTCTGCATAGAATACCGCTGTACCAATGGCCGTGAGTGTCGGACTGACAGGCGATCCTCCAGTTGCCGAAGTGTACCATTTGATGGGTGTACCATCCGGAGAGTCCGCAGAGGCGGTAAGCGTCTGAACAGGATTGGTTGCACATTCCACCTTTTCATTGTCTTTAAAGTTACTGATTGGATCAAGAGGAGTGGCCAGGATCTCGAGGGTCTGTGCGGTTCGGGTCAAACTTCTGCAATCGGTGGTCTGATTTCTTGCCTCAGCATAGTAGGTCGTTTTACCCCAACCAGTTAAGATCGGAGGTGACTGTGCCACGGGTGAACCGCCGGTTGCTTCGGTAAACCAAACTACATCAATCCCTGTCGGGACAGTAGCCGAAGCCGTAACAGTGGGGGTTACACTCTCGCACTTGGGAACCAACGCGGTAACCACAGGTGGGGCGGGTGCAGGATTGATGGTCAGGGTAACTGATGTGGTACGTGGGGAAGCGCTGGTACAAGTTCCAAGTGTTGCCTGCGCCCAATAGGTAACCGTTCCGGGAGCGGATAAGGTAGGAGTTGTTACAAGGGAACCACCGGTTGCAGCAGTATACCAGCTTACTGTCGCACCGCCGGCTACAGTCGCTGTAGCTGTAAGAGTTGTGGCACTTCCCGTCTGACAATTATCTTCGTCAAAAGGCTTAATCGTAACCGGCTGATCCGGAGTAGCATTTATTGTCAATACAACCGGTGCCGATCTTGTCAGACTGATACAACCATTCGCATCCGTGGCTTCAGCCCAATAGGTTACAGATCCTATCAGATTATATGTCGGGGAGTCATTGGAAGGAGTTGAAGAAACTGTAGTACCATCTTGAGCGGAAGTAAACCAGGTAATTGTAGAACCGGTTAATGTTGCATGCGCTTGCAAGGATGCTAGTGAACATTTCGTATCGGTACCAGAACTCACAGGTGCAGCAGGAGCAGGATTGATGGTAAGCGTAACTTTTGTTCTAGCTGCACTCGGGCAGCTCCCGTTGTCAGCTTCTGCATAATAATCAACAGAACCGACAGTATTACTCGTTGGACTTGAGATCGGCGATCCACCTATTGCAGCAGAGTACCATTTAATATTTACCCCCGCAGGAACAGCAACAGCACCTACGGCAGTCAGAGTTGGATTAGGACTGGCCTCACACGCGACGACTGGAGTCTGTACTGAAGTAGGAGCATCCGGTAGAGCAAAAATAGACAAATTGAAAGGTGTTCTTGATAAACTGGGACATTTCGTATCCCAATTCATTGTCTCGGCATAATATGTAACATTTCCTACATCCGTTAAACTTGGACCAGTACCATAATCATCTGGTGTATCGATCGGATCTACTCCACTAACTACTCCACTAAGTGTACTATACCATTTGATAGTTGATCCGGCAGGTAATCCGGCAGGTAATGTTGCTTTTGCTGTAATAGTCTGAGGAGATGATTTTACACATTCATGGATAACACCTCCATTAGTTGCCGTTGGAGGCGCAGGTGCCGGGTCAATGGTCAGCGTGACAGCTGTACGCGGAAGATTGCTGGTACAATTTCCTTTTTGGGCTTCCGCATAAAAAGTTTTGTTGCCCACGATACTAAGCGTTGGGTTAACCGGTATACCGTCAATGATTTGATCGTACCAATTGATAACGGTACCAGCAGGAGGCTGAATAAGTGTAGTTGCAGTCAGTGCTGTGATAGGACTGGTTTGACAAATTGTTTGATCCTCTGATACATCCGGCACTGCAGGATTCCTGACAACATTGAGTACTACCTTTGTTCTTGTCAAACTGGGGCAATCGAGTAATGAACGAGCCTCGGCATAAACAGTAACTGTACCTTCATCTGGTAAATTATAAGTTGATGATGCAATATCATCACCTTTTGCACTGCCATACCAAGCAATACCATACGGCGAATCCGTAACATTTTTTGCATCTATAGCAGGAATAGGATCGGTACCGTCCCAACATGTAGTAATGAAACCTAAACTGGTTGGCGGATCTGGCGCAGGATTCACCGTTACAGTAATAGGGCTGGAAGGCAAACTGGAGCATCCTGTTGACGAATTAGTAATTTGAAGACTGTATGGTGTGCCTAATGGGCCAGATGTTGTAACTATGTTATTTGGACTATTGGGGCCGGAAGGCGACCAGATATAAGTCAGACCAACTGCTACACCTGAAGTTAAAGTAACACTCCCACCCTGGCAGAAAGTAGTAGGACCTAATTCCACAATTACCGGAGTAGCAGGTACAGCGTTAACAGTTAAATTTCTAACAATAGGAGCTGCTGCAGTACAGCCTGAGGCATCGGTATAGTTGACACTAACTGTTTGATATCCTGGATCATTCCAGGTAATGGTAACCGTATTATCGGCAGGAGTTCCACCTACATACGTGCCACCAGGTGATACATTCCAATCGTAAAGGGTTTTACCTGATTCAGTGCTGTACACAATTGTTGAACCAACACAAGGCGCACCATTACTGGAGATGGTTGGTGCCGGCAGAGCCTTAACCGTCACTGCTTTACTTGTAGCAGACGGAGCCTTACACCCATATTCATTGAGGTAATTGACACTTACCGTTTGAGCTCCCGCGTTATTCCAGGTTACTTCAATTGTTTCGGTCGTGCCACCTGAAGTGATCGTGCCACCTGTAACAATCCAGTTATAACCACTCATACCTGCCTCTGTCGCATAGGTAACTCCCGAAGAACCAACACATGGCGCTAGATTACCATCGATGGTTGGGGCTGGCAGCACATTAACTGTAACCGGCTTATCTGTAGCATTTACTGCCTTGCAGCCATAAATATCAGTGTAATTAACACTCACATGCTGTGTACCTGCCGTATTCCAGGTCACTGTTATATCTTTTGTGCCTGTGCCGGAAGTGATGATACCTCCGGATGAAATAGTCCAGACATAACTACTCATACCTGGTTCTGTAGAGTAGATTACTCCAGTTGTACCCGCACAGGAAGCATCTACCCCCGTGATTGTCGGTATTGGCAATGGGTTTACAACTACACTCTTGACCGTGGCAGATACTGCAGTGCAACCTAACGCATCCGTATAATTAACGCTGACCGTCTGAACACCTGCATCGTTCCAGGTAACCTGAATCTGGTTCGTGCCCATGCCTGAATTGATCGTTCCTCCGGTTGGCACCTCCCATATGTAACTGTTCTTGCCTGGCTCAGTGCTGTAACTAACGCTAGATGTCCCAACGCATGCAGAGGTATTGCCTGTAATGGTCGGTACAGGCAAAGCTGTAATGTTTATATTTTTGGTTGTAGCTCCTGTTGCAGTACACCCATTGGTATCCGCATAATTAACACTAACCGTTTGTGCTCCAAATGCATTCCACGTCACTGTAATCTGATTGGTAGTTCCACCGCCGGTGATCGCACCGCCTGGGGAGATACTCCATGCGTAACTATCCATATCAGATTCTGTGGTATAGGTAACGTCGGCTGTTCCAACACATACGGTCGACAAGCCTACAATGGTCGGTGCTGGCAAAGGATTAACTGTTACATTAATTGTAGCAGGACTTGCAGCTGTACAGCCATTGGCCTCGGTGTAATTCACACTCACTACCTTAGACCCGGATGTGTTCCACATCACCGTAATAACATTGGAAAATTCACCTGAGATAATCGTACCTCCGGGGGACAGACTCCAGGTATAATTACCCATACCAGTTTTAGTAGTATACGTGACCCCTGCCGTGCCCTGGCAAACAGGATCCAGATTTGGGGTAATTGTAGGTTCAGGCAATAAGAAAACCGTTACATTCTTTGTCACCGGACTTACTGCAGTACAACCAGCTGGGGTAATGTAATTTACGCTTACCTCTTGTGCCCCATCCGTATTCCATTTTACCGCGATCTGATTAGTTGTGCCTCCGGAGGTAATCGTACCACCGGATGAAACTACC
>Ga0209125_1001429_pt1 | contig 22323 bp, 23 predicted proteins | sample BarGraIncub1131A_FD_184503 | JGI IMG/M metagenome (GOLD analysis project Ga0209125, IMG submission 184503) | Arctic peat soil microbial communities from Barrow, Alaska - Barrow Graham LP Incubations 11-31A (SPAdes) (version 2) | ecosystem: Environmental > Terrestrial > Soil > Wetlands > Peat...
GGCAGAGTATATGGTTTAGACGATTGTATGGAAGGTGAACTTCTGGAATTTCCAAATCAGGTTTATGGAATGGCATTAAACCTTGAACAAGACAATGTTGGCTGCGTTTTATTAGGCTCCGAGAAAGGAATAAAGGAAGGAGACATAGTAAAAAGAACAGGAAATGTTGTTGAGGTACCAGTAGGTGATGCCATGATAGGCAGAGTTGTAAATTCACTAGGTCAGCCAATAGATGATAAAGGCCCAATTGTGACGCAGGAAACAAGACCTATAGAGGTTGTAGCTTCTGGAGTTATCGATAGGCAAACAGTTAATATACCTCTTCAAACAGGGATAAAGGCTATTGACTCTATGATACCAATTGGTAGAGGGCAAAGAGAACTTATAATTGGAGACAGACAAACTGGAAAAACAGCTCTAGCAATTGATACTATCCTTAATCAAAAGGGTAAAGATGTAATATGCATATATGTAGCTATAGGACAAAAGCAGTCCACTGTTGCTCATATTTACAATTCATTAACAGAGATGGGAGCAATGGATTACACAATAATTGTAACCTCTTCTGCATCTGAATCTGCACCCCTTCAATTTATAGCACCATATGCAGGTTGTACTATGGGCGAATATTTTATGTACCAGGGTAAGGATGTACTTATCATATATGATGATTTATCTAAGCATGCAATAGCCTATAGAACTATGGCATTATTACTTAGGAGACCGCCAGGTAGAGAGGCTTATCCAGGAGATGTATTTTATATTCATTCAAGATTATTAGAAAGGGCTGTAAGGCTATCTGATAAACTTGGAGGGGGATCTATAACTGCACTCCCAATAATTGAGACCCTAGCTGGGGATGTAACAGCCTATATACCTACAAACGTTATTTCTATAACTGATGGACAAATTTTTCTTGAAGCAGAACTATTCTTAGCAGGACAAAGGCCCGCTGTAAATGCAGGTATTTCTGTATCTAGAGTTGGTGGAAATGCTCAAATTAAAGCTATGAAACAAATTTCAGGATCTCTAAGATTAGATTTGGCACAGTACCGAGAATTGGCAGCTTTTGCCCAGTTTGGATCAGATCTTGATAAGGATGCTAAAAGAAGACTTGAAAAGGGCAAAAGGCTCTATGAGATATTAAAGCAAGATCAATATAGCCCAGTTCCTGTGGAAAAGCAGGTAATGATGCTATTTGTTGGAGTTGATGACTACTTATCTGATATTGCAGTATCAAGTATTATAAGATTTGAAAAGGAGTTTTACATATTTATGGATACCCATCATAGAGATATTGGTGAGGCTATAAGAGAAGGTAAGGTTCTTACAGATGAAATTAAAAAGAATTTGACTGAGGCAGTACTTGAATTTAAAAAGATATTTAAAGAAGAATAATTAATTTATTTGTAGGAGGTAAGGTATGGCAGGCGCAGGACTTCTTATAATAAAAAGAAGAATCAAGTCTATAACTAATACTAAAAAAATAACCAGGGCAATGGGACTTGTTGCCACTGCTAAACTTCGTAAATCCAGAGTAAGACTTGGTATAAACACAAAATATACTCTTAGTTTTGATGAAACAATGGAGGATATTGTTAATAGCTTTGCAGGTCCTAGTACTTATAAGCAAGGGAACGGAAGCAAAAAGGTTTTGTATGTAGTAATAACCTCTGATTCTGGACTTTGCGGGGGGTTCAATTCTAATATACTTAATATGGCAGAGCAATTAATTGGTCCAAACAAAGAAAACTCATTAATAATTGTAGTTGGGCAAAAGGGAAGAGGATTCTTTAATAAAAGGAATTTGAAAACTGAAGCTGAATATGTTGATTTGCCAGATTTACCAGCCCTTAAAGATGGGAAAATAATTGCAAATCATATTCTTTCTCTTTATGACAAGAGTGAAGTGGGAGAGGTATATATATTATATACAAAATTCGGTTCAGTTCTTAAACAGACAATTATGGAAGAAAGGATATTACCTTTAAAGTATAATGAGGAAGAGAATTATGAAAGATATATAGAGTTTGAACCAGATATTAGTCAGGTATTTAATTCTATGATTCCATTATATCTGACTGAAAAGGTAATGAATTATATGATTAATTCTAAATCTAGTGAACAGGCTTCTAGAATGTCAGCTATGGATGGCGCAACAAAAAATGCAAATGATTTATTAGATGCCTTAAATTTAAAGTATAACCGTGTTAGACAAGGCGTAATTACTCAGGAGATATCTGAGATAGTCGGTGGGGCAGAAGCGCTAAAGTAAGGAATACAGGAGGGTAAGCATGCCAGAAAAAATTGGTAAAGTAGTGCAGGTTATTGGAGCAGTTGTTGATATAAAATTTGAATCTGATAACCTCCCTAATATATATAATGCTATTGAGATTGATATGGGAGATAAAAAAATAATAACAGAGGTTGAGCAACATGTAGGAGATGATATTGTAAGAACTATTTCTATGGAGGCTACAGAAGGGCTTAAGAGAGGTATGATTGCAAAAGATACAGGCTCTCCTATAATGGTCCCTGTTGGAAATGTAGTTCTTGGTAGATTGTTTAATGTCTTGGGTAAAACCATAGATAATAAAGGGAAAGTTGAGTCTGAATTAATGTATCCGATACATAGAGCAGCACCAACTTTTGCTGAACAATCTGTTGAACCCCAAATGTTTGAAACTGGAATAAAGGTTATAGATCTTTTAGCTCCTTATCAAAGAGGTGGTAAAATTGGTCTCTTTGGAGGTGCTGGAGTAGGCAAGACTGTGCTTATACAAGAGTTAATCAATAATATAGCTAAAGAGCATGGTGGGTTATCAGTGTTTAGTGGTGTTGGAGAGAGAACAAGAGAGGGAAATGATTTATATTACGAAATGAAAGAATCAGGCGTAATTGCTAAAACTGCCCTAGTTTTTGGACAGATGAATGAGCCTCCTGGAGCAAGAATGAGAGTCGGGTTAACCGCTTTAACAATGGCGGAGTATTTTAGAGATCAAGGCCAGGACGTTTTGCTCTTTATTGACAATATATTTAGATTTTCACAAGCGGGCTCTGAGGTTTCTGCCCTACTAGGCAGAATACCGAGTGCGGTTGGATATCAGCCAACCCTAGCTACTGAAATGGGAGCTCTTCAAGAGAGGATTACCTCAACTAAGCTAGGCTCTATTACTTCAGTTCAAGCGGTATATGTTCCTGCAGACGATTTAACTGACCCAGCACCAGCAGCAACCTTTACCCATCTTGATGCAACAACTGTTTTATCAAGATCTATAGTTGAACTTGGTATATATCCAGCAGTAAATCCTTTAGAGTCTTCATCAAGAATTTTAGATCCAAGAATTGTTGGAGAAGAACATTATGACGTGGCTAATAAAGTTAAAAAGATTTTAGAAAGATATGCAGAGCTTCAAGATATAATAGCTATTCTAGGAATAGATGAATTATCTGAGGAAGATAAGATAATAGTTAACAGAGCAAGAAAGATACAGAGGTTTTTATCTCAGCCCTTTACTGTGGGAGAACAATTTACTGGCCTTAAAGGAAAAGTTGTTCCTGTAAAGGAAACAGTAAGAAGCTTTAAAGAGATACTTGAAGGTAAGCATGATAATTTACCTGAATCTGCCTTTTTATATGTAGGTGTAATTGAGGAAGCTGTAGAAAAAGCCAAGAAAATTGCTAACTAGGCGGTGAAGTGATTGAAGGAAACTATAAATTTAAAAATTTTAACACCTGAAAAAGAGCTATATAGTGGCGAAGTAGTGGAAATAAAATCAGAAAATGAATTTGGTAGCTTTGGTATATTACCAAACCATGTTGCCATGATTACAGTTTTAAGGCCAGCGATTACTGTGTTTAAAGAAGTTAGCGGAAAGGTGCTTAAGATTTTCACTTCCACGGGTATTCTTAAAGTTGAAGGTAATATTATAAGTATTATGTGTCAAGCAGCTGAATGGCCTGAGGAAATAGATCTAACTAGAGCTGAAGAATCAAAAAAAAGATCCGAATTAAAATTAGCTGGGAAAGGTAATTTAGATAATGATGAAATAAGAGCTGAACTATCCTTAACTAGAGCCTTAACTAGGATTAAAATTAAGAGAAATTAATATAATAGTGTTTAATTTAGAAAAGCCTGTATAGGCTTTTTTTTATCCCCTTTTTCTGTATAGAATCAGGTTAACGTGGCAATAATTAAAAAAGAAAGGTAGGGGGTAAAGTGTTAAAAAAACTTTTTTTACTTATTATATTAGTTGGATTCTGCACTTGCATAAGATCAAATAGCGATAGTGGTATTTATCAGGTTATCTCACATATGATTTATGCCTCTAAGGCTAATATAGTAGAATATGGTGTCCAAACAAGTTTTGAAACTTCTAAAAGCACCTCTGAAAAAGAACTCACTGATAATATATTTAACTTATTAGCAGAAGGTGATTCTACTATTGTAACCAAAAGTGAACAAAAAACAAATATATATTCCATAAATTTTCAAGGTGATAAAGCATCTGGGTATGTCCAAGGAAGTAGTACCGCATCTAAAACGAATATTATGATAAATTTAATGATTAAAGGTACTCAGGACGAATTAAATTCTTTAAAGCAGAAGATGGACAAGATAATAGCGGAACAAAAAAATATAAGCAATATACATAGTTATTTTTATTTAAAGGGAGAAATTAAAAAAGATAATAGCAAAGTTATTAATGACACCATTATAGATGATTTAAATTATATGGGAGTTATTAATATTGATACTGTTTCTTTAAATAATGGATTTAGTACAGTATGTTATACAGGAAGTAAGGATAATATAAATAATAGCGGAAAACTGATGGATTTAAATTTTGCAGTTATGAATTATAATAATGGAATTTATGAGAAAAGTTATCTTTTTGTTGGAACACCAATGATAAATATTTCTTATTAAGTGGAGGAGAAAAAATGGAAAAGATTATTATAAAGGGCGGCAGGGTTTTAAAGGGAGAAGTAGAAATAAGTGCAGCAAAAAATTCGGTTTTACCAATTATTGTTGCAAGTATATTAACAGAAGGCAGATGCATAATACATGATGTTCCTGTACTTGAGGATGTCTGCGTAATTTGTCAAGTTTTAAAAGATAGTGGGGCAAAAATCATATATGAAGAAAATAATACAATTAATATAGATAACACAAATCTAAAAAATATTAAGCCTGAAGACAGTCTTGTTCAGAAGATGAGAGCATCATTTCTCATTACGGGCCCAATGCTTGCTAGATTTGGAGGTTTTAAGATCTCTTTACCCGGAGGATGCAACATAGGAGCAAGACCAATAGATTTACATCTTAAAGGCTTCACAGCGCTAGGGGCGCAAGTCTCCTTCGGTCATGGATATGTAGAGGCAAAGGCGATTAAACTGATTGGAAACAAAATATATTTAGATTTTCCTTCCGTGGGTGCAACTGAAAATATCATGATGGCAGCTACTCTTGCAGAAGGTGATACTATTATAGAAAATGCCGCAATAGAACCGGAGATAGAAGACTTATCAATTTTCTTATGCAAAATGGGTGGGAAAATAGAAGGAGCAGGTACAGATACAATAAAAATTACTGGAGTTAAAGAATTAAAGGGTACTAATCATACTCCTATAAAAGATAGGATAGAAGCAGGAACCTTTATGGTTGCTGCTGCCATAACTAATAGCATGATTAAGATAAAGGGTGCAAATGAGAGCCATCTAAAGCCTGTTATCGCAAAGCTAACAGAAATGGGTGTTAGGATGGAAATACTGAAAGATGGGATTTTAGTAGACGGAAGAGCAGGGTTAAGACCTACAGATATTAAGACTTTGCCATATCCTGGTTTTCCAACAGATATGCAATCTCAGATGATGAGTCTATTAAGTGTTGTAAAAGGAACAAGCATAATCTCAGAAACTATTTTTGAAAATAGGTTTATGCATGTTTCTGAATTAAAAAGAATGGGAGCAAATATAAAAATAGATGGAAGAACAGCTATAATTGAAGGAAAAGAAAGGCTTTCAGGCTCAGAGGTTAAAGCAACAGATCTCAGAGCTGGAGCGGGACTTATACTAGCGGCGCTAAGTGCTGAAGGCACAACAAGCATTAATGACATATATCATGTGGATCGAGGCTATGTGGATATAGAGAAAAAATTGCAGGGCTTAGATGCAGATATTATAAGGGTCAACTACTAATTTTTGGCAGTAGTGGATACAAACAGGATATTATATTAGGAATTGATAGTGGATATAACAATATTGGATTTTCTGCTGTAACTGAAAAGAAAGAATTAATTGTAGGGGAATTAAAATTACTACAAGGTATGAAAGAAAGATTACTCGAAAAGTCAAGCTATAGAAAAATGAGACACTCAAGATTAAGATATAGAAAAGTTAGATGGAATAATAGGACAAAATCGAAACCTAAAGGATGGTTAGCACCTAGTTTACAACACAAATAAGATTCTCATATTAGAAATTTTATGATGCTAAATATATTGATACAAGAACTGATGAAAAGGTAAGTGGTGGAGATTTAAGTAGTGGCAGAAGAACTAGGAATAAGAATCTAAATTCTGAAAACCTCCATCAATATAGAGGTAAGAAGCTATCAAAAGGACAAAGAAGAATAAGAAAAGTTAAATATTTCTATCAACCTAATGATTTAGCTAAGTATGAAGGAAAAATTTATAGTGTTAAAGGGACTCAAAATGGTGGAGCATATATAAGATTGAATGAAATTAAGAAAGTTCCTAGAGCTCTTTTATTAACGCCTTATAAGTTTATGAAAGGATTTGTGTATGGATTATGCATCAAGGACTCATAGCAAATAGTGTAAGATTTCTAAAACAAATATCCACTTATAGAATATGGAGACAAAACAACAATCATATTTATTTATGAAAACAATTTTGGAATGAGAGTACATTTTGAAGAGATGGTTATTTTGCTTGTGGTATCGAAAATGTAAGTAAGGAAATTATTGAAAAATATATTCAGAGTCAAGGATAGTGAGGGCTTACATCCACTAAGCTAAAGGGATAGTGGCTTTACGCCTATTTTATAAAAAAATGATGAAATAAAATTCATCATTTTTTTTGCCTAATATTCGAATTAAAATTGAATATCAAATAATACAGTAAAATTCCCTTGTAATTTTTGTAGTGAAATACTGCAAAATTCCCTTGTAATTTTTGCAGTATTAGGCATAAATTATAAATTATTTTAATAGTTTATATAAGTAAATATTAAGCTAATGAGGTGAAAAGATGTACAAAAAAGTATTTATATATTGCTATAAAGGTATTCTATATATGTTTATCACTGTAGTATTTTTGATTGGGTTACCTCTTTTAATATTACATAACCAGGTGAAAGTATCAACAAATGAGAAAGCTCCCTCAATTGATTATAGTATAAATCTTGGTAGTGTACTTTATAAAGATGGAGTAACGGGAGAGGAGCCGATTGTTAAGGTATATATGGAAAAGGAGAGCACATCTATATCTTTAGAGCTTGAGGAATATGTAAGAGGAGTAGTATGTGCAGAAATGCCTGCTGAGTTTAATGTAGAAGCGTTAAAGGCACAAGCAGTTGCTGCAAGGACTTACGCATTGGCTCATATGAAAGCCTTTGGAGGGGTCAATAGCAGTAAAGCAAAGGGATCAGATGTTACAGATGGTACAAACGATCAGGTCTATCTTGATAAAACTAAGAGTCTTAAAAAGTGGCCTTCAAAAAGCGGTAACGAATATTGGGACAAGGTTACAAAGGCGGTTTCAGCTACCTTTGGAGAGATACTGACCTATGATGGTGTTTTAGTAAAGGAACCATATTATTTCGCTACAAGCAGTGGGAAAACCGAGGATGCTTTAGAAGTTTTATTAAAGGATATTCCTTATTTAAAAAGCGTTGATAGTACAGGAGAAAATTTAGCTCCTAAATATAAAAGCTCTATTAAATTTAGTAATTCTGTTTTTATTACAAAAATAAAGGAATCCTATCCTAAAGCAAGTCTTTCAGCTTCAAAACTAAGCTCACAGATAAAAATTAGTTCAGCTAGAACTAAAGGTGGAAGTGTTAAAGAAATAAATATTGGGGGAATAAAGATTTCAGGAATTTTATTCAGAAGCCTTTTAAATCTTAATTCTGCAAATTTTACTATTCAATATAATTCTAAAGAAGTACAAATAAATTGTATTGGATATGGTCATGGACTAGGAATGAGCCAATGGGGTGCAAATGGCTTAGCAAATAGTGGAAATAGCTATAAAGTAATATTATCTCATTTTTATACAGGAACAAATGTAACAAAAATGAATTGGAAAGAAGAAAATTTAAAGTGAAATCTTTAAGCTAAAGCTGAATAACAGGACTTCATATGGGGAAGCTATCCCACCTAAAGCAAGGAAGAAAACCACCCATTTATAGGTAGTGAGAGTGTATAAATTAACGATGAAATATTAGACCAGAATATGAAAATGAACAAATAATAGCATAAAATATCATATTTAGTAGAAAGATAGGGAAGGGTTTTTTCATAGAATATGTATTTTTTGCTAACCTCTGGACAAACTACAAAAAGGAGGTGTTCAAATGGACAAAAAACTAATCAATAAATCGTCAAATTTCTTTAAGAGGGAAGGCTTCTATGTAATTTTGTTTGTGTGCCTCTGTATTGTTGCTACTGCGGCAGTTCTGGCAACCAAAACAAAAACAGGGAGCTTATCCACAAAAAACCAAGCAAAAGCACAAACTAAAAATGAAACCCCTATTGTAGCTGACGTTCCAACCACGGAGGTGCAGAACGCTTTAGAGGTTAAGGACGCAACAAATAACACTAATGTAGCAGCAGTAACACCCACTCCACCAAAAACTGCAGCTGTAGCGACTGCTATTGATACTACATTTGCAAAACCCGTTGAAGGTAATGTGGTGAGAGCCTATTCTGAGGATCCTGTAAAGTGGAATTCTTCAAGTAGTGCAGCTAGTGTCACTTATAGACCTAACTTTGGTATTGATATTAAGGCTGATTTAGGCAAACCTGTAGTGGCAGTTATGGATGGTATTGTAAAGGAAGTTAAATCAGATCAGGATGGAGTACAAATAACGATTCAACATCCTCAAAATGGACTAAAAACAGTTTACGCTAATTTGGATGCAAAAGTATCTGTAATTGTTGGTCAAAGCATTAAAAAGGGCGGCATTATAGGCAAAATTGGTGGAACAACAATAAGAGCTGCTTATGAGGATTATGGTAAAAACTATTTACATTTCGGAGTTGTGAAAGACAATAACTATGTTGATCCAGCAAAATATATAAAATACTAGTGGATGAAGTTAGCCATTTCTTGTTTTTACAAGAAATGGCTAAGTAAAAATGTAATTGTATAGAAATAAAAAGCATATCTATATTATAGTGGTATTAAGGAGGGACAAATTTGAAAGACTACATTGAAGAAAGAGTTCTTGAAGTTGCAGACTATATTATTAATTCTAAAGCAACTATAAGAAAAACTGCAAAAGTGTTTGGAGTAAGCAAAAGCACCATTCATAAAGATATGACAGAGAGATTACCAAGAATTAATCCTCAGATTGCTGTGGAGGCAAAGGGCATTTTAGATTATAATAAAGCAGAACGTCACATAAGAGGCGGAAGAGCTACTAAAATGAAATATAAAACTATTGAAGGTTAATACAATTCCTATTATAATAAACTATAGAGAAAAAATACAAAATAATTTATTTTTGTATAAAAAACTACAAATTTCATAATAGGAGTGGATTTCAAATGTTTTTCGGTTTTGGAAGTGATATGGGCATAGATTTAGGAACGGCAACAGTATTGGTATTTATAAAGGGTAAGGGTATAATACTGAAAGAGCCATCAGTGGTAGCAATAGATAGAAACAATAATAAAATATTAGCAGTAGGTGAAGAAGCAAGGCAAATGATAGGAAGAACTCCTGGAAATATTGCTGCCATTAGACCTTTAAGGGATGGAGTTATCTCTGACTATGATATTACTGAAAAAATGCTTAAATACTTTATAAAGAGTGCCTGCGGTAGAAGAAGGATTATTGCGCCTAGGATTATCATATGTATACCCTCTGAAGCCACAGAAGTTGAAAAGAGAGCCGTTAAGGATGCTGCCAGCAATGCAGGGGCTAAAAAAGTTTTTCTTATAGAGGAACCACTTGCTGCTGCTCTAGGAGCTAACCTTGATATAACAAAGGCTAGTGGTAATATGATAATAGACATTGGAGGAGGTACTTCAGATATAGCGGTTATTTCATTAGGCGGAATAGTTGTTAGAGCCTCAATTAAGGTAGCAGGAGATAAGTTTGATGAAGCTATAATTAGGTACATCAGGAAAACTCACAAGTTGATGATAGGAGAAAGAACTGCTGAAGACTTGAAAATAAATATAGGATCTGCCTTCAAGAGAGAACGAGAAGTGTCCATGGAAGTTAAGGGTAGAGATTTGGTCACAGGATTACCTAAAAATATTAGTGTGACATCTGAAGAGATGAGAGAGGCTTTAAGAGACCCTGTTAATGCTATTATAGAATGTACTCATTCAGTACTCGAAAGAACACCACCAGAATTAGCTGCGGATATAGCTGAAAAAGGTATTGTTATGACTGGAGGAGGTGCACTACTAAACGGACTGGATAAAATAATACAAAGTGTTATGAAGGTACCTGTATATGTGGCTAAGGACGCTGTTTCCTGTGTGGTTTTAGGCACAGGCAAAGCATTAGATTACATTGACAAAATAGACTTAGCAGCTAATAATGAAGATATAACTTTAATAAATAAATAATTTTTTTTGGACAAGTATCTTAGGGTGTAACATTATATCAGCTACACCCCATTTGTATTATTGTCAAACAAATAATAGGAATGGATTATACTTTGGCTAATAATTTTAGCCATTTCTAAAATCAGATTAAGTCTAATATTTCTATTGGTAAAAAGTTCCTCTGTATTACTTGAATCTACAATTCCTATTATGGAAGAATTCCCAACTAAAGGAAGGCTTTTACCAACACCCTTTCCAGGATGAATGGGATAGTTCCTAGCTTGTATTTCTCCAATTTTACCTTCATCTCCTAGGCATGCATCTATACCCAAAACATTTAAATTTTTATATATTGATTTTATTTCATTCAGTTTTTTATCTAAATTTAGCGCATGAATTGGTTCGTTTATTGTTCCATATACAGGCAGAGGAAAATTCTTATATTTTAGTATTGATCCTACCATAGGGCCTAGGCTATCACCAATACATCTATCTGTACCGATACATATAATGATTGTATCTTTATCTATTATTTTCTTTAAGAAAAGTGAAAGCTCATAATAAGCAAGAGGATTTTTATAGTCAGCTTTGACTTTGTCCATTAATGTCACCCCTTTATTAAAAATAGGTATAGCTATTTATATGAATGGAAAACTAATTATATTAATTAGAATATGAATATATCTTTAATCTGCTATAAAAAATTTACAAAATCATATACGTATGTATGTCTAAATTGAAGCATAGGGTAAGTATTAGGAGCAAGCTCAGGATAGTTTGTTGTAAGCACCTACCACAGCGTTTGAAATATACTTATTATCCATGTATACTAATTCTTGTCGACGATGGCGACACCGCTTCTAGTATTAAAAGGGAGCATAGCTCAGCTGGGAGAGCATCTGCCTTACAAGCAGAGGGTCACAGGTTCGAGCCCTGTTGTTCCCACCAAAAATTTAGAAGTAAAACCAACAATACGCTGGCATAGCTCAGTTGGTAGAGCAGCTGACTTGTAATCAGCAGGTCGTGAGTTCGAACCTTACTGCCAGCACCATATGGAGGAGTTCCCGAGTGGCCAAAGGGGGCAGACTGTAAATCTGTTAGTTCGCTTTCAATGGTTCGAATCCATTCTCCTCCACCATCAATAAAAACAGAAACAATTTAAATTGTTTCTGTTTTTATTTTTTTATGGTTAAATGACTTATCGTTCTAATTTGAACAGGTACACACCTGCATCTGATGTTATGACAATGTCTGCTATTTTCGAAAGTGGGAAAGCACTCATTAATTATTGACTACATAATATTCCTGTGTTAATATATATTTAAGTTAATAGTAGGCTCTTATCAAGAGTGGTGGAGGGAAAAAAGGCCCAATGATACCCGGCAACCAGTATTTATACTATGGTGCCAATTCCTGCAATTCGCGTTGCAAGATAAGAGGAGATGACGTGATATAGGTCTCTTCTTATGAAGAGACCTATTTTTTACGAAAGGAGAATTTTTATGAAAAGATTATTTACCTCAGAATCAGTTACAGAAGGACATCCAGATAAGATTTGTGATCAGATTTCTGATTCAATTTTGGATGAAATATTAGCTCAAGACCCACAAGCTCGGGTTGCATGTGAATCTATAGTTACTACAGGTGTTGCTATGGTTATGGGAGAGATATCTACAAATTGTTATGTGGATATTCCTAAAATCGTAAGAAAAACAATTCAAGATATTGGCTACACAAATGCTGATTTTGGGTTTGACTATAAAACCTGTGCAGTGCTTACAACAATTGATGAACAATCACCAGATATAGCTTTAGGAGTTAATGAGGCTCTAGAATCAAAAAAAGGACAGATGGATAAGATTGAAGCAATTGGGGCAGGAGACCAAGGTATGATGTTTGGATATGCAACAAAGGAAACACCTGAACTTATGCCACTTGCCATAGCTTTAGCTCATAAATTAGCTAAAAGGCTGTCAGATATAAGAAAGGATGGAACTTTATCATATTTAAGACCAGATGGAAAGACTCAAGTAACTGTAGAATATGATGGAGATACACCTGTAAGAATTGATGCAGTTGTAATATCCACTCAGCACAGTGAAGAGGTATCTCATGATACCATCGAAAAGGATATTATTGAACAGGTTATTAAAAAGATTATACCTCTTGAATTCCTAGATGAAAATACAAAGTATTATATAAATCCTACAGGAAGATTTGTTGTAGGGGGACCTCAAGGAGATTCTGGTTTAACAGGAAGAAAAATAATAGTTGATACCTATGGGGGATATGGAAGGCATGGCGGTGGATGCTTTTCAGGAAAGGATCCAACAAAAGTAGATAGATCAGCAGCCTATGCAGCTAGATGGGTAGCTAAGAATCTAGTAGCAGCAGGACTTGCAAGTAAGATTGAAATTGAGCTTGCTTATGCTATAGGTGTTGCTATGCCAGTGTCAATTGATGTTGAAACCTTTGGTACGGGAACAATTCCTGAAGATAAAATAGTAGAAATAATAAAAAATGTGTTTGATCTAAGGCCTGCAGCAATTATAAGGGATTTGGATCTTAGACGACCAATATACAAACAGATAGCAGCCTATGGCCATTTCGGTAGGACCGATTTAGATCTACCTTGGGAAAAATTGAACATGGTAGATAAAATTAAAAAGTTAATATAAGAGTAGAAGGTTTCCTAAGGGAAACCTTTTTCAATTAAAAAGACGAAAGTTGGCAATAATAAAATATGTAACTGTAAATCTCATATTGTGGTAGAATATGAGTTATAAATAAATTGTTCTAGGAGAATTTATATGCCTGAAATTGAAGGTAGTGTTGAAAGTATAATATATAAAAATGATGATAATGGCTACGTAGTAGCCCAATTTAAAGATAAAAATGAAAGTATAACTATTGTTGGCACAATACCATATATAACTCAAGGGCATGGTTTTAAGCTTAAGGGAAGCTGGGTAAAGCATCCCCAGTTTGGTAAGCAATTTAAGGTTGAAAGCAGTGAAGAGATAAGACCTTTAACTACTGTAGGCATTGAAAAATATCTTGCCTCTGGGGTTATTTCTGGAATTGGCCCTGTAACTGCAAAAAAAATAGTTGAGCACTTTGGAGAAGAAACACTAGAGATATTAGATTTTCATATAGAAAGGCTAAAAGAAATAGAAGGTATAGGTGAAAAGAAAATAGCACTTATATGTAATTCTTATAGTAAGCAAAGAGAAGTTAAAAATATAATGGTATTTCTTCAAACCTATGAGGTATCTGCAAATCAGTGCTTGAAGATATTTAAAAAGTATGGTGAAAATTCTATTACTACTGTTAAAGCTAATCCATATATATTATGTGAGGAAATTTCAGGGATAGGCTTTAAGACTGCAGATAAAATAGCAAGGAACTTAGGTATAGACGAAAATTCACCCTACAGGATTCAAAGTGGCTTAAATTACATAATAAATGAATATTGCTCAATCGGGAACACCTATATGCCTATGGACAAACTTATAGATGAGGGTATAAATATTTTATCGGTTAAAAGAGAAGAAATCGAAGAAAATATATTAAATAGTGCTTCTAACCTTAAATTGAAAGTTGATATAATTAATGAGCTAAAATGTGTTTACACCATGCCTTATTATTATTGTGAACTAGGGGTTACGAAAAACTTGTATTATTTAGCAAACTCAAGCTTTGATGATATGTTGGTAAACATTAAAGAAGAGGTTGAAGAATTTGAAAAAATTAAAAAAATTAAATTTGCAACTTCGCAAAAGGAAGCAATAATAGGGGCTTTTCAAAATGGAATAGAGGTTATAACTGGAGGACCTGGTACTGGTAAAACCACAATAATAAATGCCATAACCTATATATATGAAAAGGCAGGTTATGTTGTATATATGGCAGCGCCAACAGGAAGAGCTGCAAAAAGAATGAGTGAGGCAACAGGTAGAGAAGCTAAAACAATTCATAGACTATTAGAACTGGGCTATCATGGAGAAGAGGATAACTTTCAGGGGGAGGATATAACTCCACTTGAATGTAATGTTCTAATTGTAGATGAAGCTTCTATGATCGATATTATGCTTATGAATAGCCTCTTAAAGGCTTTAGCCATGGGAACTAGACTTATCATAGTTGGTGATGTGGACCAGCTTCCATCTGTTGGCCCTGGAAATGTTTTAAAGGATATTATTGAAAGTGGATATATAAAGGTTGTTAAGCTTCAGGATATTTTCAGGCAGGCTAAAGAAAGCTTAATAGTTTTAAATGCCCATAAGATAAATAACGGTCAAATGCCCATATTAAATGAAAGAGATAAGGATTTCTTTTTTATTAAAGGTGAACAAAGTGATGTAATACTTAATACATTATTAGAGTTGATAGATAAAAGATTGCCAGCCTTTAATAAAGGATGGGATAAACTAAAGCATCTTCAAGTTCTGACTCCTATGAGAAAGGGGATATTAGGGGTTTTCAACTTAAATAATAAGCTGCAGGAATTATTGAATCCTAAAGAACAATCTAAAAATGAGATTCATTATAGGGATGTTATTTTTAGAGAAGGGGATAAGGTAATGCAGACAAAAAATAATTATTCTTTAGTTTGGATGGGAATTTCTGATAGAGTTGAAAGGGAAGGGACCGGTGTATTTAATGGAGATGTTGGATACATAGAAAAGGTTGATAAAGAGGATTCATCTATTTCAATTATATATGATGATGAACGTAGAGTAATATATGAAAATGTTTTACTTGATGAATTGGAATTAGCCTATGCAATTACCATTCATAAGAGCCAGGGTAGCGAATTCCCGGTAGTTATTATGCCAGTATTTATGGGGCCTCCTTTACTTATGAACAGAAATTTGCTTTATACTGCAATAACAAGAGCTAAGGAGATGGTTGTACTTATTGGGTCTTCAAAAGCTATTAATTATATGATAAATAATAAAGAAAGATTTGAAAGATATTCTGGCTTAGGCTTTAGAATATCTGGTGTTATGGGAGGCGACCTACTTGGTGATGATGGAAGAGGTAAAAAGGAAGCTTAGTATTAATATAGCAGAGTGGGGTAATAATCTAGAAAGATATTTAAATGTTATATCACCACCCTTTAATTCTAGCGAAGTTTTTTTAGATATAATAATGCAATATGCAGCCTTGGAAAAAACAATACTTTATATAAGTAATGGGAAAGATAGCGATATGGGTATAGTAAGCGCTATAGAAAATTATACAGATTTCAAAAGATATTTTCATTATATAAGTAATAGTGATATAGTTCAGCCGTTAGTTATAGCAGATGTTGGGGCTGCAAGAGATATAGATATTAAATTTGATTTAGTAATCTATGATGATATAAATAGTATGCCTCTAGAAGATTCTACGTCTATTGCATATCTTACTGAAAAAGTGTGCAAGGGGACTGGTAAGATAATAACCTATTCTATTGAAAGTATATTTGTTGATTATAAGGAGATAATTATCCCTGTAAGAGATGGCAAAAAACCGTTACTAGAGCCTAGAATAATTGTAACAAGAATCGATTTAAATACGGATATACCTTACGTTGTTTTTGAATATTTGAAATATTCAAAAAAAAATAAAAGAAACACGATTATATATGTTCCGGACGAAGTAAAGGCTAAAAATGTATATAGATATCTTACATCTTTTCATAAAAGTATATTTACAGATGTGGAATTACTTTTAGAAGAAGGAGATAAAAAAAAGGTTTACAAGTTCATACAAAGAAAAGGTGCTATTCTAGTTACAAAGCTTTCAGATATATTATGTATGAATTTAAAGGATATTGATATTATGGTTTATTTTTCAGATGATGCTTATTTTGATTACAAAAGGCTTGTGTTCTTAAGCGGAAAGGTTGGAAGAAGTGAAGATAATGACATGGGAGAAGTTATATTTGTAACTGGAACCACAAATTATCATATTGAAAAAGCAAAAAATCTTATAAGGGAATTTAATAAGAAAGCATGGGAAATGGGATTGTTAGAAATTTAAAATATATTTTAAGCTCTTTACTAGAAGTTATCTATTCTGGAGAAGAATGCTGCGTCTTATGTGGCACTAGTTTAGAAGATGATTACTTATGCAAGAGTTGTTATACAAAACTTAAATTATGTAAGGGTTCTTTTAAGGTGGAAAAGGGGTTAAAGGTTTATAGCTATTATAGTGGAGCCTATTATTCCTATTCTATGATGGAACTAGTAATTAGGCTTAAATATAAAGGAGATTTTCACTGTGGTAATATAATTGGTTCTTTAATGAAAGATACCATATTAAGAGAAGGTATAAATTTTGATTATATTACTTATGTACCTATCAGTGAGAAAACCTTAGCTAAAAGGGGATATAACCAGAGCCAGTTACTAGCTAAATACATTGGTAGCTATTTTAACAAGAAGGTTTATGGTTTAATATATAAAACATCAGTGTCCAAAGATCAGATAGGACTAAGCAAAGAAGAAAGATGGGAAAATCTATCAAAATCTTTTAAATGCAAGGCAAAAATATGCTTAAAGGATAAAACTATTTTGCTCATTGACGATGTTATAACCACTGGAGCAACAGCTTTTCTATGTGCTGAAGAGTTAAAAAGAATTGGGGCTAAAGAAGTTATCATATTGACGGGAGCAAAAAGTAAGCTATAATTATATAGAAGTTAGGTTTGTGGTTGAAAGTCGATGCCAGTCGCAGGCGAAACGATCCACGTAAGTTAAACAAAGTTTAGTGAGCATGGTGCGGCTTAGAAGTAAGTCCTGCCGCTACTTTAGCGAGAGAGTTAGTAGTCAGGGGTTAATTCCTATTAGCAAAAGCTCCAGCAGGCGAGTGTGGGGTCAAAGACCAGGTCAACTAACTTCGAAACCTGCTATTCATGTGGGTTTACAGTCTTCTTAGGAAGGCTGTTTTTCTTTTTTAGTGTAAAATTAACCACCAATTAACCACCTAGAAATATTTCAAAACATATATTGTAGCCTAATCTATACGTTAGGAACTTTAATTCTATAGTTTTCTAAAACCTTTCTTGTTGTGTCTTTATTTATATGGGTATAGATTTTATGGGTAACTTCAGAACCATTTACATGACCAACGATAGCTTGGGTTATAGATTCAGGTACACCATCAATAGCCATTTCGGTTATAAAGGTATGTCTTGTCGAATGAAATGGCCTATAGGGCAAATTTAAGCTATTTAAGGCATATTCCCATTGCCTTATTACATATCTCTTACTTAATGGCTCTCCAAGGGCATTTGTATATACTAAGTTATGTTCATTATTAAAACTTGTGCCCGCTTTAAGTTTATCCATGTTATTTTGTGATTTAGCTTTTTTCCACATTGGATTAAAGCTTTCAGTATATTCTATTTCTCTACATGAGGACATTGTTTTAGGAATAGTTAACTTCATGCTGCCACCAGTTTTATTTCCATCATCATCAAAATCACGGGTATATCGCAAAGAACTTTTTATTTTTAAAATATATTTTTTTTGATCTATGTCTTTCCAAGATAAACCTAAAATTTCACCTTCTCTCATTCCCAAGGAAAATCCAAGATATGCAATTCCAGCTATTCGATTATTTGTCTTATAAAGATATTCTAAAATAGAATCTCTTTCCTCTGTTGTAAACACAAATAAATCTTTTGTATTTTTCTCTTTTAAATAATTTATTTGTCCTGGAACCCTTATACTTAAGCATGGGTTTTTAATGATAGCATCATTTTCTATTTGATAATTAAAAAACCTCTTAAATAGTTTATTTATCTTAAGTAAGTTAGGATATTTTTTACCTTGCTTATAGAGCTTATTCAAATATGCTTGAATCATAGGAGTTTTAACCTCAATTATTTTTTTAATACCTATGTCTGAATCTTTTACATATAATCGATATATGGACTCATAGGTTTCAAAGGTACTAGTTTTAATCCCACTATTCATAAGAACACTGACTATCCAATTCTTAAAAGCTGTATTTACAGTTACCTGCCCCGCATCTGAATTCATTCCATTTGCTATATCATTTTTAAATTCATCTCTTTTTCCCTCAGCTTCTTTTTGGCTCTTACCGTAAAAAGTTTTAAATACCTTTTTACCAAAACTATCATAGCCAATAAGTAGCCTTATCCTAAAATATTTATTACCATCAACCTCCATATTTGTTTTATTTGCCAATTTATTCACCTCCATCATTAAATATATGATCTGTTAAAGTTTATAAATCTATTTTAACAATTTCAAAATAAGGCTCAAAATTTATTAGGTAATTATCTTTTATGTAGAACGTTCCATATTTCTCCCTGTAGTGTTGAATTGAAGCATCTAAAAATTCCTCTGTTACGTTAAGATATTCAGCCATTTCACAGTAATTCCTTGCTCCATTATTATAAGCGGCTATGAGGTCAACAATACTGACCAATTTTTCATACCCCCAATTCCTTGCACGCTTTTCTTGTTTAGCATTTGAAATATCAGATTTATCTAAGATATTCCCAATACTTGTGTAATAATGCCCTAACTCTTCAGCTAAAACACATTTTTTTTCATTATCAGTTTCAATATTGGAATCAATAGCTATTACATTATCTGAATATAAACCTTTACAATGGCCATGAAAATCAATATCAATTATACAAACGCCTTGATTTTGTATATCAACCACTAAATCCTCATACATATTAGCATCTCCATAAAGACATTTATTTATTTTTTTGACAATACAAATTTAATAAATCTTTCTATGTCAGCTTTGTCACCTTCTGAAAAATCATTACCTTCAAAATGTGCAGCTATTGTATTAATACCTTTCTCTTTGTTATTTTCTTCACTTTCCCATCCCATCAAATAACCTGGATTAATTTTAAGAACTTGAGTTAGCCTTTCTATTATTACAAGCTTTAAATTTTTAATTTCTCCACTCTCGTATCTCTGAACAGTAGCCTTTGATACTCCTATATATTCACCAACCTCTTGCAATGTCAATCCTAATTCTTCACGTCTATTTTTAATTTTATCACTCATTTTCATTTTCTAGCACCCCTTGAAATATAAAATTTTATATACATTATAACATGAATAACGCACCGTGCAACAAAAATGTAAAAAATAATGAAAAAAGTTACGGGCTATGTATTGACACGTGTACAAACCTATGTTAATATCAAGTTACGTTAAACGTTACTACCTGAGAAAGGAGGAACACTATGGTAAAAACCAATTTATTAAGAGCACAAATGGCACTTCATGGATACACAATTACGAAATTAGCCAAAGAAATCGGGATTACAACTAAGACCTTATCTGTGAAAATAAATCATACACCTGGGAATTTTACTCAAAATGAAATTCAAAAGATTGTAATAATTCTCAGAATTGAAAATCCAATGCAAATTTTTTTTAACTAAAAGTAACGTAAAACGTAACAAATTTAAAATTAAGGAAGGAGATGAAAAACAATGAACAATATTTTAAAATCATCACAAACGTATCAAAAAACATTTGATAGACTCAAGTCAGCAAATAAAGAAAACAAAAAAATGGCAGTACAACTTGTCAACTCATTTTCAGAGCAAAACATGACAAGCTATAATGCCGAGATAATTTTAAACTTATGTCATGACTTAATAGAAGTTAATAGCAAAATAAAACCTATTAAATAACTATAATCCTAATTTATGTTTATCTAAAAATGTAACTTTACCTATTGGTTCTTTAACTAAACCTTCAAAAATTATAAGTGTTTCTTTATATTTACTAAATATTTCTTCACGGGAAGCATTTTCGTCAATATGTTTTTGAAGATAAACCAATGTTAAGTCGTTTGCAGTTTGTTCATTGGACATAAATATCACCTCCTTCAACAAAATTCTACCATATATTACAAGGGGGTAGCAAACTAAAATTAAGAAAGGAGATTGATCTATGCCAAAAACAATTTTAATAAATAGTTCAGATTTATCATTTATCAATATTAAAACAACACTATCCGTTGAAGAAGCTGCTATGTATGCAGGAATTGCAGCGGATAAGATAAGGCAGCTAGTTCATACAAAAGATTTTCCATGCTTCAAGAACGGTAACAAATGGTGTATCAATAGGGAAATGTTAAATGAGTGGCTTAAAAAGGCGAGTGCAGAGCATAGGCAAATTTAACTTTTAAGGAGGATTGAAATTAATGAAAGCTAAAAAAACAGAAGGAGTAGTTCAATCTACGCCCAGTGATTCCGATGGAACTATTTATAAAAATGGGATTTCAGGTACTTATCATTTAATTGAAGGTGAAAGGATAATTGCTCCTGAATCTCTAGTTCAAGAGCAAATGGTAACTTGTCAGAATTGTGGTGAAGTCCTACATGGTAAAAATAATTTTTGTATGTATTGTGGAATTAAGCTATGAATTAAATGATAAGGAACTATTAAAGGAGGAATAGAAATTGGATATAAAGAAGCTCCAGACATTTATAGCAAAATGCAAAAACATGAACATTAAACCGACTTGGCAGGGGCTAAGGAATTTTAAAAGGCTTTATTTTTAGAAAGGAGGAACTATGAACGAATATGTTTTACTCTACAATGCGAAGGATAAAGACTTAATTTTTCATGTAGCTGGTACACATAAGCCAAGGGTAGAGTGGCTGATGGAAAATGGATATGTACCTGTTGGAGAAATCAAATGTACTCTTACTCAAGCGGAAATTAAAGCAGCCATGGGGTCCAGACTTGAGGCGAAATGCAACAAGTTAGAGGAAGGAATCCAAAAGGCCTTTAAAGATTTACATGAGGCAATAAATTAAAGGAAGTGAATTAAACGAATTTAGATAAGAAAATTGAAGTAAAGAGAGAATCTTTAAACCAGATTATTAAGACCAAGGGCCTTATGGACAAGCATACAATACGGCTTTCTCAGCAACTTGATACTTTGATAGTTGAAAGAATGAGGAAGAGTTTAAATTATTTATTTTAGGAGGAATTTTGTGAAAGCGTATAAAGGATTTAATAAAGATTTACAATGCACACCAGCAGGTAAGACATTCCAATATGAACTAGGTAAGGAGTTTGTTCACGAGGGTGAAGTTGAAACATGTGAGGGTGGTTTCCATTCTTGCGAGAATCCTATGGATGTATTTAGTTATTATGGCCCTAAGGATAGTAGGTACTGTGAAGTTGAAGCTGATGGCGATATTTCAAAGGAATCTGGTGGAGACAGTAAAATAGCTTCAAGGCGAATCAAGATTGGATTAGAGATAGGTATTAAAGGCATTGTTGAAGCCGGGGTTAAGTTCATATTTAGCCAGGTTGATTGGGTACATGCTAAGGAATCCAATACAGGCTATAAGTCAGCTTCTACCAATACAGGCAATTACTCAGCTTCTACCAATACAGGCTATAAGTCAGCTTCTACCAATACAGGCGATAACTCAGCTTCTACCAATACAGGCAATTACTCAGCTTCTACCAATACAGGCAATTACTCAGCTTCTACCA
>Ga0209125_1001430_pt1 | contig 22307 bp, 11 predicted proteins | sample BarGraIncub1131A_FD_184503 | JGI IMG/M metagenome (GOLD analysis project Ga0209125, IMG submission 184503) | Arctic peat soil microbial communities from Barrow, Alaska - Barrow Graham LP Incubations 11-31A (SPAdes) (version 2) | ecosystem: Environmental > Terrestrial > Soil > Wetlands > Peat...
CTCCATAATTCTGCTCGCAGTATATGCCGTCACCACACTGTTTTTCCCCTTGGTGCTTGGCTTTCTGGTTGCCTTTTTGACCGACCCCCTCATAGACTGGATGGAACGCCGCGGATGGCCGCGCTCAATTGCTACCATGGCACTCTTCGGAACCATTCTTGCGATACTGGTCGCACTGGTCGCGTATCTCATGCCCCGCCTGCAAAACCAAATTTCCGACATCATCGCCCACCAGGAACTATATCATCACATCCTGGAAGACCGTGTTACGCAGGTCCGCACCACCGCGCTTCTTTACCTGTCACCGAGCCTGGTGAACGACATGGAAACAGGTGCCCGCGCGTATTTTACACACAAAGCAGTGAGCATCCAACATTCGATCCCAGAATTTTTAGGCCATTTAGCCCACGCCCTCAGCGTTGCCATATTTGTACCCATCATCGCCTTCTTCTTTCTGGTCGAGGGTGCCGAAATCAAAAAATGGATTATTCGCCTGCTCCCCAACCGCTACTTTGAAATGACCCTGATGATGATGCACCAAGTCAATACGCAGCTGGGCGGTTACCTGCGCGGTCAAACGATGGATTGTATCATCAATGGAACTTTATATGCAATTGGCATGGCGCTTCTCGGAGTCAAGGGTGGCATTGTACTGGGTGGCTTTGCGGGGCTCCTCAATGTCATTCCCTATGTGGGGCCAGTCATTGGAGCCATCCCGGGAATCTTTAGCCTCATGATCGACCCAGCCGCCACCGTACCTTGGTGGAGCGTCGCGGTGCTGTTCCTCTGCGTGCATCTTCTCGATGACGTGCTCATTTACCCCATGACAGTGGGCAAGAGCCTCGATTTACCTCCCTTCGTGGTGATCCTCGGCATCCTCTTTGGAGGCAGCGTCGCTGGTGTCCCCGGCATGCTATTGACCGTACCCTTGCTCGGCATGGCCACGCAAACATTCGCCGTCTTCCGCGAAAGCCTTAAGTCGTACAAGATTATCTAGTAGGGGAAGCCTCCCCTGCGTTCGCATTTGCAATCGTGCGGATATTACGTATAACGTAGTGTGTAATGGCTTTGCAAGGCACTGCCAGTTCTTCCTCTGTCGACCAGGCATTGCCGGCAAAGCCAAATCCGCACCGCCGCGAATTGCTCACTACCCCTCGCTCATACCCCAGGTCATCCCCGCAGCACGTTATGACCCCTTCGGTCCGCGGAAGCTACAAGTCTCCTTGTAAATGGGAAAAAACATACCTATATACACTAATACCACTAATATAAAGAGGTATATTGGTATTATGAAGCCAATCTCAGCAACTCGCCTTACCGATGCGCTTGTCCAATTAGAGGCGCAATTGCAGCGCCGTAACTCACCGCACCTGGAGTTAATCGTCTGCGGAGGATCAGCCCTCATTGCAACACAGTTGGTGCAACGAACCACAAAAGATGTGGATATACTTGCTCTTTTCCATCAGGGTATTCTTTCTGATCCGAACCCCTTTCCGACTGAATTGATTGAGGCGGCCAAAGTCGTTGGAGTGAGCATGGACCTGCCTATGGACTGGTTAAATGCAGGGCCCGCTGATTTGTTTCGGATGGGCGTTCCTGCCGGATTAACACAAAGGCTTCATTCTACGGTGATTGGTCCAAATCTAACGATTCATTATATTGATCGCATTGACCAGATCTATTTCAAACTCAATGCATCTGTGGATCGGGGTGGGTATCATATTGATGATTTGCTCGCATTGCATCCAACAGATCTGGAACTTGAGGGGGCAAGCCTTTGGTCCATGACCCATGATGTTTCTGAAGGGTACGCACTGATGTTACGAAGCCTGCTTGAACAGCTTGGATTTGCTCATGTTGCTGCAAGAATTTAGAGATCAATACCGCGAAGCACTTCTGCAATTCCTTTGGGGGCAGTGGACGTCTTTGGGTGTGGCTGGGCAGGCGGCGTCAACGGATACTCGGGTAATTGACCCCGAAGCTCTATTTCTATTTACCACAAGCATAGGGCGTCAAGACCAGCGTTTATTTGATGAAATGCTGGATTGGTTGAATCTAAATGATCGCTTCTTGAATGTGCAGCGAATCAAGACCATGCACAAAAATGCGAATCTTGGCGACGCGACTGTGATCAGCGCAACCGCAACGGTCCTTGGTTTACGCAACAAGTCCATCAAATGGAAGACCCTCAGCAACCTTGCCTCTAGCACTCAGATCCAAAGCAACGAAAGCCTTTTCTTTCTGCGTAACGGTCATCCCATGCCAGTGCTTGGGGAAACGGATTCCAGTTTTCATGCATTTGGATTGTTGCGAAATCCGATCGTCCACAGAAACCTATCGAAGACATTCAGTACAAAGAACGCGCAGACTCTTCTCTTACAGCTTCGCTCGCTATTTGGAGTAAACTCACGTAGCGAAATTGTGTGCTACTTGTTGCTTCATTCCGAAGGAAAAATCCCCAGAATTGCCGAAGAGTGTTACTATTCCTGGCGCTCGGTTCAGGATTCCTTATTTGAAATGGGGTATTCTGGAATGCTAAATTTTACCGCATCTAAGAAAACCCGTTCCTACTATTTGAACCACGCACATTGGTTTAGTCTACTCGGTCGCTCTCCAGAAAACAGTTCCACATGGTTCTGTTGGGCTCCTGTTTACGCTGGCCTTGAACAACTATGGAAATACCTCCAAGACCCCGCACTTCTGAACATGGACCAGACTACGCTCATTGGCGATCTGCGCTATTTTCTTACGGTGACCCACCGCGACATTTTTGACCGCGCAGGGTTCGGACGGTTCCTTCGTGGTCTTGATGCGATGAGCGAGCAGGAATATTTGCAGAGTCTCATGGAAAAAATTCAGGGCATTCTTGGTTAAGTTGAACCGAGGGTCGCATCCACTCTGTAATCAATTTCGCGTACTCGGCTTGGTTCGTTTGACCATGGGGAATGCTCGATTCTCGTCCACAACCCGATGTCGGAATTCAGCTGAAATTTTCGTGTCTTGTCCTATCTGTAACCCGGAAGGGCCCCTGATTCAGCAAGCCCTAACTAGTCTTAAGAATTTCGACTATTCTCCAACAGCCTATTCAAATTCTCATGCACGGTATTCGCTGCCTTATGGGAGTTGGTCCACCAGTCGGTAGACCATACACGCAGTAACGTCCAACCAAGGCCTTCCAATACGGTCTGACGGATTTGATCTCGCTCACGGGCATACGCTGAACTGTGGTACATTGCTCCATCACATTCCACTCCAGCCAGGAAATTCCCGGGTTCATCAGGATGAATCACACCCAAATCAATACGATATGCTGAAACACCAATTTGTGGAAGAATCTTCCATCCTTTGTCGCGTAGGGTCTTGGCCACTGCAATTTCAAATGGTGATTCAAAGTCCCCGATGGAGCCTGCTATAAAGGAACCTAGAGTTCCGATTCCTTTTTCTGCATATTCCAAGAAATGCTTTAAGTCCACAACTGCAGTTGCTTTAGTGCGGGAGAGGTCTATCAACTCAGGTTTCAGTGTTGAGAATATCATCATCTCACAACGTGCTCGTGTTAATGCCACATTGAGTCGACGCTCACCACCGCTACGGTTGAGTGGTCCAAAGTTCATTGTCATATGGCCACTTTGATCTGGGGCATAGGCAACGCTGAATAGGATCACATCACGTTCGTCTCCCTGCACGGCTTCCAGATTCTTTACAAATACAGGCTCAAGCACACTGTCACGAGAAAAGGCCCATTCAATTTCAGAGTTACTGGAACGAGCCTCGTCCAGGAGGTTTTCGATCAAGGTTTGTTGCTCTGTATTGAACGTGACAATACCAATGGAGCGCTTTCTAATCGTATCGTTTTCGTCTGTCAGTCTGCGGACAACTTCAGCAACAATGGCTTTCGCTTCACCTTCATTGTGGCGGGCTTTACCACGGGCATAGAATCCTTCGGGACGTACGAGGGTAACGCCTAAATCGGGTGGAGTCAAAGGTGCCGGAAACGTAACTAATTGATTGTCGTAATACTTTGTGTTGGAAAATGCGATGAGGCTTTCTTTGCGCGAGCGGTAGTGCAAATTCAAAACGCGCTTAGGAATGCTTGCCCCGAGCATTTCATCAAGAATGCTCTCAAGATCACCTTCCTGTTCGATATCCCCATCGGGATCATCGTCACTGCGGGCAAAAAAATTGGTGGGAGGCATTTGTTTAGGGTCACCTGCCACAATCACCTGTCGCCCTCGCGCGATGGCTCCAATAGCATCCCAGACGGTAATCTGCGATGCTTCATCGAAGATCACGACATCAAATGGCTTCAGGTTGGCAGGTAGATACTGGGCAATGGAGAGTGGTGACATCATCATACATGGAGCCAATGTCGCAAGAACCTCTGGTATCTCCTGAACCAATTGGCGAACTGGCTTGTGGCGCATTTTCTTTTGCAGCTCACGATGCAAGATTCCCCATTGTGAATTCGCCTTGACGTCATCTTGCAATGGGAGGTTGCTGCTCAGTTTTGCTGCAATGTACTCAGATGTTAATTTGCGGAATTGGCGATCCAGGTCACGGAATTGAAGAATTTGCTCGCTGTGTTCTGCCGCAGAAAAGGTGCGCAGAACCTCATCTTCACCGATAATCGCTCCGGACCACCATGTACAATAAGCGGTCTCAAAGTTCGTAAGCATATTAGCGGCTGAAATGGTCCCTGCTTCTATCGCATTCACCATGGGGAGCAGATCTAATTCTAGAGCTTCGTTTTTTCGCTTCTGGAAGGAGCACCAGTCTTTGAGCTCTTGTCTGTGTGTTGCAATGGGCTCCAGTGCCTTTTGAATATCTTGGCAAGTGATCCCTTCTTGCAGCTTGTTTGTCTGCTTAGAAATGCCTGCAAGTTGAATAAATATCGCGTGGCTCTCACAGCACTTATTCCATTTCTGATTGAAGGCAATACATGCTTTGCCAATACTTGCATCTGGTGCTAATAAATCATTACCATCCTGTAGGAGGGTTCGAATTTTTCCCTTGATTTCAATATAGCGCTGAGGGTCAGAGCTAAACTTGGCGAGAGCCGCGAGTACTTGACGACCTATCGCAGCGAGTGCAGCAACTTGTTGGGGATTTGTGGTGTGGTTTCGCCAGTCTCGCAGATTAGAAAGATCCTTTGCCAATCGATCAATTGCTTCTCCCTCAATCCGAAGTTGCGCGAGGGTTTCAAAATCCTTGCTATCCGGTATTCCTAGGGCTCCATTAGTCCTCATTTTCAGTGTGATTTTCCGCTGCAATAGAATGCGAGGTAAAATCCACTTTTGCTGTGCACTTTGCCATTGCTGTGCAAGCGCTGCGCCATCCAGAGCTTTCCAAGCAAGCAATTCGTAGGGGCAGCTTAACTTCGATTGCAGAGTCGTAAACGCATTTAAATGAGTTACAGCCTGTTCGAGTGCTTCAATTTGCATTGCACCATTTACATCCAGCGCGAAATGCGCCTGAGTGCGGTGAGATGCCAACAAGGCCGTTGTCAGGTCTTGAAGCGCATCCCTGGTGGAGACAGAAGAATTGCTTGAGCTAAGGCCTAATTGGTCAGCCAAACCAGTAAACGCTAGCTCAGAGTCGGTGTATGATGCATGCAGATTTCTTGACGATTGAACAACTTGTTCTTCCCATTGAGGAGACCATGTGGTGCAACTAATCATGCTGAGAGGTGATTTTGAAATGTCTCCATGAGACTTCATCTGTATGGCAAGATTATTTACTGCATCACGCATTGCCTCAAGTTCAGACTCACTATGCTGATCCGCTTTCGGCCAGGAGAATTGGATTTGGTTTGCAATATCGGCGTTCTTGATTTTAAGTCCCATCGCATAGTGTGCGCTCATGCCATTGCGATGTTTGAAATGCAAATGATCAACAAGCAAGTTCAGATTGTCGCGCAAAATGCGAAGCCGCTCGGCTTCTTTTTTCCAAGTCACAGGACTTTGGCGCAGACCATCTTCCCACGCCCCCCTAAACTGTTTCAATACATCATTCTTGCTGGCTTTACTGGAATGCAGTTCTAAGCAAAACCGGCCCAGCCCAACATCGGCCAGACGCCGATACACAACTTCCAGAGCCGCGGTTTTCTCCGATACGAATAATACCCTCTTACCTGTGCCCAGCAAGTGAGCAATCATATTCGAAATTGTTTGGCTTTTGCCTGTTCCTGGAGGGCCGATAACTACAAAGTCTTTGCCTTTTTCGGCAGAGGCGATGACGGACATTTGCGAGGCGTCGGCGGGTAGGGGAGTCAGTAAATCCGATGGGGAATAGTCGCGGTCAATGCGATCTTTTTCCACAAAGGGCGTTACACTAGCATAGCGGGCGCGGGGTGTTTCGATCAGGTGACGAACCACAGGATTTTCGCGCAAAATGTCCGCGCGATCTACTAGGTCCTTCCACATCAAGTATTTTGCGAAAGAAAAGTGACCAAGTACAGTATCTTCGACGACCTCAAACCCTGGTACATCCTTGACTGCCTGGCGTACAATATTCCAGACACCCGTTACATCTACACCACTCGAATCCGTAGGAAGGGCTCCATCCAAACCAGCGATGTTGATATCGAAATCTTTACGCAACATTTCGAGTAAAGTGGTATTGAAGCGAGGCTCATCATCATAGGCAACGAGCTTAACTCCGCTGCGAACCGATTTTCGTTCTAGGGAAACAGGAAGTAAAATGAGAGGGGCTCTGCATTTTTTGTCCTCTTTATCGTCTTTGCGCCATAATAGATATCCGAGCGCAAGAAACAAGGTATTCGATCCACCCTCCTGTAGAGCCGTCTGCGTCTTTCGATAGATCTCTACTGCACGACGAGCAAGTTCGGCTTCGGGAAGATCTACTAAAATTTGGTTTTTAGTCAGAGCTTCACGCGCATATTCCGTTGTGACCACACCTCCTGTTCTGCTCTTGTAGATGGCCTCATCTTGAAGAAGTGAGGTCTGCTTTGGCAAGGTGTGAATGGATATGCTGCTGCCTGCAGCGAGCTTGTCCTCCAAACCCCCAGGGTCAGGGCAAAGTATTTGTAGGCTTGTGGTGCTTGCGTGATGGTTAAGAAGAGGGTTTCGCAAAGTTAAATCCAGTAGCCGTCGCTGCCAACGTTCCAGGCGCCCAGCGGGAGTTTCGATCAATACAGAATCTGGTGCAACGTTAAAAGAAGGTAGAGTAGGAGCTTCTTCCAGTATCGTTTGCGCGACTTGCTTCACTTCTTCGGCAGCTTTCGCAATGCAGGGTCTAAATCCAACGGGATAAATTCGTTGCATTCTGGCTCGTTTCACATCAAGAACGGTCACAAAGGACTCGTCGTTATCGGGTGTAATGCGAGCAAGGGCAGCAGCGATCGCTTTCGAAAAAGGTGGTGCGGGATGTGATGTCGTAAAAGTGGTTTCCACAAGAATCAATTCATGCAACTGGGAACGTTTACGCAGCGTTTCGGCATCATCGACAAGGATGGTCGATAACGTCTCAGGCTCCAGCCATATGCCTACGAAAGCGTGACCTTTGATCAATACTACCAATGCATTGAGGCCTGCTTGCTCAAAGGCGGAGGCGAACAGCAGAGTAGTATCCATGCAGGTTGCGACTCTGCAATCTTGAATTTGTGATGGAGTCCGAATCTTTTGGCCATTTCCTTCAAAGCTCGCCGGTGGTTCGGCATAGGTCAGATCCAAATTTGCGATTGCCGTATAGATCGCCGAAGCTATTTCCCAGACGCGCTCTTTTTTTCCAGATTGGTACCCTTCCATGCTTTCCTGCTTTTGGGCACTACGCAGAACAGCACTTGCGGCACGTAGAAGATTGTCAATTGCAGGATCATTTGGCGTTACAAACGCCGCGAGAAGCTCGGGCATATAGCTAGCGCCGCCCCATTCATTCACTGCGAGCAACTCTATGGGGTGTGACTTTTCTGCGAGAATTTCGCCTTCTCGCTCAAGTCTCAAGGTAAGGGATCCCCGCATACTTTCTGTGAGCAGCATCAAAAAGGAGCTATCTAGTTCTAAATCTCGGTTCGATAGGGAATGACTCTGAAGAGGTTCTATTCGGTCAATGTGCCAGATTCGCGGTTTGAAAAAGGGTGGATTTGCAGACAGCATAAGGGTGATCGCCTCGAATCGTGCATCACTCAGGTTTTCAATCCTAAGGTCGCGTATCACAGGGTAGGAATTCTGATAGCTCGCAAAATTGACTTTCGTCGCAATATCGGTATGAATTTCAAACGCCATGAATACCCTCCAGGTATGAATTCGAGCCTTTAGACCATGGGAATATAGTTTTGATTGCGCCCCAAAACCTCTGAATAAGACCTATTTTTCCTTTCAAATTCAATGCTTACCCGCCCCCGATTGCAGCAAATTGGCACGACTGACACAATTTGTCGCTCATTGCCGACTACTTTGCATTTACCAAGGAATCTCTCATGTCTATCAAAAAATCTGAACTCTACAGCACTCTTTGGAAAAGCTGCGACGAACTACGCGGGGGCATGGATGCCTCGCAGTACAAAGACTTTGTGCTGGTACTGTTGTTTGTGAAGTACGTGAGCGACAAGTACGCCGACGATCCCGATGCACCCATCGAAGTCCCCAAGGGCAAGCCAGGCTACGGTGGCAGCTTTACCGACATGGTGTTCTGGAAGAACAAGAAAGAGATTGGCGATAACATCAATATCATCATTCGTCGTTTGGCCGAGGCGAACGAACTGAGCGGTGTGATCGACGTAGCCGATTTTAACGATTCCGACAAGCTCGGCAAGGGCCAGGACATGGTGGACCGTCTCACCAAACTGGTGGCTCTCTTTGAAAAGCCCGAGCTGAATTTTAAGCGCAACCGTGCCGATGGTGACGACATTCTGGGTGATGCCTACGAATACCTGATGCGCCACTTCGCCACTGAATCTGGAAAGAGCAAGGGGCAGTTCTATACCCCAGCCGAAGTCTCGCGCATTCTTTCCAAAGTGATTGGCATCAAGCCCAGCAAGAACCAGGAAAAAACTATCTACGACCCTACTTGTGGTAGCGGATCCTTATTGCTCAAGGCAGCCGATGAAGCGGGTGCAAATGTTTCCATTTACGGTCAGGAATACGATGTTGCTACTCGTGCCTTGGCAACCATGAACATGTGGCTGCACGGTTACCCCAGCGCCGAAGTGGAGCAAGGCAACACCCTCTCGCAACCTCACTTCCTCGACAAGAATCAAGAACTCAAAACCTTCGATTTTGTGGTAGCCAATCCGCCCTTTTCGCAAAAGAATTGGACCAATGGAGTTGCCATTACCGATTCCGATGACAACTTCCATCGTTTTCAAGGCTATGGTGTGCCTCCAGAAAAAAATGGCGACTACGCCTTTCTGATGCACATTGTAAAGTCGCTCAAAAGCCGGGGCAAGGGCGCGGTAATTCTGCCCCATGGCGTTTTATTCCGTGGCAATGCCGAAGCCGAAATCCGCAAGAATCTTGTACGTAAAGGCTACATCAAGGGCATCATTGGCTTGCCCGCCAATCTGTTTTATGGTACAGGCATTCCTGCATGTATCATCGTGCTCGACAAAGAAAACGCCGACAACCGCAAGGGCATCTTCTTTATTGACGCGAGCAAGGGCTTTGTCAAAGACGGCAACAAGAACCGCTTGCGCGAACAAGACATTCATAAGATCGTCGACTCCTTCCAAAAGGGCGAAGAGATCCCTAAATACGCGCGCATGGTGGCCGTCACCGAAATTGAAAAGAACGAATTCAACCTGAATATCCCGCGCTACATCGATAGCCAGGAATCCGAAGACCTGCACGATATTGCTGCGCATTTGCAAGGCGGAATCCCAGCCTTTGATGTGGACGCTTTGAGTGAATACTGGGAACAGTTCGGAGGCCTGCAGCGCAAGCTCTTTGCTAAGTCCGACCGCAAAGGCTACTACGATCTCAAGGTCGCCAAAGACCAGATCAAACCCACCATCTTTAGCCACCCCGAATTCACCAGCTACGCCGAATCGGTGCAGTCGTATTTCACCACTTGGCGCAAAAAGCATGGCAAGGTGCTCAAGTCCCTTACCAATGGCAGCAAGCCCCGCCAAGTGATCCAAGCCTTGTCCGAGAGTCTACTCGAAACCTTCAAAGACATGCATCTGCTCGATGCCTACGATGTGTACCAGCAGCTCATGAGTTATTGGGAGACCACCCTCAAAGACGACCTGTACCTGATCGCCGAAGACGGGTGGAAATCGGAACCCTACCAGCCAATCATTGCCAAAAATGGCAAAGAAAAGAAAGGCGAATGGCAGAGTGACCTACTCCCGCTTAGCCTAGTGGAATCGCACTACTTCGCCAAACAGCGCCAAGCTATAGAAGCCTTGCAAACCGAATGCGACAACCTAGACCGCGAACTCGAAGAGCTCAAAGAAGAACACGGTGGCGATGATGGCTTGCTGGTGGAATGCTTGAACGACAAGGGCAACTTGGCCAAAGCCGAAGCCATTCGCCGACTCAAAGACATTAAAGCAAGCAAAGCCGACGTCGAAGAACGCAAACTCATTGAAGCGGTGCTCGCCAAAATGGAGCGCATCCCGGAACTCAATGGCACTATCAAAAATGCTGAAAAAGAGTTGCTCACTAGCGTGCTCAAGCAATACTCCAAAATCAGCACCGAAGACCTCAAAGACCTGGTGGTGGAACGCAAATGGATGGACACCCTGCAAATGGCGGTGGCCACCGAACTCGAACGCGTCACCCAACGCCTGGCCCAGCGCATCAAGACCCTGGCCGAACGCTACGACGAGCCCTTGCCCCAGATCGTAACCGATGTCAGCAAGCTCAGCAAAGCCGTAGACGCCCACCTCAAGAAACTGGGGTTTGCATGGTAAATGTGTATAAGAAAGTGGCGTTTTCTATACACGTCGGCTCGGATATGTATAAGAAATCCACGTTTTCTATGCCTGTATTTGGGCGCATCCTTGCGCAATTCACCGAGGTGAATCATGTCTAAAACAACGATTGAAGTGAAAGGCACACCCATCACCATTGTTTCTAAAACAGAGGGCGACTACATCTCCCTGACAGACATGGTGAAGCGATTCGAGGGGGGGAGCGCTCTCATTGAGCAGTGGTTGAAAAATAAGGACACGGTGTTGTTTCTTGGTGTTTGGGAGACTTTAAATAATCCAAAGTTTAATTCCCCCGAATTCGAGGGAATTAAAAATGATTCGGGTCGAAATAGCTTTTACCTCTCTGCCAAGAAATGGATAGACCATACAGGTGCAACCGGATTGCTCGCCAGCGCTGGTCGCTATGGTGGAACCTTTGCTCACAAGGACATTGCTTTTGAATTTGGCTCATGGTTGAGTCCTGAATTCAAATTGTACCTGATCAAAGAGTTTCAACGCTTAAAGGATGATGAAAACAAGCGTCTATCCTTATCATGGAACCTAAACCGCACTTTGAGCAAGCTCAATTACCGAATCCATACCGATGCCATCAAGGAGCACTTGATACCGCCAACGATAACGTCCGCACAAGCCGCTCTAACCTACGCATCCGAGGCCGATTTGCTCAATGTGGCTATGTTCGGATTTACCGCTAAGCAATGGCGCAATGCCCATAAAGACCTCGACGGCAATGTTCGAGACCACGCAAGCGTGGAGCAACTGCTCGTGCTCACCAATCTGGAAAGCATGAATGCGGAGTTTATCCATATGAAGCTAGTGCAGAGTGAAAGACTAAAGCGCTTGAATGAAATTGCGATTCGCCAAATGAAGACTTTGACAGCACTTCCGAATTCTGGAGTCAAGGAGTTGCAACATGTCTAGCGCTAGCATTCCCAAAGGGTATAAGCAGACTGAGGTGGGGGTGATTCCGGAGGATTGGCATAGCCCGGTTTTAAAAAACCTTGGTAAACCTGTTCGAGGTGGTTCACCTCGTCCTGCTGGAGATCCTCGCTATTTTAACGGTGAATTTATTCCGTGGCTCACTGTTGCTGCGCTTACCAACATTTCGGACCATCAACTTGTTGTGACTGATACAGCTAATAAATTAACGGAACTAGGATCAAAATACAGCAGACAACTTGATTGTGGTGATTTAATAATTGCAAATAGCGGTGCTACATTAGGTGTTGCAAAAATATTAGGAATAAAGTGTTGTGCTAATGACGGTATTGCAGCAATACTTGATCTGGATGAAAATGTAAGTAGTGAATTTATTGCGCAATTTATTAATACAAAGACGTCGTATTTACGAGATGTGGTTGCAACAGGAAATGGGCAACCAAACTTGAATACGGAGTTGATCGGTAACTTTTCAATCCCCCTTCCCCCGCTTCCAGAACAGCGGGTCATTGCCCAGGTTCTTTCCGATACCGATGCTTTGATTGGGTCCCTCGACAAGCTCATTGCGAAAAAGAAAGGCATTAAACAAGGGGCTATGCAGGAACTGCTGACGGGGAGGAGAAGAGTTGGGAATGGAGTGGAAAGTTCTAGAGTTCTTGAGTGGAAAGTTGGCGCGACCAGCGTTCCGAAGGGGTATAAGCAGACTGAGGTGGGAGTTATACCGGAGGAGTGGGAGTGTGTTAAAATCGCTGAGCACATGAAAATCACAACTGGTTCACGTAACACCCAAGATAGAATCGATGATGGGGCCTATCCGTTCTTTGTTCGTTCGCAAACTATTGAGAGAATCAATAGCTATTCATACGATGGCGAAGCTGTATTGACTGCAGGTGATGGCGTTGGAACAGGAAAGGTTTTTCATTATGTAAATGGGAAATTTGATCTTCATCAGCGTGTCTATAAAATGTCTGAGTTTTCATCCGACATGCATGGCTATTTCTTTTATCTGTATTTTTCGACAAATTTTTATGCGCGAATGATGTCAATGACAGCAAAGTCTTCTGTGGATTCAGTGCGTAGAGAGATGATTGCTGATATGTACATCCCCCTTCCCCCGCTTGCCGAACAGCGGGCCATTGCACAAGTCCTTTCCGATATGGATGCGGAGATTGCGGAACTGGAAGAACGGCGTGAGAAGACTAAGGCGATGAAGCAGGGCTTGATGCAGGTGCTGCTTACGGGCAAGGTGAGGTTGGTATGACGAATGAGACAAGATCATGGCTGAACTCGCAACATCCTTGGATTCAAGAGGCGGCCCTACGGCTTTTGACCAATAATACGACAACTCCAAAAGACATCTCTGATTTTGTCGCACTCATCAAAGCAAACCCGCAAAGCAAAGGCGCACCAAAAGTATATCCTTCGTTTGGTGTTGGGTCAGCATCGGCCACGCAACTACGCCTCGTTTCCATTGGTGACATTACAGGCATTGACAATTTGGCTCCAAGAGTTCCACTGAATTTTGGCACAGGTAACCTAGTGGTCATTTTTGGAAGTAATGGTTCAGGTAAATCTGGTTATGCTCGCATTCTGAAAAAAGCTTGTGGTAAAGCAGGGGCAAAACCTCTGCGACCAAATGTTTATCTGCCCATACCTAGTGAGCAAAAATGCACTATTACATTTAGTGAGAATGGAATAATAATCCCATCACAACCATGGATTGCAAACTCCGCAGCTATTCCCCAATTGACTTCAATCGATATTTTTGATACCGCAAGTGGAAAGGTTTATATCGATGGAGAAAATGAAGTTTCCTACAAACCTGCAGAGATTGAATTATTTGCTAACCTCGTAAATCTTTGCAAGATCGTTGAAGCGGCTCTAAATTCTGAACAAGCACAGCTCAAGAAGGTATTGCCAGAATTACCAGCACAGTTTGCAACGACGACAGTTGCAAGCATCTACAATAAAATCCAACACAACATAATACCTATAGATCTCTCTGCTCTCACCGAATGGACTGCAACAGATGATCATAAACTCAGTGAGTTAAAGGTAAAGCTCCAGACATCAGACCCTTTAGCAGTGGCGAAGCAACGGAGAGTGGTCAAAAAGCAAGTTGATTTGATTAAGTCAGATATAGAGCAGGCTCTACTTGCAGTATCCCCAAAGTCAGTTAATGAGTTAAGAGTTCTCGTTCAAAATGCGGCAACTGCTCGACAAGCATCCAATGAGAGTGCATTGGCAATGACCGCATCATCTCAATTGAATGGGGTTGGATCAGAAACATGGCGCGCACTCTGGACTGCAGCACGAGCCTATTCAACAACCGAAGCTTATCCTGAAATCAGTCACCCCAATATAGCCGATGGAGCTCGTTGCGTTCTTTGCCATCAGGAACTTGATCCAATTGCAAAACAACGACTGACAGATTTTGAAAGTTACATAAAAGGGAAACTCGAAGCTGACGCAATAGATGCAGAAAGTAATCTTGCCACAGCAATCAAAAAACTACCGACACTGCCAAATCAGGCAACACTAGATACAGCAATCCTTGCTGCCGAATTTGATGAGGAAACGTCTGAATTACTAAAGTCTACATGGACTTCGACTATTACAATTGCAGATGAATTGCGAAAAGATTCGTTGAATGAAATCCCATACAACCCAGGCGTGGCCGAGCATCCGCTATTGGTCAAGCTTTCTACTCTATCTATTTCCTTAGAAGAAAAGGCGCAAAGTCTAGAAAAAGACGCCACAACTTTTGATCGTACTAAAGCAGTATTAGATGTTAACGAGCTTGAAGCAAAGTTGTGGACTAGCCAGCAAGCAACGGCCATCAATGCTGAAATTGCTCGCTTAAAGGCATTCGAAGAAATTGAACAATGGAAGAAGGCAACGAAAACTGCGGCTATCTCGACAAAGGCCAGTGCTCTGTCAGAATCGTTGATTACAGAATCCTATGTCCGGCGATTCAATGATGAGTTGAAAGCCCTTAATGCTTCTCATTTAAGTGTTGAACTTGTAAAGTCGGGTGCAAAACTAGGTCAAGTAAAGCACCGCATTCAACTCAAAGGCTTCAAAATCGCTGCGAATGTAAACGAGATTTTGAGTGAGGGCGAAAATCGAATTGTTGCTTTGGCTGCATTTATGGCAGATGTTTTAGATAAACCAGCACACGCTCCCTTTGTCTTTGATGATCCAATCTCATCACTGGATCATGAGTATGAATGGCATGTTGCCGTTCGCTTGGCTGAGCTAGCCAAGACACGCCAGGTAATTGTATTAACTCATCGACTCTCACTATATGGCTACTGCGAGGATGCTGCAAAGAAGATTGGTGAAAAAGAGAAATGGATGAAACAGCATTATATACCAATGTGTATCGAGCATTTTTCTGGTACAGCTGGGCACCCGATTGAGAAAGGGCAAGTATTATCGTCGACAGCAGAGGCAAATGACTTACTTTGCACAAGGCTTAACAAAGCGAAGAAGGACTGGGATACTGGGGAATCCGTTGAATATAAAGTTAGGGCTCAAAGCATCTGCTCTGATTTTAGAAAGTTAGTGGAAAGAACAATCGAAGATGATTTGATGAACAAGGTGGTTTTAAGGCATAGAAGAAGCGTAACCACTGACAACCGAATATCGCACCTTGCTAAAATCTCAAAAATTGATTGCCAGTATTTTGATGGTCTCATGACGAAGTACTCTTTCTTTGAACACAGCCAATCAAAGGAAGTTCCAGTAACTATTCCTAGTGAACCGGATCTACGTGCAGATGTTGAAGGTTTGAAAAAGTGGCGTGACGAGTTCAAAAAGCGAGCTGTAGCCTAGGAGTATTTATGACCCCCATACGCATCTTCATCAGCAGCGTGCAAAAAGAGTTCACCCAAGAGCGCAAAGCCCTGCGCGACTACTTGCGCGGTGATGCCTTGATGCGACGCTTTTTCGAAGCGTTTCTATTTGAAGATGTGCCTGCGGCAGATCGCAAAACCGACGAGGTCTTTTTACAAGAGGTCGAACGCTGCGATCTCTACGTGGGTCTTTTTGGCAATGACTATGGCTATGAAGACGCACAAGGAATTTCACCCACAGAACGAGAATTCACCCTGGCCACGAAGCTAGGCAAAACAAGGCTCATCTATGTAAAGGGTGCCGACGATCATTCCAAGCACCCCAAGATGCAGAATCTGATTCGCAGTGCCGGCAACGATCTCATTCGTCGTCGCTTTTCCGAATCATCGGATCTACTTGGTGCTCTCTACGCCTCCCTCGTGCAACATCTCGAAGATACGGACTTGATTCGCTCGGGTCCTTTCGATGGAGCTCCCTGCCTCAAGGCCACCCTCGAAGACTTGGACGAAGAGCGCATGCGAAGCTTTGTGCGCGAAGCCCGCTTGCAGCGCGGGTTCCCTCTGCCAGAGACGGTGCCGATCATTGACTTGCTGACTCACCTGAACCTGTTGGACAAGGGTCTGCCAGTGAATGCCGCGATGCTGTTGTTTGCGCGCTATCCGCAACGCTTTGTGATCGCCTCAGAGGTGAAGTGCGCCCATTTTCATGGACTAGAGGTCGCCAAGCCTATCCCGTCCTTACAGGTGTATAAAGGTACGGTTTTCGAACTTGTGGATCAGGCGGTCGATTTTGTTCTCTCCAAGATCAATTTGTCCGTGGGAACCCGCGCACTAAGCAACCAAGTACCCGTGGCTTATGAGATTCCTCGTGAAGTGATCGTTGAAGCGGTAGTCAATGCCGTGGCTCATCGAGACTATACGAGCAACGGAAGTGTGCAGGTGATGCTTTTCACAGATCGGCTCGAAGTCTGGAACCCAGGCTCTATGCCGGCCACAATGACTCTGGCGAAGTTACGTGAACCTCATGGTTCAATTCCTGGAAACCCACTCATAGCAGAGCCGATGTACCTCACCAAGTACATTGAACGTATGGGTACCGGAATTCGCGACATTATCGATCGATGCCGCAAGGCCGGATTGCCCGAACCCGAAATCCGCTTGGATGGAGGCTTCTGGGTAATGACCATCAGGCGAATGTTAGCTGAAATTGCTCAGCCGGCACCAAGTCGGCACCAAGTCGGCACTAAGTTGGCACTAAGTCCGCACCAAGTCGAAATTCTTAATAGGTGCAAACAAGAGGCTGCGTTGGTCGACTTGATCGCACTTACGGGAAGATCGGACCGTACAAAATTCCGCAAGCAAGTGCTTGAACCACTCTTATCCGAGAGCTTGATCGAAATGACGATTCCAGATAAACCCACAAGCCGCTTGCAGAAATACCGTTTAACCGCCAAAGGCGAATCCAATTTGTTGGAGCTTCCATGACCCCAATTGGCCAGTCCGAACGCTTGGTGCAAAACCGTGTGATCCAGCTACTCGAAAGCCCTGAACTAGGTTGGGATTTTAAGGGCGATTGGCATGACCGCGAAAATCGCAATGTCGAAGAAGAGTTTCTGTTGCCCTATTTAGAACGGCAAGGCCATAGCTCGGGCATTATCGACCGGGTGCGCCAACAGGTATTCAAAGCGGCTTCAAGCACTGCAGGCACTCTGTACGAGCGCAATAAAGAGTTTTATCGGCTCTTGCGCTATGGTGTGCAAGTCAAAGAAGATGCCGGAGAAAATAAGCAGACAGTGCACCTGATCAACTGGAAAGACCCTGGAAAGAATCATTTCTTCTTCGCGGAAGAAGTCACGGTACTCGGCGAAAAGACCAAGCGCCCCGACCTCGTGTTCTATGTGAATGGCATCGCACTTGGAGTTCTTGAACTCAAGCGTAGCACCAAGGGTGTTTGTGAAGGCATCCAACAAAACCTAGACAATCAAAGTACCCGATTCATTCAGCACTTCTTTAACACCATGCAACTAGTCATGGCAGGGAATGATACCCAAGGTTTGCGTTATGCAACAATCGAGACCAAGGCAAAGTATTGGCTTGGTTGGAAGGAAGATGGCGAAGGCTCTATCTTGCTCGATCAGCATATCCAACAAGTCATGAATAAGAAGCGGTTCCTGGAGTTGCTGCATGACTTCATTGTGTATGACCGTGGCATCAAAAAACTTTGCCGCCATAACCAATATTTTGGAGTTAAAGCCGCTCAGAACTATGTGCGCAAACGCGAAGGGGGTGTCATTTGGCACACCCAGGGTAGTGGAAAAAGCCTCACGATGGTCTGGCTTGCCAAGTGGGTTCTTGAAAATCTGGAAGGTTCCCGAATCTTGATCCTGACCGATCGAGATGAACTAGACAAGCAGATTGAAAAGGTCTTCAAGGGTGTGGAGCTCCAGATCGTGCGTGCCAAGAGTGGCGCAGACTTGGTGAACAAACTCAATACTACGGAACCCTCGCTTTTTTGTTCGTTGATCCACAAGTTTGGCCGCTCCGACGAGGGCAATGTGGATCAGTACCTGGAAGAGTTGCGTCGCAGTTTGCCCAAGGACTTTTCTGCCAAAGGTGACTTGGTGGTCTTTGTCGATGAATGCCATCGCACCCAGTCCGGAAAGTTGCATCAGGCCATGCGCACGCTGCTCCCCAATGCATTGTTGATTGGCTTCACCGGCACGCCATTGCTCAAGCAAGACAAGCAAAAGAGCGTCGAAACCTTTGGTCCCTATATCCATACATACAAGTTCAACGAAGCAGTGAAAGACGGAGTGGTGCTGGACCTGCGGTACGAAGCGCGCCGAGTCGACCAGTTTGTAACCAATGCCCAGAAGATTGACCAATGGTTCGAGGCGAAGACGCGTGGGCTCACCGACTATGCCCGCAGCGAACTCAAGAAGCGCTGGGGTACCATGCAGAAGGTGTTGAGTTCAAGGGACCGTCTTGGAAAAATTGTTGGCGATATTTTGTTGGATATGGAAACCAAAGAACGCCTGCAGAATGGCCGTGGTAACGCCATGCTCGTTTGTGATAGTATCTATGAGGCTTGCAAGTATTATGAGATATTCCAGAACAACGGATTTTCCAAGTGTGCGATTGTAACCTCTTATGTTCCTAATGCCAAAGAGATTAAAGGGGAAGGTACAGGATCTGCTGAACTTACCGAACGCCTGAAGCAATACGACATTTACACCAAAATGCTTGGTGGCAAAGAGCCCGAAGTTTTCGAGGATGAAGTTAAGAAGACTTTCATTGATGAACCCGCTCAAATGAAGCTGCTGATCGTTGTCGACAAGCTGCTCACCGGTTTTGATGCGCCACCCGCGACCTTCCTATACATTGACAAGAAGATGCAGGATCACGGCCTGTTCCAGGCAATTTGCCGTGTGAACCGCTTAGATGGCGACGATAAGGACTATGGGTATATCATAGACTACAAGGCGCTCTTTGAAAACATTGAGAAGGCTGTAGATGATTACACCACAGAAGCCTTTTCTGGCTATGATTCTGATGATGTGAAAGGACTTTTGAAAGATCGACTCAAGAGTGGTCGCCAAGATCTTGATGACGCTCTAGAAAGCATTCGAACCCTCTGCGAGCCTGTGGAGGCACCTAGGGATACTCAGGCATACATTCGGTACTTCTGCGGTGACACAAGCTACAGCGAAGATCTTAGCCGCACCGAAGAACGTCGCATTGCCCTGTATAAGCTTACGGTGAACCTGATACGCGCCTACGCATCCCTCGCCAATGAAATGATCCCTGCTGGCTACACAGAGGCCGAAGCCGCCGAAATTAAAGTCGAGGTTTCGTATTATGAAACAGTGCGAGGTGAAATCAAAATTGCCAGTGGCGACGCGATCGACTTAAAATCCCACGAACCAGCGATGCGCCATCTGATTGACAACTATCTTGGGGCCAATGATAGTGAAAAGGTATCCGGCCTGAATGATATGAGCCTGGTCGAACTTCTGGTGGAAAAAGGCGAGAAAGGTGTAGAGAGCCTCCCTGCATCCATCCGCAAGAATCCTCAAGCGATGGCTGAGACTATCGAGAATAACCTTCGGCGCGCCATTGTAGAGGAGGCGCCTTCGAATCCTAAGTATTTCGAGAACATGTCTTCACTACTCGAAGAGCTGATTCAACAGCGCAAGAAGGAAGTGGACAGCTACGCAAAATACTTGACCAAGTTGGTTCAGCTGACCCAACAAGTAAAGAAACCTGCGCAGAATAGCTACCCTGCGACGTTGACCACCAAGGCCATGAGGGCTCTGTTCGACAATCTGTCCCAGGATGAAGCAATCGCAATTGCGGTACATCAAGCTATTCTTAGTACTAAGAAAGATGAATGGCGCGGGAAGTCGATTAAAGAGCGTGAAATCAAGGTGGCGATCCGCAAGGTTCTGCGTGAGACAAAGCCTGAACTTGCTGAAGATGAGGCTCTCGACAAACTTTTCGAGCTTGTGAAAAACCAGAATGAGTACTGACACAAAGATGATGAGCGTTGGCGCTTATATGGTCGAGATCGTCCGCAAGGATATCAAGCACCTGCATCTTGGCGTGTATCCACCGATTGGGCGAATTCGCGTTGCGACTCCCGAACGAACGACCGATGAATCGATTCGATTATTCGTCATCTCCAAAATTGGTTGGATCAAGCGCCAGCAAAGCTTATTTCTCAAACAAGAACGACAATCAGAGCTTCAATATAATTCGGGCGAAAGTCATTATTACCGTGGCAAGCGGTACTTGTTGCAAGTTGAAGAAGCAGCAAATCACTTGGTGCAATTAGGGAAAGGAACGATCCACTTAAATGCTCCTGCAGACGCCTCCATTGAAACACGACAGCGGATGATGGATAATTGGTACCGCAAGCACTTACGGCATGAACTTGAATTGCTGATCTCAAAATGGGAGCCAATATTGGGCGTCAAAACTCAGGATTGGGGCATTAAGGTAATGCGGACTCGCTGGGGAACATGCAACATCCAGGCGTCTCGTCTGTGGTTTAATCTGGAGCTTGCCAAGAAGCCTCCACAATGCCTGGAATATATTGTGGTTCATGAGATGGCACACTTGCTAGAACGGCACCACAACGAACGATTCCAAGGGATACTTGATTCCGTGATGCCCAATTGGAAGAGCTTGAGGAATATGCTCAATAAATCCCCTTTGGCCCACGAAGATTGGGAATACTAAATCAAGATTTCGCCTTCAGGTATACAACCTTCGCTTCAGAACCATGTATTGGCCGCTCCTCATACTGGAACAGATCTGACTTCGCCTTGACCAATTCCGAGAGCTTCTTGTAACCATATAACCGAGAATCAAAGTCTGGTTGTAACTTGGTGAGGTAATTCCCGAATATGCTCGCATTCGCAACCGTGCGGATGTTGCGTACAGCGCTCACATACAAGCTCATATCAAGTCATCCTCAGCTTCGCGGATTGGGCAGATCGAAGCTACTTGTGACTGAATTCAACAACAAGTCACAGAGATCCCCATCTTCGCTGAGGATGACAATACACAAAAAGCAGCCCCAACAGGATTATTCGCCTTGGTCCACACCCCGCTGACCCGTCCGCCAATATGCTGAAAGTCCGTGAATGTATTGGCTTTAGGAAGCGTGGGCTCGTCCGTTTTCTTAGGCCCATTGTCAAAGACACAAGAACATGCTAACGTCGCTATTCCCATTGCCGCAATGATTCTGAAATACTTGTTCATAGCAAACAAATTAGAATTTACTATCGTTGGTGCCAACTTATGCTACCGGGAACATGCAATGCTACGAATTCTGACTTCATTTCTCCTATTCGCCACCATCTCGTGGGCTGCTTTCCCGACAGAAGACTACAAGAACACTCTCATTGTGCTGGTGCATGGTAAGTGATTACGCATAACATAAGATCATACAGTGCGCACAACATTCGTCTCGCACCGAGACCCCAGTTTCTGGGGTGACCTAGAGTTGAGTCTTTGCACATAAAATTCCATACGGAAGAATGAACGCTAAACGCTAGTCATGCCATACAATGGCATCGCATTACGCGCTCCCCTCGTCTTAGTCTGCATTACTCTTCGTAGGCACCCATGCCTTTGCAAGGGCTGGTGGGCTGGAGATGCAGGTCGTAGACATCGGTGATGAGTGTATTTAACGGACAGTGCTAGTTTTCATGCCCATATGGGTTATGGTGTCCCCACTCATTTCCCGAAGGAACCCTTATTCTTGGAACGGCACCAAACTGCTCTTCTTATATTCCTTGCAAGAGAAAAAGAGCCGCCCCATCGGAGTGCCAATGCGCTCTGACAACTGCTCGGCAATGTGCAAAAGAGCCTCAGGGGATTTTGCATGAATCATGGCAAAGATGTTGTACGCAAAGCCCGGAAACGTAGTGCGTTCATAGCAATGCGTCACTTCACGGCAAGCCGCCAGCGCAAGGCCCGCAGCCTCTACGTATTGTGCTGGCACACTCCACGTACACATGGCATTGGCGGTGAACCCGAGTTTCTGGTGCCGCGTCAGAATCGCAATGCGCCGTAGGGCTCCCGAATATTTCCACAGCATCAATTTTTCG